>ULMF01024470.1_pt1 | contig 13030 bp, 10 predicted proteins | sample 1951581 | NCBI WGS metagenome assembly ULMF01 (sample SAMEA4835543, study PRJEB28245) | human gut metagenome | biome: gut microbiome; material: fecal sample | place: Denmark | collected 2008
ACTAATCGTTCCTTCTGTTCGTCTGTCATAAGATTCATCACTGCATCTTTTTCCTGATCCGTAAAGCCTTTAAATGCGCTGGTTCGTTCTTTTCGCGTCATAGAGCGAAACTCCGTCGGATAATGAAGCAAGCCATTCATTCGTGCTTCATAATTCCGCGTACATTCCATAAATAGCTTTTCCGCCTCCTCCGACATCGACGGCGGCGCATCCATATCCTTATAATTCAAATAGTTTTCTCTCATCACTACAACTCCTACCTCCACAATCTGTAAAATCAAAATCCATGCAATAAATGTGGAACAAGCAGGGTAGATCACCGAACAGATACTCAATACGCCTAGTCCGATCAAGCCTTTTTGTTGAATCTTCTTTTTTCGTTCTCCCTTGTAAACCGGTCGATTTGGCGATGGTAATGGTGCAATCGTCGCCATCAGATACATCGTAAACAGCAACAATCCCGCTACGACCGGATATGGAAATATGACATGTACACCGCCCGCCACTGCGATCACGTACACACTGACCGAAGCAACTGTACACCCAATGTTTGTTTTCATATGGATACCGCCCAGAAACCGACGAACCAGATTGACCGTCACAAAGCAAAACAAAAATTCCCGGAAAAATCCAGATACTGCAAAGATAACAAATAGAACAAGATCTTTTTGCAAATCTCCCACAATTGATTCTACTGCATAGCATACTTTTGCACACTGCACATCTGCCACATCATAGTCACGTCCCACGAGATACCGTGTCACATGCTCCCCTATCCTATGATTGATACTCATAATTCATCCCCTGTCTTATGTTCTCCATGTGCTTTTTAACAAATGGGATATCCGTCAAAAGTCCGCGCAACGGATACCCCCAAGTGTTTTGGTTGATGTACTAGTTCTCAGATTCTGATTCCATCTCGACTCTCATACAATCAGGAAGCTCCGGCTCTCCCCACAAGTTCTTGCATCCTGTAAGAGTCAGGATTACATCTGTCAAATCCTCCAACTGTGCAGCAACTGCTTTCTTCATATCCTTCATCACACATCTCCTCCTTCTGAAAGAATATTCTTCGAAATTCATCCCCAAATGAATTCCTATATTATTCTTAACATGATTAAAATAAATGCGCAATAGATTTGGAACGAACGACATTTCGTGGGGAATAGACAACATCCTTCTACACAATTATATACTTTTCAACCAGATAAACTTTATTACAAACAGCAATTGACATATTATTTAAATAATACCTATAATGTAATATAGAATAAAGGGGATATTTTACTATATGAAAACTTTTGCAATTTCAAGCAGCACATATATTATTGAGGCAGCAACCGAATTACTTTTGATCAGTTCCTTAATTGGAAAGAAGAAAAAAGACTTACTTTCACCATTTTTACCTCTTATTTTTATATGTGGAATAATAAATAATGCTCTATTCATTTTTATTCCAAACGTACTTGGTTGGTTTCTAGCTTTTCCTATATCATTAATTACATATAGCATAATTTTGCGCATCAGAGTATCTGCATGCATTTTCCCATTTCTCCTAAGTTTTGCTACATGTGGACTAATTGAAGCCATTACTGTGATTATTTTTCCATTTGCAATATTTACATTATCAGATGTTTCAACCCAGTTAGTTGGTAATTGCGTTATTTTTATAATATCAATATTTATTTCCCTCTTACCTCTTAACAAACTATACCTTTTTGCAAATAAGGGAAAATTAATATTTAAACTTATTCTTTCTTATGTATCATTATTATACATAGTAACCGTAGCTCTTACAAAAATTGATTCTATCGATGCCATTGCAGTCTTACCAATGACTGTAACCTTCATGGTAATTCTGCTACTTGCTGACATCATGGTATTAAACCAGCAACGCACAATTACAATTCAGCAACAGGATATCAAAGATTACCAGACCTATGAACCGATGGCACACGATCTGATCTCTGACATCTTAGGTAAACAGCATGATTTCAACAATCAAATGAATGCGATCCGCATGCTGCCATATACTTACAAAGATTATGATTCATTAAGTGAAGCGATCGCGAATTATTCAACATTTCTGGAAGAGGAGTTCAACGAATCTGAGCTTTTGAAGATCAATCTTCCGGTTGTTGCTGGATTTGTATTTAGTAAGATCAAAGAAGCGGAGCAAAAGGGCAGGCTGATCTCGGTCAAGATCAAGAACCGCTCCCTTATTACGCCGGTTCCAGAGTACGACCTGATCCGTATCTTAGGAATTCTGATTGACAATGCGATTGAAGCGACAGAACCCGGACATACATTCTCGCTGATTCTTGACAGCAAAAACGAACACATCCGATTTCAGACAAAGAACGAAGGAGGGGAGATTTCTTCAGAGCTGCGCAAGAAAATGTTTGTCCGTGGCTATTCTACCAAAACGTCCGCAGAAGTACGCACCTCCCGCGGACAAGGTCTGCCGAATCTGAAAGAATTGGTCGATCATTACAACGGTAAAATCTATCTGGATAACGAGACATTCCATGAACATACATGGATCTGTTTCACCGTCGAATTATAATTTGCAGATGGCGCGCGCAATTGCCGCCGCGACCGCCTGCTGATATTGTGGATTCTGCAAGTTCTCGCATTCTGTCGGATTGCTCAGGAATCCACACTCTACGATTACGCCCGGGCATTGACTGTTTTTCAGGATATACAGATCATTGCCCGTCTTAATCTCCCGTTCCTTCGGTGGCTGCAAATCGGCGATCAACTGCGCCTGTATCGCTTCCGCCAGTTTCTTCGACATTTCCGATGAACCATAATAAAATACCTGCGGTCCGCTGATCTCTGCCTCGGGGTAGCTGTTCTGGTGGATACTGATCATATAGTCCGCGCTGGACGCATTGATCAGGCTCACCCGGTTATGCATATCAGATACTTTCTTGTTCGTCGCACCATTCGTTGCCAGACACACATCCCCCTCGCGTGTCAGGATTACCTTCACACCCCGCGCCTGTAACTGTGCTTTCAAGCATAGGGCAATCTGCAAATTCACATCTTTTTCTTTTACATTATCCACGCCGATTTTTCCCGGATCATTGCCGCCATGTCCGACATCAATCACAACGACCAAATCCCGTTTCATCCCCGCTTTGTTACAATACATCACACAATTCAGAATCAGCAAAACTAAAAATACGGTAAATCCAAACAACAATCTGATTTTTTTCCGATCAAAAAACCGCATATGCAAAACTCCGGTCTCCCTTAGTCTATACATATGCGGTAATCTTCTTATTATTCTTTATTCTTCTGTCTCAGCTTCCGGCTTCACAATCGAGATTCCAAGCTCTTCAAGCTGCTTTGCATCGACGGTATTTGGTGCCTCGCTCATCAGGCAGGAAGCATCCTTTACCTTTGGGAATGCGATAACATCACGAATAGAATCTTCCTGTGCCATCAGCATAACCAGACGGTCAAGTCCGTATGCAAGTCCTGCATGTGGCGGTACTCCATACTTAAATGCATTTAACAGGAATCCAAATTGGTCGTATGCACGCTCCATCGTGAATCCAAGTGCCTTGAACATCATTTCCTGGATATCATCCTGGTGGATACGCACGGAACCACCACCGATCTCTGTACCATTTAATACGATATCGTATGCCTTTGCACGTACTCTGCCCGGATCAGACTCGATATACTGCAGATCCTCTTCCATCGGCATCGTAAATGGATGGTGCATTGCCTGATATCTGCCAAGCTCCTCGCTCCACTCAAGCAGTGGGAACTCTGTAATCCATACGAAACGGTATTCATCTTTCTTCAACAGTCCAAGCTGATCTGCGATCTCAAGACGAAGTGCGCCAAGTACATCATAGACAAGCTTGCTCTTATCTGCTGCAAAGAGCAGTAAATCGCCCGGCTTACCATTCATCTTCTCAACAAGTGCCTGCATCTCCTCGTCCTTCATGAACTTTGCAAACGAAGACTTCATTGTTCCATCTTCATGGATTGCAATATAGGCAAGTCCCTTTGCGCCATAACCCTTGGCAAAGTCAACGAGTGCATCAATCTTCTTTCTTGGCATTGCACCCTGACCCTCAGCATTGATACCGCGCACGCTTCCGCCAGCTTCAATCGCATTCTTGAATACGGCAAATTCACAATCCTTCACAACATCTGTCACATCACAAAGCTCCATACCAAAACGGAGATCCGGCTTATCGGAACCGAAACGCTCCATCGCCTCTTTGTATGTCATACGCTGAATCGGAAGCTGTACATCGACACCGATGACTTCCTTGAACAGCTTTGCAAGCAGACGCTCATTGACATCGATAACATCATCGACATCCACGAACGAAAGCTCCATATCGATCTGTGTGAATTCCGGCTGTCTGTCGGCACGCAGATCCTCATCACGGTAGCAACGTGCGATCTGGAAATAACGGTCGTAGCCGGAGCACATCAGAAGCTGCTTGTAAATCTGTGGTGACTGTGGCAATGCATAGAACTCACCCGGATGTATGCGGCTTGGTACAAGGTAATCACGCGCGCCTTCCGGAGTTGACTTACAAAGTGTCGGTGTCTCGATCTCGATAAAGCCTTCGTCTGCCATGAAAGAACGAACCAGTGTTGTCACCTTGCTGCGCATCATGATATTCTTCTGTAAGTCCGGACGACGAAGATCCAGATAACGGTATTTCAGGCGAAGATCTTCCTTCGTCTTGCTGTTTTCCTCGATTGGGAACGGTGGTGTATCTGCTTCTGCAAGGATACGGATATCCTTCGCGATGACTTCGATATCACCGGTTGCAAGATTCTCATTGACTGCGCCGCCACGCTTTGCAACCTCACCGGTAATTGCAACGACAAACTCGGAACGAAGCTTCTCCGCCTTTGCGAAGCTCTCCGCACCACAGTTTGCTTCCTCAAAGATGACCTGCAGAATACCGCTTCGATCACGCAGATCGACGAAGATGATTCCACCTTTGTTCCGGCTCTTCTGCACCCATCCCATAACGGTGACGGTATTCCCAATCATCGTATTATTTACTTCTGTACATCTGTGACTTCTGTGAAGTCCCTGCATTGACTCTGCCATTTTCATAGCCTCCTGTGTCTAAGTTAATTTATAAATACCCGCTCCCGTCTCTGTCGTTCTGAGTTCGCGATTATCTACATCAGCTACGGAGCGTTTTCATATCATAAATAATGGTTACCCCTCAAAGGAATCCGCATAGAACTCTTCGAACTGTGTATAGCCCTCTGTAATCATCTGATCCTTCTGGAACTTCTTGTTCTTCTTCATGATTGCGATATTCACGATCTGCCCCTCGGCTCTTGCCTGTTTTGCCTGCTCTAAGATCTTAAGCAGCTTGTCGCTTGGCATCTTTTTATCGATTAGGTATGCGGTCTTGTTCTTGCTTCCCGGTATCCCAAAATCGCGCTCGAGAAGCAGCATGATGATTCGCTCAAAACCGATGGAGAATCCACATGCCGGTGTTGGCTGACCGGTGAATTTGCCGATCATCTCATCGTAACGTCCGCCGCCGCCGACCGATCCGCCATACTCATCCATCGAAATCTCGAAGATTGGACCTGTATAGTAAGACATACCGCGTACCAGTGTCGGATCAAATGCCATCTTGAAATCAGCACTCTTCGTGCTCTCCACACTGTCGATGATCGTCTTTAAGTTCTCAGCAACCTCTTCCGGCAAGAACTCGCCAAGTGTCTCCTTCAGATACTGTACACCGCTGATATCGGCTGTTACCTTCTCGAACAGTTCGAGATATTTTGTCACCGCATCCTCTGCGTAACCTTCCTTCAGAAGTTCTTCCTTGACGCCATCCAAACCGATCTTATCCATCTTATCGAGGATAATAAATACGGTATCATAATCTGCTTCCGCAAATCCGCTGTAAGCAGCCATCGCCTTCAAGATACGACGGTCATTGATACGGATCGTGAAGTTCTTGAAATCCAGCTTGCCAAGCAGTGTCGTCGTCGCTAAGATCAGCTCGATCTCTGCCAAGATTGTCGGCTCACCTAAGATATCAATATCGCATTGCATGAACTGTCTGTAACGTCCTCGCTGCGGGCGGTCGGCTCTCCATACATTTCCCATCTGCAACGCCTTAAACGGGCTCGGCAGTTCATTCGCATTGTTCGAATAATATCTACAAAGCGGTACCGTCAAATCGTAACGGAGTCCGCCGTCAACTAAGTCAAGCTCTTCCTTTGCCTCGTCGATCTTCAGCTTCTCACCACGCTTCAGGATCTTGAAGATGAGCTTCTCATTCTCGCCGCCCTGCTTGCTGTTCAGGTTCTCGATATGCTCGACACAAGGTGTCTCCATCGAATTAAATCCAAATGTCTTATAGGTATCCTTGATTAAAGCGATGCAGTAATCACGGATTGCCATCTCCTTTGGTAATATATCTTTCATGCCGGTTACCGGCTTCTTCTTCATTGCCATCTTTTTCCTCCCGCTTGTATTCATTCTCGTTCGATTTTAAAACGCTTTGCGCTTTCGGTCAAGCATTTCATCAAAACGGTTGATATAATCATCGACAGATTTGCAGTTTTCTACCCGCTCCACACGATTTTCCGCATGATAGACAAGCTTCGTCGACGCGCCTGCGCCCGCCGCAATGATATCTGTCATCTCTTCCATAATCAAAATATTATATAAGCATTCGCAGCCCGGCTTCGCATATCCGACATTCTCCAGATTGCCGCCGATATTTTTCTGCCGGTACAGATAATATGGCTCCATGCCAAGTGTCTGTGCCGTCTCCTGTGCCGCCGTATGCATCGCATCCATGTCATGATGGATTGTGGATTTGTAATCATCCATCTGCTGGTTCAGATTCGCTGCACGCTTGATTGCCAGGGAATGTACCGTCAGGCTCTCCGGTGCCAATGCCCGGATTTCTTCTAACGTATGTTTCATCGCGTGTAAGTCTTCTCCCGGAAGTCCCGCGATCAGATCCATGTTGATGTTATCAAAGCCCGCCTGCCTTGCCATCGCAAATGCTTCCTTCACCTGTGCCGCATTGTGTGCACGCCCGATCGTCCGTAGTGTCTCGTCATTCATCGTCTGTGGATTGATGCTGATCCGCGTCACGCCATATTCCTTCATCACTGCAAGCTTCTCCGGGGTGATGCTGTCCGGGCGTCCTGCCTCCACGGTAAACTCCACAAGCCCATCGGCAACCTCCGGTTCCTGCAGCCGGAATACGGTCTGAATCTGCTTCAATAGCACCGCAAGCAGCTCATGCGAGATCGACGTCGGCGTTCCGCCGCCAATGTAGATTGCCACTAACCGTTTGTGCTTATACTGTTCTGCCACATAGGCTAACTCCTTACAGAGCGTGTCAATATAGGTCTTTGCTTTCTCCGCATAAATCCCAATCGGATACGATGTGAAGGAACAATACAGACACCGGCTTGGGCAAAACGGAATCCCGACATACAGACAATAGTCGTTGTCGAGATCAATTCCCTTCACCAGACGATGCTCGTTTTCTGCCACCGTCGTTGCAAGCTCTGCTTTCTGCACGCTTGTGTCGTAGATATCGCGGTAATATTGTACGATCTTATCGTGTATTTCCTGCTGTCTTTCATGTGTCCGATCAGCATGCGCCCCGGCATCATGTCCATTTATGCCAGCTTCATCTGCCTGTTCCGCCAGATACTCCAGAAGCTTCGTCATCGCAATCTTCGTCGGACGTACTCCCGTCAGGTCGCCCCACGGAAGTCTCCGGTCTGCAAACTGTCCAAGCAGCCGGTAAGACGCCATTTTCAACACATTTCGGAATTCTGGCTTATTCCGGTAATCAACAAGAATCTTCGCCCGCAGTCCACAGGTGGATATCAACAGCTTATCCTTATACGCCGGAAGCTCTGGCACCTCCTGCAGATCATCCGGCTTGTCGCACTCATGTCCATGCTTGCACACAGTGAGAATCGTAAAAGCTTCCTCATATCGGATCAGGAGCCGCAGATCAAAATCGTCGGACAAGCCCGTGTCCTCGACGATCTTCACGCCCGGATAAAACGCCATGATCATCGCCCGCAGGTCGTTGTTATATAATTGGTTATTCTGGTCTAGCAGTATCATCTTAGAAATACGGATTGCCCGTCTTTTCCTTTCCAATCATTGTCTGTGCATCATGTCCCGGAAGCACGAGTGTCTCATCTGGAAGCACAAATAATTTCTCACGGATGGCATCTTCCAGAGCCTTCGCATCGCCCGTCGGGAAGTCCGTTCTTCCGACGCTATAACAAAACAGCGTATCGCCGGTAAAAACTACATTCTCCTCTGGGGAATAATAGCACATGCCGCCCTTCGTATGTCCCGGTACTAACAGGCACTTACATTTCCGTCCAAGTACCTCGATCTCGGCGCCATCCTCCAGATAGATATCCGCCTGTGCTGTAAATGCTGCGCCAAATGACGATGACAGATTCAGAGCCGGACTCTCCATGACTTCCTTCTCCTCTGCTGCCGCATACACCTTAATATCCGGGTACTCCTTCTTCACGCCAGCCAGTGCCCCAATATGGTCAAAATGTCCATGCGTCAAGAGCACCGTCGTCGGTGTCACACCTTTATCCTTCCAATCGCGAATCAACACATCTGCGCGATCCGCCGGATCTATAATAAGCGCTTCCTTCGTCTCTGTATCAACTACCGTATAACAATTCGTCGCACAGATACCAAGCACTTTCTTTGTAATCTCAATCTTTCCCATATATCTCCTTTCAAGGTAACGATTGCGGTAACCCGTAATTTGTGAATATCTGCCATGTTAATCTTTACTGTATAAGATGTATTGAAACTAAGAAGTACTAGATGTTCTGTTACATGTATCGATATCGTACGCAACCGCCGCCAATTCGCCATCCATGGCTCAGTGGCGGCTTGTTTGAACATCGTGTTCAAACATTGCTGAATATTCTCAGAACATCAAGAACTTCTAAGTTCCAAACATATTTATACAGTAAAGATTAACATGGCATATATATTCACAAATTACTGCATCTACCACAATCTGTAGATTGAGTTGGACGCAAACTACCAATTCATATGCAGACCGTTGAAGCACGCTGGCACTTAATGAGCGACTGCTCTTTGTCGCGAATTTAGTACCACTGCGTGCTGAACCGAGCGAGAGCGCGTCTGCATAGAATTGCGTAGTTTGCGTTCAACTCCTCTACCATTTTGTAAATTTATGAATCACCCCGTCGTACGCTCGATATCGATGATTCCTTCCACATTCCGTATCTTCGCGATCAGCTTGTTGAGCTGCTCCTTCGAGCGAATCTCAAACTTCACGGAAACCGTCGCCTTGCCCTGCTTATTGACACGGACATTCATACCTGTCAGGTTGATGTTCTCCTCATTGAAGATCTTCGACAGCGAGAACACCAAACCCTTACTATCGTTCGCGTAAATGTTAATCTCCGTCATATACATCTTCTGATTCTGCAGCAGATCTTCAGACCATTCCGCCTCAATCAGACGCTTCCGGTCAAATTCATCCATGCAAAGAACATTTACGCAATCGGTACGATGAATGGATACTCCACGTCCACGCGTGATGTAACCGACGATCTCATCACCCGGTACTGGAGCACAGCAGCGTGAAAAACGCACTGCAACATCGTCCATACCTTTGACCACAATACCACCCTTGGCATGCTTGTGACTTTCGCCTCTGCCCGGTGTGTTGATCTTGTCAACAATCTGTTCCTCTGTGATCTTCTTTGCTTCTTCTTTTTTGTATTCTTCCTGCAGACGGTTGACAACCTGTCCTTCTTTCAGGCCGCCATGTCCGATTGATGCAAGCACGGCATCCCATGTCAGGAAGTTGTATTTCTTCATTACCTTTTCCTGCAGTTCCGGTTGCAAAAGGTTCGATAACACGATACCCTTTGTCTTACAGTATGCCGCCATCGCATCTTTACCACGCTGGATATTATCTGTCTTGTTCTCCTGCCGGAACCACTGGTTAATCTTCGTCTTTGCCTGTGAACTCTTTACCACAGACAGCCAGTCCATACTTGGACCTTTGGAGTTCTGCGACGTGATAATCTCAACACGATCACCATTATGAAGCTCTGTCTCAATCGGCACCTGCCGTCCATTGACACGCGCACCAATCAGCTTGTTTCCGACCGCCGTATGAATGCTGTATGCAAAATCAATTGGTGTAGAACCAGCCGGAAGATTCTTGACATCGCCCGCTGGTGTAAATACATACACCTGATCTGAAAACAGATCCAAATCTGTCTTGATGGCGTTCATGAATTCCTTGTTATCTGTCGTATCGGTCTGCCATTCCAGAATCTGTCTGAGCCAGCTTAACTTCTGCTCTTCGTTATCGTTCTTGCCACTGCCGCCTTCTTTGTATTTCCAATGTGCAGCAATACCATATTCCGCGGTACGGTGCATCTCGTAGGTTCGAATCTGAATCTCGAACGGACGGCCACCCGGTCCAATCAATGTCGTGTGGAGAGACTGGTACATGTTCTCTTTCGGCATTGCGATATAATCTTTGAAACGTCCCGGAATTGGCTTGTATTTCTCATGAATAATTCCGAGTGCCGCATAACAATCCCGTACCGTATCGACCTTGATACGAATTGCATGAATATCGTAAATCTGGTCGAGCGTCTTGTTCTGCGTGATCATTTTCTTATAGATGGAGAACAGATGCTTGACACGTCCGTCTACCTCTGCCTCGATGCCAGCTTCCTTCATATACTGCTTAACCTGTTCTACCATCTGTACGATGAAATCCTCGCTCGCATTCAGTCGTGTGGTGATCTCTTCCTTTAAGTTCTTGTATACCTCTGGATAGAGATACTGCATGGAGAGGTCATCGAGTTCGACCTTGATCTTGGAAATACCAAGACGGTGTGCGAGTGGTGCGTAAATATCCATCGTCTCACGCGACTTTTCGATCTGCTTTGCCGGTGACTGGTACTGCATTGTACGCAGATTGTGCAGACGGTCGGCAAGCTTGATCAGGATGACACGGATATCCTTCGCCATCGCAAGGAACATCTTACGCAGGTTCTCTGCCTGAACCTCGATCTTATCCTGTGACAGATCGAGCTGTGTCAGCTTCGTAACGCCATCGACAAGCAGTGCTACCTCTTCGGAGAATTCCTTTGCAATCTCCTCCCGCGTCATGACCGTATCCTCTACAACATCATGCAGGATTCCTGCTACGATCGTCTCTTTATCAAGTTCCAGTTCTGCCAGAATGATTGCCACGCAAAGCGGGTGAATAATATATGGTTCCCCGGACTTTCGCTTCTGACCTTCGTGCGCTTTGCTTGCAATCTTATACGCCTTCTCGATCTCCGACAGATCCGTCGTCGGACGATACGCGCGAATGGTAGCAATCAATTTTTTATACAATTCCTCCGGCGGCGTAAAATCCTCCGGTTTACTGATTTCTTTTTTCAGTGTATCATGTGGTATCTTATAGGTTGTATCCGCCATAAAAATCACTCACCTTCGTACTGTACAACAGATGCTACATCGTAGCCCTCCAGCAATTTTCTTCCTCCAAGATCGGTCAGCTCGATCAAGAAGATCATCTTTACTACCTCACCACCCAGCTCTTCGACGAGCTTGGCTGCTGCCTGAATCGTACCGCCTGTCGCTATCAGATCATCGACCAGTACAACCTTGTCGCCCGGCTTGATCGCATCCTTATGGATCTCGATCGTTGCAGAACCGTACTCCAGATCGTAGCTCATCTCGACTGTCTCACGTGGCAGCTTTCCTTTCTTACGAACCGGGATAAATCCCTTCTTGTTCATATAGGCAAGTGGTGCGCCAAAGATAAATCCTCTCGATTCTGTACCTGCGATCAGATCATAGTCCACTCCATCTAACAGCTTGTTCAGCTCATCAATTGCCAGTGCATACCCTTCCGGGCTTTCCAGTACACTTGTCACATCCCGGAATATAATCCCCTTACTTGGGAAATCCGGAATACTGATGATATAATCCTTTACACTCTTCATTTGCGCTCCTCCTACCTTCACTTATGCTCTATTTTGATGTCTCATAATATACGCTTTTCCGGATTGATACCGGCTCCATCTGAATCGAAACGGTTCCATTGAATTCGTTCTTCTTCATATGATACAGAATATCAATCAGTGCATGGTTTTGTAAACCCTTCAATATTTTATCACATTCTTTGTCTCCAAACCACACTTTTATGTTATCCAATAGCTCTTTTCCACGAAATACCATGCCGTTTATGCGCGTGCCATTGCCATCGACAAACGTGCAACGTGCGTATTGCCCTTCATTTCCAACCATTTTGATCGATCGAATACCCATTTTCACGATACCGAACAATGGTCTTACATTGGCAGTTCCGTATGGTTCCAGCTTTGCAAGCTCCTCATAGAGGGGCAATGTCAGCTGCTTGATGGCACAGGATTCATCCACATACAGCTTCTCGACGAGATCCGCGTCTGTCAGATTGCAATCCCGGTTTAACGCTTCGCGTAACGGTTCGAGTGCTTCGCGCGTAATCGTAAAGCCCGCCGCCATCGGGTGTCCGCCAACCTTCACAAACAACTCTTTATGTTCACAGAGCTTATCAAACATATTATACGTCTCAATCGAACGCCCGGAGCCTTTCAGTCCATGTCCATTTTCCGCATCGGTAAAAACAAGCGTCGGACGGTAAAATGCTTCCTTCAGCTTGCTCGCGATCAGTCCCGCGATGCTCTCATGAATCCCCGGCATATACAGGACGATAACCTTATCATCTCCGATTTTCTTTTCTTTCACACCATCTTCGGTCGGAATCATGCGAATATCCTTTCGCACCCAGTCCGTTGCCGCCCGCACACCGCGGTCGGTCATCTCCTTCCGCAGTTCGTTGAGCTTCGCCATATCCTGTGCCAGGCTTTCCGCCCGCGCCGGATCATCGGTCAGCAGCAGCTCCACGCCCTCTTTCGCACTTTCCAGTCGTCCAGTCGAGTTCAG
>ULMF01023338.1_pt1 | contig 13002 bp, 10 predicted proteins | sample 1951581 | NCBI WGS metagenome assembly ULMF01 (sample SAMEA4835543, study PRJEB28245) | human gut metagenome | biome: gut microbiome; material: fecal sample | place: Denmark | collected 2008
GATCTGAAAAGATATGGTACAAGAGACTGGGGCTGGTATATTGCTTTCGGCATATTAGCCGTAATTTGTTCGCTCATCATCTTATGGCAACCGGCAATAGGCGCTCTCTATGCAGTTTACATGATTTCATTCGCATTCCTGATTATCGGATTCTTCCGCATCATGTTGTCATTTGAACTGAAGAGTTTGCATAAACGTGGAAAAAGCATGAAAGAGGAAAACGAAGATAAAGAAATTCCCGTAGGATAGTTAAGAATTCCACTGCCCGGAGAAACGAGTTGACTAAAGTGCCTGGAAACAGGAACTTGTCAACTCGTTTTCTCATTAGTTACACTTCAGGAAACGATGCATAGTAGTTCGGGATACTCCCATCTGGCGAGCCAGCTCCGAACAGGAAACACCTCGTTGAGCATCTTTTATCAAACGTCTTTTGTTCTCACGAAGTACCCTCATAGCAGGACAGGTTCCTTTCTTTCGTCCCAATTTTACCCCCTCTTGCCTGCGCCTCGCCAATGCTTCTTTTGTTCGCATGGAAATCAGATTACGTTCTATCTCTGCCATTAATCCGAATGCGAACCCCAATACCTTGCTGTTCATGTCATTTTGAAATACATACCCCTCTTTTGTGCTGTACAGAACAATTTCTTTCTTGATACAAGAATTAAGAATCGTCATGATTTCCAACATTGTACGACTTAATCTTGAAATTTCCGTCACAATCAGCGAGTCACCTCTTTGCATTCGGTTCAACCCCCCCGATAGCTTCCGATCTTTGCTTCTCACACTACCACTCACCGTTTCGGTGTACCACTTGTCAATCTGCAATCCATTCTTCTCTGCAAAACGCAGAAGTTCTTCACGTTGATTAGCCAGAAATTGTTTTTCTGTACTTACTCTTAAATAAGCTACTACCATAATTTTGTTGTTTTTATAGGTTTAACGCGCCAAAGAACAGCAATAACAGCGAGAAATCACACTCCCTCCAATCAATGATATACAGGCGATTGCCTCTATTTAGGCTCTTTTATTTGACAACAGATATTTCTGATACTATGAGACAAATTATGTAGAAGTACATTTTCAAGGATGAAGCACCAGTCATAAAAAGAAACAATAAAAAATCTCAGCATAACTTTTTCATGCGAGCATGAAAGTTATGCACTCAAATTGCATTATCTTTGTAGTCAGTTTTATAACAAGAATATAAATTCATAATTAAAAAACAAAGGAATTATGGCAATGCATACATGGTTTGAGTGCAAGATCCGTTACGAAAAAGTGATGGAAAACGGTATGAACAAGAAAGTTACAGAACCTTATTTGGTGGACGCACTCAGCTTTACGGAAGCGGAAGCACGCATCATTGAAGAAATGACACCGTTTATTTCAGGCGAATTTACAGTATCAGACATCAAACGTGCCAACTATAGTGAATTATTCCCCAGCGAAGAAGAGGCTGCCGACCGTTGGTTCAAGTGTAAACTGATCTTTATTACTCTGGACGAAAAGAGTGGAGCTGAAAAGAAAACATCCACTCAGGTATTGGTACAAGCTGCCGACCTGCGCGATGCTGTTAAGAAACTGGATGAAGGTATGAAGGGTACGATGGCGGATTACCAGATCGCTTTAGTATCCGAAACACCCCTTATGGATGTATATCCGTATAGCGCGGAACCCAATGACAAACCGGAAGTTTAATCTTTTGAGAATTGAAAGTTGAAGTGATTAGCGTAAACACAGAATGCTTTGATCTTCAACTTTTGAATTTCATATTTCAATTTTCTAATCATGAATATTGCAGAGAATCTTCAACAAGTGCTAAGCGAACTGCCTGATGGGGTGCGACTGGTAGCTGTCTCCAAATTTCACCCCAATGAAGCGATAGAAGAAGCCTATCGTACCGGACAACGAATATTCGGAGAAAGCAAAGTACAGGAAATGACTGCCAAGTACGAAAGTCTTCCCAAAGACATTGAATGGCACTTTATCGGGCATCTGCAAACCAATAAAATCAAGTTTATCGTGCCCTACGTGGCTCTGATCCACGGAATTGACTCATACAAACTCCTTGTAGAAGTCAATAAGCAAGCTGCAAAAGCCGGAAAAGTAGTCAACTGCCTGTTGCAACTGCACATTGCAGAAGAAGAAACCAAATTTGGTTTTAGTTTTGGCGAATGTCGGGAAATGTTAGCAGCCGGTGAATGGAAAACTCTCAGTAACATACAATTATGCGGTCTGATGGGTATGGCAACAAATACAGACGACAATGAACAAATAGAGAAGGAATTTTGTTCATTAAGTAGCTTCTTCAAAGAAGTGAAAGACTCATGGTTTGCCGACACGGAGGCTTTTCGGGAGTTGTCCATGGGAATGTCCCACGATTATCACCAAGCTATTGCTGCTGGAAGTACTCTGATACGCGTAGGAAGCAAAATCTTTGGAGACAGAACGTATTAATCATTATTCATTAAACATTATTACCATGGCAACATTAAAAACTACTTTTGCCGGGTTAGAATTAAGAAACCCGATTATCGTCAGCAGCTCAGGTTTAACTGATAGTGCTGAAAAAAATCAGAAATTCTATGAAGCCGGTGTCGGTGCCATTGTTCTGAAATCTCTTTTTGAAGAGCAGATCATGTTGGAAGCTGACTGGCTGGGAGATCCGAATATGTATCCTGAAGGCAGTGATTACTTGGTAGAATATGTCCGCCAACATAAACTGTCAGAGTATCTGGAACTGATTAAGAATACTAAAAAAGTATGCCCCATTCCTGTTATTGCCAGCATAAACTGCTATCAGGATGCTGAATGGGTAGGATTTGCACAACAAATGGAAGCAGCAGGAGCTGATGCTATAGAAATCAATATCCTGGCTCTCCAAACAGATATGCAATACAATTACGGTTCATTCGAACAACGCCATATAGATATTCTCAGCCACATCAAAAAGACGGTACGTATTCCGATCATCATGAAGCTGGGTGATAACCTGACTAATCCGATAGCTCTGATAGATCAGCTATATGCCAACGGAGCAGCTGCCGTGGTATTATTCAACCGCTTCTATCAGCCGGATATTGATATCGAAAAGATGAAGCAAATCTCAGGAAATGTATTCAGCACAGGAGCTGACCTGGTTAAAGCCTTACGCTGGATCGGTATCGCTTCCGCAGCTGTGAATAAGCTGGATTATGCAGCATCAGGTGGTATTCACTCTCCCGAAGGCATTGTAAAAGCAATTTTGGCAGGAGCTTCAGCTGTAGAGATTTGTAGCGCATTCTATCAGAACAGTTATGCCCTTGTAGGAGAATATATCCACTTCCTGAACTTATGGATGGATCGCAAAGGCATGGAAAACATCCCTCAATTCAAGGGAATGCTGAATGTCAGCGACTTGAATGGAGTAAATACCTTCGAACGTACTCAGTTCATGAAATATTTCTCCAGTAAAAAATAAACAGGAACCGCACAACATATCATTATAAGTAATGCCCCGTAACATATATTGTTAGCATATCTAACATATATTGTTACGGGGCATTACATATATTGGCGTTTCCTTTACAGAGGAACTTTTTCTTTATTCGGGTTTCTTATCCAAGGCTTCAAAGCATGAATTCTTGCTGATAAACTCAGGAACAATATCCTTCATAGCAGCTACAATCTGCATCTGATCATACGTGTAACTAACCTCTATCAACTTCTGAATGCGTTGCTTCACCTCATCATAATCATATTCGCGAACTGTAGCAATCATAATCTTCTCATGATAAGTCGGCTTTGTCAGTTCTTTCACATTCAGCAACTCTTCATACAGTTTTTCACCATGACGCAATCCAGTGAACTCAATCTTCACATCCGTACGTCCGGAAAGGCTGATCATACGCTTGGCAAGATCCACAATCTTCACCGGTTTACCCATATCAAAGATATAAATCTCACCGCCATTCCCCATGCTACCGGCTTCAAGTACCAGACGGCAAGCTTCGGGAATAGTCATGAAATAACGGATAATCTCAGGATGTGTCACTGTTACAGGACCACCACGTTGAATCTGATCACGAAAACGTGGAATTACCGAGCCATTAGAACCTAACACATTACCGAAACGTGTTGTAATGAATTGCGTCACATGCCCACCTTTCTCCTGAAGTTTCTTAGCTAAAGACTGCACATAAATCTCACAGATACGCTTGGAACATCCCATTACATTGGTCGGATTTACAGCCTTATCCGTAGAGATCATTACAAACTTCTCAGCACCGTATTTTACAGCCAGATCAGCCAGTGTACGCGTACCAAACACATTGATCTGAATGGACTCGGAAACATTATCTTCCATCATCGGCACATGCTTATAAGCCGCTGCATGGAAAATGTATTGCGGTTGGTATTCCTTGAAGATATCTTCCATACGCGTAGCATTGGAAATATCCGCAATAATAGTCTCTGCATCAATGTCACGCCAACGATCCTGCAATTCCAGACGAATATCATGCAACGGAGTCTCCGCCTGATCTACCAGAATTAGCTTATAAGGATTGAAGGAAGCTACCTGACGCATTATTTCGCTACCGATAGAACCAGCGGCACCGGTAATCATTACGCGCTTTCCTTCGAGATGGGAAGCTACCTTATGAATATCTATTTCAATAGGATCGCGTTGCAGAAGATCTTCAATCTGAATTTCTTTCAACTGAGTACGGTTCAAAGTCTGTCCGCTCCACTCGCTCAAAGGAGGTGCAGTCATAAGCTTGATGTTGTGTGCCAGAAGACGATCGGCCATATCAGACTTCTTCAGTTCTTCCATTTTAGCCGGCGAAATAATAATTGTATGCACATCGCGGTCATTCAATACATCAATCAGAGACTCGTCATTCGGGAATACCTTTACGCCCATCATCACCTTATTAATCAATTCCGGCTCATCCGCTATGAAACCACGCAGACGATAGTGATTACGCAGATTGACGCGCAACGCTTTCGCAATGTTCACTCCCGCTTCCTTAGCACCATATATAAAGACATTGGCACTATGACTTCCATCAAAATTCAGAAGTTCATAGAACATCTTCACAACTATACGTGAACAAGACATAATGGCAAAGCTAATGATATACGCCATAAACAGCACACTCACAGGTGCCAGACGAATATCCAGATAACTTGCCAAAAGCACACTCGAAATCATTAACAGTGCATAAGACACCGTCAATGAAACAAAAATGCGCATAATGTCTATAAACGAAGAAAAGCGCAATACGTTGGAATAGGTGCGGAACACCCTAAAGAAGACTAAGTTGACAATGACCGTCCATACAATCGTTTTGTCAATGGTAGAGGATTCCAGGAAAATACTCCGGAAATCATATCGAAGCGCATAAGCCAATAAGCTGGATACGACGATTATCAATACATCGATCAACAGAATAGTCCAAATCGGCAATACCTTTGCTGAAAGGTACCGATGAAAAATTTTATGTTTCATTTCGTTTGACAGTTTTGTTTTAGGCGAGGCAAAGATACATTATTTTTTATCAAATAGGACAAGAAAAAGATAAAAATGTGTGATAAAATTAAATGGTGGCAAAGTTACAGGTATAACTTTGCCACCATATTTACGACCTATAAAGCTCTGTTACATCAAATTACTGGCTAATTCACTTAATTGGCTACGTTCTCCTTTTAACAAATTTACGTGAGCAAAAAGGTTCTGATCTTTCATACGATCAATCATGTAAACCAAGCCATTGGACTGACTGTCGAGATAAGGTTGGTCTATCTGTTGGATATCACCGGTAAACACCATTTTCGTACCCTCACCCGCACGGGTTATGATGGTTTTGATCTCATGCGGAGTCAAGTTTTGTGCTTCATCAATAATGCAATAAGTTTCACTCAAACTACGTCCACGGATGAAAGCTAATGCTTCAATAACCAGTTGCTCACTTTTCTGCATATCTTCCAAACGTTTTACCTCTGTTGAGTTAGAAGCAAACTGACGTTTGATCACATTCAGATTATCAAACAAGGGTTGCATGTAAGGAGCTACCTTTTCTTTGGCATCACCCGGCAGGAAACCGATGTCTTTATTGGATAAAGCAACAATCGGACGCGCCAGCAAAATCTGTTTATAGTCATTCATTTGACTAAGGGCAGCTGCCAGAGCCAACAATGTTTTTCCTGTACCGGCTTTACCTGTCAAAGCAACCAATTTGATGTTTGGATCGGTCAACACTTCAAAAGCAAAACTTTGTTCGGCATTCCGGGGTTCAATACCATAGTTCTTTGTTTTATTCACCCGACAAATGGAATGTGTAAAAGGATTGTAACGGGCAAGTACACTATTCCTGTCACTTTTCAAGATAAAACATTCATTCGGATGGATGATATCTTTGAAATCAAACTCACTAATATCCAGTCCTTCTCTGGAAGAATAAATCCGGTCTATCAAAGCAGGATCAATTCCCTCAAACACCTCATTTGACTTTTCAAATATATCCACATTTATCACCTTGTCGTTGATATAATCTTCGCAAAGTAAGCCTATGGAACGTGCTTTCATCCGGAGGTTCACGTCTTTTGTCACCAGGATGGTTTTCATATCCTTCTTTTGGCGCGTCAACCAGTCCACTACAGCCAGAATCTTATGATCGGGAATACGCTCGGGGAATGAATCGAACACATCCGGAGCATCCACCGAACCGGCAATTACAAACAAACTTCCCAGTCCTTCGCCCAGAGAAGCACCCTTCTTAAAAAGATTGTCATCGGTAACTAAATCGAGCTCGCGGAGAAATTCACGGGCATTGAAGTTTATCTGTTCATTCCCTTTCTTGAATTTGTCCAATTCTTCAAGAACTACGATGGGAAGATAAATGTCGTTCTCTTGGAAATTCTTAAGACAGTTATAGTCGTGAAGGATTACGTTCGTATCAATCACAAAATTTTTCTTTGCTCCCATACTCTTTTAGATTTAAATTGTTGATATTGCCTCCAAAGCGAAGATAAGCTGTACTTCGGCATAAAAAATGAACAAGTTCATTTTATTCTGCTCTCAGTTTGCATTATCTTTGCAGCTTCTAAGATAGGAATTAAAAAGAGAGAATAGTTTGCTTTCTCGTTAAATATTTTAAAAGATGGATTATCAGAACACTTTATTATACTTATATAACAGTGTCCCTATGTTTCAACAGGTGGGAAGTTCGGCATACAAGGAAGGTTTGGAGAATACATTGGCACTGGATGAACACTTCGGACACCCGCACCGGAACTTCCACAGTATCCATGTAGGAGGTACGAATGGCAAAGGTTCATGCTCGCACACTCTTGCTGCTATCTTGCAGGAAGCGGGGTACCGGGTAGGCCTCTACACATCTCCGCACCTCGTAGATTTCCGCGAACGTATCCGAATAAACGGACAGCCTATCCCGGAAGAATATGTAGTCCGGTTTGTAGAAAAAGAACGTGATTTTTTTGAGCCTCTGCATCCTTCTTTCTTTGAATTGACTACCGCTATGGCATTCCGGTATTTCGCTGACGAACATGTAGATGTAGCGGTTATCGAAGTAGGACTTGGCGGAAGACTGGATTGCACCAATATCGTACACCCGGATCTATGTATCATCACCAATATTAGTTTTGACCATACCCAATTCCTGGGTAATACATTAGAAAAGATAGCGGGAGAAAAAGCCGGGATCATTAAAAGTGGAATACCTGTCATAATCGGAGAAACGACTCCTGAAACAAAACCTGTATTTTCAAAAAAGGCTCGCGAAGTAGGTGCTTCCATTCTCTTTGCAGAAGAAGATGAAAAGGATGATTACCCCGGATTGGAATGTGAGCTGAAAGGATTATATCAAACTAAAAACACCCGCACGTTACTCACAGCCATCCCAGAACTACGGAAAGCCGGATACAATCTGAGTGAGCAGGCTGTTCGAAGTGGCTTCGCCCATGTCTGTGAACTGACCGGCCTAATGGGACGCTGGCAAAAATTGCAGGATGCCCCTACCCTGATATGCGATACCGGACACAATGTAGGTGGCATCACCTATATCACAGAGCAGTTGAAACAGCAATCTTACCGGAAACTACATATGATTATAGGTATGGTAAACGACAAAGACATACACGGTGTATTAGCATTATTACCCCAAGAAGCCGAATATTACTTCACAAAAGCCAGCGTAAGGCGTGCATTACCTGAAAGCGAACTTGCCCAACTTGCCTCTGAGGCCGGATTGCAAGGAAATTGCTATCCAGATGTTCCCTCTGCCGTGCGGACTGCACAAGAAAAAAGCCTCCCGGAAGACTTTATCTTCGTAGGAGGCAGTAGTTTTATTGTTGCCGATTTGTTAGCGAACCGCGATGCACTCAATCTCCACTAAAGCATCTTTCGGCAGGGCTTTCACTGCAACAGCCGAACGGGCAGGGAAATCACCATCAAAATAGGTAGCATATACTTTATTCATATCTGCAAACAATGACATATCCTGTAGGAAAACAGTAGTCTTGACGATATTTGTCATCGTCGAACGCGCTTCTCCAAGGATATGCTTGATGTTCTCCAATGACTGACGTGCCTGTGCTTCAGCACCTTCTGCCATCTGTCCGGTAGTCGCATCAATAGGTAATTGACCAGATACAAATATCATTCCATTTGCTTCGATAGCCTGGCTGTAAGGACCAATAGCTCCCGGAGCTTTCTGACTGCAAATTACTTTTTTCATTCTAATATTATTTTAGTATTCAACAATTTATGATTCATTCAAGAAAAAAAATTGGTATCTTATGCAGTATTCTGCAACTTCATGCATTTACTTAATAGGATTATACACAAAAGAAAAATTCACTTATACCTGTTTTAAAACCTAGACTTAGCTAATTCTTTTTTGACACGGGAGTTTCCCGATAAAGGCTCAGCTTGTGAAAGCAGAGCCTTTTTTATAAAGATATCATCTGCAATACTATCACTTACAGTGTTTTTCTATTAAAGCATTAACATTCGGATCACCCAGTTCCTTGGCTTTTGCGAAACTGGCACAAGCCTCTTTGTTTTGCTTTAACTGTAGCTGGGCAACTCCTATCAAACGATAAGCTTCAGCATATTTAGAATCAATTTCCAAAGCATCTTTCAGCACCTTGATCGCTTCTTCATTTCTACCCACACGAATGTTCACCACCGCAAGTTCCGAAAAATAAGTCAGCTCTTTCGGATTAAGTTCAATAGCTTTTGCCAAATCATCCAACGCACGCTGAAACTGCTTTGCCTGAACGGCCGCCTGTTCGCGATAATAATAGAACACATCATTCACATTGCCACGAACCGCTTTATAGTATTCATCATAATCAAGCATCGCACCTCTTCCTTGTCCGGCATTCAGGCGCATCTGGGCACGTTCCAGCAGATAAGGAGCAGCTTCTTCACTATACGGTTGCACGAAACGCGCCATACAACTATCCATCAAAGCCAACACTTCTTCCGGAGCTGCTTCCATCAATTCTTTCGTCTTAGCGGCACTAAAGAATGTAGCCGGAGAGGCAATATTGGAATCATTCACCTTCTCATAACTGGCAAGAGCAGCCGCATAGTCCTTCTTGGCAAACTGGATATCACCTTCCAACTGAATATAAACCGGAAGAGCTTCGATTGCAATCGCTTTACGAACCTCATCCAAAGCCCTGTCATATGTCCAATCTTTATAGTTTTTTTCAGGTTTATCCAACTGATAACCATAAATCAGTTTGGCACGATTGAAGTATGCATCATCTTTCTTTTGTGCCACTTCAAGTGCCTTATCCATATCAGCAGCAACCTTATCCATTGAACTTGCCTCCTTCGACTGGAAGATTTGATTGTTTGCACGACGAAGATAACCGTCAGCACTGTTGGGATACTGAGATATAAACTCATTCAGCAACTCGGTGTATTTCTCCGGTGCAAGCTGTGAAGAAGCCATATAGAGATAAACCAATGCTTGTTCTTCCGTCTCAGGCAATGCTTTCTTAATGCCGATACTCAATAAAGTATGATCATTGAAAGAAAGAGGACTTATCTTTTGAGCCATAGCATAATCGGCACCTACTGCATAGCAAATGGTAGCTGTATCTTTTCCAGAAGATTTCTGTGCCAGACCGAATACTTGTCCCTCAGCAGTCATTACCGGACAACTTACCATTTTGTCCTTCAGCTGCATATCAAGTGTATAATAATGATATTGTCCCTCTACCTTAGACTCTTCTTTCACCTGTCCGGTAGTATAGGAACGATCTTTCTGTGTAGAATAAGGTAACAGATAAATGCTTGCACCTACAGTCGGGGCCACAGGAGCTACCACTAATGCAGGTACTTTTTTTCCTGAAATCGCTACACGGAACTTCACAACATCATACATGTCATTTGCTCCCATAATAACTTCCACAGGCATTTGTGTACCCTCCGAATTAATGACAACGGCACGCTGCGCACCTTTAAACAAGCTATAATCAGACAGAGCAATTCCGTCCTCGGTAACAAAAAATCCATTTCCCGTATTAAGTATCTTATCACTCTCGTCATAAGTGACCACCGAGAAAACAGCACGCTTGGCTTTTTCCACCCATTTGGGTGCCTGGGCTACACTCCACTGTGCCAGCAAACAGAGGGCGAGCGTCAACAACAAGTTCTTCTTCATATCTTAGTTGGTTCTTTGTTTCACAGCTTCATAAATCAAAATACCTGCCGCAACAGAAACATTGAGCGACTCGATAGTACCCAGCATTGGGATTTTCACCCACTCATCGCAAAGAGCCAGGTTCTCATAAGAAACACCTTTATCTTCAGCTCCCATTATGATACACATCGGTCCTGTATAATCAGCTTTGGTATAATCATAGTCACCCTTTTCTGTAGCTGCCACAATGCGGAAACCACTATCTTTGAGATATTGCAATGTAACCTTCAGATTCTGCTCACGGCAAACCGGCAGAACATGCAATGCTCCGGCAGATGTTTTCATTGCATCAGCATTCACCGTCACGCTTCCTTTAGCAGGAATGATAACAGCATCTACAGCTGCACACTCACAGGTACGAGCTATGGCACCAAAGTTACGAACATCAGTCACACCATCCAACATGACGAACAGCGGGTTCTTGCCTTCTTCGAAAAGGAAAGGTACCAAGTCTTCTGTCTTCTGATACGTAACGGATGAAATAAAAGCAATCACCCCTTGATGATTCTTACGGGTAATACGGTTAATGCGTTCCACCGGAATACGTTGCACCGGAATCAAAGTTCCTTTTAGCGCAGCAAAAAGTTCTTTGGATAAATCGCTCTGAATGTCTTTCTTCACCAGAATCTTATCGATTTCCTTTCCTGCCTGTATTGCTTCTATCACAGCGCGAACGCCGAAAATCATTTCACTCTTATCAACCATCTTTGAGAAATTAAAATTAGAAATTAAAAATTAAAGGCTATCTTTTGATACCAAGAAGCGCCTTTGCATTATTCAAAGCAGCTTCTGTCAAAGTAGCCCCACTGAGCATATGGGCTATTTCCTCTACCCTCTCCTCATCTGCCAGACGGCGTATGTGGCTATTGGTTTCGGTTTCGTTATCTTGCTTATATACTTTATAATGTGCACATCCGCGCGCAGCAATTTGCGGCAAATGGGTAATACTGATTACCTGACGATCCTGTTCTCCCATTTCCTGCATAATGTCCGCCATACGGTCGGCAATCTCACCGGATACTCCTGTATCTATTTCATCAAATACAATAGTGGGCAATTTCACCGCACCGGCTATCATCGCCTTAATGGACAACATGACACGTGCAATCTCACCACCGGAAGCTACCGATGAAATATTTTGCAATGAGCCGTTTTTATTGGCAGAAAAGAGAAAGTTGACGGTATCTTCACCGTGTACACCAGGTTCTTTTCTTATTCCCATCTCCACCTGAAAACGCACATTAGGCATACCCAACGGCACCAAGCGGGAAGCCATCTGCTTTTCAACTTCACGAGCGGCGCCGGTACGGGCCTTGGTAAGAACAGCAGCCTGCTTTCTCACCTTATTATATAAAGTATCGCAAAGAGTTGTCAACTCACCAATACGTTCATCATAAGAAGTAATGGCCGCCAACTTTGCTGCATATTCTTCAGCAAGTGTCAGTAACTCCTCCACAGTGGTTGCCCTATGTTTTTGCTGTAAGGTATAAATCAGATTCAACCGATCGTTTACCTCTTCCAGACGATCAGGATTAAACTCAACATCCTCTTCCTGAGAAGAAACTTCCTGGGAAACATCTTTCAATTCAATATATGTACTTTCCAGGCGTTCAGCAAGTTCAGTAGCCGGAGAATAAACTTTTTGCAGACCAAGCATTGTATTCAGACTTTCCTTCAACCCGGCCAGCAGACCACCTTCATCAGAGGTCAACAATTGTCCGACACGGAACAAACCGGCCTTTATTTCTTCAGCATGACTCAACATATCCGTCTCCTGTTCCAGTTCCTCCTGTTCACCTACAGACAAATTTGCTTCTTCCAACTGCTCCAACTGGAAACGGATATAGTCTTCATCTGCCTTATTCTGCTCAGCACGGGCTATGAGGTCTGCCAGTTCCTGTTGTGCCTGCTTCCATTCTCTATACAAAGATTGATAAGCTGAAAGTTGTTCATCATTATGAGACAATATATCGAGTACATTCAACTGGAATCCTTCTTTATTCAACAAAAGATTCTGGTGCTGAGAATGCACGTCAATTAACTGTTCACCCAACTCCTTCATTTGTACAAGCGAAGCCGGAGTATCATTAATAAATGCACGACTCTTACCAGATGCATAAACCTCACGACGCAAGATACACTCTTCTTCATATTCCAGTTCATTATCTTCAAAGAAAGGCTCCATACCATAAGCTGAAATATCAAAACGGGCCTCAATCACACACTTCGATGCACCCTGGCGAATGGCTTTTACTTCGGCACGCTGACCAAGCAACAAGCC
>ULMF01003964.1_pt1 | contig 12480 bp, 20 predicted proteins | sample 1951581 | NCBI WGS metagenome assembly ULMF01 (sample SAMEA4835543, study PRJEB28245) | human gut metagenome | biome: gut microbiome; material: fecal sample | place: Denmark | collected 2008
ACGACACGCTCACGCTGGGAGAATTCCGCGACGCGCTCGGCACCTCGCGCGACCACGCGCTGCTGGTGCTGGAGTATTACGACCGGCGAGGGATTCTTCGCCGCGAGGGTGATGTCCGCAGGCCGGGCGCGCAGTTTGGCGAGATAGAAAAATGAGGCGGCTTTTGTCGCCTCTCACATGGGAGTAGATGGGTGCTGGTGTGCCCCCCGGTCTTCAAAACCGGTGAGAGGGGTGAAGAGCCTCTCGGGTGAGTTCGATTCTCACATGCTCCCGCCAGAGCCTCGCGGCCGTGTGCCGCGGGGCTTTTTGAAAAATGTGGATTTCCCTCTTGACAGAACGGAGGGAAGCTCATATAATACTACTGTTCGCGGCGTGAGCCGTACAACTTCATATCCGGGTGTAGCGCAGTTGGTAGCGCGCATGGTTCGGGACCATGAGGCCGTGAGTTCGAATCTCGCCACTCGGACCAAGTAATGATAATCCGAACTACATTATCCAAGTTGGTAATGTGTTCGGATTTATCATTTCTATTGAAAATGTACTATAGTAAGCAAAGGCAGGGACAATTCTTGTCCTTGCCTTTGCTTATATTTTTCGCTATGATGATAAAAATGGGAAAATATATAGAAACATCTTTTCGGATTACTCGCTGCTAAGTGCTGTTATTTCAATGGTTTGAGCAGTAGTAAGATGTGGTTGAAAGGGTGGAAATGTAGGTAAGTCATATATTATTCCTATATTATTTCTACATCGACATTCCTACACAGAATACACCCTATTTTATTTTTTCGATTTCTTCCTTCAGCCAGTCGAATTCTCGCTGGGTATAGACCTTTTCGGTGATGTCGGATATCTTGTGGCCGACCATGTATTTGATTGCATATTCGTCAATACCGGCTTTCTTTGCGGCCGTGACAAAGTGCTTTCTTCCGTCGTGAGGACGATGCTCCGGGTTAAGATTAAGCTCGTCACGGATCATCTCAAAGCCGGCCTTATAGCGTTGATAGCTCATCATCACAGTCTTGCCGCTGCGCTTGTCTTTGCAGTTGAAGAGATATGGGCTGCCGATTTCTTTGGCTTTATTGTAATGTAGCTCCACGAGGTAGCGAATTTTTGAGTGGATAGGTACGACGCGGTCTTCACCAGCTTCGGTCTTGATGCCGCCTTTGAAAGTTCCATTCTCAAGGTCTACATTGGCAAGCTCAATTAGGCCGAGCTCTTGTGGACGCCATCCAGAATAACACTGAATGAGTATCACATCAACGAAATTCTTATCGTCGACATGTTCCCAGAGCTTTGATATTTCTTCGTCCGTAAAAGGTATGTGCTCTTTCTTGACTTTCTGGATCTCTTTGATCGTTTCGTCAGTCAGCTTGAATGTGCGCGAGTAGTTTCTGTCGACGATCTCATATTCCAGAGCATAGTCAAGCATCAGATTGAATAAGGACTTGATCTTATTCTTCATAGATGCGCTGGCGTGTTGCTCTTTCCCTCTGACAGTGGCAACACCCTCGTCCATGCAGCCTTTCACATGGCGGGCACGGACATCCATCACTCGCATATCGTAGACAGCCGAGCAATACTTCCAAGCTGAAGTAACGGCTCGTGAACTGCCATCCGATTTGAGCGTCTTGAAATACTCTTCCGACCACTTGTCGTAAAGCTCTTTGACGGTGATTGCGGCGCCGAGGTCATAAGGATTCTTATTGTATTCCACGAGCGCTGCATATGCGTCATTATAAGTTGCAAAATATGAGTCAGGCTTGAGCGGTTTGCAAATGGGCTTGCCGTCCTGAGTCTTTCCAACCGTAACCATCGCCCGAAAGGGATTCCGAAGGTTGCGGTTTTTTATTTCGCTGATTTGGCCAAACCCGTTCGGGAGGCGTCTTCGTTTATTGTTTTTGGCTCTCGGTTTTCGCTTTACTGACGGCTTCATTGGATAGCCGCAATGAGGGCAAGCCGGAGCCTTGTCGCTTACCTGCAATTCGCATTCAGGGCATTTTACAAGCATGAGTTGCACCTCCATAGTTGATTTGTCCTTTGTAATCATATATTATGGTGTAGGAGTTGTCAAGATATTCCTACACTTTATTTTTTGATGGAGCGATGTATATGATTACAAATGATGTGTCAACCTGCCCCAAATGCGGCGGCGATTTGAAATACTATGACCGTGTTACTCGGATTGTACGGACGAAAGGAAGAAAGACCTGGAAGATCCCCATGCGGCGGCTTCAATGCACTCGCTGCGGTTCCGTACATAGAGAGCTTCCCGAACTGATATTTCCGTACAAACAGTACGAGGCTGAAGTTATCATCGGTGTTTTGGAGGGCTTCATCACCTGCGAAACCATCGGCTTTGAGGACTATCCCTGCGAAATGACGATGGTCCGATGGCAAGCTCAGGACTGGACCACCGAGGTTGTTTTAACAAAGCGCAGTTGCTAACTTAGAATAGCCGTTGAAAGGAGGTAAACGCCAATGAACGAGCAAGAGTTCCCTCAGGGGTCCGTCCCCGTGGCTGTTGCGGCCCGTGTGTATGGCAAAGATGCTTCATGGGTCCGCGCCGGCATCGTCTCAGGGTGGCTCCCGATTGGCAAAGCCACTCGCAGCGGAAAATTAGTCACCACCATCGAGGAGATGGATTCACGCTATGGCCGTATCAACTTTTACATCTCCCCAAAGCGTCTCTACGAGGAGACAGGATTTTTGTGGAAAGGAGAACGACAATAATGGCAACGGAAATCCGTCCGGAGCTGTCTGAGAAAAATCCATACTGGATTGGCAAGCACCGGTATTACGAACTGAAGCATTTCTGCCTCCAGTATCCGATCTGGAAGAAAGCCTACAATGCTCTGCTTGGCCTGAGCAGCCGTCCGAACGACCTTGATATTTTCGTCAAAAGTGGCCAAGTACGGAGCGATCTAACGGCAAGGTGTGCGGAATCTCGTGTATCCTTTGCCAAACGTATGGAACTGGTCGAGCAAGCTGCCATTGGTACAGACGGTGACCTCTATCCTTATATTTTGCGAGGGGTCACAGAAGGTCTGTCCTACAATGCCTTGAAAATGCAGTATGCCATCCCCTGTTGCCGCGAGGTCTACTACAACTTGTATCGGCGGTTCTTCTGGCTGCTGAGTAAGGAGCGTGATTGAGATGCGGATTGTGAATGTGGCGGTCAGACAATGCTACCGCTTCAACTGCCCGAATTGCGGGAGCAAGCTGGAAGCCGACAGTGACGAGCTGGTCGATGTCGGTGGAAAGACCAGTCGGTTCTGGTGTCCTGTCTGCCGAGAGGAAAGATACATTTCATGGTCTTCTCTGAGAAAACGGACGGTCTACGAGGACAGTTCCGCAGATTAAGCAAACCCCTTTATGGAAAGGAGTGTTTTTCTATGGACACTATGTTTGAAAATTTAGATTTTCGGTTTGATAAGGAAAATAACGACGAACGACCTTTTATGATTGCTTGTAAAGATCGAGAAATCATGGATGGGGAACGTTGGGTGTTGGTATCTTTATCGACCGATGAAGCAAAAAGATTACTCAAGTATCTTGAAGAACACATTGCAAAATAAAGAAGATTGAGCCGCTGACAACGGCTCTTTCTTTTTTATATTTTCCGGCACGCGGGTAACTGGATCAGATGCTAAATTGGTATCTGGAAAATTGCCCGGGTAAAAATCTGAAAAATCATTTTGGAGGTATGACATGGATCTCATCATTGGCATTGTTGTCGGCATTATCATCGGGCTTGTAGTCGGAACGCTTATATTTCGGCGAAGGTACATTCCCGTCGGCGATCTTCGGATCGACCGTTCTGACCCGACGAGCGAACCATTTCTGTTTCTCGAATTGGGCACAGATGTGCGAACTATTTCTGGCATGAAAACCGTCACACTCAATGTTCGCAACGAGAATTTCCTCCCGCACGAATAACACCCCCTATTATGGAGCCAACTTATTGAAAGGAGAAATGCAATATGGCAGAAATCAAGAAATTGCTGGATTATGCAATCGAAACCGAGATCAACAATCTCAACTCGGCATCTAACAAAAACGAGAAATCGGAGGTCATCAATAACCTTGCAGCACTGCACAAGCTCCGTATCGAAGAGATCAAAACGGAAACTGAAATCGAGGAAAAGTCGGAGCGTCGGGCCATGGATAAAGCAGCCCATGACGAAGACGCGACACTGAAAGCGTTTCAGCTTGACGAGAATACGCTCGATCGGTACGCGAAGATCGGCATTGCTGCGGCGGAACTTGTATTGCCGCTGATGTTCTACGGCGTTTGGATGAGAAGAGGACTGAGATTCGAGGAAACGGGGACATTTACATCCCAGACATTCAAGAATCTGTTCAATCGCTTCAAGCCTACTCGAAAGAGTTGAGCCAACAGGCGTTGAGAGTCGTGTAAAAAACACGCTCTCTTCGCTTTTTTCGTAGATTTTGCAGGGCGCTTTATGGAAAGGAGATACCGAAGAGCTCTTTATATCTCTCGACTTAATACCGGGGGTGCTGTATAATAGCAGCTACTTCCAGATTAACAGGAGGTAATGAAAGTGCGCAGAAAAGGTAAAAAGGTTGTTAAACCGGCAGGTAGTGAATTGATGGACTACCTGAATAAGGGATACGCCATCTGCAACAAGTGCGGAGCGGTGATGGATCGGAAAGAAGATCCCGAAGGCGGATGCGATATTTATGCCTGCCCGTCCTGTGGATGGGAAATTGAGGAATTGGATTATGAGTACGAGAGCGCAGACGAAATGGAACTCGGACTCGATGAAAGAGGCGACGAGTATCTGATCTTCAGGGATGACATGCCGCCCGCAGGTTGTAAAGCTTGCGGTGGTCCCTACCCTTACTGCAAAGCGTCATGCAAAATGTTTGACGACTAAAGCATTATCAATGGAGGAAAGTCCTGTAACAGGGGCTTTCTTCTTTTTGTTTTGGAGATAAAGATGCGATACCACTATGAAAAGCCTACAATTTATCTGTCGATGTACGGAAAGCGTTATATTTGCAACCATCCGGTCTACGATAGCTGCACCCTGTTTGAAATCGGAGATAAAGGCCTTGCCGTGATCCAACAGCGGTATGATTCCGAAACCAAGTCCACATTCTGGACAGAGGTGGATGCATGGCTGACCGACGCCATCTATGTTCACCCGAAATTCAAGGAATTCTTTGATGAACGAGCCGGAATTTGTACGGACGGACTCTGGCCCACTGTAACGATTCGGCAAATCATGTGGGCGCTGAAAATGAAGCCTTTGCAAAAGCAGCGTTGGGAAACGGTCTTCGACCGCCGTGATATTTAGCGCCAATCCAGCAGCCCCTATTATGGATACCAATACCTATGAAAGGGGTTAGGAGTATGGATGAGATGAAGATTCAATCGAAATTCATGACAGGACTTGTATCGAGGATCGTAAAGAAGGTACTTCGGACAAAATTGAGCTGCGAAGTAGATATTCAGCTCAATGAGTTCCGGACGACAGTCATTGATGATAAGACTCATGTCCATCTGGATTTGGATGCAGACCTTACGAAAGAAGAACTTAACAAACTATTGAAGACTATTGGAATCTGAGGAATTGAGCCGTTTTATGCGGCTCTTTTCTTTTTCCGCAGATTTTGCAACTCATATTATGGAGAAACAGTTAGCTCAGTGGTAGAGCGCTTCACAAAACCAGTGAAGAGGTGATCGGTTCGAGTCCGATACTGCTTCTTTACTTTTTTATTTTGGACGAAAGGAGAAAGCATGAACATCGAGCAATTTGAACTGATCTTGTGCGACATGTACACCATGGATGCATGGTCGCCTCCGCTTCTCTGGAAGTGGAAAAAAGAGTTCAAGGAGGCAAGCACAAAACAGTGGGCGATCAGAGAGCTTGAGAACTACATTCGCAAGCGGCTCCATCATCGCTCCGATGGATCGGTCGACGAATTTATCAGATTCACAAACGAGTTCGCCATGAAGATGGCTCGCTATTCAAATCACTCAGGAGAGAACCAAGAGATGCACGAGATCTTTCAAACTGCCAGTTCGGTCGCTGCTGATATTTTAGATCTCTTAAATGCAATGAAATGAAAGGAGAATTCAGATGAAACTTGACCATAAGATCGGGAGGAGCTTGCAGAAGGCGTCTCCCACCATTCTGACGTGCATCGGAGCCGCTGGCGTTGTAGTAACCGCGGTTCTGGCTGTCAAAGCAACTCCAAAGGCGGATAGCCTTATCAAAGCCGACAGCAGGAGAAATCACGATGGTGACCCTTATGCTGCAACAAAGCTCGAAGCTGTCAAATCATGCTGGAAATGCTACATGCCTGCTGCGGCCACGGGCGTCGCTACGATTATCTGCATCTTTGGGGCGAATACCCTCAATAAAAAGCAGCAGGCGTCTCTTGCCAGCGCCTATGCGCTCGTAAACCGATCCTATTCTGACTATAAGCGTAAATTGAAGGAACTATATGGTGAAGATGCTCACAAGAAGATCATGGAGTCCATCGCCGCAGAGAAAAGCAGTATGCCGCCTATTACGGCTACCGGAGGCTTCTCCAATTCATCTTTGGAGTTTGAAGATGCCAACGAGGAGCAGCGACTCTTCTACGACAGCTTCTCCAAAAGATATTTTCAGGCAACCATAAGCCAAGTCCTGCAAGCAGAGTATCACATCAACAGGAATATGGTTCTCGGCGCGTTCGTAACTCTGAACGATTTCTATGACTTCCTTGGAATAAGCCATGTCGAAGGCGGAGATGTTGTTGGCTGGTTGCTGTCTGATAGCATGTATTGGATTGACTTCGATAACTCGAAGGCTATGGTTGATGATGGACTGAACGGAGAGATTCCGTGTTATGTCGTCGATGCTGAGTTCGGCCCTCAACCAGAATCTGCGTGGGATTATTGATTTCCCGCAAAAACTACATCGCCTATTATGGAAAGGAGGTCATGCTTTATGAACCAGAGAAATATCTTTAAGCTGCTGTCCCTTGCGGGAGTCGTCCTTGGCGGGATCGGAACATTGTTATCCGGCTGGGCCGACAACAAGGAGCAGGAAGCAATTATCGAGGAGAAGGTCAACGAAGCACTTGCTGCCAGAAACGAAGAGGAAGAGTCCTAAACAGGGCTCTTCTCTTTTTTCGAGGTGAACTCATGACAAATGATACGGCTGTACAAGCACTTCTCGACTATCTCAACGAATCAGATGAACCCGAAATCTATTGGCCACGCCATCACTTTGAAGAGTCTTGCTTTTCGAGATGGGCGGCATGGGAGATGATCGAGGCAATTATGGATCATCCCATGAAAGATCCGGAAGATGTGATCGAGGAGTTCGCCATTAAAATGGTGCTTTTCTCATCTATCGCAGATGGTACGGATGAAGGTCGGATATTTTCGATTGCCGCTGATTTCGCCGATGAATGCTTGACACTATTTAGAGAGGAGAACTCAAATGACAAAACAAACTATCATCGAGGCGTTGAAAAGCGCCCAGAAGTCAATGAAAAAGCACAGCCCTGAGATCCTAACCGGCATCGGAATTGCCGGGATGATCGCCACCACTGTATCCGCCGTTCGAGCAACGCCCAAGGCTTTGCAGCTCATCGACGCCAGAGAAATCAAGGAAAACCGGCGTCTGAGCAACAAGGAGATCGTTGCCACCACATGGAAGTGCTATGTTCCGGCTGCTGTTACAGGCGTGCTGTCCACAGCCTGCCTTGTAGGCGCCAGCTCTGCAAATCTTCGCCGCAACACTGCTCTTGCAACGGCTTATTCCATCTCCGAAACGGCTCTCAAGGAGTACAAAGAGAAGGCTGTTGAGGTAGTCGGCGAGAAAAAAGAGCAGGCGATCCGTGATGCAGTTGCCAAGGAGACGCTCACAAAGCACCCTCTTGGCGAACGCGAGGTCATCATTACCGGAGGTGGTGATATTCTCTGCTTCGACCCCCTTACAAACCGATATTTCAAGTCCGATCACGACCGCCTGATGCGCGCTATGAATGAACTGAACAAACGAATGCGCGACGAGATGCGTGTTTCGCTGAATGATTTCTATGATGAGATCGGTCTGAGCGAGGCTGAGGTCGGAGAGCACCTCGGATGGGACATCGACAACGGAAAAGGCTACATAGACCTCGATTTCAGCACACAGTTGGCTGATGATGGAACGCCTTGCCTTGTCGTCGGTCACAACCACCCGCCTATTTACCTTTGGTAAGCGCAGATTTTGCATCTCCTATTATGGAGAACCAAACAACAAAAAAATACTTTTGAAAAGGAGAATTTTACTATGGAAGACAAGAGAATGAACGAGATCGAGGAAATCGAAGCTACGGAAGTCGACGAAACTCAGGACAGCTCTAATGCTGGTGCCCTGCTCGCCGGTGTCATCGGAGGTTTCATTGCTTACGCTGTGATTGGCGGGGCGAAGAAGCTGCGGGTGATCATCGAAGAGAAGGTCGCTGCGAAGAAGCTGGCGGAAGCCGCTAAGACCGACAAGGCCGAAATCGACTCGGCAGACGAGGATTCCGAGGAAAACTAAGAAAAGTAAATTGCGGAGTTCTACAAGGGAGAGTGCCATTAACAGGGCGCTTTCCCTTTTTTCTTTTTATCAAATTTTGGAGGTGCACTAATGCCTGAATATCCTGATAACTCGCATAGCGCGAGAGAAAACACAAGTCCTCCCTCCAAACGGGTGGAGAAAGTTGTCAACGGCACAGCAAAGACCCGCAAGCAGAGCGAGGTCAAGAAATTTGCCGGCATATTCATGCCCGATGAAGTTGGCGATGTTAAAACCTTCATCATCACGGATGTCGTTATCCCTGGTTTGAAGAACGCTATTGCCGATGTTGTCAGCATTGTTCTCTTTGGCGAAGCCTGCCGCATCGGCACTCGGAAGAACGCCGGATCAAAGGTATCGTATCAGCGGTATTATGACGATCCTCGCAGAGATGACCGCAGGAACTACAATAAGCGGCCGAGACCTGTTGCCGGGTTTGAATTTGATGACATCATCTTCGACAACCGTGGAGATGCAGACCTCGTCCTCGACCAGTTGGAATCCGCTATTGCCAACTATGGCATGGCCAGCGTGCTGGATCTCTATGACCTCGCCGGACTTACTTGCCAGAATTACATGGCTGATAAGTACGGCTGGACTGATATTCAGAGTGCCAGAGTTGCCCGAACGAGGGACGGCTACATCTTGCAGCTTCCCAGAGCAATCCAAATCACCTAAAAAGAGGTGCAGTCATGTACGGATATTTTGTCTCAAGCGGGTACAGAGGCTTCGTCGACGGAACATGGATGCTGTTCCCGACTGAGTCCGAGTATTACGAATACATGAAAGAGCTCAAAAACTGAGCTGAAAACTACAATTAAGAAAGGATTTATTACCATGAAAGCTAATGAAATCATGACTTCCGCAAAGCGTACCTTCTCCAAGGTCGGCTTTGGGCTCCAGAAGAAGAGCCCCGAAATTCTTGTCGGTGTCGGCATCGTCGGTGCTGTTGCAAGTGCCGTTCTGGCCTGCAAGGCTACCACCAAGGCAGGTGCCATCGTCGAGGAGTCTAAGAACTCTCTCGCTGATATTCGTGAGGCCAAGGAAAACGGCGTCACCAAGGCTGGTGAGTCCTACTCCGAAGAGGATCACAAGAAAGATCTCGCCATCGCCTATGTTCAGACTGGCGTGAAGTTTGCAAAGCTGTATGCCCCTGCGGTCATGCTCGGTGCAGCTTCTATCGCCAGCATTCTCGCAAGCCACAACATCATGAAGAAGCGCAATGTCGCTCTGGCGGCTGCTTACGCTGCTGTCGATAAGTCCTTCAAGGATTATCGTGACCGCGTAATCGAGCGTTTCGGCGAACAGGTTGAAAAGGAGCTGCGCTACAACATCAAGGCGCAGGAGATCGAAGAGACCGTCACGGACGACAAGGGCAAGGAAAAGAAGGTCAAGCAGAATGTGAATGTCGCAGACGAGAACTGGGATGGCTCTGACTACGGCCCTTACGCAAAGGTGTTTGATGATACCCACTCCGATTGGAAGCAGGACCCTGAAATGAACCTCTTCTATCTGCGTGCTCGTCAGGCTCAGGCGAATGATATGCTCAAGTCCCAGGGTCACCTCTTCCTGAACGAAGTTTATGATATGCTCGGTTTCAAGCGCACCAAAGCCGGCGCTGTTGTCGGTTGGATCTATGACGATAAGAAGCCTTACGGCGACAACTTTGTTGACTTCGGTATGACCGAGATTCGTCGTCACGATGCTGATTCGGACGAGTACAAGCGCGCGTTCATTCTGGACTTCAATGTTGTCGGCGACATCACTTCCAAGATCGTCGACCACCAGAATGACTATCTCGCATGAGGACAAGCCGATGAAAAAATTGCTTATTTGCCTTCTTATCTTCGTCGGGGCGATTTTCATATCCTGCAACTTTGTGATAAATGCAACGACGACCAAAACGGTTCCGGAACAGCCTACGATTCAGACGGAACCTCTCTCTCTGATCGTCGAGGCATCTGCTCCGTCCACTGATATTTTACTGGAGGAAGAGCCTGCACCAACTCCCGAACAAGAGCTTTTGGCTACGAGGGAGGAGATCGAGCTTCTTGCTCTCTGCGCTATGGCGGAAGCCGAGGGAGAATGCGAGCAGGGCCAGCGACTGGTCATTGACAGCGTTCTCAATCGTGTAGATGATCCGCATTTCCCGGACACGATCTCTGAGGTCATCTGGCAGAAAAACCAGTATGCAGGTATGTACGGCGACCGTATCACCCGCTGCTATGTTATGGACGAGCTGGTAAAGCTCGTTGAAGAAGAACTGGAAAATCGTACTGACTACGATGTCGTGTTCTTCAATGCGGGTCATTATAGCGACTATGGAGTTCCTATGTTCCAGGTCGGAAACCATTACTTCTCAAGCTATGATTAAAAGGAGGAACAATTATGAAGAAGATCATGCTTTCCCTGCTCTCTTATATGGACATGGAGATACAGCGACAGCTCGCAGAGTACGATCGAAAGCATATCCGAGAGATCGACGCTCTGGTTCTGTGGGAGCTGCGTGAACAGCTCGGCTTCGGCAACAAGCGACTTAAAAAATTCTATGACAACTTCTCCCGCGGTATCGAGGCTTTGATCCGTCGTTATGAGATGGAACAGGGCGATGATGTCTGGCTCTGTACCTACAAGCTGAAAGAGATCGGCTGTGATCTTGAAAAATGGGAGAAAGAAAGAGGTGACCAATGAGCGACCGAAAAAACTCGGAGGGCTACTCAGATCCGACAGCCTACCAGGCCATGATGAACCTTGAAATCGAGGAGCTTCGCTTTAAGAAGTTGCTCAGGTCTATCAAGGATGTGTGTGACTTGGCGGACTTCGAGATCGAAGGTCGTGTCGTTCTAATCGACAAACGGTCCGGACGAGTATGGAGGTAGCCTCTCCAAACCGCGTGAATTTGCCCCGGTTCTGTCTAATCTAAGATAGGATTCGGGGCTCTTTCATGCGCAAAAATAGTGGCCACTTTTATTTTGAAAAACGGGCTTCTGCCCACTTTCTTTCAGAAACTTGATATATTCGGGCGAGTTGAGAGACTTGTAGAGACGGTTCTGGCCAAAAAAAGTGGGTTTTTGCCCGGTTTTATTTGAAAAGTGGGCAGGCTGAAACCGTTGATACACAAGGCTTTGCGGGCTTTCTGCCCACTTTCCCACTTTTTTCTTTAATTAGTGTGAAGAAAAAATGTAAAAAATATATATAAGTGGCGAGAAAAAGTGGGTTTTTGGCCAAAGCCTGATTTTTCCTCAAAAACTCTGACTTCCTTTTCGTGCGCGAGTGTGATATACTAAGCTTGCGACACAATTAAATCTTCTTATCCGCTTCACTATGGGAGAATTACTTGGCAACAAGTGTTTCTCTCTTAACTCGTTATACCCATAGTGGTGGTAAGAGGATTGTGTCGCAGCAATGAGAGATGCGCTTTTGCAGGGTGCGTCTCTTCGTTGGGGCGCACCTTTTTTATTTGCACTCTTACGAGGGGAGGACGGAGCGTGGCACGGCCTTACACTGAACAGCAAGTTCTCAAGAAACTGGATATTCCAGATTTCAGACATTTGACAAAGGAAAAAGTCATTGCTTTTGCGACAATGGTTCCGAAGATGAACCCCGAAGTTGCAAAGAAAGCTCTTGAGCAATTTCCGAACTTCGCTTCGACTTCACTTGATGTTTTGAAAGAGTACCGCAGCGTCATCCAGGAAGCGATGGAAGACGATCGAGAGAGTATGCGCAGTTGTTACGATATGTATAACCGCGTGATGGATTCTCTTGAAAAAATGCTGGACAACGACGACCTGACATTTGAGCAGAAGACTTATATTCTCGATCAGATGCAGGAAGTTGCCGCAGCGGTAGCGGATAAGGACTCTGAAAAATCGAGGAACCGTTTGAAGCTCATTGGGGTTATCGGCGGCGT
>ULMF01018733.1_pt1 | contig 12447 bp, 8 predicted proteins | sample 1951581 | NCBI WGS metagenome assembly ULMF01 (sample SAMEA4835543, study PRJEB28245) | human gut metagenome | biome: gut microbiome; material: fecal sample | place: Denmark | collected 2008
TGATTTGGGCGGTTCCAAATCGAATCAGCGCAGCCTGCAAAATAAATCAAAATACAAAATATGTTTTGGTTGTGACCAAAGAAAGGATACGTCATGAAAGAAGAAATCAACGTCTTGATTAAAGAAGATGAAATTGTAGCAAGAGTGAAGGAACTTGCTGAGCAGATTAACCGTGATTACGAAGGAAAAACACTTCATTTGATTTGCATTTTGAAAGGAAGTGTATTTTTTACCTGCGAACTGGCAAAATATATTACAGTGCCGGTTACGATTGATTTTATGAGTGTATCAAGTTATGGAAATGGTATGACCAGCAGCGGAAGTATTACGATTAGTCAGGATTTGATTATGAGTTTGGAAAACCGCGAAGTGCTGATTATTGAAGATATTGTGGACAGCGGACGCACACTTTCGTATCTTGCCCATATGTTAGAAAAACGTGGACCGAAAAGTTTGCGCATTTGTACGCTTTTGGATAAACCGGCATGCCGCGTATCAGAAGTGGATGTGACCTATACCGGTTTTGAAATTGATGATTTATTTGTGGTTGGATTTGGACTTGATTATGCCCAGAAATACCGCAATTTGCCTTATATCGGAGAGCTGAAAATAAAGGAGGATTAATCCGATGAGAAAATGGAAAGGTTATGGCTTTTTTGTCGCGATGGCGGCAATAATTTTGATTGCCATGATTTCGAGCGATTTTATGTCCGGATGGACAGAGGAGAATTATACTTATACACAGTTTAAGGACGATTTGTCGAATCATAAAATACAGTCCGTTGTGGTGGGACAAAATGAGCAGGTTCCGACCGGTGAAATCCGTGTGACAATGAAAGACAGTAAAAAACATTCTTTCTATGCACCGGATGTGAATGTAGTTATTGAAAAATTAGACGATGCACATTTTACAAATGTAGTTGTCTCGGACGTTGAGACAACACCGTGGTATTTGGAGATTTTGCCATATGCAATAGGATTCGTCCTGATTTTTATTTTGTTTACAATGATGACGAGCCAGGCGCAGGGCGGAGGCGGCGGAAATGCCAAAATGATGAATTTTGGAAAGAGCCGTGCGAGAATGACCGCACCGGATGAAAAATCAAAGACATTTGCGGATGTTGCCGGTCTGGTCGAGGAAAAAGAACAGTTAGAAGAAATTGTAGACTTTTTAGAGGCACCGCAGAAGTATACGAATTTAGGTGCCAGAATCCCGAAAGGTGTGATTATGGTGGGCCCTCCGGGAACCGGTAAGACATTGCTTGCCAAAGCAGTTGCCGGTGAAGCGGGTGTTCCGTTCTTTAGTATTTCCGGTTCTGATTTTGTGGAAATGTTTGTCGGTGTCGGTGCTTCCCGTGTCCGTGACTTGTTTGCGGAAGCAAAGAAAAATGCACCGTGTATTGTTTTTATTGATGAGATTGACGCCGTGGCAAGAAGACGAGGAAGCGGTCTTGGCGGCGGACATGATGAGCGTGAGCAGACGTTAAATCAGATGCTTGTTGAAATGGACGGCTTTGGAATTAATGAGGGAATTATCGTGATGGCGGCAACCAACCGTGTAGATATTCTGGATCCGGCAATTCTCAGGCCGGGACGTTTTGACCGCAGAATCCACGTGGGTCTTCCGGATGTGAGAGGCCGTGAGGAAATTTTGAAAGTCCATGCGAAAAATAAACCGTTAGCGGATGATGTGAATTTGGAAGAAATCGCACGTACAACGGCAGGATTTGCCGGTGCGGATTTGGAAAATCTTTTGAACGAGGCTGCGATTTGCGCGGCAAGAGAAAACCGCCCGTATTTGATGGACGAAGATATTCGCAAGTCCTTTATCAAAGTGGGAATTGGTGCAGAGAAAAAGAGCCGTATTATTTCTGAAAAAGATAAACGAGTTACGGCATATCACGAAGCCGGACACGCAATTTTGTTCCATGTTTTGCCGGATGTCGGACCGGTCTATACGGTTTCCGTAATTCCGACCGGACAGGGTGCCGGTGGTTATACAATGCCGCTGCCGGAAAAGGATGAGATGTATCTTACAAAAGGTAAGATGTTACAGGATATTGTTGTATGTCTTGGCGGGCGTATCGCAGAGAGTCTTGTTTTTGATGATGTGACAACGGGGGCTGTGCAGGATATCCGTCAGGCAACGGAGCGAGCACGCGATATGGTTACAAAGTATGGTTTCTCGGATGAGCTTGGTATGATTAACTACAGTACGTCAGATGATGAAGTCTTTATCGGCCGAGAAATTGGCCACGCAAAGAACTTTAGTGAAGGAACCGCTGCTGTGATTGACCAGGAAGTAAAACGAATTATCGAGGGCTGCCGTGAGAAGGCTACTAAGATTTTGAAAGAAAACCGCAAGGTTTTGGATAAACTGGCAGAGCTTCTGATCGAAAAAGAGCGAATCGGGCAGCAGGAGTTCGAGGCTCTCTTTGAGCAGAATGACGAGACAATCGAAGAAATGTAAAGATTCTTTGTGCAAATGTGCAAATGGGAGAAAAGTATTGGGCAAAACTAACAAAAGAATGGTGGAAAAAATGTAAACTTTGTGCACACTGTTTTTCGGTAACGTGTTATAGTAATACGCGTAAACCCCAATACATTATATAGTTTTTGCTACACCCCATAAGTAACAAAAATACCTTCTCCCAAAAGGACAGCATCGTAAGCTGTCCTTTTGACTTATCTGAAATAAGGATTCACGGCTTTTTAGCCGTGAATTTTTACAAATAGAAATAATTATGTTTGGAGGACAAAGCAATGGCTGACGGAACCCTTAATAAGAAAGCAATATTTAGTGATGGTACGGCTGATTTTGTTTCGCCATGTGAACCGCGTGTGTATGAGACCGTTACGATTCGGTGCCGCGTTGGGAAAGATGAGGCAGAATATGTGAAGGCAATGGTGGATGAAGTGCCTTATATTATGCATTTAGAAAAGTCAACGGAGTATTTTGATATTTATGCCGTATCATTTCTATTGGAAGATCATCCGATAAGTTATTACTTTAGGGTAGAAACGGCGAAAGAGACATTGATTTGCAACCGTCAAGGAGTGGTTTCAGATGTCAATCCATATTTCAATTTCTGTCTGATTCCGGGATTTCATACACCGGACTGGGCAAAAGGTGCCGTGATGTACCAGATTTTTGTGGATCGTTTTTATAATGGGGATAAGACAAATGATGTTGTTGACGGTGAATATACATATATTGATGAGCATGTGACGCAGGTGCGTGACTGGAATAAAATGCCGGCATCGATGGGCGTGCGTGAGTTTTATGGCGGCGATTTGCAGGGTGTCATGGATAAACTGGACTATTTGCAGGATCTTGGCGTGGAAGTTTTGTATTTGAATCCGATTTTTGTATCGCCTTCAAATCATAAATATGATACGCAGGACTATGATTATATTGATCCCCATTACGGCGTAATTGTCGAGGATGGCGGTGACGTGCTGGCGGCAGATGACAGAGAAAATGCGCATGCTACAAAATACATTAAGCGCGTTGTTAATATGAAAAATTTAGAGGCGAGTAATGCATTCTTTGCAAAATTTGTCGAAGAAGTACACCGCCGTGGCATGAAAGTGATTCTGGATGGTGTATTTAACCACTGTGGTTCCTTTAACAAGTGGCTTGACCGCGAGAAGATTTACGATAAAGATGAGTCTTATGAAAAAGGTGCTTTTTTGCAGGAAGACAGTCCATATCACGACTTCTTCTATTTTTACCCGGATGGAAGCTGGCCGGACAATACGTATTATGATTCATGGTGGGGCAATGATACTCTGCCAAAACTAAATTACGAGGGATCGGAGCGCTTAGAACAATACATTCACGGAGTTGCGAGAAAATGGGTGGCTGCACCGTATTGCATTGATGGATGGCGTCTGGATGTGGCGGCTGATTTGGGGCACACACCGGAGTACAATCACAAATTCTGGAAAGGATTCCGTGAGGCGGTCAAGAGAGAAAATCCGGAGGCAATTATTCTTGCGGAGCATTATGGAGACCCTTCTGCATGGTTAGATGGAACCCAGTGGGATACGGTGATGAACTATGATGCTTTTATGGAGCCAATCAGTTGGTTTTTGACCGGTATGGAGAAACACAGCGATGCGCGTCGCAATGATTTGCGTGGAAATGCGTCTGCTTTCTTTGGTTCGATGACTGATTATGGGGCAAGATTTACGACGCCAAGTGCTTTGGTAGCGATGAATGAGCTGTCGAATCACGACCATTCCCGCTTTTTAACCCGTACGAATCATGTAGTTGGAAGAACCGCGTTTGCCGGTCCTCAGGCGGCGAACTACGGCGTAAATCTGGCGGTTATGCGCCAGGCGGTACTGATGCAGATGACATGGGTCGGTGCTCCGACGATTTACTACGGTGATGAGGCTGGTGTGTGTGGCTGGACAGACCCGGATAACAGACGTTCTTATCCGTGGGGCAAAGAAGATCATGAGTTGATTCGTTTTCACAAGGAGATGATTCGAATTCATAAAGATTACGAAGTGTTTTCCACCGGAAGTTTGTTGTATCTTCATGCAGAGAATAATCTCATTGGATACGGAAGATTCAGTGAAAAGGAACAAGCTTTTGTTCTTGTTCAGGTGGAAGGCGAAGAACGCGAAGTGGAAGTAGATGTATGGCGTCTTGGTGTGGCGAATGGCTGCCGGATGGCGTGCATGATGTATACCTGTCAGGAAGGATTTGACATGGCAGCGAGAATGTGCCGTGTTGAAAATGGAAAGGTAAAAGTTGAGATTGGTAAAAATGGAGCGGTGTTGTGGAAAACGCTCTCTATGTAGGGGGATTTGAAATGGAACAGAAAACAGCAATGAAAATATCGATGGTTAGTATTGTGGGCAATATTTTACTGTCACTGTTTAAGGCGTTGGCAGGAATTGTGGCGAATTCGGGTGCAATGATTAGTGATGCGATTCATTCAGCATCGGATGTGTTTAGTACAATTGTTGTGATTATTGGAATTCGGCTATCAGGAAAAGAGTCGGACAAAGAGCACCCATATGGACATGAACGCATGGAGTGCGTGGCGGCGATTCTTTTGGCAACGATTCTTGCAGCTACCGGTCTTTTTATCGGCTGGTCAGCGGTAGAAAAAATCACGGTACAGGATGATTCTGCACTTGCAGTTCCCGGTATACTTGCCCTTGTTGCGGCGGTTGTTTCGATTGCCGTAAAAGAGGCGATGTTCTGGTACACAAGAGCAGGGGCAAAAAAGATTGATTCCGGGGCACTTATGGCGGATGCATGGCGCCACCGCTCGGATGCGCTGTCGTCGATTGGCGCACTTGTTGGTATTGCAGGAGCCAGAATGGGTTATCCGATTTTGGATGCAATTGCGAGCCTTGTTATCTGTATTTTTATCGAAAAAGCGGCAATTGACATTTTCAAGGATGCTATAAATAAAATGGTAGATAAAGCGTGTGACGACGAGACGGAACACGAAATGTATGAGTGTGTTATGAAAAATGAAAGTGTTCGTGGTGTGGATTTGCTCAGGACGCGGACATTTGGCAATAAAATATATGTTGATATTGAAATTCGTGTGGATGGCAAGCTGACTTTGTGGGAGGCGCATGCGATTGCAGAATCCGTGCACGACTCGGTGGAAACAGAGTTTTCAAAGGTAAAACATATTATGGTTCATGTGAACCCGTGCTAGAATGACAAGGAGATCCGGCAAGATGCAAAAGAGAAATAGAAAACAATGGATGGCGGGAGTGTTGGCGGTAAGTATGGTGTGTTCGCTTGGGACGGTACCTGTAAAAGCAAAACAAAAGCTGGTAAAACCTGCAATTCAGAAGGTTTATTCAGCGTCACAGGGGCAGCTTATAGTTGTTTACAAAAAGACTGCGAAGGCGAAAAAATATCAGATTCAGATTAGTAAAGACAAGAAGTTCAAAAAGCAGGTAAAAAAGAAACAGGCAGGTGCCAAGGTTACAAAAGTGACCTTTAAAGGGCTTGCCAAAGGGACGTATTATGTTCGTGTCCGCAGCCGGTATAAAGTGGGCGTGAAGAAGAAATACAGTGCGTTTAGCAAGGTGAAAAAAATCGTACTGAAAGCAGTAAAGAAAACAGTGACCGACACAAAGAATACTGCCACACCGGCACCGACGAAGAATCCTGCCGGAAACCGTTACGATGATGACTGGCTCTGGGATTTGATTTTTGGCGGTGGCGGTAACGGTGGAAATACAGGAGGTGCATCAACACCGAAACCAATAACCACGCCGGATACTGCACCGGTTCGTACACCGGAGCCAACCGAGCCAACCGCAGTGCCGGAACCGATTGATTTGAGTAATTTCACAGTCGACAGAGATAAAACCACACTTTTTTACAATGGAAAAGAACAGCACCCCAGCATGTTGATTATGTCGGATGATTATTATTACCTGAAGGAGAACATCGATTATAAGGTGACGTATACAAACAATGTGAATGCGGGAACGGCTGAGTATTGTATTAAGGGAATTGGAAATTACGCGGGCGAAATAAGAGGAACTTTTGAAATTGAAAAAAATGTGCCGAAAAATGACGGACATTTTTTGGGGAAACAGGTGGCTGTCGGTGATACGGTAGACGTTGTTTATGATGAAGTGCCGGAAGGTGTATGCACGTATCGGACATACGATTATGACGGCGGGGATGAAGTATCGGATGTTATTGAGGTTAATGACAAGGGACAGTTAATTCCGAAAAAAGCAGGTGTTGTAGATGTGAAAGTGTCCATCGCGGCAAGCCGGAATTATATTGCGATGGAGTACAAAATCGGAACGTTACACATCTGCAATGACAAGAATCCGGTGAGCGGACTGGATGTGATTACTTACAGTGATGAAACGACAGACAAAACGGCGACAGTAAATGCGCTGGTTGAAAATAATACGGAAACTTTGGAAACGTCGTTTTACAGCGAGGCGAGCGATGCATGGATTGATCAACATGTTCGGTTTGAGGTGGAAGATGCAACGCCGCCGGCATATACAAGGGCGTTTAAGTTTGCCGGACAGGACTGCACGGCACCTTCTCTGAAAGTAGAGAATACAACGGAACAATTTCGTAAAAATAGATGGTACGGAGAAAAAACAGTCGTCGGACCGGTGTTTAATAATGCACCGAAAAATTTCGACCAGATTGCTTTGTCTTCAAGAAAAATTATTATCACGGCAGGAAATGGTGTGCGCGTGTGCAAAGTGAAAGCGTATGTGGATGACGTTTTGTATGATGTTAGTTATTTAGCAGCCAGTCCTCATGATGAAGATGATAATTCCTTAGACGATGAACTTTACACTTTGATGCGGCACAAAATAGAGGCAAGACTTTGGACGGATGACATGACGAATCTGCAAAAACTATACGCACTTGCCAATTACATTAACAATACAACGCACTATCCGGGAGCCGGCTGCACCAAAAAGGATATTAACCCTACGTTCTATAATGACTTTTCCGTTGATGGCATTGGATTGTTTTACTATTTGTTCCCGATGCCGACATTAAACCGTGTGATGGATTTACAGGGCGGAATAACCACATGTATCGGTGTGACAGTTGTGCAGAGAGCGGCAACGGAAGATTTGAAGCTGCCATATCTTTATGACTCATCGACCAAAACAGTTGCCGATGGAGAGGGCGTATGGCTTGCCGTTGGTTCAGCCAGCAGTAACCCAAGTGTCGGTTCCCATTATTCGGTTATTTACAAAGACGCAAACGAGCACAAATCTTTTGTCGACTGTCAGGGCTTAATAGCGGACACAACCTGCGAGCAACATGGCTGCCGGGCAAAAGTGATTCAGTAAAAAATTTTTTGATGGTATTTCACGAAAATAAGTTTAATTGTGAAATAATGCAAACTAGGTTTTTGGTAATTGGAGAGTGATAAGTTATTGGAACAACTCTTTTTATTTTTTTGAAGAATAAGGTTGCATATGTCCCGTATCACAATTTGAAGGATTACCTTGTATCAAGGGGGGGTGTGCTGATTTCTTTCAGAATTCCAGTAACCTATCAAGAAAAAATTCGCTGGGAGTGGGTACAGATGTGCGGGTATGAGGCATGCGTATTTTGCATGCCCATACCCCTGCGCATTTGTCTGAGCGGGAGCGCCCACTGCCAGTGAAATTTTTCTTGTAGATTACGGAAAACTGAAAAAACTCACTTGACACATCCCCAAATATCTGCTAATATAAATCACGTTGAAAACTTCATAGTTTCAGATGCGGGTGTAGTTCAATGGTAGAACACTAGCCTTCCAAGCTAGATACGTGGGTTCGATTCCCATCACCCGCTTCTTTTTTTACATTTTGCGAGGATTCACTCGCTTTTTTTTATATAGGAGAAGTCAGGAGGCTGTAAAATATGGTTTTATTAGTTGGAATCAATGCAAAATACATCCACACGACGCTGGCGGTCCGCTCACTGCAGGCAAATGCAGGGAAGTACCGGAAGGATGTAGAAATTGCGGAGTACACAATCAATCACAGAAGAGAGGAAATTTTTCAGGACATTTACCGCAGAAAACCGGAGGCAGTTGGATTTTCCTGTTATCTTTGGAACATTGAATATGTGATGGGGTTAGCCGGAGATTTGAAAAAAGTGCTGCCAAATCTGTTTTTATTCTTTGGCGGACCGGAAGTAAGTTATCATCCGGAGGAAGTGCTTGCAAAATATGAATACGCAGACCTTGTTATGGTTGGCGAGGGCGAGCGGACCTTTCAGGAATTTATGGCATACTTTGTGGATGGTGACAGAGAAATTTCATCCATAGACGGGATAGTATACCGAGGTATCGGTGGATTGCACCGTACTAAACCAAGACAGGGATTAGATATGGATGATTTAGTGTATCCTTATGATGACATGGAAACACTGAAAAACCGTATTATTTACTATGAAAGCATGAGAGGATGTCCGTTTTCGTGCAGTTATTGTTTATCCTCTATTGAGAAATCTGTGCGGATAAAAAGTCCGGAAAAGACAGAGAGAGAGCTTGATTTCTTTCTTGAAAACAAGGTGCCGCAGGTGAAATTTGTGGACCGCACCTTTAACTGCAACCACGCGTATGCCTACCGCATATGGAAGTATATTGGTGAGCATGATAATGGTGTGACAAATTTTCATTTTGAAATCGGGGGCGATTTGCTGCATGAAGAAGATTTTCTGCTCTTTGATACATTCCGCCCGGGACTTGTGCAGTTCGAGATTGGCGTGCAGTCGACAAATCCGGACACCTTAAAGGCAATCAGACGTACCGCTGACTGGGATTTGCTGCAAAAAAATGTAGCAAGAATTCATGCGCGCGGAAACATCCACCAGCATCTTGATTTAATTGCGGGACTGCCGTATGAGGATTTCAATACTTTTAAGAAATCGTTCTGCGATGTATATGCGATGAAACCGGACCAGTTCCAATTAGGATTTTTGAAAGTCTTAGATGGTTCCTTTATGAATGAAAAGCGAAACGATTACGAGATTCAGGCGAGCAGCCTGCCGCCGTATGAAATCTTTTCGACCAAATGGCTTTCCTATGAGGATGTTCTTTCTTTAAAAGGCGTAGAAGAAATGGTAGAGGTGTATTACAACAGTTTCCAGTTTGCTGCATCGATGATTTATTTGGAACGCCTTTTTAAGGACGCATACTGTCTGTATGAAGAGTTGGCGAAGGAGTACGAAGAAAAGCATTTGTTTGAGCGTAAAATCAACCGGAGAGAGCGATATGAAGTGCTGTATGCCTTTGGAAAGAAACATGTGCCGGAAACAGACGCCGGAAACTGGCAGGAGATCATTACCTACGACTGGTACCGCAGAGATTTTGCAAAAGAAAAACCGACTTTTGTAAAGCCGGATTCAGAAACGCAAAAACGAGAGATTCGCGCCTTCTTTGACAGGGAGTGCGAAACACACCGTTATCTGCCCGGTTATGAGGGATATGTAACCAGACAGTTATATCATATGGTTTATTTAGGAGAATATACGGTAGATATTCAGAGACTTTTAAAAGATGGTACCCTGCAGAAAAGGGAACCTTATTATATTCTCTTTGACTATAAAAACCGAAATCCGCTCAACTATGCAGCAGCCGAACGGATTTTAACAATGGATGAATTTACCGGTATGCCATGAGTTTCTGCTCCAATGCCTGAATCAGTGCCTCTTTATGTGGCAGCGAGCCATCCTCAACATTGCGGATGAGTGCACTGATTTTTTCCGGTTCTTCCAAATGCAGATATACGTCAGCAAGACTGGTGTAATCGGTCATTTTTTGTGAGCCGTAGTGGAAGGCAAGCAAAAACGTCTGCTCCGCCTCCGAATAAAGACCGGCTTCGGTGCAGGCACGTGCCAGATTGGTCAATGCGAGGAGAAAATGATTAAAATTTTCATCATATTCGCATAAAACCTTGAAATTTCCTACGCCATATGCTAATTTTAAATCTGTATTCGAATATTCGGATAAATCGAGCATGGGACTCTTGATTATTTTCCGGATATGGTCGATATAATATAGTACGGACTCATTTTCTGTGGTAATCACAGGAAGTTCCGATTCTTCCACATGGAGAATGGGAAGATGGGAAATATCTTTTTTTCTTGTCTGGTTAGCCATGCGCTCCCGTTCCCAGAATGCGTCCGAAGCTTCTTTATCTTTGTTTTGGCTTTTGCGCTGTTCATAGAACATCCAAAGCACAAAAATGACAAAACATATTAAGAAAACAGGTACAAAATTCATAATCATTAGTTCCTTTCAGAAAGGGGGATATATATGTTAAATCGTAAAAAACAGCGTCTTGTTGCAGGTATTATCTGCGGTATCATCATATTTGCCATGTTAATTGGATTATTAGCCGGCATGTGATGATTACAGTGTAATACAAGTAAAAAAAAATCGCAAGTATTGTTAAAATTTTAGGTGAGGAGAGACAACATGAATAAAGCAAGAAAAGGTCCTGCCTTTTTAGTTATTTTTTTGATGCTGCTATTGATTGTGGCGTATATTTATGCGGCTTATCAGACGGTAAAGCCGGCGCGAGGTCTCATTTGCAATGGTGTATTCGTGGAAACCGTGAATGTGGGCGGTATGTCGGAAGATGAGGCAAGAACAGCTGTTGCGCAGTACCGGGATGAATATTTGCAGCGCACCGTGGAGGTGGATGTGAATGGAAAGACGGTCTCGGCAACGCTTGAACAGTTAGGCTACAACTGTGAAGTTGGTGATGTGATTGCGAAAGCAATGCAGGTTGGCAAGGACGGGAATCCGTTTACCAATTATGCAAAAATCCGGGAGATTGCTACAACTCCACTTGTATATAAACTTAAATATGATGCAAAAGAGAAAAAAATCCGCACCTTTGTCAATAAGAAGTGCAAAAAGAAATGTGCGAAAGCAAAAAATGCCAAAGTAAAACGAGAAAACGGTACGTTTGTTTACACCGATGCAAAAGAGGGTTCTACCATCGATGTTAACAGTACGGCGGCCCAGATCAGGAAGGCAGTGGAACAGGCAAAAAGCGGAGATGCCATACGTGTCAAAGCAGATGTTACGATTCAGGAACCGACGGTGACGAAAGATTTGGCGTCACGCTGTAAAGACAAAATCGGTTCTTTTCAGACGAATTTTAATGCCGGAAATGTAAGCCGTTCGAAAAATCTTTCCAATGCGGCAAGATTGATTAACGACCATGTTATTTACCCGGGAGAAACATTTTCCGTGCATGATACGATTTCTCCATTGACCGAGGAAAATGGATATTATGCGGCACCATCTTACAGTAATGGTGAAGTGGTAGACTCCATTGGCGGCGGCGTATGTCAGGTATCAACAACGCTTTATAACGCCGTGTTAAAGGCTGAATTGGAAGTCGTCGAGAGAAGTCCTCATTCGATGGTAGTCAGTTATGTAAAACCATCGATGGATGCGGCAATTGCCGGTGACTACAAAGATTTTAAATTCCGTAACGACACGGAGGTGCCGATTTATATTGAAGGCGGTGTGTATTCGGGAACCATTTATTTTAATATTTACGGGGAAGAAACCCGAAGTGATGACAGAGAGGTAACATTTGAGTCCGAGACGACCCAGACGATGCAGCCGGGGGCTGATAAAATCACATATGATAAGACGAAACCTGTTTCCTATACGAAAGTGACACAGGAGGCGCATGTTGGGTACAAGGCGGTGCTTTGGAAGATTGTCAAGGAAAATGGTAAAACGAAAAAGACACAGATAAATTCCAGTACCTATCAGGCGGTGCCGCGCTATGTAACCAAAGGGGCAGCAGAGGGTACACCTGCGGCATCGGGCAAACCACAGACAACAAAGAAAGCAACGAAAGAGCCGAAGGCAACGGCAAAACCAAAGAAGACAGCGAAACCAAAGGCAACGGTAAAACCGCAGGAAACAGCGGTGCCGGCAGCCG
>ULMF01013499.1_pt1 | contig 12161 bp, 13 predicted proteins | sample 1951581 | NCBI WGS metagenome assembly ULMF01 (sample SAMEA4835543, study PRJEB28245) | human gut metagenome | biome: gut microbiome; material: fecal sample | place: Denmark | collected 2008
TTTAATTTGGCGGCAGTTTTTGCGGCGGTCAATTAGCAAGCCGAAGTTCAGTCAAATTTGGTTTAGTCGGCCGGTTTTGGTCTGTGCGTGGGCTTGTCTGCGGCGAGGCGAAGCCGAGCCGCTCTCGTATCAAGACAAGCCCACGCACCGGTGCCAAAACAACCAAATAAAGGTTTATGCTAAAAAATCGAACGTCTCTTTATAGTTAAAAAAATTTATTGCTTTTCGGACTCGTGGAACAGTGATATTTTGGCAAATATTGTTTTCGTTATTCGTTATCAAAATAAATTTGCGTGATCCGCCGTCTTCTTTGTTTAAGTCCATAACGGCGTGTCCCGTCGTTCCGCTACCGGCAAAGAAATCAAGAACGATGGAATCTTTTTCGCTTGCCGCTCTTACAAATTCTTTAATCAGTTTCATCGGCTTAGGGGTGGCAAATGCCGTTCTGTCTCCGAATAAAGCGGCTATTTCATCTTTTGCCGAAGAAGTCGTGCCGAGAAAATCAATCACAGTTTCAAGCGGCTTTTCCCGTTCAACCACTTTGCCGTTTTGTAGCGTTGGTTGCATTATAGGCTTTAATACCGTTTCTTTCAGATTTTTACCACACAGCAAAACAAATTCGTGTGTGCGGCGAATTCCGTTTTCAAGCGGTTTTTCGATACGATTTTTATCAAAATAGTCGTTGGTTTTCTTCCATATCAAAATTCTTACGTTTTCGCAGCCGAAAATATCTAAGCAGATATTGTATAAGTCAACGTATTCGTTTTCGTCGATATGGATAAACATAACGCCGCGATTGCTTAAAAATTTATATGCGACTTCAAGTCGTTCACGCATAAACACGTTCCAGCGACTGTCAAAATCTTTATACCCGACATAAGAAATATTTGTATTATACGGAGGATCTATCGGCATAACGTCGATTTTTCCTTCGTATTCGGGCAACAGTTTTCTCATTGCAATAAGATTATCGCTTTCAATAATCAAATTTTCCATCAGTTTCTCCTTTCGATAACGGCGGAACATTCGTTGAACGCGTTTTTGTCCACGAACGTGTTTTTTCCTATACTTACATTTTTCAGATTTACGCAGTATGCAAAAGCCCACTCTCCTATATAAGTAACAGTATCAGGAACATAAATATCCGTAAGACCGACACAGTTTGTAAATGAACTCTTATCAATATACGTTACGCCGTTGAAGTCAATATTTTCAAGAGATTTGCATCCGCTGAAAACGCCGCGATTTATATGCGTTATCCCGTCCGGAAGAGTAAATTCTTTACCAATTGCTTTATCCGTTGCGCACAATATATGCGTTAGCGTTTTATCGTACACAACTCCGTTTTTTACTACGAAATTATCGTTTTCGCTTTCGATTATTAAATTTTCGCATCCCGCAAACGGGTTATAGCCTATTCTGTCAACGTTTTTCGTAATAACGATTTTCTTTACGCCTTTACAATTCCAGAAGGAATTTCGACTTATAAGCGAAACCGTTTCGGGAATACGCAGACAGTCGATTTGACTCCCATTAAGGCAACCGACGATTGTCGTCTTGAATTTGTTGTAAATTACGCCGTTTTCGATTACGTAATGCGGCGTATGACTTTCTAAGGATAAATGCTCGCATCCCGAAAACGGATTATTTTCAAACCTTATTACCGACTCCGGAATAACGATTTTTCGCAGGTTATTGCAGGCGTAAAAACAATGTTTGCCGAGGCATGTCACACCATAGGGAACAATAAATTCAGTTTGCGAATTGGATATCGTATAATGTATCAGATTTGTTTTGTCTTTATCATATAAAACGCCGTTTTCAAGAATAAAATTCGGGCTTTCGTTCGTAATCTGAAGTTTCGGACATCCGGCAAACGGATTGTTGCCCATTATCCATACTTTTTTCGGAATATTTACTTTTTTTAAGTTTTTGCAGTAGTAAAAGCAATCGCCGCCAAGTCTTTCAAGCGATTCCGGCAAAATTACATCTTCTACGAATACGTTGTTCCAGAATGCACTTGCGCCGATGGTTTTGATACCTTCCGGTACTTTTACCATTTTTGATTTTCCTTTATATAAAATCAACTCACTACCTTTTATTTCAAAATCTGAAGAAGTTGGAATATTTACGGCGTATTCATTCGAGCCGACTCCAAAATGAAATTCAAAACCGTAGGAATAATATTCGCCTTTATATTCAAGCAAACCGCTGACAAGGCGAGAAGTATAGAATACTTCATAATCCGCAAAGTCTTGGCCTATACCGCCGCCATAATCGTCCCAAGCCTCACAATAGATTCCTACATTCCCACTTTTAGTTTCCAAATAAATATCGAAAAAATCATCTATCGCTATCTGTTCCGGCAAATAACCTTGCGTCAGTAAACGGTCTACACATTCAAGCACGACAAAAGACTTGTGGCTATTTAGCTCAAATCTACGTCCGTTTTTGATTTTTTCGCCGAAATTGACGTAATGTTTTTCCGCGTAAATCGTAACTTTATAACCGTTATACGATTTTTCGTGTACGTCGAGTTGGTTTTCAACGAATCTTAAAGCCCAATACAGAGCGGTATATTTCATATCTTTACTTATCATTCTCTGCCTTCGATTCTTTTCATAATAACTTCCACGACTTCTTCGGGAGAAAGGTTGCTCGTATCGATTACCATATACGGCATTTTGTATTTCTCGCAAAAGTAAATCATCTTTTCGTATTTTTCTTTTGCGAGAGTTACCTTTTTTATATCGCTATCGAGTTCGTCGCGGTGGCGTAACCGACTTAAAATCGCGTGTTCGTCGGCGTAAAGAATTACCGTTAAATCGGGAAAACCGAGTTTTTTAACAAGCAAATCATACACTTCGTCGTTGTTTTCCGTCCCGCTCCAAGCGTAATTTGACAAAAAATATCTATCCGTTACGATACTTTCCTTCTCGTGAGCGGTATGCAAGTAAATGTTTCCGAGCGCATAAAACCAAGCTGTAAACAATCTGTCGGGACTTGCGTTTACCTTATCTCTTATGCGAATATAATTATCGTAAGAGTCGCCATCGTCGAATAATTCGCGCAAGTTTTTATCGATAAATTTATATCCAAGCCTTTTTGCCAATAATTTCGATGCAGTAGTTTTTCCTACGCCGTCCATTCCTTCAATCGCTATATGTTGCAATTTTAGTTCCCCTTTCTTGTTTTTACTTCGTTTTTCTTTCCCTTGGTGAATCCGTCGAGTATTTCAAGGTAACCGCTCACTCTGCGTATTCTCGTAATATTTTTGCCTCCGCATACGGGACAAATATCGAAAACGCCGCTTGCTCCGCAATTATCGCAAACGTCTTTCGGAAAATTAAAACCGAGATATTGCACACCGCTTTTTATCGCGCATTCAACGTATTCACGAAGTCCTTCGTCGTTACCGATAGGCGCCTCTTTCAATTCGACGTATGTTATACAACCGCCGTTGCATATTTCGTGAAAAGGACCTTCCGTTTGAATTTTATCAAAAGCAATCAAGTCGCTGTCCACGTTGACGTGGAAAGAGTTTGTATAAAACCCTTTTTCAAAAATACCGCGCTTATCGACAAACAGTTTTTTATCGTAATCAATAAATCGCCCCGAAATCAGTTCGCCGCTGGTTGCAAGAAGCGAGAAATTAAGATTATACTCGTCGCGCAATTTGTCGCAATATTCTCGCATATGGTTTACGAACGAAATCGCCGTTTTGTAAGCGCGTTTATCAGTATAAAACCTTTTTCCCGTCAAAACTTCGATTGCCTCCGATAAGCCTATAAAACCGATTGAAAGCGTTCCGTTTTTGAACACTTCGGCACAATCGTCAAATTCTCTTAGCCACAAATTATGCTTTGTATTGATAGGAAAATCAGATAATTTACGGCTACAAACTTTGTAATAACGATCAAGCAAAATTTCTTTTGTAATAGCCGCTATGCGATTCCATTTCTCGATAAACATCTCGATTTTCCTTTCATCGGCGGCATTGGAATATTCTTTTTCCGTTTCCAAAGCAAGGCGAGGCAGATTTATCGATATGTTAGCAATGTTTCCGCGACCGATAGAAGAGTTTTCTCCGAATCTGTTTGCAACAACGCGAGTTCTGCAACCCATAATTCCTATGTTTTCGGGTTTTACGTCCTTATTCGGCGCACTGTCGCAAAGGAGATACGTCGGAATCATTTTTTTTGCCGTGCATAGCAACGATTTTTTATATAAATCAAAATTTTGGTCGGTTTCGTGGCGATTTACTCCGCCACAAATTTTGAATACAATATTCGGTTTGTAAACGAGATCACCGCTTTTTTCAAACTCGTCAAGCATAATAAAGCATATTTTTCTTGCGGATTCCGTTTTTGCAAGTCCGATATTTAACGTAACGTAATAACTCGTTTGCCCCATACGGGTATGCGTTCCGTTACACCATTCGATAAAGTCTGCGGTGCAGGATCGGATAAGTTCTTCGCTTTGAAAAACGTCAACGCCTATTTTCTCAAAAATTTCTGCGGTATCGTTATCGTAGTTGGCAAGCGCCATTCCGCCTGACTGTTCATTGCCCATATCGGAGAAAAGACTTTTAAGATAATCGTAATACGCGGTAATTTTACGCGAAACCATATATCCCTTAAATCTCTGATATGGAAAATCGGCAAGAATGTTAAATGTAAGGCAATTGTAAGTCAGTCCATAAGCGTCAAGGTCGTGAATATGTATATAGCCGTTTTCGTGTAAACTTTTCCATTCCGGATTCAATCCGCCAAGAATACGTCTCTTAATATCTTTTTCTCCGATATTGTAAACTTCTCCAACGTAACTATATCTGTTTGCGGCGTTTTCATTACATTTTTGCATGATTCACCTTCATAAAATTTTGATTTGTCGAGCCGACGTAAGGAGTCGTGGAAGTCTTTAATTCTTCCACAAATGCTCCCGTCTTTATATAATTTATTTTTTGCAATATTTCGCTTGGAACTTCGTTTAAGTCGTGTCCTGTATAGAGTACGATATCAAAATCCGGAAGTTTGTCGATCAGTTCGATGACGGCATTTTTTTGTAAAAGCGGTTCCCCACCAGATAAAGTCAACTTTTTATTTATTACTTTTTGCTTTAACAAATCGACAAGTTCTTCAACGTCATACGGAATACCGTCTTCAATGTTCCATGACGATGGATTTTGGCATCCTTTACAATGAATATCGCACCCTTGAAAAAACACCACCGTACGAACGCCGGGGCCATCAACCAAACTTCTGTTAAACCGAATTGAATTTATGTAAACTTTCATTTAATATCCCCTAAAATATTGTAACATTTTTTATAAATATTTTCAAGTAGTGTGAATTATGCGATAAAATATTCATAAATCGCTTTTTTTGCTTCATACACGGCACGCTCGTTTTTCTTCACCTTAAACCCGCTGTTTCTCGTTTGCTTCTTGTCCTTCCTTTTGATATTGTATTCGTCCGGTTCGATACGATTTTCAAATCCGGTTATTTGATTTTGTTCGCGCCGGCTTTTGCAATGCAAGTACGGATCGGCGTCGTTTTCCGCTCTCAGAATCATAAAAGAATTAAAATCTATTTCTTTAACATATCTAATTGCGTCTAAATGGTCGTGTTTAACGCGCCCGATCTCACGCGCTTTTTTCGCGGCCTCTTTAGCATCGCTTGCGATAACGGCAAACTTGATCCATACACAGTTGATTCTGCCCACGTGGCCACACTTTGTTTCAACCTCAAAATATCTTTGATTTTTGCTTTCCGAATATTTCATTATTCCGCTCCTCGTTTTTGATGCTTAAAGCATACCATTTTGCGATTTTATAGTGAAGGACAGTTTTTGTCGGGTTACTTATTTTTATCCGAAATGCAACATACGATTATCAAGCCAAGTCATCCGAGAAACAATCCGCCGAAAACCAGCCGACGGCACTTTGACCTTTGCCGTGCGCAATGATAGGACAAGCAATTGTACTTATTACCGTTACGATTAAACCTATTGTCGTTACTGCATCCATTTATTTTTTCTCCTTCACGGTGTTTAATATATCGTTAAATTCTTCTTCTGTATTCGCTTGCGACAGTAAATTCAAATATTTTTTCAAATCCGAGAATTTCATTTCATCGATCGGCGCAATTCTTTCCAGCCGTCTTAGCAAACGCAATTTACAATTGAACTCTTTTAATGCTTTGTAATAACCGTCGGCGGTTTCTCTGAATTGTCTGTCTACCGCGGCATATTCTTTTACGGTAATATTTTTCATATCATATCGACTTTCAAAGTAATACCGCTTTACTTCATACGACAATTCGCCGTATTCGCGTTTTACGCATTCATTGATCGATAGTTCTGCTATCGACGTGATTTTGTCGTTTTGACTTAAATCTTTCATTGCATTTTGTCGAGCCGATTCCTTAGAATCAGCTTCGATTACCCATTCAAACGAACCGTCGCCGGTTCCCGATACCAAGTAGTACATGGCTACCTCCGTTTATTTGATAACTTAATTGTACCGTACGGCATAAAAAAAGAACAGGACAGGTTTTGTCCTATTCTCATCACTTGAATTTTCTTGAAAATTATGCTATAATAATAGCGTTCTTTAATAGTTGCCTTCGGAGCACTGCGAAAGCTAAGCAAAGGAGGTATACGTTATGGAACAAAAACGTAAAGTCCTTGGCTTAGTTGCCGGGGCAAACTTAAAACGTCTTATCAGGGAATCGAAGTATCGCACGCAGGAAGAATTTGCTTTTGAATTCGGAACCGATGTGAGAACCGTCGGAAGATGGATCAATAAAGGTATTAAAAACCTCGATACTATACAAGAAATTGCCGACTTCTTCGGTATAGACGCTTTATCCATCCTCTCTTAACCGAGAGGGTGGCTTTTTATTTAAGATTATTGCGTTGCATAAAATCTTTCAACTGTTCGTATGGTATAGATACATCGTCTTTAATAAAATAAATACCGTAACATCTATCATGTCGCTCTAAAAACACTATGGTTGCTATGATACCGGCAATTAAATCCAATACGGCTAACACCATCATATAAATCTGTAACACTCCAAGAAAGAACGGCAAAAGCCATAAGGCCAAAGCATTGGCGAAAGGTACAATAATTGCAGCGATTCTCAAGAATTTAAAATACCATTTCTCATCGTCATTACCGCACATTATACCGTTATCGTCGTATATGCCGTCATTGCTCTTAACAAAATCGTCATATTTAATTTTATAAGCCGACGGTTTGAATGTAATCGACTTATAAATCGGGTAGGCATATACAAGTAAATTCAATATCAATACGCACCACATGTACGGAACGTATATTGCGGAAAGGACGGTGGCGATTTGTATTAAGGAAAAAATCATTTTTCTGATACACGATATACGGCACTTTTTGTTTTTGCGATTGAGTTCGCTTTTATCTCCCGAAAAGATAAAAACGCGATCGGCTGTTTTAACGAATTCGATCATTCGAGGATCGTTTGACCATATCATTTCTGCAATAGATGACGACTCATTAGTGGTATTTTTATCTATACGCTCCAAAATTTGCGACTGTTCGTCAAGTTTATCGAATATATTATCCGCCATCAGATTTTCTCCTTATCTTTTTCATCTGCAATCCATTTTTCGATATTCGTGTCACCACTTATCATTCCGCCGACCTTTCTGCCGACCGCTTTAGTAAGAATGCGGTTTTCAACGATTGCAGGCTTTAGTTCAAGCAATAAATCAATCGTCTTATTTAATTTTTCTTCCATTGATGACAACTTAATATCTTTTAGCCTGCTGATTTGGCGTTGAAGTTCGTCGTTTTGGTCTTCAAGCGAAAGTTTATCGATTTCGGATTGCGAAAAAAGATTTTTGTACGTTTCAATGTCGGTCTCTTTCAATTTACCCGATTCGACGGAAGATGACAACTCGTCTTTTAACTTTTGCATTTCGGTTTTCAACAAAACGTTCTCTTTTTCATAAATCCCGAAAATACCGATAAAATAACTCGCATCAAAATCACAGAAATCGATAGATTTGTATTTTGCGAATGCAGATGTGGCATTATAGATAATTTTCATATAATTTACCACTGTTTCTATCTGAATGCTTTTTTCGCCCTTATGTTTATGAGCGTTCACTTTCAGGGTGTAGTCTTGCATCTTATTGTATGTATAATCGTCAATATTGAGGTCGTTCATAAAAAACGACTTAATATCGTTTCGCCTTAATAGTTCGCCGCAGGTTTCTTTAAATTTAATATCGAAATCGCATAAAACCGCCACGCAACGTACAAATTGTTCCTGAAAATCGAGATACGCATCGTAAAATGAGTTGCTGGCTGCTCGAATGTTTCGTTCCACTGTGAGAAAACGATCGTATAAACGAGGTTCTATTTTTGTCAAATAATCAAACATTATTTACCGTCTCCCGTTTTATTCTTTATATTTTCCAAGTTTTTTCTGAATACGTCAAGCCTTTTTTCTCCCATGCCGAGAAAATCCAACGCATGGCATTTTATCGTTTCTTCTGGTCTTTCGATATAATACTCGTTTAAGTAGGGATTACTATAAAAATCCTTATAGATGTTACTGGTTAATTTTTCGAACAGAAATAAAAATTCGGTTTTATTTATTCCGCCGCGGCTATCGCAATATTTACACAACTGTTGGAACGGCGAATTTACAACAGTTTCTACCAACCTGAACAAAACTTCTTCCGTCGTATCGGAGAGCGTTTTTACCGATTGATAATTGCCTTGATGCCATACAAAATAATAGATAGAATCGATTATTTTACAGGCATCGTTAAATCCTATTATTTCTCGCGCTTGCGATAACAGTAACGTATTTATATAAACAATATCTTCTTCGTTTAATGCTTTCTGTAAATATGTAAAACGGTCATCTTGCGTTTGGCACATCGGCGAAATTATATATTCGTTTTCGGGCATGTCAAATAATTCTCGATTTTGAATAATCGCAGGCCAAATATCGGGCTTTTCCAAAAGGACTTGTTTTGAGTCGTTGCCCATAAATACAGCGCGTTGGTTATGATACAAGCGGAAAAACGGATTTATCATAACCATACATCGGGTAGAACTTAAAACAAAAATATCATAATTTTCATACATTGCGTATTGACTAGCGAATATTCCTGTATACGCGGCTTCTGATTTCATTTTTTCAAGTAAAAATAAGGCTTTTGAAATATCTATTCCGCCGGTAATTAAATGGAAACCCTCGTATTCGCTTGTCATTCCGCAATCCGTTAAAACGAATTCTTTGTCAGTTGGAGCGTCCCAGAATGCAAGATAAGATTCAAGGAAAGGTGCTGCCCATGCAAGCATTTCCGCCGTAGCCTCGGGATTACTCATAATATCACGAATACTTTTCGTCGTGGCAAACACTTTCAGAGCGGTAGCGTATAGAGTTTCGTTGTTGACATTCGCATCAATATACGGCATTGAAATTTTAAGCGAATAAATGCGATTCTGCCAATCGATATAATGTTCGGCATTTTTTCTGAAACTTCTGATTATTTTGCCAAATCCATCCGGGGTTTGCGTTCTTACGCTTGAAATTAACATGTATCTTTTTAATAGGAATAACTCTTTCCTTGTAAGAACGATAGGGCTATGTTTCAAAATTTTTTGGTCGATTATGTTGGCAACCCGACTTTCAATATAGGCAAATAACTTTTCGGTTTCATCCGTATAAATATCATCATGATAAAAAACCTTATGCGGTCTTTTACTCTCATCTATTTTTCCGGAATTAATATCAAATATATTGATAGCATCCGAAAAGCGTTTTATTACAAATTGAGACACATAATGATTTTTTGCCATATTTAACCCCATATGCCATGCTGAACGAAAGCAAAGCACTTATAAATGTCCAACTTAATTATTATAACATATTTTATTCGTTTTTTCAACCGTATATATTGTTAGCCGTATTGTTAAATAAAAATAGCTCGTTTGAAACGGGCTATTTCTATATTGAAGTATTCAATTGTAATTAAAAACTGCTAAACGTTTCGATTTATAACTTATCTATAAATCACCATATAACGTTGGCGCATTTTGATAAAGTATTCGTAAACCGTAGCTTGCGCGCGAGAAAGAACTCTGCCGATTTCGGGATAGCTTAAGCCGTTTTGACGGCATTCCAAAGCGATACGCATATTTTCGGTCAAATTCAGGCTTGAAACGATTTGTTCGTATAAAGTATAGTCTTGTGCGACTTCTTCTTTAATTTCGTAAGAAGGCTCGCTTACGGGCGTTAAAGCTTCTAAACTCACACTGCGGTAATAGTCGCTAGTTTTGCGGTTAATAAGTTTCATCATTTTGCGTATGCACGCAATTTCAACCGTAATCGGTTTACCTTTCTTACTAAAAAACAAAACGTCGGATAAATGTTTTCCGTAGTGTTCGCAAAGGAATAACGCCCCTTCTTGAACTAAATCGTAAGAATCGCTGAGCATATAGCCTAATTCGTTTTTGTGCTTAATATCGCCATACAGGTCGGCATACATTTTCTGCATACGACTTCCTTGATAACCTATCTGGAAACGTAATTCCATAAAGGCGATAAGTTCCGCCATTTCAAGCACGTTGTTTTGTGAGATTTCCTCTTTCATGACGCTGAAATCTAATATTTTTCTTTTCATTTGGGTTTACCTCCGATTCATTTTCGCCTTTCGGCAAAAGCGGAAGTAGCACCGGGAAAAGATAGAAGTCTTTTACTTTGTAGATGGTTGCACGGAAGTCAACGAAAAAGCACAAATATTGTTGCGTTGGTAGCGACACGTAATAAAAAGTCATAGCGACAATTTTTTGCCGTTGACTTACGCTTTTCACTGTGCTACAAACGTAGACCGAAAGGCGATAAATCGGACGGACTATAAACGGCATAGAAAAAGGCGGTAGAATCAACGTTCTATCGCCTTAAATCAGGTTTTATTGAGTTATTTTATAAAGTTGCCATGAGCATCGCGTTTCTGCGTCAGATAATGGTCTGAACGCTTTATTTGATATTGTTTTGTTTGAAAAACGATACCTGCAACTCCTTTCAGACAAAAGTAAAAGAGCCGCGTGTTCAAACGCGACTCCCTGTGGCGGAGAAGCAGGGATTTGAACCCTGGCTACGATTCACTCGTACTACTCCCTTAGCAGGGGAGCCCCTTCGGCCTCTTGGGTACTTCTCCACAGCCGAAATTTGTGACAAACGATTTTGTCAGCCTGCTTATAATACCATACGACGCGGACGATGTCAATAATTTTTGAAAAGGTTGGGGGTTCATTGTTGCCGTTATTGTGTAAAGCAGCGTTTTTTCGCAAGGCGGTGTGCTTTTGTTGCTTTTTGTTTTTTATAATGCGATAAAGAAATGTGAAGAGTGTAAAAGTGCGGCGATTATAATGTAGCGGTTGAAAGAGAATTAAACGCTAACTTGGCGGATTTTGTCGCAGTTACGCCTATGCGCGAGAATTATCATATATATAGATTAAATAAATATTTTTTTATCTATTTATTTGCAATCTGTTGTGATTGACGATTTAATTTGTTATAATCACAATGAATTCATTTTTGGAGGACAACAATGGGAAAAGAAACCAAGAAAGTTCTTTTTACCGAAACGGTGTTGCGTGACGCGAATCAGTCTTTGATTGCGACTCGTTTGCCGTATTCGAAGTTTGCCGACATACTTCCGACGATGGACAAAGCGGGATATTATTCCGTCGAGTGCTGGGGCGGAGCGGTGTTCGACGTATGTTTGAGATATCTGGACGAAGATCCGTGGCAACGTTTGAGAAATTTGCGCAAGGCAATGCCCAATACGAAGTTGCAAATGCTCCTTCGCGGACAAAACCTTTTGGGATATAAGCATTATCCCGACGAAATCGTGAAGATGTTTGTCGAGAAATCCGTTGACAACGGCATCGACATCATCCGTATTTTCGACGCGCTCAACGACGTACGCAATCTCGAGACCGCGACAAAGACCGCAATCAAGTGCGGAGCGACGGTGTCGGGCGCAATCAGTTATACGCAAAGTCCCGTTCACACTCTCGAAGCGTTTGCCAAACTTGCAAAACAACTCGAAGAAATGGGTGTGGCAACAATCTGCGTGAAAGATATGGCAGG
>ULMF01006039.1_pt1 | contig 12065 bp, 10 predicted proteins | sample 1951581 | NCBI WGS metagenome assembly ULMF01 (sample SAMEA4835543, study PRJEB28245) | human gut metagenome | biome: gut microbiome; material: fecal sample | place: Denmark | collected 2008
GCAATTGCCTTCTACAGCCAATTCGTGCAAGGCACGCTCCACCGCACAAACTGCAAGACGGCAGAGATGTGCAAACTCACCGAAAACTCCTCGCGCGACGTGCAGATTGCCTTCGCCAACGAGCTGTCGCTCATCTGCGACAAGGCGGGCATCAACGTGTGGGAGCTCATCGCCCTCGCCAACAAGCATCCGCGCGTCAACATCCTGCAGCCGGGATGCGGAGTGGGCGGACACTGCATCGCCGTCGACCCATACTTCATCACAGCCGACTTCCCCGTTGAGAGCCAGCTGATTGCAAAAGCGCGCGAAATCAACAACTACAAGGCATTCTGGTGTGCCGAGAAAGTGGAGAACGCAATGCTCCGCTTCGAACTCGAAAACCACCGCAAGCCGACAGTCGCAATGATGGGACTCGCGTTCAAGCCAAACATCGACGACCTCCGCGAATCGCCGGCGAAATACATCACAACAAAAGTGATGCAAAGCTGCAACAACGCCGACATCCTCGTCGTTGAGCCTAACGTGAAGGAGCACAACGTGTTTAAGTTGACGGACTACCGCGAGGCTTACGACCGCGCCGACATCGTAGTCTTCCTCACAGCCCACGACCCATTCAAGACGCTCCCCCGCCGCGACGACAAAATCATCCTCGACTTCTGCGGAATTTATAAGTAGACATGCTTCAACATAAGCACCTTAGGTCTAATACCACAACACATTTTTTACACAATGACAGATAACACATCAAACAACAAGCGCATAGCGAAAAACACCATAGCCTTATACTTTAGGATGATATTGGTTATAGTCGTGTCGCTCTATACGAATAGAGTGATATTGGATGTGCTTGGAGTAGAAGATTTTGGCATATATAATATAGTCGCAGGTGTAGTTGTCTTGTTCTCATTTCTCAATTCAGCAATGACAAATGCGTGCCAAAGATATTTGAGTGTCGCAATTGGTAAGAACGATGCTGAATTTGCACAAAAGGTCTTTTCTGCGAGCTTATTGTCGCATATCGTTCTGATAGGAATCGTACTTTTGTTGGGAGAAACTATTGGATTGTGGTTTGTTGACACCCAGCTTGATATCCCAGATACACGGCATAGCGCTTCAGTCGTGATATATCACATAGCGCTTATAACAACGTGCGTCAGCATAATACGTGTGCCATTTAACGCGGCGATTGTTGCTCATGAACGGATGTCGTTTTATGCATATTCAAGTATCTTTGAAACGGTGCTTAAATTGGTTATTGTTTGGTTGATACAGGTGTTTGATGGCGACAATTTGATTATATATTCTGTGCTGTTGCTTATTGTGACAATAGTGGTCAATGTCGTATATATGATTTTCTGTCAAATAAAATTCAAACAAAAACTCTCTTTGAAAACCGAACTTGGTTTGCTGAAAGAAATGACAGCATTTTCGGGGTGGAATGTGTTTGGAGGTGTGGCTGATGTCGGATATAAGCAAGGGACAAATATTATATTGAATATTTTCTGTGGAGTGTCGTTGAATGCTGCGATGGGTATAACAAACCAAGTCAGGGCTGCGATATATAATTTCGTGTCAAATCTACAAACGGCAGCTAATCCACAGATAATAAAAACGTATTCACAGGGTGATTCCGCTCATTTCAGAACATTGGTGTTCTCTATATCGAAATATTCATATTTTTTGATGTTGTTGATGGCAATTCCGCTGATTTTGAATATGGACTACATACTTCGACTTTGGCTGAAAAATCCGCCGGATCACAGCACAACGTTTTCACAATTGATACTGATATTTTGTTTAATAGATTCTTTAACTGGGCCTCTGTGGACAGCAATGCAGGCGACTGGAAAGATTAAACAATACATGATTGTGACAAGTATATGCTTGCTTTTAAATCTCCCACTGACATATCTGTTTTTGTGGATGGGATATGCGCCTGAATCATTGTTGATAATCCAAATATTTGTGAATGTCATCACTCTTTTTGTGCGATTGTGTTTTCAGAAAGTGTGCCTGAAAATCAATATATGGGATTATCTAAAGTCTGTTGTATTGCCTATTTTGCTGGTCTCAATATTGGCAGTTCCGATACCGATGGCAGTTGGCGGATTGTTTGAGGCTTTTAGCAAGTTGATTCTAACCACGACCTCAAGCGTAGTGCTTGTTGTGGCATTTGTTTATTTTGTTGGCTTGAGCAAGTCAGAGAAACTTTTGGTCAAAACTTTTATCCGAAATAGAATCCGCAGATGAATATATTGTTCTATTGCAGTGAATATCCTCCATTTACAACAGGCGGAATAGGCAGCGTGACGAAAATTGTTGCTGAATTGCTTGTTGAGCGAGGACATAAAGTGTTTGTTGTGGGTTATTATCCCGACGAGCAGAATTTACCCGAGGACTCCGTAGTTAATGGAGTGAGGGTGTTCCGGTTGCATAAACGATTTAGAAACAACTGTTTGGCGACAAGGTTTATTCAGGTTTTGTCGAAATTAGGTTGCTCAAAACCTATAGTTCAGTCGGAATTGACATATACAGAATTATTTATAGAGCAGTTGATAAAGGAGCAAGGGATAGACATTGTTGAATTGACTGATTATTATTCTTTTAATTGGCAGGCAAAATCATTAAAATATAGGCGATTCCCTGTCCCAACGGTACTTAGAATCCATGGTTGTTGCTCGTTTATTCTGGAAGGCAAGGGATTTGATAATACGGCTGCAAAAACAAATGACCAACATCATTTCAATCGTTGCGACTACATTTCAGCAGTAAGTCAATATTCATTGGACTACATATATCGAAATTTTTCCACCAACCATTTCAAAAAGAAGATAGTCATCTATAATCCTATCGAGGATTCCTTTTTATCGGCATCCTCAGAAGCGGATAAAAATGTGATTCTATTTGTTGGGAAATTGACAGAAACAAAGGGATGCTACTCTTTATTGAAAGCATTTAATCTATTGGCTGGCAAATATCCTGATTTGGAGGTGCGGTTGGCTGGCAACGGTGACAAGGCAACGGCTCTGAGTTTTGTGGCTCCAGAATATCAAGAAAGGGTTAAATTCTTGGGTTTTTGTTCACGGCAGCGGATTCAGCAAGAAATTGACAGATGTGGGTTCGCTTGCATTCCTACCTATTTCGAGAATTTCAGTATGGTGGCTCTTGAAATATTAGGGAGAGGAAAAGCATTGATATATACCGAGCGTACATCTGGAAAAGAAATTATTCAAGATGGAGAGAATGGTTTGCTTGTGAATCCGGAAGATATTGGACAAATAAAAGATAAAATAGAGATGCTGATAACGGATAATTCTGTCAGACACCGTCTATCCGACAATGGATTCAATACTGTGAAAACCAAATTTGTTGCATCCAATGTCGTCTCTGAATTGGAAAAATTTTATTCGGAGATTATAAAACACGATTATCAATGTTAGAAAGCATACTTGTATATTCTCTAACAGCGTTGATGTTGTATTTGATGGCAAAGTCTGTTGCCAACAAGGAGGTGCTGTATAAAACAAAAGTCCCTTTTTGGAGTCCTGAGATTGTTGCGTCAATTTGTTTGTTCGGAATAATCGCTGGTGCAAGATTTAATGTAGGAGTGGATTATCCGACATACTATCAAACCTATATTCGTATTCAGAGTGGTTATCCAATTGATCGGGATACATTTGAACCGGCTTTTGTCGTGATTACGGATTTTATGGCTAAGTCTGATTTCCATTATTTTTTCTATTTTGCGTTTTGGGCGATACTACAGATTTCTTTTATTTATTACGCATTAAAAGATAAAAAATACTTGTTGCCATACATTGCGTTATGCGTTATGCTCAATTCTTCTTATTTTCTGAATTGGATGAATGGTATTAGGCAATGCGTTGCGATGTGTGCGTTTGTTTTTCTTGCAAAATTTATTTCAGAGAGGAAGGTCGTAAAATATGTAGTCGGGGTATTTATCTTGACATTTATCCACAAATCCGCAATATTATTGTTGCCATTTTATCTGTTGACGTATAATAAATCGCCATTAGATAAAAAGTACATCAATTTGGCAATTTTGGCGTTTTTTGTCGTTCTGGGAGCAACGCCAACGTGGTTGAGTATAATGAACAATGCTTCTGGTGTGTTGTCGTTTGCTGGATATGAGAACTATTCGGAAGGAATCCGGGCTTTGACAGAAGACAATTTGCGGCAAACGGCATGGGGACCGAATCGCATCAGTGATTTTGTGATTGGGATTTGTATCATTTGGTTTTATCCACAGATGAGTACATTCTATAAAGACGATAAGTATTTGCCTGTTTGTTTCTCATTGTTTCTCATAGGAATTTACAGTTATAACGCGTTTGTCAACACTTCCCATATCTTTCTAAGGCCGATTGAATATTTTACGATATTCAACTTGCCGTTGATTGCGTATCTGCTTTATTTTTTGAAGCAGAAGCGGAAAAAGGCGATGTTTTATAGTGTCGCAACTCTTGCATTTACACAAATATTGTTTGTGGTGTATAAATCAGTAATGTTGCCAACCGAGGCGTCCGAATATTGTCTATATAAATTTTTCTTTCAATAAGTATGCAAAAACCTAAATTGTTGATTGTTGATAAATATCAATTTGGATATTTGATAGATGTCTATAAGTGGTGCAAATATCTGAGAAACGAGTATGACATAACCGTTTTATGTTTTGACAGCGGTGATAAAAAGCAAGATTTGGATGGCGTAAATGTACGCTATGTCGGTTATGGTGGTTCTGTTGCGATTCGTGGAATTAGATTTGTTTTGCAGGCATTGTGGCAGATTATCACATTTAGGGGGACAGTTTTGGTTGAATATTTTGAGCACTGCATTTGGTTGAAAAAATTATTGCCGTTCAAGAAAATGATATTGGATGTTCGCACAATTGCCGTGTGGGGAACACAGCAAGATAGGGACAAATACGATGGCGAAATAAAGCAGGCTTGCAAAAAATATGATGTGGTTTCTGTAATTTCAAAGGGGGTAATGAAGCGGTTGAATAGGACAGAGGATAACACACATATATTGCCGTTGGGAGCGGATGTAATCTCTGATACAGATAAAAAGATAGATTCGCTGCGCCTGATTTATGTCGGGACATTTGATGGTCGCCATATTGATAAGACGATAAAAGCAGTTGCTGAGTTTCATCGTGAATTTCCAACAATTCCAATAACTTACGATATTATAGGAGATGGGCATCATAATGAGTTGTCTCAGTATAAGGAAATGGTAAGGTCGTTGTCGCTTGACGATATTGTAGTTCTTCATGGCAGAATTCCTAATACGGAATTAAAACCATATTTTGACAAGGCCAATATTGGAGTTTCTTTTGTCCCGATTACAAACTATTACAATATTCAACCTCCGACAAAGACTTTTGAATATGTATTGTCAGGACTATATACAATAGCGACCAAGACAGAAGAGAACAAAGCGATTGTAAATAGTGATTGTGGTTATTTGATAAAAGATACAGAAGAAGATTTTATTAGAGCGTTAATTTATATTTGGCAGAATCGTGGTGACATTGATTCAAAGACGGTAAGAGAAGAAATGGTGAAATATAATTGGCGCAACATTGTTGAGAACGATTTAGAGAATATTCTAAGGCAATGAAAAGTATACATTCTTTATATTATCATAATCCACAACCTGACGGGGTTGAGCGGATGATAAAGTATCATCAAAAATTAGGTTATCGATTTATCTCATTGGCTGAATTGTATAAGATGTTAAAGAGAAAAGCACCAGTAGGAGAGAAATTGGCTTTTATTTCTTTGGATGACGGTTGGCGGGGAAATCTTAAATTGTTGCCGATATTTGAAAAATACAAAGTGCCGATGTGCATTTTTATAACCACAGGCCCTATTGAAAGTGGAAACTATTGGTGGGAACTCGAGTTCGGAAAAGAGGTCGTTTCACAAAGAGTGGATAAAAATTAATATTTAAAATGCGAATTTTGTTGATATCTCCTATGTTGCCAGGAATAGGAGGAGTAAGTGTGAGCAGTCATAGATTGTTGTTGAATTTGAAAAAAGATGGCTTTAATGCGCAAGCTTTTAATATACGGTTTAGAGAAATGGCGCACAATACACCTGCTTATTTGTTTCTCAGATTCCTAATAATTCCTTTTTATATTATTTTCAATCATAAGTTTGACGTAATCCATTGTCATGTTCCGGGAGTGTTGCGAAAGTTGTATATTTCGTTGTTCAAGCCTTTTTATCATGGAGCAAAGTTGATTTTTACAATTCATGGGGATGCGTTTCCATTAGTGACTAATAGATTTGCACAAATGGCATTAGAAAAAGCAGATAAGATAATATGCGTAAAACCTGGTGATTCGGAAAATCTACCGAGCCAATTAAAAAGCAAATCAGTTGATATCCCTGCGTTTATTTTGCCAAGAATCATAGATGAAACATATATTCCACAGTCAATACTATCGTTTTGTAAAAAGTCGAAAGAAGAGTCACTATTGATTTTTAATGGCGCAGCAATTGTCTCAGAAAAATACAATGACCTTTATGGCTTTTGTGATATGTTGGATGCCTTTGATTTATTGGAACATAGAGGGGAATATAAATTACTGATGGTGCAGAATGGTGTCCCTAATAATAAAGAGTCAGAAGCCTTGATGAAAAGGGTTAAATTGAGAATAAAAAGTAAGCCAAATATAAAATTTGTAGAAGGAGCGGAATTTGAATTGTGTCCATTGTTCAGATATGCAAAATTGTATGTGCGACCAACAAAAACTGACGGAGATTCGCTTTCAATTAGAGAAGCATTGGCAATGGGGTGTAATGTGGTAGCGTCAAATGTTGTGTGTCGCCCAAAAGGGGTAATTGTGTATAACGATAGGGCGCAATTGGCAGATACTATTGAGTATGCAATGAATCAAAAGGCGATACATTATCCCACGAAAGATTATTATCAGGAGATAAAAGAGGTCTATACGCAAATATAATTATATAAATAGATATGAATTCTTTGTTGTTTACAGTTCGGAAATGTCTTAAGAGGAGCCGGTTGCTATATTCGGTATATACAAGGCTGTTTGATGTGGATTTTAGGAAGCAAAAGAAAAGAATGTATTCATCAAATAAAAAAAGCGAGGATTGTATAAAGAAGGAGATGAAATTATATTCAAATTATTGGGGAGTCCCAGCTGATGAGTATATACGTTACGGATTATTCGAGAAACAATTAAGTGAAGAAGAGATATTAGATTATATTCCGACTCAAGTTTTCTATTGCGAATATTTAAGGCGGTCTTATCAGAATATTGATATCAATGCGAATGATGATAAATGGCATCAATATGAAATATTAAGTCAATTGAATATACCGACACCAAATATTGAATTCCTTATTCACAATGGGCGGTTGCAAAATAAGGACAAAAAGGATGTGGACTTTAGTGATCTTCAAGCTGTAGCAAATGAAGGAGAAAAGATTTTTATCAAGCCCACAAACGGTTGTGGTGGAAGCGGAATAATTGTATTGGTAAAACGAGGTGGGTTGTTGTATAAAAAGGGTGCAATAATTCAAGGTCTTGAAGATTTGAATATGAGCAATAATGTTTCTTATGTAGTGCAAAAAGGGATAGTTCAAAATGCAGAGATTTCAAAGATTTATGATGGGAGCATAAATACATTGAGAACGATTGTTCAATATAGAGATGGTGAAACAAATGTAGTTGGTTGCATATTGAGGATGGGTCGCAATGGGGCGGATGTTGATAACAGTGCACAAGGAGGAATATCGGTTAATGTTAATTTTGATGATGGGTCACTTGGTCCATTTGCTATTGCGGAACATGGGGGAGAAATTTTTACGTCTCATCCAAATTCTGGATATGTGTTTAATGGGAATTCTATGCCAAATTGGGCGGATGTCAAACAGGAAATACTTAAAAATGTTGGTAAAATGACTCAATATAACGATGTTGGATGGGATATAGCTGTCACGGATAATGGAATATGTGTGATTGAATTTAATTTGGGGTATGGCATCGTTCATGCTCAAACATGTTGTGGCGGTTTGAGACGAAAGTTGAATGTATATCCAAAATAAATAGGAGTTAATTGGAATTTACATGTGGGAAGCGCATCAAGAGAAAAAGCGGTGCGATATTATCCAGACAATGTGGCATCTGAACTTATAGAAATATATAATGGGATTTAAGACAAAAGAGTTTGTGCGGAGGCTTCTTACTATGACTCCTCTGTATAAAAATGAAAAGAAAAGGATTTTAGAATCGTTTGATTATAAAATTGTAGAGAGTCTTGTAAGGAGGGCAATAAAGGATGTCCCGTATTATAAATCCTATTCGCAATATTTGGCTGGCGGCTTTGATTTGCACAAAATTCCAATATTGCACAAGCAAGACATAATGGGTAATGAACGGAGGTTTGTAACAAGTAAAGTGCCAATTTGTTTCTTCTCTAAAAAAGAAACAGGAGGATCTACCGGGCAGTCTTTGGAATTGTACTATTCTCCCCAAACAGTAATAAAAAAAGAGGCAATGCCCCAGTTTGCCTTCTCTTTGGTAGGCAACAATCTGCGGATAGCAACATTGCGAGGAAATAGACCTAAAGGAGGGGGGCTGTTTGAAATAGTGAATTCGAAGCATTTGATATTGTCTTCTTATAACTTGTCGGAATCAACGATTGGAATCTATATTAAACTGTTGAATGAATACAAGATAGAATGTCTGCATGTTTATCCTTCTGCGCTAACAATTTTTATAAGATTGGCTAAAAAATTAGGAGAGCCAATAAAATTACCTTATTTGAAAGGAATCGTTTCAAGTAGTGAGATTTTTTCAAAAGACGATAAAACATTAGTAAGAGAAGTTTTGCCAAATGTAAAATTGGTGGATTATTATTCTCAAAATGAATTGGTTTGCGCTGCAATATCTATAAATAACCAGCCATATACATTTTACTCAAATTATGGATTTGTTGAGTTTAGAGAAGCGGGAGAATATACAACTTCTGGCAATAAAATAGCGGAAATTGTAGCCACAAGCATAATGAATGAAGATATGCCATTTATTCGATATGCCACAGAGGATTTTGTAGAATTGGATTCTACAGGCAGTGTCGTGTCAATAATAGGACGCACGTCAGATTTTGTCGTGAATTCAAATGGTGAGGTCGTGCCGTGCATTGTTTGCACAAGAACTAAATCAATGCAAAATGTGATTTCGTTCCAATACTATCAAGACACTATTGGTCAAGTGGTTTTTAAAGTAAAAGTTTCAGATGCCTTTTGTCAGTCAGATAAACAGTATCTATTGGAAGATTTGAAGTCTTCATTCAATTTAATGGAATGCAAAGTAGAAGTAGTTGATGAGATTGAGAAGACCAAACGAGGGAAGCAACTTAGGCTGATACAAAAATTGGATATAAATAAACTCAGATAATATGAAGACGATTAGTTTTGTGATATCTCATAAAGAGAATGAGAGAAGAAGGGCTTTGATCCCAGGTGACATACAGTCGATAGAGCATCGTGGGCAAGTGTTTGTGGAGACTGGTTACGGGGTGGATTTGGGATATTCGGATTCGGAATATGAAGCTGCTGGGGTATCAGTCTGCTCAAGAGAGGAAGCTTTGCAAAAAGATATTATATGTGATCCTAAAATTGGAGATGCGGAATATCTGGCAGAACTAAGAAAAGGACAGATTGCTTTTGGTTGGATTCATGCTGTACAAAACAAGGATATTACAGATAAGATAATAAATGCAAGGGCAACAGCAATTGCGTGGGAGGATATGCACTATAAAGGAAGACATATATTTTGGAGGAACAATGAAATAGCAGGAGAGGCCGCAATAATGCATGCTTATTCATTGTATGGAATATTCCCCTATGATACGAATGTGGCAATTATAGGAAATGGCAATGTAGCACGAGGGGCATATCGTATCTTGGTTTCTTTAGGAGCCTCGGTTACACAATATAATAAGCGTGCAGAGTCTCTTCTCCGAGAGGAAATAGGCAAATATGATGTTATAGTGAATGCTGTTCTATGGGATACAAAAAGGTCGGATCATATCATATACAAGGAAGATTTGACAAGAATGAAAAAAAACGCACTTATAATTGATATTTCTTGTGACAAAAATGGAGGTATTGAGACCAGTATCCCGACAACAATAGAATCTCCGATTTATTATATTAATGGGGTGGCTCATTATGTTGTCGACCACACACCTTCAATTTTCTATAAAACAATATCAAAAAGCCTTAGCAAAATGGTAGCACCATATGTTGATATGCTATTGACAGAAAAATATGATGACACATTGAAAAACGCACTTTCTATAAAAGACGGAGAAATCATAGATAAAAGAATCATAGAATTTCAGAAACGATAGATGCTTTCTTCATTTCTTTCGTTGAAGCGCTATTGCGAGTCGGAGGGATTTAAGGGCTGGGACCCTTATGACGGACTGAACTCGCGATTGGCGCATGCATTGTTGCCGCTTAAGCGGTCGGCGATATTGCGTCTGTGTGTGATACAGGGGTTTAAGCGCTGCCCTGTGAATCTGCGTCGTTTGGCGATGGTGCCAAAGGAGTATAATGCGAAGGGCATAGGCTTGTTTCTGCAAGGGTATTGCAATCTTGTCCATGCAGTGGACAAATTCCCGGAATTGCAAGCCGAAGTCGGGACAAGGCAGGAGTTGCTGGCGCGTGTGCGAGAGTTGGCAGATTTGCTGATTTCGTTGCAGTCGGAAGGTTACAGCGGAGCGTGCTGGGGCTATAATTTCGATTGGCAGGCGCGTAGGCTGTTTCTGTTTCCGAAGTTTACGCCAACGGTTGTGGCAACGTGTTTCTGCGCAACGGCACTGATGGAGGCGTATGAGGTGACTGGCGAGCGCGGATATCTTGACGTGGCGCTGTCGTCGGCGGATTTTGTGATGAATGATCTGCACCGCGCGGAGTGCCGGGGAGGGTTTTTGTTTTCCTACAGTCCGTTGAAAGGCAACGACACCGTGTTCAACGCCTCGCTGCTCGGCAGCAAGCTGTTGGCATATTGCTATAAATACACGAAAAAGGAGGAATACAGAGAGGCGGCGCGACGGTCGGTTGAGGCATGCTGCGATGCGCAGGGGGGTGCCGGCGAATGGGTTTACGGAATGCTTCCTGTGCAGTCGTGGATAGACAGTTTCCACACGGGCTACAATCTTGATGGTCTGACCGCCTATGAGGAGCAGACCGGCGACAAGTCGTTCCACTCAAACATAGAGAAAGGCTTTGATTTCTATATCCGCAATTTCTTTGAGGCCGACGGCACTCCGAAATATTACCATGACCGCACGTATCCGATTGACATCCATTGCCCGGCGCAATTGTTTGTGACGCTGCACAAGCTTCACCGTAGCGATGAATACAGGGCGGAGGCGGAACGCGTGATGCGGTGGACGGTAGAGAATATGCAGGACAGACGCGGTTATTTTTATTATCAACTTAAGCAAGGCGTAAGTTCAAAAATATCATATATGCGCTGGAGCAATGCATTTATGTTCTGCGCTATGAGTTATTACATTTTAGACTATGGAAAATGATATGAGGGTGACGGTGAGGGGCGTGAAAGTGTTTCCCTTCACGTCGTTTCAGCAGTTGCTCGACTATGTTGTGGGCAGAAAGGGAATACTTGTAGCAATCAATGCGGAGAAGATTCTGCATGCCACGCATCAGACACGCGACATAATAAACCGCAACATCGGATATTGCGATGGCGTGGGGGCGGTGATGGCATTGCGGAAGCATGGGCATAAGGATGTGGTTAAGCTGCCGGGCTGCGAGTTGTGGCTGAAGATTATCGCCGCTCTTGCTCCGCAAGGCAAGCGTTTCTATTTGGTGGGCAGCAAGCCTGCCGTAATAGAGCAGACTGTGAAGAAGTTGAAGGCGGATTATCCGGGAATCAACATTGTGGGCTACCGTGACGGCGATATTAAAACCGATGCGGAGCGCAAGGCTCTGATTGCCGACGTGGCTGAGAAGCGGCCCGACGCTGTTTTTGT
>ULMF01030222.1_pt1 | contig 11993 bp, 7 predicted proteins | sample 1951581 | NCBI WGS metagenome assembly ULMF01 (sample SAMEA4835543, study PRJEB28245) | human gut metagenome | biome: gut microbiome; material: fecal sample | place: Denmark | collected 2008
TGGAAGTTTTCGGGAAATGCATTATGAAGGGGATTTGTTTCCAGATAATGTGCCAATTACAAGATATGATGCATACAGTCTGGAGGAACGCAGACCGGATGCGATTTATATTCATAATCCGTATGATGGAGCAAACTATGTGACAAGCGTACATCCGGATTATTACTCAGATAAATTAAAGCAGTATACGAATTGTTTGGTATATATACCTTATTATTTATTGGGAGAAAACTATTATGAACAATATGTAAATGTTCCGGCAACCATTATGGCTGATTATGTTATATTACCGTCAGAAAATGCAAAAAAAAGTTACATCAGGGTGCTGAATAGAATTGGAAATATTCCATATAAATTTATGGAAAAATTTGTTGTACTGGGTTCACCTAAGTTAGATCTATTATGCCAATATAATGCAGAAGAATTGATGGATGGTGGCGGAATGGAGAAGATGATACGTGGAAGACAGTGCGTTTTATATAACACGGGTATTTCAGGTATATTGAATAATGTCGAAAGAGAACTTGAAAAAATCGAAGATACGATTCGTTATTTTGCTATAAATAAGGAATATGTGTTATGGTGGAGACCACATCCTCTAATGGAAGCAACACTGAAAAGTATGCGACCGATGTGGGTCAAACGATATAAGAGAATTGTAGAAGAATATAAAAAAGATTGTATTGGTATATATGATGATTCAACAAATTTACAAAGAGCGATAAGAAACACAAATGCTTATTTTGGTGATGATAGTTCTTTGACCTACTTATATGGGATATTGGGAAAACCGATAATGATGCAGTCTGTATTGGTTTCTAATATTATACATGGTCGAAAGAATCAAAATGTAATGTTTTATGCAAGTGAGTATTATGATGGTTGGATATATATGGTGCCAAGAGGATCCGATTGCCTGATGCGTATATATAAGACTGGTGAAATCATAGAAAATCTTGGAAATGTTCCAGGTTACGAAAATGGGGCATTCAGAAATTGTGGGCAGATAGTTAGGTGTGGAAAAAAACTATACTTAATACCGGATGATGGATATGGAATATCGACATATTGTTTGGATACAAAACAAATAGAAGAGATTTCGAATAAAAAAGATTTACATAATATAATATATGCTACTTCGGTGGAAGATAGGATTGTGATGATTAACCGAAAGTTTTCGTATATATATTCGTTGCACATAAGTAGTACAGAAGTATGTATAATAAAGGTTCCTTTTGATTTGGAAGAATTGGATGCTTCCTATCATGTTATGTTAAATCATGTTAGCAACAATGCAGTGATATACAAAGAGCATGCGTTATTTTTAATTCCGGAAACAAATAAGATTGTGGACTATTATTATGTCACAGGAAAAGTGACTAAATTAGAAATAGGAGATGCTAACACGCAGTTTTCTTGTCTTATGGTTTCAGGAGAATATCTTATATGTATTCCTTATAATGATAATAGCGAAATGTGGCTATATGATGGAGAAAAAACAAGGGTTGCTTATTATGGTGAAAAATATAGAAAAATAAAATCCATAAAAGCATGTCTGAATGGTTATTATAAGGATGGGATTGCATATTTTTTAAAAAATCATGGTACAAAGTTGTATGCGTATGATATACAAGACAACAATCTGAAAGAAATAGAAATGCATGATCAGTGTAGTGGACCATGTTTATTTCAAGATACGGAAGATGGCTCGTTTTTTTTGACTTATTTGTCTGAATTAGATGGTACTTATAAATGTTGTATTATTTCAAGTGATAAATTGACAGTCAGGTCTTGTATTAATTTAATGTATGATATGGCAGAAAATCCTTCTCATAGAATACATGCATTGGAAAGAGAACTGCAAACTGCAATAGATTATCGAATGGTAGAATATCAGGGAGAAAGTCTGAAGGATTTATTGAGAGAGGGGTTGCGAGTTAATAAGGAGGAAGCAGCCTATTATCAGGGGATTTATGCAAATTGTGATGGCACAGCAGGAAAAAATATATATTTATTTATAAAGGGGCTCATTTAGAAATATGCTTATAAAATGTGATAGTTTTAAAAATATCATGAATCATATAATGCAACAAAATAAGAGAATTATTATGTTTGGAGCAGGTGCAATAGGAAAGGTAGTGATGCCAGAAATACTGCATGCATATAATATGGATCGGTATGTGGAGTGTTATATTGATAATGATTGTAAAAAATGGGGAACAGTATTGTCGACTACTGTAGGTGAAATAAATGTCTTCTCGCCAGATATTTTAAAACAATATGAGAATCAAAATGTTGTAATTTTTATTAATGTAAGTAGATTTAGTGCTGTGAAGGACCAATTAGAAAATATGCCAGAAACTAGGAAAATGGAATGTTATTTTTCTGCAATGTTATGTTTGTACAATTTTGAAAAAAATGCTTTGGATAAAGTGAAGAATGACGACAAAATTCAAAAAATACCCAAGGTCATACATTATATATGGCTTGGAGAAAAAGAAATTCCAGATGCATTAAAAAAATGTATGGAAAGTTGGTATAAGTATTGTCCGGATTATGAAATAAAATGTTGGAATGAACATAATTATAATTTTGAAAAAAATATATATATGAAGCAGGCATATGCTAGAAAAGCATATGGATTTGTACCGGATTATGCACGACTTGATATATTATATAATTATGGTGGTATCTATATGGATACAGATGTAGAGCTGATAAAAAATATAGATGATCTTCTGTATCAAGATGCATTTTGCGGTGTTGAAAAGTGGCAAATTCTTAATTTTGGTGGGTGCAGTGGCTCTGTAAAAGGAAATAAAAGTATAAAATCTATATTAGATGCAAGAGAAACACTTTGTTTTATTAATCCGGATAATAGTGAAAACAGAAACACATGTGGATATTATGACACTGCTACAGCAATAAGAATGGGGTATAAGATCAATGGATCAAGTCAGAAAGTAGGGGATTTGATGATTTATTCATCTGATTATTTTCACCCGTATGATTATATGTCTGGCAGAACGAATATGAGCCCGAATACATATTCTATACATCATTTTAATGGTGGGTGGTTAAATGATGCACAAAGAGCAGCAAATCAATTGGCTATCGATCAATTTAATGATTTATATAATATTGCAGAAAGAGTGTAAGATTATGGATAAGAAGGAAGAAATACGGATAAGTGTTATTGTTCCGATTTATAATGCGGAAGAATATCTGGTGGAATGCCTAGATAGTATTTGCCAACAGACATATCATAATTTGCAAATAATCTTAGTTGATGATGGCTCAACAGATAATTCTCAAGCAATTTGTAAAAGATATGTACAAAAGGATCAAAGAGTACAATACTTTCATAAAGAAAATGGAGGACTTATCAGTGCCAGAAAAGTTGGCGTAGAAAAAGCTGAGGGAGAATATGTATCATTTATTGATAGTGATGATTGGATCGATGCGGATATGTATGAAGTGCTGGTGGGTGAATTGATAGAGAAAAACAAACCGGATCTCATAGCGTTTGGGCATATTGAAGAATATGAAAATAAGAAAAAAATCATTAATAATAATATAACCCCGGGTTATTATAATATAGGAGATGCTTCTTTTTTGCCAAAGCAGATTGTGTGTACGGAGACATTTTTTGAATGGAAATTATTGCCGAATTTATGTAACAAACTGATAAAAAGGAATATTATAAAAGGTTCTCTTGAGAATACAGCGAATGAGATTGTTTTTGGTGAGGATGCAGCCAATACATATGTATGTGTTTTTTATTCTAAATCCATATTATGTCTGGTTTATACACCTTATCATTACAGACAAAGAAGCGGATCAATTGTGAGGAGCCAGAATGAGTATGAAAAAAACAATTTTATTTGTTTGTATCATGCCTTAAAAGAAGTAATAGAGGAAAGCAGACTAAAGAGATATTTATATTTTTGTTTGCTTTTAAAGGGATATTCTTATATTGAAACTAGTCAGACTTTATTTCCATTTGAGCAAGTAAAGCAAAAATCACGTATATTTTTATATGGAGCGGGAGGTTTTGGCAAGGTGCTGCATGCATATATTCTTAGTCAGAAACAGTTGCAATTGGTTGGATGGACAGACAGAGAATATAAAGAATACCAAAGGTTGTATGAAGATATATGTGATATGGAGAGTATTTATAAAACAGAATTTGATTATATAATTATTGCTATCTTAAATGAAAAAGTGTGCGGGAAAATAAAAACGGAGCTTGAAGAAAAGGGGATAAGCAATAAAAAAATCTTGTATATTACAACGCAAACATTAGAAAATATAGATATACCGAGCTGGATAATTCAGGCAATGTAAGCGGTAATGGGAGAAAAATGATTAAATATATAGTATGGGGATTGGGCTATGAAGGAAAATGGTTTATACATGAAATGAATAGTGAAGAAATAGCCTATATTATAGATAATAATAGTGTGTACAAAGGAGAAAAATGGAATGGCATTCCTATTTTATCATGGAATGAGTATACAAAGATGGGGGAGGATTACCCAATTGTAGTATCGGCTATTCGACACTGGGATGAGATTTACAATTTACTGTTGGAAGCTGGATATAAAACTGTTTATTCATATGCAGAGATTTGGATACAAAGAAAGTTAGGACAATTAACTTATAGACAGGATGATATTTTCCTGATGAATATACATAGTTATACGAATGCGGGTGATTATGCTATTACATATGCGGAAGAGAAGTTTTTGCGGGATTATTTTACAGAAAGAAGGGTTTTAAAGATCCCTTCATTTATATGTAGGGATGCTTTAGATAAAATAGATCCTTATATAAAGGATGAGAATGTAATTTTGATAAGTGGTGGTGGATATTTGGGAAATTTATGGATGGAGTGTGGAGAGGAAAATGTTAGAGCAATTATTAGACATTTTTCAAAAAACAAAATTGTTGTCTTACCGCAGTCCTTATATTTTACAAATGATAATATTGGGCAAATTGAAAAGGAAAAGAGTGCAAAAGTATATACAGAACATAGCAATCTGTGTATCTGCTTAAGAGATGAAAAATCTTTTCTTAAAAAAAATGAAATGAAAAGGTATGAATTTGTAGAATGGGTGTTAATACCAGATATGGTTTTATATATGGCTCAGTTTTCTGAATTGATGAATAACAGATGCGATATTACAATCTGTTTTCGTAGTGATAAGGAAAATAACGGTGCAGACATAAAAACATCTATGGTACAGTTCCTGGAAAAGACATTCAGGAAAATCAAATATATGAGTATGGAAACGGTTGAAATAATCGGAACGGAAGAGGCAAAAAAAGCCTTTGATGAAAAATTGCAAATTTTAAAAAAAAGTAAATTGGTTATCACAGATCGCCTGCATTGCATGATTTTATGTGCGATTTCGGGAACTCCATGTTTGGCTTTAGATAATGTGAGCGGAAAAGTCGAAGGTGGGTATGCATGGATATCGTATTTGGAATATATACAATTTGCAAAAAATGAAAAAAATTGGAAGGAAAAGATTCTATATCTGTATAATATAAATCATGATTGTATATACAACAACTATGAGTTTGTAAAAAGATATGCCAGATTAGAAGAAATAATACGAAGAGAAAAGGGAAAAGATGGAAAAATACAATAAAAACGCTAAGTTTGCAATATGGGGATGCGGAGATTATTTAGAAAATGTAATTAACAAAATCGCTCCGAATTTAGATATTGTGTGTATATGTGATAGTGATAGTTGTAAGATTGGAAAAGTAATAGAATACAATAATTTACAATTGACATGCATTTCAGTACGGGAGACGTTATCTAATCCCCAAATAGATACCATTATGGTTGCAGTCCAGTCGGCAAAAGTATATAAAATGATTGAAGAAGAAGCAAGAAATGCAAATAAGAATGTAATACATATAAATGATGCTGTAAGAGCATATATGAGTATGTGGGAACGACAAGAAATAGAAAAATATGACCGTGTAATGGAAAGCAGACGGACTCCTCTGCTCGAAGACAGAATTGTTTGCTTTGTTAATGTTTCTGTACCTATTGATTTTTGCAACCTAAAATGTCAATACTGTTATGTAGGACAACATAATGATTTTTACAAAAAAGAGAATTTTTTTTTCTCACCAAAGTTTATTAAAAAAGCATTATCTAGAAAAAGATTACATGGTACAGCTTTTATCAATTTTTGCGGAACTGGAGAAACATTATTATGTAAAGAACTATTACCAATTATGAAAGCACTATTGGACGAGGGACATTATATTTCAATTATTACAAATGCATTAGTAACAGATGCGATAAAAGAAATTCTAAAATGGGGATATGGTGATCGGATTTTCTTTAAATGTTCTTTTCATTATCTTGAACTGAAAAAACATGGCTTATTAGAAAAATATGCTCAAAATGTGAATTATATTAAAGAAAAATCTTCTATTACTGTGGAATTGGTTCCACATGATGAGTTAATTTCACTTATCCCTGAAATAAAAGATTTTTCAGTGGCTAATTTTGGAGCGTTACCACATGTTACGGTTGCAAGAAATGAAAATTCAAGGGATTATGAAATTTTGACCAATTTGACAATCCAAAAGTATTTTGATACATGGAATCAGTTTGAATCAGAACTTTTTAGAATCAAAATGGTAACTCTGGAGAAGCAGGAAAAGATATGTTGCGCAGGACGTGGAACATTTATAATGAATCTCTGCGACGGAGGAATGCGATATTGTCCCAAAAATCCAAGCTGTGGCAACGCTTATGATCATATTGATAAAGATATTTATCCGGAAGAGATAGGAAATAAATGTAAAAGTCCTTATTGCATTAATGCACATGCATATTTAACATTGGGAATGATATCTGAGGTGAATATAGGAACCTATTTTTCTGTGAGGGACAGATTATGTCAAGATGGTTCACATTGGATAAAAGAGTCAATGAAAAGAATAATGACGCAACGAATTTCGGATAATATAAATAATTTGTATAGAGGAGATGAATAATATGGCAACAAAAGAAAACGTAGTAATATGGGGAACAGGACAGATGGGAGCGTCAAAATTATTATTGGAATTATTGCAGCCTTTTTATAGAGTTGTGGCATATGCAGATTCAAATGAAAGAAAATGGGGAACCTTGCTGAATGGACTCGAAGTGGTAGGGAAAAAGAAGGTAAAAGAATACTATGTTCAAAAAAAATTAAGTAGAATCATAATTGCGGTGCATGATAAAGATGTAGCTTATGAAATTCGAGAGGATATTAGTAGAACCATAGAAGATATTATTATTAACTGGTATCCGGAAATAGCTACAAAAGTTGAAAACAGATATATTTATGAGAAAAAGAAGAATTTAAAATATGAAAACTATTCTGTAAATTACATAAAACAGGCAGAGATATGGGTAGATAATTTAATGTCTGAAGTACATTTTTGGGCAGATAATGTGGCGAGAAAGGGTACCAAAGGTTATGAGGGGTATAAGAAAAGACTTTTAAACAAAAATTTTGAATCTGATTTATGTGAGAATATACAGTATGTAGAAGCATATTTGGAAAAAATATGTAAGCCAATTGTTTATGATATTGGGTGTGGCCTGGCACCAAGATTTGGTACATACTTGCCCAGCGGGAAAGAAATCATATTGACTGGAATTGATCCATTGGCTTATTACTATAATGAGATAAACAAAGAATGCGCACCATACTCCTATCGAAGTATAGAATTTGGAATGTTTGAGTTCCTTTCGGCTTTTAAAGAAAAACAATCTGCAGATGTAGTAATTATAAATAATGCATTAGATCATTGTATTGATCCTTATAAAAGTATTCTTGAAGCGTTAAGGATACTGAAGGTAAATGGATTATTACATTTGAATCATGGTAGAGCAGAAGGAGTTAATGGAAAATATGAAGGATTACATCAGTGGAATCTGGATTATAATGAAAAAGATGAATTTATTATTTGGAACAATGATATGGCTATAAATATTTCTGAAAAACTAAGAAATGTAGCTGATATCATAGTTACTCATTCGGATGATAGCGAAGAGAGAGAGCAACAGTTTATATGTGTCGAAATAATAAAAAGAAAAGAAATAGTACCAGTGACACAGGATGAAATAGTTGTAGATTTAAATAGGATAGCCTTTGTATTAGGTAAAATAATGAATAAATGGGCGAGTCCGGTTAATAACACAGAATTTGGGAGCATGTTAAGAAATGCAGAAGGTTAATAATATGAGAACTGTTTTATTAAACAAATATAACAATTTGTTACGAGCCTGTGGAATCGAAAATTACCAATCAGAATCGGATTCTGATATAATTTATATTATTAAAAAAAATATAGTGACTTTTTTACAGGAATGTCAAAATGTCGCAATTTGGGGAGCAGGAAAGCATACTGAAATGTTAATGTCGGACTTTATTTATGAAATGAAAAGTATACAGTATGTGATAGATTCAAATGGTGCTGTGAATGAAAATATAGGATATAAAATGATTACTCCCAATATGATAGCGAAAAAAGAGATTGATGGTGTGATTATTTCTACCTATCGATATAAAGAAGAGATAAAAAAACAAATGAAAAAATACTATCCCAATATCAGATATTTAGATATTTATGATGTATTGGAAGATAATGGAATAAAACTTTGTTCTGAATATTATGCAAATGATCATCCATATGAAAAATATTTAAAAATAAATATGTATAAGAGAATTATCCGTAAAGAATGTGGTAAATCCCAAAAAGATGCATGGGAAAATTTAATACATATTTTGATTGAAATAAAAGACTTTCTATTGGCTATAAAATGCGTTGAGGCATATCTTTTGAAATACGGTAATCCGAAATATGAAAAAGTATTAGATATGTTAAAAGATTTATATCACGTGCAAATAGAAGCAATGGGTAATATATCTAAGCATAATGTTTTGATGTTGTGTTTTGACGCACTTAGAAGACAAGATGTATTTGGTGGTAATATGCCGAATTTAAAAAAGTATCTTGATGAAAACACAGAACTTTATGATAATGCATATTCTGTTTCGACTTCTACCTATGAAAGCCTTATACCAGCGTATGGAAATAACATGAATATGCAAACAAAATATTATGAAAAAAATATAATCAAAGAAGAGGATTGTTTATTTATACAAAAGGCACTCCAACAAAAAAGAAAAATACATTTTTATACAGATTCCACTCATTATATTGATTGTGAAAAAATTGAGGTTAATGAGTCGCCTCAAACAGCAACAGAAAAAATGTGGTCATTTTTATTGGATGCGATTGATGAAACTAATGGATTATTTTATGTTCATATTTTATATGAGAGTCATTTTTCTTATCCTAATCCATATACAGAAGCCAATGTGGTGGCTGGTGGTATGAGTATTTTCTTTGATTTTTTGGATAGAAATGGAGGGGCGTTAAAAGCAAATTACGAACAACAACATAAAGATGCAATTTCGTATTTGGATGATGTGATTGTTCCTCTTATTCAGCCACTTCGCCTTGGAATGCTAATATATTCTGACCACGGGATTCCTATTCTATCTGATAATATGAAACTAGAGAATGTTACATATCCTATGCTGACCATGGGGAACGATTTGATTGAGATACTATTTGCAGTAAAATGTGAGAACATGAAAATAGGATTAATATCGAGATTAGAATCATTATTTGAAGTAAATAACATTATAATATCATTGCTGGATCAAAAGCAATATACATGTCCACGGTTTGATTGTGTGAAAATACAACGATCAGATATTTATAATCCGGATTATCATTTCATATATAAAAAATTAGAATATGATAAAGGACTCCAAGCTTTTGAAGCATTCATATTTAAGGATCAGTCAAAGCTGGTCGTATATAAGGATGGAACAATTGAATTATATGATAAGGCCGATCAACTGATTTTGGATGACGGAAAATCAGAAAAATATTTTTCGCTAATAAAAGAAAAAATAACAGTGGTGAATATAAATGAAACAAAACGAAGTAATTAGCATCATTGTACCTATATTCAATGTCGAGGATTACCTGGATAAATGTATAAAAAGTATATTATCTCAATCATACACAAATTTAGAAATTATTCTAATTGATGATGGATCTACAGATAAATCGGGCAAAATATGTGAGTATTATGCAACACAAGATAAACGAGTAAAGGTTATTCATAAGGAAAATGGGGGTCTGGTAAGTGCTCGAAAAAAGGGGCTAGAAGTTGCTACAGGTAACTTTATTGGATTTGTAGATGGCGATGATTATATTCTTGAAACAATGTATGAAGAGTTATTAATGGCAATTGAAAAGTCACATGCGGATATTGTAGACAGTGGATATTACTGTAACGATGAAATACGGGTAAAGCAGGCATATGCATTGGAGAAAAATAATTATGATATATGTGAGACTTTGAAGGAAAAAATATTGGGAAGTAGAATTGATAATTTAATTTCGCCGAGCATATGGTCAAAGCTATTTAGGCGAGATACTATTGTGGCTTCTTATAGTCTGGTACCTGATACGCAGAGTTATGGGGAAGATTTGATATGTTTAACGGCTTGTATATGTGCAAATGTGACTATGCATTACATAAGAGAGGCTTACTATTGTTATAAATGGAGAGATGATTCGATGTCTCATTATTGTGGAGTGATAAACTATTGTCAGGAAACAAGTTTGTATCAAGCTTTGAAAACTGTTTTGCAGAACTACGAATATTATGAGAAGTTACAAATGTTTTTGCAACAATTTCTGGTATGGCATATAAAGGAAGCACTGGAGAAAAATGCTATAAATCTATTTTCGGTACAAAGATTTGCTATAGAGCATGTGGAAAAATTGTTTGATAAAAAGGTAATCATTTATGGTGCGGGATCTGTAGGAAGAAGCTTCTATGCACAGCTTTCTAGGTATGCTAGATGTACAATTGTTGGCTGGGTGGATAAAAAATTTCAAATTTATAGGTATGAATGTTGTGAGATTTTGTCTCCTGACTTTATTGGAGAGTGTGAATATGACTATATATTGCTTGCAAATGCAGATGAAAATATAAGGGAAAAAATGAAAGTAGAGTTGTTAGAATTGTATGCCGTTGATGAAAATAAAATGATTTTAGAAGCGCCAATTCTAATATAAAAGGGAACAAGAAACTATAAATGAAACGACATATTATTGTGAACTTCCTCGATAATTAACTTACGCTAGGGGAACGTCATGTATCTCGATTATGAGGTCAAAATTCCGGATTCTAGACACGGAATCCTCAGAAAAACAATCCGGAGGGGGAATAACCTATATTTACTACGCTTACGACCGTAAATACAGTTTGGATAAGCATTATACCATTCTGAAGAATACGACGAACGGTAAATGTCTGGATGTTTCGATTAGAGACGATGTATCCTAATACCAACTTGCTGAAATATTTTCCTGATGCTGAGATTCTGGTGCATATTGCGAAGCTAAACGGCTAGATTTGCGGAGCAAAACGGTCGCATTCCGTTTCTGAACAGCCGAATTTCTACCAATCTATGTAATCCAATCCTTATAATGATAGCTGCCATCTCAGTGATGGTGAATAGATCATTTTAAGGAGCATTCCTGTAATTCAGAAATAATGCCAATTGAATAAAAAAGAACCTCAAGGTATGATTGAGTTGCATCTTGGCGGATGTAAACAAAACAATCAAAGCACTGGAGGTTCAAAATGAATTTAACACAGAATGACAGACTAAAGCAAGTAACAAGTGACACTTTAATTGTTGGAGTAGACGTTGGATCACAAACTCACTTCTGCAGGGCATTTGACTGGAGAGGGTTTGAGCTTTCAAGAAGAGTGTTTAAGTTTAGCAACACCGGAATGGGATTCCTTACTTTTCTCAGGTGGACAGAGGAACTCATGAATAAAACTGAAATGAAAAAGGTTATTGTCGGCTGCG
>ULMF01007859.1_pt1 | contig 11979 bp, 11 predicted proteins | sample 1951581 | NCBI WGS metagenome assembly ULMF01 (sample SAMEA4835543, study PRJEB28245) | human gut metagenome | biome: gut microbiome; material: fecal sample | place: Denmark | collected 2008
GACTGCTGTACAACTTCAGATGTGTAATAATCAAAATCACACTCAACAGTCGTTGATGTACCATAAGAGTATGTACCTAAATCAGTAAAATCATGGTAACCTTTTCCAGGTGGCCAACAAGATGGGTCATTACTCTCTACAATCTTCTGGCTTGACTTATGCTGACTTACATACACAGCATAGACGCGATAAGCATAATCAAGCATTTCTTTATTCCAGTAGCCCTTTGTCAAATACCTAGGTATTTGTGAAACTGTCCTGACTTTATCAGTCGTAGGTATTCCAGATTGCGCATCGAAAGCTGCGCTTCCTTTTGTGCCAAAAACGCTGGCTATATAAGGATTTGTATATTTATCCTCATACTGTGTCTCATCAACACTGTCTTTCGATTCAATATCCTGATGCTTCCAGACAAAACCATTTGGCAATAACCAGTTCCAGTAGATAGAAACTTCTGTTTCTGTTAAAGGATCATCAGAACCTTTATCTTTTGTAGGGTTATACTGTTCATTATGCCAGTTATTGAAAATGTCATCATACATGCAATAAACAACTAAAGAGTTATTTCCTCCAGGAGTTCTATCTGCATTATCAGCCTGAGCTTCGCTTCCAGTCTGCTTATAAACCATATCGCCTGTTTTCGTTAAATAGATCTCTGAGTTATTAGATCCACTTGAAGATCCAGGCACTGTAGTACGTGTCTTAGCGATCTTAGGTTTTTGATTATACTCATACGTGACTAAATAGTCTTTGTACAAGCTACCATACAAACCAGTGGCATAGTTCGGTCCTTCATCCCAACTCACATAATGTGGAAAACTTACAAACGCTCGCGTAGTTGAACTGTAATGTGTGTAGTTATGCCCAGTGTGATAACAGTCATCCTTTGTAGGATGACATGTATCATTTAAGTACTCACTGACAGTCTCACTTGTCAAAGTACGGATAGGCTGCCGCCAGCTCTTCACTAAATGGTACTTGCCATCCTGCGTGTGCACATACTGAACCTGTGTGAAATACTTCCCATCCGAATTATCAACAAAAATACAGATAATCACAGGTTGCGCCTTTATCTTGACCTCAAAGGTACCCCCTTCCGCGGAAAGGTTTGTCCTGTCAGAATAAAACTTTTCAGCTGATGATACTGACTTAAATGTTGTCTTCTTAATATCCTCAGTTGTGTATGGCAAACAATTTGCCTTACGTCCTGTACAAGCCATAATAGCAGCAACATACTTTGAACTATCGTAAGTACCATGATAAGTAACACCTGGGCTAATCCAATGCTTTTCAATAGTTGACTCATCCAGCTGCCAGTCACCATTATCCTTTACATATGTGTAAATGCGGACAGGAACAGTTGTCGTATAATACGCCCTAATAGTAACATCGCTGCGCACTTCCGGAATAATAAAATGAGTCATGTCATAAGCATCTTTTTGCCAATCAGACGTTTTTGCCTTAATCTGTCCTGGGGTTCCGTACTTGGTGTAAACATAATTACGCATGTATGGAGCATATGTAACATAACTACGATTGGTACTCTTACTTTTGTGAATTACACCATTTGCTGGTGTATGAGATCCCCAAATATCGGCGGCTGTAAACTGTGTCCACTCACTGTCATTATTTGTCGTGATAACAATACGATACAAGTAATTCTCACATGATTCCTTTAAAGACTGCTTACTAGAAGTCTTAATCACGTATGGAATTGAAGCCGTTGACATGCCCGTATTTTTGTCTTTGATCTCTGTTAAATCTGACTTAGAAATCTGCTTTACAGGTTTTCGATCTTCAAATCGGGACTTGGCATGACTGTCTATTTCTGCTGTAGAACCATCCTTATCAGACGATTCTGGCACGACTGTACCATCTTTCTTGACATAAGCACCATTAGTATCTGTCTTAACAGAATAGCTAACCCAAGGTGCACCATCCTGAACGTCTCCTGCTAAAACTTCAGTACCTTTATATACTGATTTATCAGTTTTTTCAGAATGTTTGTATTCCAGATCCTTACTATCATCAACAGACGGATACTCTTTTGTTTCTTTGTTAAAGGATTCTGTCGCGTAGTAAGTTTCAAGTTTTACCGTATGGAATGATGAATCACCAATAGCAGCATAAAACCAGTCAACATTAATTTTAGATGTTGTATCCTTGTCTTCATTACGAATACCCCAGTTCGTGCTATTACACCAGTTAATAGCTTGATTTATTTCTCGATTCCATTTGGCAACTGTAATAACTTCACCTGTCTTAAAAGTTGTTACTGGAGTGCATGCTCCATTCTTTGTAGATTTATACTTATTAAATCGTTTAACAGTAACTTTCTGATCATAGATTTTTGATGGCGGCGCTGAAATATCTTCACCATCTACTTTATCAGTTTGCGTAGTTTCTTTGTCCTTATCGGAAACAAAATAAGGAACATAATCACCGGAAGCACCTTTAGTTAATTCAATCATTGAAGAAGCTAAAACGATGGTATCACCGCCACTAGCTTTATCAAGGACTTTAGTAACTCGGAAACCTACACACATAAACTTTTGTTTCTTTCCTGTCTTCTTGTTAGTCTTTACTAAAAACTTTCCATTCTTCTGGCTGGCAGGATTCTTTATTGTGTACGACTTCTCACTAAATGGGCGATGCTCAGTTGTTTGATACTTTTTGCCTTTGCTATCAGTAAGTATCTCGCTCTGTGGCCCCCAGATATAATCTGCAGTTTTGATCTGCCTAGCACCTTTCTTACTATGAGTTTTTTCTTTAAGTGCTAGTCTACCACCTTGGTATTTCATGCCACCCTTCTCGGTTTTCTGTTTTCCGATATTGTAGCATGTTGAGACGACTTTTACCTGTGGCAACTTAAAGCGAACTAACTGGTTGTAATGAACATAATAGTTATTGTAGTTTCTGTCAGCCCAGCCATAACTATACCAGGATTTACAATCATAATAATAATGACCATCACTGCGCTGAATAACCGGGCTAATATAAAACTCAACATAATCACGCTCTGGATGCTCGGACATTACATCGGCAAACCTTTGTCCAGTTACAGTATCCTCATCAATACAAAAGTAATGAAGCGTACCAATCATTCCAGAGTCAACAGATGCCTTATGCTTATCATTAACATTGGTTTTATAATGATAAAAGGTCTTCTTACCAGTGTTAGACACAGCCTTGGTGGTTTTTGATGTATTTACCTGATAACCAAAAATATAATCAGATCTTTGCTTTGCAGCCGCATTTGATGTGGGTACATTTGGAATCAGTTTACCATTGTAATATTGGTTGGAATTCCATGGCTTAGTATGCCAATACTCATACTCCGTATGCCACCCCATAGTACCGGTTTTCTTCCTATCAATCTTGAAGTAAGCAATATACTGACGATCAGGACTCAACTCCGATTTATTATTGGCTTTAATATCGAACATCTCATTAAGGTTTTCACCTAAAGTTTCAATGATGTCATAATCACCAATCTTGACAAAATGTGGCATGTCTTCATGAAGAGTTGTCTTACTATCAGCAGCATCCGCTCGTGCTGGGTGCCCAGTCAAACATACCACAGCAAGAAACATGAGAATAGGTGCTCTTACCAAAAATTTTTTCAATTTTTGTTTTACTTTTGGTTTAAAAATCATATAGGAATCCTCCTCTTTTTGAAATCTAAAATTTTTGATTTACTAAACCAGCTAAAAAATGAGCTGGTGAAAAGACGATCAAAGCTGTTATACTTTAAAAGACTGTGTTACTGAAAAAATACGAAATTGATTCTAAAGCAAAAATCCAGGTATCATACCTGGACGCAAAAAAAAGGACCATCGTTTTTATACGATAGCCCTTTTATTGATAATAATCAATATTAAAGATACAACGATTGACTTTTCGAAGCATTGGTGATATACTACCAATGTAAAATATTTTACATAAAGTCTTGAGAAAGGAGTGATTCTATGATCACAACAATGCTCGAGGCAGTTTTTTATCAGTGCCTGGGTTTAGCACTCACAATAGCTAACAAGCATTTTGGCTAAAATGGCTTTGAGCGTCATTCAGTAAACTCTGATCTCTAAACCCTCTGCAAAGAAGCATGGACGTCAGTGTACCTTTACAGGTAAGCAGTCACCATTTCTTATCACAGCTCCAATACGCTTTCATGAGCTAAAAGTCGCTCCTCTGTTCCGATTGTTTGCGTCGATGGAATGTACTGGGGCGCTGATAAAGTAAGGGAGCCTGAACGCTCCCTTTTGTTGTATCTTTAATACTGATTACTAAATTAGTGTTTTGATAAGATAATGTTAATGTTTGAATAAGATAATGTTAATGCAACGTTAATTGACATAAGTTATGTGGCATGCTATTATCATGTCAACAAAGAAAATTGAAGGGGGCAGAAAATAGTGAAACACATAATTAATTTTCTATCAAACAGACAACCAACAATATTCAAGAAAACAATTACTTACATAACCTTTGGGTTAGTATGGCTTCTAATTGGGGAGATTATCTGGTTTACAATGCGCATAGCTGGAGCTCCAGCAACCAACTGCTGGATGGTATCTTTAACTACTATACCATTGTGTAAAGCTATGTTAAAGTCGCCAGAAACGCGTAAGCAATTAGATAATCTTTAATTTTCTGCCCCGAAAACCCACTGTGGATTTGACCCCACAGTGGGTTGTTTTGTGTTATCTATTGATAACAGCACAATACTAATGATAAGGAGGAACACTCAATTTTATTGAATGTTCCAGAGCTAATTGCAGATTTGACCCTGCAATTAACTAACTAGATCAGCTGAGTCAAGAAGACACACAAATGTGGTATTGACTCATAGAGCACTAATAGACATAACTATCAATGCTCAACTTCTTCATAAAATTCCATCTATAAAATCCCGTCTGCAAGAAGAAGAAAGTTTTATGAAGAAGTAATTGAGGAACTACAGTTTACTGCAGACGCTGTAGCGAAAAACGTCTATGGCTGTGACATCATAGACGCTTGAAAATTTATTTTGTCTTTTACTTTTCTAAATTATCTGTTAATGTTATTAACAAATACTTAAATAACACAAAATCGTATTTACAATTGCCTCCTTCCCTGTTATACTTCAAGTATACTAGAAAGGAGGTAAGTTCATGGACAAAGATTCATTTATAATTGGTTTACTTGAGGATGGATTCGATGCAGAAGATGCAGAGATGATAGCTCAGGATTTTGATAAGGAATTTGGAAATGATCCTGACTTCCAAGATTAAACTCAATTCATCAACGGGTACTACAGCGCACCTTTAAGTCGCAGTTAATAACTTATAATGAGAAAATGAAATGAAAATAATACAATGTCAAAAGACCTGTATCTAAATTGCAACCGACGCAATTTCTATACAGGCTTTTTTATTTTAATCAAGTAGTTTCCACATTCTCTGCATCTGAAAAACGCTAACAGCTGTTACACTGCTAGCGCCTGAAGTTTATTTTGTTTTTGTGATTGAAACATCAAAGCCGGTGAAGTTGTAAGCTGCATCATCACTCTCGTCATAACCAGCACCACTGTCCCTACCAGTGAACATTACAGCCTGACCTTTCTTTAACTTGATGGAACCAGAAGCTTTTGTCATTTTAGATGAGTATGAATCCTCATACCGAGATAATCCTTTTCCAAGAGTTGGATAAGCAGGATACTTAGGATCATCAGTAATATAAAGATTAACATGATTTCTAATAACTTCCGAACCACAAGTATAGTGAACTTTAAATTTAATTGAATTATCCCTAGCACCATGAGCCTGCTTTAAGAAGATCTGACCGCCAGCAACATTGTTCTTTGTGCTAAATGTGAACTTGTAAGTGCCTGTCTTAGGTGCTACAAACTTGAAAGAACCCTGGTCTTTCTTTGCTGTCTTACCACCAACGATTACAGCGTAATTACCTGTCTTCTTGAAGGTGACTGTCTTATTGTCTAAAGCTGTGTAGATCTTGTAGCCATTTGGCTGATAGCAACCGTTCATAGAAGCTACTGAGTTGTAGTATTTTGCGTAATCAGCATTATCCTCATCGATTACTGCATCGTCCCAGTATGCATCGAACTGGTCTCTTGTTACAACAGTCTTCTCAGCTGCGGAAGCTGTCACTGGTGTTAAAGCCATTGTTGCAGCTAAAACCAATGTCATTACCTTTGTTAAAAAATTCTTTTTCATAATAAAATCCTCCTTGTGTTTGATTTTACACCTTAATTTTTATTACACATTTATATAGTGTTATCAAGTCTCAGCTCTGGTTCTGCGTGTCTTGAAATGCCACAAAAATTTGCTGATTTTTTGTGATTTTACTGTATTGCACTAAAATCACAAATTTATCTGTTTTGGTGAATTTAAATACCTAAAAGAGTTTTCAATCAGATATTCATTTTGTCTGGCAAATCCGAAGTATGAAATTTATTTGATGCTTCATACAAATCAAATAATTTCTTGATTTTCCAATATATTAAATCTTCGAATTTATAATATGACCCGGATCCATCAATTTTACGATAACATTCTTGTCTTCCAATAGACAGGCATGCTGGTAATTTATCTTTACCGTAGTGAATTAAATCGCTAAGTAACTTAGTTGCAAGCTTTTCTTTACTTTCATAATTGCATTCAGGCTCTGGAACAGCTTGTCTGAATGCAGGGGATTCTAAGATATATGTTTCAAAACTATCCCAATCAATAAAACAGGCATGTAACTTTTGCCTTTCTATTTGCATAAGTATACCTTCCAGATCATAACCAATGCCAGCTCTATCAAAGACTATGCAGACATTACAATTCGTATAATTTTTCAAAAATGATACGAATTTGGCTTTACCACCCTCCCTATCATTATTTGAACTTTGAGCGTAAGATATTTGTAATCTATCAAAAATACTTTGCATAAACTGCATACCACTTTTTGAATCTTCACAAATAACATTCTGACATAAGAAAACGTCAGCTGAAAGTTTATAATGTGGTTTGAAAGTATGAAATTTTCCAGATGATGATAATTCAAATACACAGTCTGCTGAAACTGACTTAAAGCCTAAAGCGACTTTTCTACAAATAACTAAGAAATAACAATTAAATCGTTCTAATAAACTCGGTGCGGATCTTCTTTTAAGAAGACTACTATTCTCGTCCAATATTATTAAAAAGCCATCAAGTCTGTGAATTAAGTCTTCCTTTACCTTATCATCATCTTCCATTGCGATATCAGCCAGTGTTCTTAATAATGTTAGATCAGTACCAAGCTTTTTGTACCCCTGACATTGTATATTCTGTTTATTCTCGTCATAAGAAGCTATCATTTTATACAAAGTGGTTTTACCTTCGCCGCTGTCACCAGTTAATAGATTATATTTTTGCCAAAGATTAAATTGATAATCTACAAATTTGTTTCGAATGTGAACATTTATCATAATTCATGCACCCCAGATTCCATGTAAAACATTCTTTTTATAATCATCTAATGTGTGAATTTCCTCATTAGTGTCAAGGCATACTGCATCAAAATCATTAGGGAATTTCATGGCATGTTCCAAACAGATTGTGATATCCCTTAACTTACTTATTTCAATAATCCACTTTGCACAATTATCACCGCATGCAGTTGCCCAAATTACTTTATTTTCCTTCAGCATCAGTATTAAAGCCTTAGTACCGCCTGACAACATACGAGGTGGAATACTCCCAAAAACAGGACTACTTATTACATTTTCGGATAAAACGTCTGATTTATCAATATCATGTATGATTTTCTTTACAAATGGATCTAGCAGCCATTCAGGTTCATAATTATTGTCGAAAAACATATCAACATTCGTAATAACTGATTCGCTTTCTTTAAATGTTATATACAACATACGCTATCTCCTTCAAATAATTTCTTGATTTTCCAATATATTAAATCTTCGAATTTATAATATGACCCGGATCCATTAAGTTATCTTCTATTACTTGAACCTAGAAATCTCATAAAATCAAAAAATTTAGGCAAATACTTTACTGAAATAGTGTAAGCCTTATTTGCACCCCAAATAACAAGAGGTAACTTAGCAACAGTACACAATGCATTAAGATCATTCAAGCAAGCTGATAAATTGTCTTTAGTTGTAAATAAAGCTATTGGCTCCGTATCAGCTCTTAAAATGACCTCATTATAATCATATGTCATTCTCTGAAAATCATTAAAATCACACATTTTACAAAAATCAGAGAAGTTACCCTGTAAATGCACACCGCTGTTCAATTTTATATCACCGGTTAGTGCTGAGATTAAATTAAACAATGGATCAATCTTTATTTCACTGCAAGAAAATGATGGCCCAGCAAATGCTATTGTAGACAGATCAGATGGTGCCATACCAATAATCTGTTCTTTTCTTGGACAGTATAAATAACCATATTTACGTTCCTGAAATAGTATTGGACGCAGTGGGCTTACAACGCTGGCACTAATTACATGATAATGATTAAGTGCATCCGTTGTATTACGAAAAAGACTCACCATAAAATTTAAACCAAAATCTGTAATACCAGGCTTTGCTTTAAAAAGATTTGCCTCCCACATCGGAAAACATACATCAAGAACAGCATCTTCCAAATACGATAGTAAAGTTAAAAAATCTTTAAACACATCAATAAGTAAATCTGATTCTTTTGTCACAATATCTTTTAATAAATCTTTATTGGATAATGAATCGTATGCCTTTCCATTGAACATGCCATTACAAGTTTGTAAAACACTTGAGATCAATTTTTTAAGACCATCTATATCTTTTGCTTTACGTAAACAACCAATTTGCTCAGTTAACTCAGCAAACAACAATCGCCCAAGCGTAGAATTTGCGAGTAGCTGCAATGAGTGAAAAATATCAGAATCTTTAACACATTGAAATACAGCAAAATTCTTTTTCTCTAAGACTGTTATTGAATTAACTAAACGGAATTCAAGCATCTGTGTATTAAAATCATAATTTTTGTATTCAGATATCTCCTCTCCCAGAACTGCCTGACCAAACCGTTCATGCATTGATTTATCCCACTTGTACTCTAAAATATTTATCATTTTAATATTACTGCATACTGTACTATCAATCATAAATTTATTATAGCATCATGATGATAGTCATGCAATCTCCTTTCTGTAAAATAAAAACGCCATACTGTGTATGGCGTTTAGGTTGTGCTTGAACATGGATATAAGTGCAAGTCAATCTTCAAAATGAATATCAAACTGTTTCAAACGTTCTATCTCAACCTGCATCAATTTCTGAATCATTTGCTTTAAACCATCTGTATTGCAATCAGCCAGAAGATTCATATATTGTGTTCGTTCTTCTTTTGGAATAATGAAAGGTGCATATCCTTCTGCCATAGCAATTTTATTCATAAGAACACGTCCTGAACGACCATTTTCATCTTCAAATGTATGAATTCTTTCATACCTAGCAAGCTCCTTTCTAAGATAATAGCTGTTTTATTATATTTTCAGCTTTTTAGGAACGCTTCCGTGATTACCCATTATTCTATTATAAGCTGGTGCTAGAATTAGATTGTACCTCTCCCTGAGCATGGTTTTATAGAATTCTTTTTGCAAATTATCTATTAGATCGATTGAATCAATAAGAGTATTTATTTTTAAAAAATCAATCTTTGGATATATCATTGATAGTTCATGCAAGCATAATGTATCATCAGTCGTTCTCCAAAAGTTACAATAAGATACTTTTTTATTGTTAACCTTTATTGCAGAGGTTGGGTAATTGAAAATTCTAGTATGCAGTTCTCCAACATCTGTTAGTATTTTCTTCACAGTGCTTTTGTCTGCTTGCGGGTATAAACAAGATCCACAGTCGTACACTGGCGCTAACTTCATTGTATCAGTTATTTCATCGTACAAAAAGCCCCAATTTCCATTGTGACGATCAAAATTACCCAAAAGAGTATCAACAATAAACATATCCCAAAAGCGAGCAAGAACTATTGCGGGATCTAAAACCTCTTGATGCTCAATAGCATTAAGAATCTCATCAAGTTCTGTATCAAATCCGCCTGTTAAGGATTCTATTACTTGATTCTTAATTGATGCGAAATCTTGTAATACAAGACCAGGTTTTGTGAAGTCTTTACATATAACTGCTATGTAATTCTTACCACCATATGTATATGCACCAAGCACTGTTTCCTGAGCATCTATGCCTAGCATTGCATAAATGTGGCAGCCTATATATTCAGAAACACAGCTATTTGCATAGCTTAAATCAGACTTACGCTTTGGGTGTGATGGCAGCTTAAGCATGTAATTCTCGCCATTATACACGATACATTTTTTTGACCCGTTTGCACCACCATAAGCCTTTTTGAGTACTTTACAACTTGTAAAATCTATCATATATTGTCTTCCTTTCGTAATCCCAGATACTTTTCTCTTAAAAACCAAGCTTGTTCAGACGTAATAATCTGCTCAACCTCTGCAACATTGATATCTGACTGCAGCTCACAGTACAAGCAATCCCAAATTGAGCTATCTTTGCCGTTCTCATAATTCTGTATGCTCTCCGACAGCCATTCTGGTAACCCACATTCAAAATAATTACTCATCAGAACCATCTCCTTCTACAATAATAATCTATTATCTCTTCAGCCTGATCCTCTGTGATACCATTTTCGCCGCCTGTCACGCCATGAGCAGATCCTCTAACTTCATCCTGCAGGCAGTCAACATATGATACCTCATTCTTTACACCCTCTTCAAGAGCATCAATATCTCTCTGTAACATTTCTGGTATTTTGTATGCTGTTTTTAATTGCTGAAATTCTGCTATATAATGCAACTCCTTTTTTATTTGCGAACTCTGCCAGTCAACAAATACTTTCTCTGATCAGGTGATACGCTATATTTTGTTTCAAAGCTGCAGAATGTGATTAGTTTAATCCAAGGGATGACGCGCAGTCATTACAATAAAAGGCATCTTCTGCACCAAGATAGTAACCATCCTCATAACTGCCAGCAGCGCAATGAATTTCATTATGTGCATCTTTCTCTTCCGTTAAAATAAATTTTCCACATTTCTTGCAATAAATACTCCATCTTTCCATTCTCAATCACCTTAAATATTCATATGAATAGGACCTCTTGCTTTGCGATCCAGTTCTAAGACAGCTTCTATTGTATCATGTAACATTACAGTAAGTGACTCAAGTCTCCAATCTGGTAAATTTAATTTTCTATGCTTCTCAAACTTGAAATCATGTAAATCACTCAACAATTTCCGTGTTTTTGATGTTAAGCACATTGCAGCGGCCTTAACCCACTCATCACCAATTCTTGGTCCATGCTCTCTGTAGTATTCACTATCAAATGTTAATTCATCAGCATCAATAGCATATGGCATTAAAGCGAGATTATGATCGAATAGTGGTGCCATTGCTTGAATCTCTAATGTTTTATTATCAATAATAAAACCAAAATTATTTTTATGCCGATCAGCATTCATAATTAAAGCATCAATAACAAACATTGTTCTCACTTCATTCACAAACCCAAGATCTTTCATATTACGCAATACTTGCATTACTGAAGTATTCCTCTGATCGACTGCAGCGTATGGAATAAAACCATAATCTTCTGATGTGAAAATATCACAAACAGAACATAATCGGTTATCTTTAGTGCGCAAGTCATAATTTACGAAATTACTAGTAAACTTTGAAACCAACTGTGATGCATAAAATTCAGAATATGGTTCTAAGCCTGCATTGCTTGCTCCAGAACTACCACGCTTCAGCATTTTAATTGTTTCGTTTTCACGTATCCAACACTTAGCAAAAGATCCATCTGTACCATACTCTGGCGATATTGTACTAAGCTGCTGACCATGCAAACCACCTTCGAAAGCAATCTTTGCTAGTACTTCACATGCTGTTAAATAATCTTTTT
>ULMF01041442.1_pt1 | contig 11826 bp, 7 predicted proteins | sample 1951581 | NCBI WGS metagenome assembly ULMF01 (sample SAMEA4835543, study PRJEB28245) | human gut metagenome | biome: gut microbiome; material: fecal sample | place: Denmark | collected 2008
GCCCTATTGCAAGGTGTTGTCGGCAGACAAGAAGCAGACAGTGCTGCGCTTTACTTGCCGGGATGCTGCAAGTTTCGACGTGGAGCTGAAGAGATAAAGGTAAAACGTAGCTTTGCTTTTTAATCTTTTATATTTACAGAAGTATTCTGTAAAAGAGTGCTTTGCTGAGGCTTTCTGTTTCACTCGCTGAACGAACGTCATTCAGTCAGGGACTGAAAGCCTTTCACTCAGGGACTGAATGCCTTTCTGTTCCTGACTCATTGTTCCCCCTCTCAGAAGGTGTTCTGAAGGGGGTATAGGAAGGAGGGCAGACATGAAGAGGAAGTGGTAAAAAATGCGGAGATAAATCTTACACTTGTCTCTAATTGTTGCTTAAACAAATATTTTTTCATCTATTTGGGAGTTATATTTTCTAAATCGGCAATAAATATGGGAATAAATTGTTAATTTTGTACGTATATAATTGATGATGAATTGTAGGAAATAAAAGATATTTGTATTAAAAAAAGATAATTAAGACATTAAATATATGAATAAACAGCAGCTTGCAAATAAAATATGGGCCTCGGCCAATAAGATGCGTTCTAAAATAGATGCCAATGAATATAAGGATTATATTCTTGGACTTGTGTTCTATAAATTCCTATCAGACAATGAAGTGAACTATCTTCGTAGTATCGGATGGAATGATGATGACATGACGGCTCTTGTAGAGGATTATGAAGACCCGGAAGCAACAATGATGATTGCTTATTGTAAAAATAACATTGGCTATTTTATTGAATATAAATACTTGTTCGGTACTTGGCTGCTACCCAACTCTGATTTCAGTGTGGCAGACCTTAGTGCCGCATTGAATAGCTTCGACCGACTAATCAGTCCAAACTACAAGCATGTATATGCCAACATCTTCAAGACGCTACAAGCCGGATTGAGTAAATTGGGGGAGAATCCTTCTTCTCAAACCCGTGCTTTGAAGGATTTGATTAAGCTCATTAAAGACATCCCTACCGATGGCAGTCAGGATTATGACGTGCTGGGCTATGTTTATGAGTATCTCATCAGTAATTTTGCAGCCAATGCCGGAAAGAAAGCTGGTGAATTCTATACTCCTCACGAGGTGGCGATGCTGATGTCGGAGATTGTAGCAGAGCATCATAAGGATAAACAGCAAATTGAAATATATGACCCGACAAGTGGTTCCGGTTCTCTGCTGATTACCATTGGCAAATCCATTGGCCGCCATATCGCCGATAAAAACCAAGTGAAGTATTATGCTCAAGAGCTGAAGGAGAATACCTATAACCTTACCCGAATGAATCTCGTGATGCGTGGTATCAAGCCAGATAATATTGATACCCGTTGTGCTGATTCTCTGGATGAAGACTGGCCTTTGCAAACCATAGGTAGTGATATTGGTAAACCACTCTATGTGGATGCGGTTGTGTCAAATCCGCCTTATTCGCAGCATTGGGATGCCACGGATCGTGAACTCGATTCTCGTTTCAAGAATTATGGAGTTGCACCTAAGAGTAAAGCCGACTATGCTTTCTTGCTTCACGAACTGCATCATCTCAAACCCGATGGCATTCTCACCATCGTACTGCCTCATGGAGTACTTTTCCGTGGAGATGTGGACGCAGATAGCGAAGGAGAAGGGAAAATTCGCCGGAATCTTGTTGAGACCAATAATATAGATGCCATTATCGGGCTGCCGGCTAACATCTTTTTTGGGACAGGTATTCCTACGCTGATTATGGTCTTGAAGCAGCATCGGGATAGTGACGATGTGCTTATTGTCGATGCTTCCAAAGGATTTGTCAAGGAAGGCAAGAACAATAGACTCCGTGCCTGCGACATAAAGCGCATTGCCGATGCCATTCGTGAGCGTAAGCCTATTCCTGGTTTTTCTCGTCCGGTAAGCCGTGACGAAATCCGGCGGAATGGATATAACCTCAATATTCCCCGTTATGTGGATTCTTCGGAGGCTGCCGAACAATATGATATCTATGCCACTATGTTTGGTGGCATTCCCGAAAGCGAGATAAATCAATTGCAGACCTATTGGGATGCGTTGCCTTCACTTCGTGCAGACCTTTTCCAGCCCAAGGAGGACGGTAGTCCGTATGCCGCGGTGAAGAGCAAAGATGTGGCCGAGATTATTGGAGAGAATGCGGATGTGTGTAATTTGAAGCAAACCTTTGCGAATGCATTCTCCGATTTTAGCAATGTACTTCACAGCCGACTGATAACGAATGTCAGTACTGTAAATGAACAAAATGAGCAAGACGATATAGCCGACGATATATTTAATCGCCTGAAGCCGATTCCTCTGGTGGATAAATACGTCGCTTACCAAGCTCTTTCAGATAATTGGCAGGTGATAGCGGGCGATATAGAGACTATACAAAGTGAGGGAATTGATGCTGTGCGGGTGGTAGAGCAGGCTTATAAACTTGTGAAGAAAGGCGATGAAGAGATAGAAGTGCCCGATGGATTGAAGGGACGTATATTGCCGTTTGAATTGATACAACATGAAAAGTTTCAAGCTGAACTTGATGCTATCAGTGAAAAGCAAGCGGAAGTAGAGGAAATTGCATCCTCGCTTGAAGAACTGCGTGACGGTTTCACCGAAGAAGAAGGGCAAGCCTATCTGGATGAAGATGATAATACCAAGTTTAATAAGAATGCCATAAAGGCCGATGCCAAAGCTAAAGTTGGTGACATAGAGGAAGAGACCAAAGCTAAACTGGAAGAGATTGTGAGTTTATGGGATAAAATCACTAAACTCAATAAAAATATCAAAGAAGATAAAGCTGCATTGCTGCAACTTACTATTGATGCTATAGAACATCTAAGCGATGAAGATATAGAGTTCTTCCTGCACAAGAAGTGGATTGATCCGGTGTGTGGTGGCATTAATGGCACGTTGTCATCTGTCTTTTCTGCTCTTGAGAAATCAGTCACGGCACTGGAAGCAAAGTATGCCTTATCATATAATGAAATTGAAAACAATATTGCCGATACCCAAAAAGAGCTATCGGAACTGATTGGTCAGCTTACGGGTGATGAGTTTGCGGTGAAGGGTTTGCAGGAATTTCAGAATAGATTAAAGGATTGAGGAGATGGCAGAAAAAAACGATTTAATTAACAAAGATATGCTAAAGGTGTCGCAAGTTGTGACACAATCTTTGATACAGGACTTGTGTCAGATAGTTGATCAGGCTCGCAATTATGTAGCTGCTACAGTTAACCATGGCCTCACTTTGATGTATTGGCATATCGGAGAACGCATCAATCGGGAGGTGCTTGAAAATCGACGCGCAGAATACGGCAAGCAAATTGTCGCGACAGTGGCGCGACAATTGCAAGTAGAGTATGGAGCTAAGGGATTTGATGAAAACAATATTCGTCGAAAAAAATCGTTAGAGTGCGCTAAGGCAAGATTTGATAATATAATTGAGGAGGATGAAGTATGAATGGGAGGATGGAACCGGAAATAAGATTTAGGAATAATCATTCAGATTGGGATAGATTCGTAATTGATGATGTTTTTGAATTACGAAATGGATATACTCCGTCAAAAAATGTAAATCAATATTGGAAAAATGGAACAATTCCATGGTTTAGGATGGAAGATATACGTGCTAATGGAGGAATATTGTTCGATTCAATTCAACATATCACTCCTCAAGCTGTTAAAGGAGGCGGTTTATTTGTTCCATATTCCATTATTCTTGCAACAACTGCGACAATAGGTGTTCACGCAATGATAATTGCTGATTCGCTTGCGAATCAGCAATTTACGAATTTCTCGATTCGTAAATCGCTGATCGCCAAATACGATTTGTATTTTATATATTATGCATTTTATAAGATTGATGAATGGTCTTTGAAAAATACTAATTCAGGAGGCCTACTTTCTGTTGATATTAAAGGATTATTAAAACAACTATTCTTCACCCCATCTAAAACCGAACAGCAACAAATAGCCTCCTACTTTAAATCATTAGACGCTCTTATTCAATCAACCACGAAGAAAATAGCTTCGCTCAAACAACTAAAGTATGCTTCCTTTATCTCTATGTTTCCACAAGCAGGAGAAGTGAAACCACGTGTCCGTTTTAAAGGGTTTAAGGAAGACTGGAAGACAGTCCCTTTTGATATTGTTTTCCGTTATTTAAAAAACAATACCTTATCACGCGCAGATTTAAATGAAACATTAGGAAGTGCTAGAAATATACACTATGGTGATATATTAATTAAATTTAGAACTTTGATTGATATTAGAAAAGACGATCTACCATACATTACAAATCATTTCTTAGCTAATCAATTAATCAATAATTGTAAATTACAAAAAGGCGATATAGTTTTTGCCGATGCAGCAGAGGATAGTACTGTAGGTAAATGTACGGAGATTGCATTCATTGGTGAGGAAAAAGTTGTAGCAGGATTACATACGATACCGTGTAGAACTTTATTTGAGTTTAGCGAGGGATATTTAGGCTTTTATTTAAATTCCCCTTCTTACCATAACCAACTATTACCACTTATGCAGGGTACTAAAATTTCCAGTATTTCAAAGTCTGCATTATTGAATACAAGTATCTCCTTTCCGACTAGTATTGCCGAGCAGCGTCAAATCGCCTCTTTCTTCCGTTCCCTCGACACACAAATATCCTTAGAGACTCAACGACTTGATAAGCTCAAGCAAATAAAGTCAGCCTGCTTGGATAAAATGTTTGTATAACGAAACAAATCAATAAAATGGAAGAAAAGGATAAGAGCAATATCATCATCTATCAGAGTGAGGACGGGCAGACACACATAGAGGTGCGGATGGACGAAGATACCGTATGGCTCACACAACAGCAAATTTGTGAGTTGTTCGACAAGTCGAAATCAACCATTAGCGAACATATTAAAAACGTATTTGAAGAAGGAGAACTACAGCGTGATTCAGTTGTTCGGAAAATCCGAACAACTGCCGCAGATGGGAAATCATACGAAACCTTGTATTACAATCTGGACGTAATCATATCTGTTGGATATAGAGTGAAATCAATACAAGGCACCCATTTTAGAATTTGGGCGACGGTACGTCTTAAAGAATATATCATCAAGGGCTTCACTATGGATGATGAACGATTGAAACAAACGGGAGGAGGAGGTTATTGGAAAGAACTGCTCGACCGCATACGCGACATTCGTTCATCAGAAAAAGTGATGTATCGACAGGTACTCGATATTTATGCTACGGCGATTGATTATGACCCACGTTCTGATGTATCCATTGAATTCTTCAAAATAGTGCAAAACAAACTGCATTTTGCCGCTCATGGGCATACTGCTGCCGAAGTGATTTATGAACGGGCGGATGCAGATCAATACATGATGGGACTGACCTCTTTCAAGGGAGATCATCCTACATTGCGCGATGCCAAAATAGCGAAGAATTACTTAAGCGAAGAAGAATTGAAAGTTCTGAATAATTTAGTTTCCGGATATTTCGATTTTGCCGAAGTGCAAGCCATGAAGCATCGTGCTATGTATATGAAAGATTATATTCAGCATCTTGAAACAATCCTTTCCTCTACGGGAGAACAACTCTTGAATGGTTGTGGAACCGTCAGTCATGAGCAGGCCATGGAAAAAGCGGAAAAGGAATATAGGAAGTTTGATGTCCGTACACTTTCTCCCGTAGAACAAGCCTATCTGGATAATATAAAGATATTGAACAAAAAAGTTAAAGGAAAGAAATAGTCTTGTATGTATAACCTATAAATGCCCAAAGTTATATGCCAAACGACAATACGCAATTCTTCATCAAAGAAAGTGCTTTTGAACAGGCACTTGTTGATTTGCTTCCCCACCACGGATGGGAGAAGAAGGTAATGATGCAACCCAGTGAAGCAGATCTGATACAAAACTGGGCCAATATAATCTTTGATAATAATAGAGACATCAACCGACTGGGTAATGCTACGCTTACTACGAGTGAGATGCAGCAAATCATCGACCAGGTGAATCGTTGCGACAGTCCATACGCCATGAACAGACTTATTAATGGTGGGCAGGTATGTATCAAACGTGATAATCCTGTGGACACGAATAATTGTGGTAAAGAGGTATATCTCAAAATATTCGATGCTCGTGAAATCAGTGCCGGACAAAGCCGTTATCAGATAGTACGCCAGCCTCGTTTCAGAGCTTCACATCCTTTAGGGGGAGATCGGCGAGGCGATGTGATGCTATTGATCAATGGTATGCCTGTTATCCACATTGAACTGAAACGTTCGAAAGTGGATGTGAGCCAAGCTACTTTTCAGATCAAACGCTATACCCACGAAGGTGTATTTGGCAGTGGTATTTTTAAGATGGTACAGATATTTGTTGCAATGACTCCTGAAGAGACGCTTTACTTTGCCAACCCCGGACTGGAAGAAAACTTTAAACCTGAATATTATTTTCATTGGGAGGACTTCAATAATACCATCGTTAGTGATTGGCGAAGAGTTGTATCCGACCTGCTAAGTATTCCTATGGCCCACCAGCTTGTAGGATATTACACCATTGCGGACGATAAAGACAAGACGTTAAAGGTACTTCGCAGTTATCAATATTTTGCAGTCAATAAGATAAGTGATGTGACCCATAAAACCAATTGGGATACGCACCAACATCGTGGAGGCTTCATCTGGCATACAACAGGATCTGGCAAAACCATGACCAGCTTTAAATCGGCACAACTGATAGCTAACTCAGGCGATGCGGACAAAGTGGTATTCCTTATGGATCGTATTGAGCTGAGTATACAGTCACTTGATGAATATCGTGGCTTTGCCGGAGAATCTGATGTAATACAAGACACACAGAATACTGCCATTCTGGTCAGCAAACTGCAAAGTACTGATAACGATGACCGCTTGATTGTAACCTCTATCTAAAAAATGTCGCATGTTAACAGCGAACATGGCATTTCACAGGCCGAAATAGATAGCATCGGACGTAAACGATTGGTATTTATTATAGACGAATGTCATAGAAGCGTATTTGGTGATATGCTTATAGACATTAAGAATACATTTCCTCGTGCATTGCTTTTTGGCTTCACAGGTACGCCGGTGTTTGAAGAAAATGCCCACAACGAAATCATGACCGAAACGCTTTTCGGCGATATGCTTCATAAATACACCATTGCCAATGGCATCCCCGACCATAACGTACTTGGATTTGATCCTTATCGCATAAACACCTACGATGACAACGAACTACGCGAAAAAGCTGCATTTGCTCAGTTAAGAGTGAAGCGCATCGAAGAGATTGAAGGTGATGAGGAGAAAATGGCAATCTACAATAAATTTGTCAATGAGTTGCAGATGCCCAAAACTTACACTGAAGGCGGTGAGACAAAACATGGTATAGAATATTATCTTCCCAACGATATCTATCAACAGCCCATTCATCACCAAGCTGTAGCGGCCGATATTATAAAAAGTCGTGGCCAGCTAAGCAAGAACGACAAGTTTCATGGAATATTGGCTACACAAAATATACCGGAAGCTATAGCTTACTATAAACTATTCAAAGCGCAATATCCCTCGTTGAATGTGGTAACTGTGTTCGACAATAATATCGACAATTCCAATGAAGGAATCGCCAAGGAAGATGCATTACTGGAAATACTTAAAGATTATAATGATAAATATCACACTTCTTTTCAGCTTTCTACTTACGCGAAATATAAGAAAGATGTGGCAAAACGATTGGCTCACAAAAAGCCCTATCTTGGTATAGAGCATGACCACAATCAGCAGATAGATTTACTCATTGTGGTTACGCAGATGCTTACCGGCTACGATTCAAAATGGGTGAATACGCTCTATGTGGATAAGCTGATGAAGTATGTGGATATCATCCAAGCTTTCTCGCGCACTAATCGCTTGTTTGGACCTGATAAACCTTTTGGCATTATCCGCTACTACACATTCCCATACACTATGCAGCAGAATATTAACGATGCGCTTGAGGTATATGTGGATCGCCCGCTTGGTGTGTTTGTTGATAAGTTAGAAAGTAATTTGGTTAATATCAACCAACGTTTCCTGCATATACGCGACATATTCCAATCACACCAGATCGCTAACTTTGAACGGTTGCCCGATACTCGTGAAGACCGCAATATGTTTGCTAAGGACTTCAGCCAGATGACTCATCTACTCGAAGCTGCTAAACTGCAAGGATTCTTATGGGATAAAGTCGAGTATGAATTTCAGCATGGTGATACTTATACTTATGTAAGAATGGAGCTTGATGAGCAGACCTACTTAATTTTGTTACAGCGCTATCGTGAGTTGTTTGAAGGTAGAGAAGGTAGCGGTGAAGCCAATGATTTCGACTATCCTATCGATACTTATATTACCGAAACCGGTACGGGCACCATAGATGCGGAATATATCAACTCGAAGTTTGTGAAGTTCATCAAAAACCTTTATACTACCGGTCCTGGTAGCGAACTTACGAAAGAGGCCTTTAAAGAGCTGCATAAAACATTCGCCTCACTTTCGCAGAAAGACCAACGAACGGCAATGGTGATACTGCACGACATCCAATCGGGTGATCTGCATCTTGCTCCAGGCAAAACTATCTATGACTATATCACAAAATATCAGCTCCGTGAGTTACACAAGCAGATAATGATTTTAGCAGAAGCTACAGGTATAAATGCCAGTCAGTTGGAACATATCATGAACAGAGGCATTACGGAACAAAACTTGAATGAGTATAGTCAATTTGATAATCTGAAGTTAACCTTGAATATGGCTAAGACTCGTGAGTTTCTTACCAAAACAGAAGGTTCGGAAGTTCCTGCACGCATGGTCATGCCCAAAATAGATAAGATACTTAGAGAGTTTATCCTTGACGGAAGCTGTAGAGAGCGTATCTTAAAAGCTTATCTGAATGAAGATGAAAATTACTCTACTGATACAATCAATCAGGAATCATTAACGGAACAATCCGTTGAGGTTTTAGAAAATTCGCAAGAAACCGAAAGAGAACATTCTTTCGACATTGATGTCGTAAAAGCAAAAGTAAAAGATATACTGACAACGACTTTAAGTGGAGTACTTCCGCAAATGCGTCCCATAGAAGAAGTGCTAAATAGCGTATTCTATGTGATTGGCAAGGAATCCGTCGAGTCGCTTGACAATGTGGGGTTGTTCATCAATAGGGCTTTCAACAATCTATATGGAAAGAAAGTAACCATAGTAGATAAGTTTGTGGCATTCAATTTGCTTGTGACCAAATATGAAGCTTACCTTAAAAAACTATATTATTTGATGCATAACAGTGGTGTACCTGCACGAAACGAAGGTGAGGATGTGACATGGAAAAATGTAATCTATGCTCATAGATGCCTTTGGAACTTGAAATTTAGTACCGATGCAGCCAAACAGCAATTGTATCAATATCTAATGTTGATTAAGGGGTGGCGTAATGATGAATCGCATATTTCGCCTACTGCTTCTGAACAGGAAATAGATACTGCTATCAGTATAATCATTTCAATGTATTTCTATGCTACAGGAGCCTCTATCACTGATTTGGAAATGGCGGGTCATGATGTAGAAATGATTGTACCTGAATCTACGCCACACCATAGTTGTAGACTTTACTCCGTTACTAATGATGGAAAATATTCTGGTGTAGCTGCGGAATCTATTGATATCAGAGGATTTCCGGAAGAAAAGCGAATTGAAATACTCAAGAAATGCATTGTTAAACTTTTAGGATATAATCCTAAAAAATCGGCTTTCTCCAAGCAACGGCACTGGGAAGCAATTTACCGTATAGCAATTGATAAAGGATTCATTATTGATGGTGATTACACTTATTTTAAAAGAATTATTGATGAGATGCAACTATCAAATATTCCTGTACCTTTTAATATGGACTTATTGGAACGATTAAATCAAGGTATTTATGCAAAGAATATTGGAGATTGGTCACCTGAAGGTCTTGACGGGAAAAAGTTTCAGGAGTACAAAGACATCAAAAGCTGTGCCGATGCATTCAGTAAGATAGTAGATGAAAATATTCAGCAAAAAGATAATCTTTAAAAATGTATGGCAGCGGTTGAAGTATATGATAAAGATTTGAAATATTCACTGACTGTATTGATTATGCAATTATGAATGGCTATTTCCTTGTTGTAGAGACTATTTTGAATGCCACCATTCATTATCAGTGCTTTATATCTCTTACTTGTAGAGGTTGTCACATTATTTTCGTTTCCCCTGTTTCTTTATTTTTCCCCCTTGTAGAGATGCGTGTTTTATAACATGCTGTCTATAAGGGGGGTACTGAAAATGATTGTAGATGTCATTTCTTTGTTTTCTCTTGCTTTCCACCCTAACTTTGCAACATCGAATTTGAGAAAAGCAGACGGCTGAATCGTTGAGGCCTCACGATGAAAACTTCCGCTTCTCGGGTGAGACAAGAGAAATCAGATGTACATTATTAATTAATCATTTAAAAACATTATTATTATGGCATTTTACAAGAAATTTCAATCGAAACTGAATGATTTGTGGTATCCGAAAGCAATTACTACCGGTACACCTATTACTACTGACAAGGTAGCGGACAAACTGTCCTTGCTCTCTACTGTCACCCGCGGTGACACATTTGCCGTGATGGAGAACTTGGGAGGCGTAATGGCTGACTATATGGCCATGGGGCGTACGGTGAAGATTGAGGGCGTAGGGACTTTCTACTATACAGCTGCTACGAACAAGAGGGGAGTTGCCACACCTGGTGAGGTGAACTCCGGACAGATTAATGGCATACGTGTACGTTTCATTCCCGAGGTGAAACGTAGCAGCGGCAAGCAGGTTACCACTCGCTCTATGGTGGATGTTGATGTTGACTGGACGGATCTAGAGAAGCTTGCCAATGGCAGCACTACCAGTGACAACACTGAGGGTGGCAATCCCGGTGGCGGTTCCGGTGAAGGTGGTCTGGATGAAAATCCGTTAGGATAACCTCCCCCCCCCGTGCTTTGTTAACCTCCGTTTTTGGAGCATCCGACTTGTGATAAATGGTTCCTGTACAGCCTCTTCCGGCAGTACGGGAACTTTTGTTTTAGCATCTTTTATCATTTTTTTCTGCCTTTCTTCTATAAATATTCGCTAATTTCGGACGATTTTTTGTAAAACAGATCGAATAACTAATAATTTATAATATGGAAAATCTCAACACAGCGCTTTTGCTGATGGTGGTAGGTATGACGACAGTGTTCGCTATCCTGCTGATTGTAATCTACTTAGGTAAAGGACTTATTCTTCTGGTAAACAAGTACGCCCCTGAAGAGGTGGTGCCGGATAAGAAAGGTGCGCAAGGTCCTGCCGCAATTCCCGGAAACATTTTGGCTGCTATCAGTGCCGCTGTAACAGTGGTGACACAAGGCAAGGGTAAAGTAGCCAAGGTCGAGAAAATAAAATGATAATCTTTAATAAAAAACACACACCTATTTATTTAGTATGAAAAAGGAAATTAAGTTCAGCCTGGTTTTCAGGGACATGTGGCAGAGTGCCGGAAAATATGTGCCCCGCGTAGACCAGCTGGTAAAGGTTGCTCCAGCTATTGTTGAAATGGGCTGTTTTGCCCGCGTAGAAACCAATGGCGGAGGTTTTGAACAGGTAAATCTATTGTTTGGTGAAAATCCTAATAAAGCTGTACGTGCATGGACGAAGCCGTTTCACGAGGCTGGTATACAAACTCACATGTTGGACCGTGCACTGAACGGTCTTCGCATGAGCC
>ULMF01043149.1_pt1 | contig 11544 bp, 10 predicted proteins | sample 1951581 | NCBI WGS metagenome assembly ULMF01 (sample SAMEA4835543, study PRJEB28245) | human gut metagenome | biome: gut microbiome; material: fecal sample | place: Denmark | collected 2008
AAAGCAATTCGGCAAGACTATCATACGATTTACACTGGTCAAAGTAAAACACTTCATATCCCAATTTACTAAAAGTCTTCCCAAGCTGCTCACTAAAAAAACTTAATGTTTCAATTCCCTTGGTAAATAAAATAATTCGTTCGATTTTCATACTGCCTCCGCTATTGATTAAATATGATCAAATGCCTTCTGTCACAAAGAGGGTATTCCGATTTTACAATCAAAATACCCTCTTTCTTATCTTGTTTATTTTACCTTACGGCAAATCAATTTCTGAATATTCTTTCGGTGGCAGTGCAGTTGTTGAATCCTTAACAAACTTGCGCACAGCCTGTGCCGCTTTCGGTATCGCAATATTCGTACCAGCACCGGCAACACAGCCACCCGGACAGCCCATACCTTCAATCAGACAGCCATCCTTTTTACCGGCCTTCGCCATAAGAAGCATTTTCTGACAGTCGGATAATCCTTCCGCATGCTCAATATAAACTTCCGTTCCCGGATAATATTCGTTAATGCAGTTTTCAATGGCATTTGCAACACCACCGGCAACGGCGTAACCACGTCCGGTTCCTGTTGCATCATGAATTGGCTCCTCTGCATCATAGGTTTCCATATCAATTCCTTTGGCAGTGAAAATCGCATCCAATTCTTCAAAGGTAATTACAAAATCCACATCACTTCGTACCGAACGGCGGGAAGCTTCCAGTTTCTTTGCCGCACACGGTCCGACAAATACAATCTTAGCTTCCGGATGACGCTGTTTAATTGTACGTGCAGTCGCTACCATCGGTGTCAGAGCACTTGAAACAGTCTCTACCATATCCGGCAGTGTTTTCTTTGCCAACATCGACCAAGCCGGACAACAGGAAGTCAACAAAAATGGAAGTTTTCCTGTTTTTACTTCATTTACATAATGTCTTGCTTCCGTAATCGCTCCGATATCTGCACCAAGTGCAACTTCAAACACTTCTGCAAAACCAATTTCTTTCAACGCTGCTTTGATTTTCCAAAGACGGACATCGTCACCAAACTGTCCGATAATCGCCGGAGCCAATTCGGCAATAACCGGTCCCTGCTTCATTGCCTGAATCAACTGGAAAATCTGGGATTTATCTGCAATCGCTCCAAATGGACATGCAGTCATACATTGTCCGCATTTTACGCATTTTTGGTCATCAATCCGGACACGTCCGCGCTCATCGCTGGAAATGGCTTTCACACCACATGCAGCTGCACATGGACGAACCTTCTTTGCAATTGCATCATAAGGACAGATTGCCTTACATTTTCCACATTTAATACATTTATCTTTATCAATATGAGATTTTCCGTCTACAATGCTGATAGCACCTTTCGGGCAAACCTCTACACAAGGATGTGCCACACAGCCACGGCACTGATTGGATACTTCATATATGTTATCCTCACACATATCACAAGCCGACGGAATTACCTGCATCAAAGGCGGCTCATAATATTTTTCTGCCACATTACTCTCATCCAATCCACTTGTAACATGAACCGGTTCGTCATCCGGTCTTAATGAAAGTCCCATCGCAAGACGCACACGCTCCGAGCAGATAGCACGCTCACGGTAAATACTCTCACGGTATAAAGGCGCATCTCCCGGCGTAATTTTATATGGGATTGCCTCGATATCATCATTTATGTTCTGTGAATCAAAAGCGACTTTTGCAACTTCTGTAAACACTTTCTGTCTCAGTGTCTTAATCGGGGTTTCTATTCCTCTCATTCTTGTCCTCCTTGGCGTAATTGATACAAATTCTCATAATCAATGGTAGAATATCATAGTTTCCAAATATTTTCAAGATACTTCCGATACTTCTCTTGTTCTTCTTTTGGTTCCACGATTGAAACACCCTTTCCAATCCCCGCAAGCCAACCATAAAACTGCTTGCTGACACTGATTTCTACGAATGTCCGAAACTGTGTCTCGGACTCTTTTAAAACAGGAATTTCCTTTCCAAAACGGTCAATTGCAACGCCAATCAGCGAATTATCAAAAACAAGCTGAAGCCTTTTTTTCTCCCCGGCAAACATTCCAAACGTTTTTTTTGAAAAATCCGTGACATCCAGTTTTTGATATGCTGTTTTCCCTTCTCTTTTTCCCTCTTCTCTCTTTAACTGTCGAAGTTTATCTACACGGAAATATTTAATCATCTCTGCTTTGTGGTCATACGCCAGCAGATAATAATTTTCGTCTTCCCACATAAGCATCCACGGAGAAACAAGATAGCGTTCGCCACCGTGCCGCGGCACAAGTTCCTTGTTCTGATTCCATTCGCAGTAAACAAAAGTAACCGGTTGATTTTCGTGCATTGCCTGATGAATGTCATCAATCAGATAAAGGGAAGACAAATTTTCTGTTTTCACACGGTCATTGACACAAACTTGACGCTGTAACCGATTTGCCTCATGGCGGCTCGTGAAATGTTCCAACTTCTCAATCAAATTTCTGCTTTGTTTTTGCGTAATAAATTTGGACGCCTGCACAGCATCAACTAAAAGTTTTAACTCCGCCAATTCAAACTCACGGCTTCCCAGATAGTAACCCGCCGGGTTTTTCTGACATACAACATCGTACCCGAGTATCTGCAAAGCTTCCATGTCCGAATAAACACTTTTTCTTTCCGCATGAATACCATTCTGCTTTAAATACGAGATGATTTGCGGCATCGTTACCGGATGTTTTTCGTCACTCTCACTTCGCAGCAGTTCCAAAATATAAAATAATTTGTATTTCTGGTTTGGTGCTTTCGGCATCAGGATTCCTCCTCCCTTGATTCCATTACAATCTGGTCTCGCCCATGCTCTTTTCCATAATAAAGAAGTTCGTCCGCACGGTTAATCGCTTCTTCCATTTTCTCTTCATCACAGTAAGTTACAATACCAATCGTCAGAGAAATTGAGAATTCCATACCGTTATGTGAAAACTTTTTCGATTTCACATCGTCCAAAAATCCCTGCAAAACTTTTCTCGTCTCATTTACTGTTCCATCAAAACCAATCAAAAATTCTTCGCCACCCCAGCGTGCGGAAAAACCATCTTCACCAACTGCTTTCCGTAGTGCTCCGGCAACATATTTTAGAACTTCGTCACCTTTTTCATGACCATAACTGTCATTGACACTCTTAAAAAAATCGATATCCGCAATCGCAAGTGAAAAACAATCGTTATCTCTACGGTAATCCATCTGAATCTGCGCCGCACGCCGGTTCAGAAGTTTTGTCAATGGGTCACGTGACACCATTTCTTCCAATGAATCACTGACCGCCACTGCATATTCGCCCATTTGCGCCAGTTCGTCGCCTCTCTTTAAAACAATTTCCGTCATTTCATGATGAAATTCTCCATGCGCCACTCTGCCAAGAAATCTCTTAATCGCCTGAATTGCCTCCACCATTCTCTGTGCCGACAGATTGCAGATAAATCCGGCAAGAATTATGATAAACAGGCAGATAATCACATTCCCCTGCGTCATAAATCTCATGGAAGTATTCACAGACTCCGCCGACTCTCCGGCAAAACTAACACCTACAACTTCATTCTCATCATTGCGAATTGGCACATAGTAACCAAAGTATCTGACTCCCATAACGTCAACATTCTGGGAAAAATATTCTTCCCCGTCTTCAATCACTTGTGAAGCAACTTCTTTATCTAAGTGAGAGCCAACCAAACGATTTCCTTTTTTATCAACCAGTGTTGTAAGACATCTCTCATCACCAACAAATACAGTAACATCCGCACCGGTATCATTTTTAATATCGTCTAAAACGCGGTAATCCGATGTAATTTCTGTTTCCCCCTTATAAACCCTATCGTCTTTCTGTGAAAAATCTCCCGCATCCAACACATTATAAATACTAATCAGATTATGAGCGATACCGGACAAACTCTTTTCAATCTCAAATACCATACCTTCATGAACCGAATTCTGACTGTAAAATGTCATGACAACTCCTAAAATTGCAATCGGAATTACTGACATTCGCATGATGGTAAAAATTAGACTTTTCCTTTTTTTTCGCGCCATATCCGACACCCCCTCATTTCCATTGTATACGTTTACTCTTCGTCCTCTTCCGGCAAAGCCATTTTCTGCTCTACCATAACTTTTTCATCCAAGCAGTTAAAAATTCCATCTACAATTGCTTCGTCCGGTTTCTTCGTTATTACACTAACAACCGGGACAACAATCAAACCAGCAATCATTGCTAATGCTCCGGCGTTAATCGGTGATGCAATATAATTGATAAACATGTTAGAAACCGTAATTCCAACTCCGGCAATAAAACTTGCCCAGACAGCCGCTTTTGTCACGCGCTTCCAGTACAGTCCATACAAAAATGGTGCTAAAAACGCTCCTGCCAGAGCACCCCAGCTGATTCCCATAAGCTGTGCAATAAATGCCGGCGGATCAAGTGCAATCACAACGGAAATGATGATAAAGAACGCAAGCAGTATTCTCATCCAGATTAACTGCTTTTTCTCACTCATATCTTTTACAAACAATGGTTTGATAAAATCAAGTGTGAGTGTGGAACTTGACGTCAGCACAAGGCTCGACAAAGTCGACATGGATGCAGACAAAACAAGCACAATGACAATTCCAATCAGAATGTCAGGCAGGCTTGAAAGCATCGTCGGTATAATAGTATCATATGCCACACTGCCATCGGCTGCTTCTGTCACACCGGAAATCTGGCTGAATCCACCAAGGAAATAGCAGCCGCCGGAAACAACTACGGCAAACAACGTCGAAATAATAGTTCCTGTATGTACTGCTTTTTCATCTTTAATGGCATAAAATTTCTGAATCATCTGTGGAAGGCCCCACGTACCCAATGAAGTTAAAATCACAACCCCAAGCAGATTCAATGGGTCTGGTCCAAAGAAAGATGCATAAGCTCCCGGCATTACGTCACTTGGCACATGCGCAAGTTCCTTCACTGCAGCCAAAAATCCGCCATGACCGGAAAGCACTGCCGCAATGACTGCCACAATACCAAATAACATAATAATTCCCTGAATCAAGTCATTCAGTGCAGTCGCCATATAACCGCCCACAATAACATATACACCGGTCAGCACCGCCATCACGACTACACAGATGCGGAAGTCGATATCAAATGCCATACCAAACAAATAGGAAAGACCATTATACACCGATGCGGTATACGGAATGAGGAAAATAAAGGCAATCATCGACGCTGCAACGCGAAGCGATTTACTGCCATAACGTTTTCCAAAGAAATCCGGCATGGTCATGGATTTCAAATGCTTTGTCATAATTCTTGTACGTCGTCCCAATACAACCCATGCAAGCAGAGAACCAAGCACTGCATTGCCAATTCCAATCCAAGTGGAAGCAAGTCCGTATTTGTAACCGAACTGTCCTGCATATCCGACAAATACAACCGCTGAAAAATAAGACGTTCCATATGCAAATGCGGTCAGCCACGGACCAACCGAACGTCCTCCCAACACAAAGCCATTCACATCTGTCGCATGCTTTCTGGAATAAAATCCAATCCCCAGCATCACGGCAAAAAATACCAGTAACAAAATCACCTTAATAACCATAATAAACTCTCTCCTTCGTATGTTATTGCAACTACCCTATTACTCACTATTTTACCATAATTTCGGAGGGGTTTCCATAGTGAGTTTTTTGGTTTCCGTAATTGCGTAGAAAAGCTTTGCGTCTCGTGGGCGCTCTCGCTAATTGAGCTGCGTAGCAGCAGGGGTGCTGAAACTACCAGCACCTCCTGCTGACGCGCTCAAACCCACGAGTCACAAAACTTTTCTACGCAATTACTGGAATCCAAATAAACCGACAAAAACAGTTGTCCCCACATTTCTGCGCTTATTTGGGGTTATTTTCATACTTTTTCTCTTTTTCACCACTCCTCAGCCAGCCTGCATCCTCCTTCTCACCAGCCTCCTCTTCCCCAAAAAGCAAAAAATAAAAAGAAATCCCCCGAAAAGCTATATTTGCAACGCAAATATCCTGCTTTTTAGGGGATTCTTTTTATTTTTCAGCTAACTGCAATCGAATCAACGATTTTCGCAAAGCCAAATCTGCTCGTGCCATGTTAATATTTTCATCCGCGCTTTTTAAGCGGCGCTCGGCTCTCGCCTTCGCCTCTGCCGCACGATTGATGTCAATTTCTTCCGGCCACTCGCAGGACTGGGCAAGAATTGTAACTTTATCCGGAGTAATTTCCATAAAGCCTTCCAGCACTGCTGCCTCTTTGAGCACGCCCCCCGGCTCGGTAATCGTCATTACACCCGGCGCAACAATCGTCGTAAGCGGAATGTGATCCGCATAGATTCCGATGTCACCTTCCGTCGTCGTAAGTTCCACCATCTCAGCATCTCCGGTATAGAAAATGCGCTCCGGCGAAATCACTTCAAGACGAAATGTTTTACGTTCTGCCATGTTGTAACCACTTCCTTTCCTATCCGCCCGAAATTACTGGCGGCTCTCTTTGTATCGTGCTACAACATCATCAATACTTCCGGCATTTAAGAAATAACCTTCCGGAATCTCATCATGTTTACCATCCAGAATTTCTTTGAATCCCTGAATCGTATCGGACAACTGAACATATTTACCAGGAAGACCGGTAAACTGTTCTGCGACGTTAAATGGCTGCGACAGGAATCGCTGCACTTTACGTGCACGGTTGACAAGCATTTTCTCGTCTTCCGACAACTCGTCCATACCAAGAATGGCAATAATATCCTGTAACTCTTTGTAACGCTGCAAAATTTCCTGAACACCACGGGCAACCTGATAATGTTCTTCACCCAGCACACGAGGGTCCAACATACGGGATGTTGAAGCCAGCGGGTCTACTGCCGGGTAAATACCAAGTTCTGCAATGGAACGCTCCAATACAGTTGTCGCATCCAAGTGGGCAAAAGTCGTCGCCGGAGCCGGGTCTGTCAAGTCATCGGCCGGCACATAAACCGCCTGAACGGATGTAATCGAACCGCTCTTTGTCGAAGTGATTCGCTCCTGCAAAGCACCCATCTCTGTCTGCAGTGTCGGCTGGTAACCTACCGCACTCGGCATACGTCCTAAAAGCGCTGAAACCTCAGAACCTGCCTGTGTAAAACGGAAGATGTTGTCAATGAACAAAAGCACATCCTTTCCACCTTTGTCACGGAAATATTCTGCCATCGTAAGTCCGGCAAGACCTACTCGCATTCTCGCTCCGGGCGGCTCATTCATCTGTCCAAACACCATGGTTGTTTTATCAATTACGCCAGACTCAATCATTTCATAGTACAAATCATTTCCCTCACGGGTACGCTCACCAACACCGGTAAATACCGAATATCCACCGTGCTCTGTAGCAATGTTTGTAATCAACTCCTGAATGAGTACCGTTTTACCTACACCGGCACCACCAAACAAACCAATTTTACCACCCTTCTGATATGGGCACAAAAGGTCAATTACTTTAATACCGGTTTCCAAAATCTCCGATTCGGTAGACTGCTCTTCAAAAGAAGGTGCTTTTCTGTGAATCGGATCATACTCTTTTACTTTTGGCGGCTCTTTTTCATCAATTGGCTCGCCGAGAACATTAAACATACGTCCTAATGTTTCTTCACCTACCGGCACACAAATCGGAGCTCCCGTTGCCACTGCTTCCATGCCGCGGACCAGACCATCCGTTGGTCCCATGGCAATACAGCGAACGGTATCATCACCCAAATGCTGTGCCACCTCAACTACAAGCCTATCCCCATCCTGTCGTTTGATGTGGATTGCTTCATTAATCCCAGGCAGGTTTCCATCCTGAAAACGAATATCCAGTACGGCTCCAACAATCTGGGTAATTACGCCGAGACTTGTCTTACTATTCTCTGCCATTTTCTACCTCCTAACTTATCGCTGACGCACCAGCAACAATCTCTGTCAATTCCTGAGTAATTGCAGCCTGTCTTGCACGGTTATACTGCAATCCCAAGGTATCAATCATCTCCTCTGCGTTACTTGTTGCAGAATCCATCGCCTGCATACGCGCACCATTTTCACTGGCCACCGCTTCCACGAGCGCACCAAAGATTAGGCTGTTTATATACAAAGGAATGATATAACCCAGAGTTTCTTCCTCCTCCGGCTCATAATTCATCTGTGCCACAGCACCCTTATCCTTCTCATCCTCTTCCTGTGCATTCTCCTTGATATCATCCTCTGCAAATGGAAGAATTTTAATCAAAGTAGGGATTTGTGTCACGGTATTTTTAAATACCGTATACGCTAAATACACTTCATCAATGTCACCATTTTCCAACGCACCAATCACGGTCTTTCCAATGCTTACCGCATCTCCAAACAACGGATTGTTAATCACCTCGGAAAAATCACCCTGACAGGTATACCCCTGTCTCACAAGGCTTTCCAAACCTTTTCTTCCAACCGGAAAAATAATCGTATTTTCTCGGTCAAAATCACCTTTGGTAACTAACTTGACAAGATTGGAATTGTAACCGCCCGCCAGTCCACGGTTTGACGAAATTACAATCACACCTTTTTTGCATGGTTCATCCGGATTTTTCTCTCGTTTTCCGGGATATCTCACGGTGCCGGATTTGGCAAGCATACCCGAAACCGTCTCATACATTTTGTTAAAATAAGGCTGTGTTTCTTCTGCTCTTCCCTTCGCTTTTTGAAGTTTTACAGTCGAAACCAGTTTCATTGCCTTTGTAATCTGAGAAGTGCTTTGTATACTTTCTTTTCTTCTTTTGATGTCCCTCATTGAGGCCATAGCATCACACCTCTCTTTTATTTCTCATGAATAAAATTGCGTTTATATTCCTCAATCGCCTGAATCAATTTCTTCTCTGTCTCTTCACTGATTTGTTTCTCATCGCGGATGGCAGCCGGTACTTCCGGATACTTTTCATCCACAAAACGGAACAAACCTTTTTCAAACGCAAGGACATCTTCTACCGCAATATCCAAAAGATACTGTTTTGTCGCTGCATAAATGATAATAACCTGATACCATACCGGCAGCGGCGCATACTGATCCTGCTTTAAAATTTCACGGATTCTTTCACCCTGGTCTAACTGGCGTTTTGTGTCAGCATCCAAATCGGAGCCAAACTGGGAAAATGCAGCCAGCTCGCGGTACTGTGCAAGCTCGATACGAATCGGTCCCGCAATCTTTTTCATCGCTTTAATCTGTGCCGAACCACCAACTCGGGATACGGACAGACCCGGATTTACCGCCGGACGGAAACCGGAGTTAAACATCTCGGTCTCCAGATAAATCTGACCATCTGTAATCGAAATTACATTAGTCGGAATGTATGCAGATACGTCACCTGCCTGTGTCTCAATAATCGGCAGTGCCGTCAAAGAACCGCCGCCTAATTTATCTGACAATTTTGCCGCACGCTCCAAAAGACGGGAATGCAGATAAAAGACATCGCCAGGGAACGCCTCACGTCCCGGTGGTCTGCGAAGAAGCAATGAAAGGGTACGATAAGCAGCCGCATGTTTGGTCAAATCATCATAAACGATAAGAACATCCTTGCCGCTCTCCATCCACTCTTCACCAATCGCACATCCTGCATATGGCGCAATATACTGAAGTGGTGCTAACTCACTTGCGGTCGCTGCTACAACCGTTGTATAATCCATCGCACCACTCTCTTCGAGTGTCTTTACAATATTGGCAACCGTTGATGCTTTCTGTCCGATTGCTACATAAATACAAAGTACATCCTGGTCTTTCTGGTTAATGATGGTATCAATCGCAATTGCCGTTTTACCGGTCTGACGGTCACCGATAATCAACTCACGCTGACCTCTTCCGATTGGAACCATGGAGTCAATCGCCTTAATACCTGTCTGCAGCGGTGTATCTACCGATTTACGGGAAATAACACCTGATGCCACACGCTCAATCGGACGAATCTTATCCGTATTTACCGGACCTTTACCATCAATTGGCTGTCCGAGCGCATTCACAACGCGGCCTAACATTGCGTCGCCAACCGGCACCGTTGCCACACGTCCTGTCGTCTTAACCATGTCACCTTCGTTAATGTTTGCCGAATCACCAAGTAAAACCGCACCAACATTATCTTCCTCTAAGTTCATGACCATTCCGTACACTTCATGCGGGAACTCTAACAGCTCACCCTGCATTGCCTTCTCCAGTCCATGAATACGGGCAATTCCATCGGCAACCTGAATTACCGTTCCTACATTGGCAACTTCAAACTCCGTACTATATTTTTTTATTTCTTCTTTAATGACTGAACTAATTTCTTCCGGTCTTAAATTCATGTTTCCAACACACCTTCTTTCTGAAAGCCGCCCGTCTAATTTGACAGCCTTACTTTACTCAAATCTCTTGTCATCGCATCCAGTTTTGCACGGATACTGTTGTCAAGAACTTGGTTGCCAATACGAATCACAATGCCGCCAAGCAGACTTTTATCAATTTCGTAGTCCACCGACAAAGTTTCGTACTCGCTCACCTCAAGAAGTTTTTGTTCAATTTTCTTTTTTTGTTTCTCCGATAGTGGCATCGGCGTCTGAATCTGAACTTTTCCTATCTTTTTGTATGCCATGGCACATTCATTAAAATATGCTAACACAGGGATTAGTTCTCCGATTCTTCCTTTTTTTACAAGAACATGCAAAAGTCCCATCATGTCCTGGGACAGTTCCTTTTGAAAAACCTCCTGCAGCACATCCATCTTTTTTTCCATCGTCATTTCAGGATGTTCCAAAATCGTCATGAAATCCGGATTTTCCGAAAGCACCTGCTTCATCGCACGCGTTTCGTCCCAGAGTTCATCCACACGATTTTCTTCTACCGCAAGAGAAAACAAAGCATCGCCGTACACTTTTGAAACTAACTTTGCCATGTCGAATCCCCCATTTCATTGCATGTCTCTTCAATCAACTTGGCCTGTGCCTCTTCACTGATGGATTCTGACACCAGTTTGCCAGCCATCATAGAAGCCACCTGAACCATTTCCTGTTTCATTTCATCACGGACTTTATCCTTTTCAAGTGCCACTTCTTTCTCTGCACGTGCCAGAATACGATGTGCTTCATCGCCGGCCTCATTTACAATTTCACCCGCACGCTCTTTTGCTTTTTGGCGAGCCTGTGAAATCAATTCTGTGGATTCATCATCCACCTTTGCCAGTTTGTCATCATACTCTTTCTTCATGGCAAGTGCCTCATCTTTAGCGGATGCCGCCTCCGAAAGCTGGCTCTCAATATAATCCTTTCTCTTTTGAATCAGCTTGCGCGCCGGATTAAACAAAAGATACGATAAAAGGATAAACAATGCCAGCATGGCAACTAACGTAATGCATGTATCAAATAACGTCTGCGGGTCAAGTCCAAATATTCTTGGATCCAATTACAGTCCCTCCTTTCTTACAATTTTCGGATGGATTGCATTATACTCCAAATGGATTTACAAACAGCAGAATCATGGCTACAACCAGACCATACAAACCGGTTG
>ULMF01014858.1_pt1 | contig 11533 bp, 12 predicted proteins | sample 1951581 | NCBI WGS metagenome assembly ULMF01 (sample SAMEA4835543, study PRJEB28245) | human gut metagenome | biome: gut microbiome; material: fecal sample | place: Denmark | collected 2008
TATGCTCAATGGTCTATTAATAGTTATACTTTAACCTATAATGTTAATGGTGGAAATGCAGTAAGTCCTGCTTCTAAGAGCGTTCAATACGGAAGTACTTATGGCACTTTACCAACGCCTACTAAGAATTCGAATGCTGAATTTACTTATGCATTTGCGGGTTGGTATACTGCTGCTAGCGGTGGAACACAAGTTACTGCTAATACGACAATGGGTGCAAGTAATACTACAATATATGCACATTGGACTGAAACTAAACGGAGTTATACAATAAATTATCAAACAACATACGGGTCTTTGAATAGGACTAGTCAATCTGTTGCTTATGGGTCGAAAGGCTCTTGTACTTTGACTATGCCTTCAAATAATGCTCAGTACACTTATACTTTCCAAGGCTGGTATACTGCTGCTAACGGTGGTGGAACTAAGGTTGGTTCTTCATTAACTTTAGAAACGCCGAGTGTAACAGGTGCTGCTACTTATTATGCTTATGTGACTAAAGCTGTTAATAGGTACACCTTTACATTTAACGCTAATGGTGGTAGTACTCCTTCTTCTTCATCTATAACTAAAGATTATAATGAAGCTATTGGAACGTTACCTACTTGTTCAAGAGCTGCGGGTAATACTTACACGTATACGTTCGCAGGTTGGTTCGATACTGCTACCGATACTGGTGGTACTCAATTAACTACGACAACTAAGGTTACTTCTAATAAGACTTGGTACGCTAGATGGACTGCAACTTATAAGAATTATACAGTTACTTGGAATGGTAATGGTGGTACTCCTAGCAAGTCTAGTAGTTCATTCCATTACAATGATGCTTTAGGAACTCTTCCAACTGCTACAAGAACTGGATATACTTTCAAGGGATGGTCTACGTCAGCTAATGGCTCTGTTAATGTAAGCACAACTACCAAAGTTACTGGTAATGTTACTTACTATGCTATCTGGCAAATTAACAGTTATACATTGACTGTAACTGCTGGTACAGGTGGTACTGTTAGTGGAGGTGGTACTTACAATTATGGTGCAACTGCTACATTAAAGGCTACACCGTCTGCCGGTTATCACTTTGTTAAATGGAGTGATGGTAATACGAATGCTAGCAGAACTGTTACTGTTACTGGAAATGCTACTTACACTGCAACGTTTGAACGAGATCCTTATTTGAATCTTGATAAAACTAGTCTAACGTTTGAAGCTGCTGGTGGTACACAAACTGTCAAAGTAACTTCTAATGTTAATTGGACTGTTTCTTAAACTTTTAAATGTTCCGCTACGCTTTGCAGACCCCAGTAGGGGAATAGCTTGTGGGGCGTGCGGAACTTCAAACTTTTTTACGAATAATTAAATTTTTATCATTATGATTGGAGATTCTGCTTTAAATGAAAGAGCAACTGCTGTTGAAATTGGGGGTTTAGTTGATGGAGTTGGCGCACCTGTTATGCGTGCCGGATATGCTTTGAAAGCTAAACCGAGTTGGATTACTTTAAATGCTGTTGAGGGAACTGGTAACTCTCAAGTAGATGTTACTGCTCCGATTTATAAAGGTCGTAGCGGACGTTCTGGTTTGATTACCGTTGTTGTTGAAGATTTGACTGAAGACGTTACTTTGCAGCAGGAAGGTTCTACGATTTGGGACGTTGCTACTCAATCGTTAGCTTTCATTAAAACGGGTGAAGCTAAGAAGTTCACTGGTAACTCCAACTTGGCTGCTATTACGTTTGCTGTTGATTCTGACGCTTCTTCTTGGTTGACTGCCGGTAAATTGGTCGTAAATGAGAAAGAATATAATTCTGGTGTTGAGATTGAGGGTGACCCGGGAGCAGATGACGTTTACGCTTTCGAAATTACGTTTACCGCTGCTGCTAACCCAACGGTTAATACTCGTACCGGTCATATTACTGTTAATGGTCAGAAATATACTGTAACCCAAGCCGCTGGTGATGCTATTCTGTCTGTATCTCCGACCTCATTGACTTTCGCTGCTAAGGGAGAAACTAAACAGATTACGATTACTACGAATACCGCTTGGACTATTTCGTAAGTCGTCTGTTGATTTGATTATGGGTCTGATAGGTGCTAAGGTGCCTATTAGACCTTTTGTTGTATAAACAAATATCTAATTAAATATAGCTATGAAAGACTTTGTTGATTACAGTCCTGCCAGTGGTAGTAACAATGGTTCAATTGATATTACGGCTTCTAAAAATACAGAAGTAAAACCTCGTAATACTACTATAGTTGTTGAAGGGGGGGGGATTATCTAAAACTATTGCTGTTAATCAAAATGCAGCATTGCTCACTATAGGTGATTTTGGTCGAAATAGTGCTACTTATGGTCTATGGACGACTATACGAATTAATGCTATAGGGATTAAAGGTATTGCATATTGTACGATGGTTGATTCATCTGTTGTTGAAAAAGAATTTAATAATACAGTCAATATTGTTGAATCTGAATATTGTATGTTTGTATCTCTTGAAGGTAGACGTGTTAATGATGCTAGTAAAGTAGTTACATTTAATATGCAAACTACCTTAGATTTTATCGGTCATGCTGACGGTTTATGCGAATTGTTTACTGATATTAATTTTAATTCTACTAAAAAGAATACTCAACTAGATGTTATTCCATTTTATAAGAGCTTAGTTTATGAGATTAATGATTGTCTTATGACTATGTATCCGGATAACCATATGTTGATTAATTTCAATATTGTTGATTTTGATGAAGCTACTAAGGAACATATTAGAAGTATAGTTACTTGTGATCGTTTCGTTGTTGCTTTCTAATTTGTTACAAATTTAAATATATAAATCATAGCAAAACCTGATTGGATTACAATTACTCCAGCAAGCGGTTCAAATAACGGAAGTTTTGACGTTACAGCTGCTGCAAATACTGGATTAGCTAGAAATGGTATAATAACTGTAGCAGGGGAGGGGTGAGTAAAACTTGTAATATTGTTCAAAAAAGTGGTAAAGCTATTTTCGCTATAAGCAATATTAGTATTGCATCTGAAGCTGTATTATCTGATGTAAATCCTAAATACGGTGAACCTATTGATCATGATGTTGAAGTTCATTTAATGGTTGGTTCATCCGGTCTTATAGATATGCAAATAACTTTTGAAGGTATTTATAGAATAATGTCAACTGAGGGTGATAATAAGTATATATCTACTAATATACAAGGTTTTAATGTTATAATAGAAATTGATAATATTTGGATATATGGTGGTGGTGCTCATATAACTGTTACAGGTTATGATAAAGCTAATACACCTTTTGAATGTTATATATCACTTATGGCACAAATGATGTAGTTATGGAAGAAACAATTGTTTTTAATCTCTTTAATTCTATAAGCTTTGCTTTTATCGCTATTGTGCTTTTAGCTACTTATGGTATTAATGAGATTGCTACTAAGATTGCTAAGAAGAAACTACCGAGATACTTCAAGTCTCTTGTTAGCTTAATCGTAGGTATTGCAACTATGGGGCTTTACTTATACAAATTAGATGCTTCACTGGAAACGGTGCTGCTATCTTTTCTGATATGTACCTTTGGGTATGATTTAATTATCAAACCTATACTCAAAGCTATAAAACGGCATTTTGCTGATTCTAAAAGCGTATGATCGCGGACTAAAGAAGTGCTACTGTTAAATTGCGTAGTATTCCTTTTTGTCATATCAAGGAAAATCATTGTTCGCTTAAATCATAGACTAAATGTTCTATTAATGATTTAAATTCCTTTAGATATGACACCTGTGACTTATACTAATTTGAATAAGCTCTTATTAATTAGAGATATTCAAGAGATTGCTAAAACTTATATCAATGATGATAGAAGTTATTGTTGGATTTGGAAGAACAAAAATTGCTGACGTATATCATATTAGTTATGTAACTTTTATGAATTACATTAATGATCCTGACGGTTACGAAGGTATTGCTTTCCAAAGATGGTTAGCTGATATTAAAACTCAAGACGATGAAGTACCTTGGCAGAGATTCATTTAATTAGTTTTGGTCGCAGATGTTATTTATATCAAGGCAATTTTAATTATTCCTAATCCGACTACTGGTTCCGCTGGTAGTCGGATTTTTTTGTTTATAGCAACTTATTCAAATACGCAAGTATGAATTATAAAACACGTTGTGTAATGAGTGGTATTTTTATTGCTATATTGAACTTGATTGGTGTTATTGTTTCATCTATTGGTGTTGTCTTCGTAAAAGAATGGATTGCTAAGAAGAGACGTAAGATTGTTACTAATCTTCTTACATCTAAAGCAGAATGTTGGATGCAACTTGATAAAATAGCCGCAAACATTAGAGAATCTCTTAATGCTAAAGGTGTTTACGTTGCATACTTTCATAATGGTGGTAAGTTCTGTAATGGTATTAATATGGATAAGTTTACTGTTATCGCAGAAGATTACGATATTAGTATTACAAATCCTTATAAGAATCGTTATAAGAATGTTCTTATTTCTATTATGCCTTATACTATTCTACGCTTATACAGAGATAGTAAGTACATTTTCCGTATGAGTGCTTTGACAAAGTATCATTCTAATATGTATGTTGGAGATCTTCGTTCACGTGGATGTAATACTGCTATTAGTATTCTTATTCGTGACTTGAAAACTGATATGCCTATTGGCTTTCTTAGTGCTGAGTTCGAGCTTGACTTTGAACCTAACGCTGAAATGATGCAAACATTCTGGAAAAATCACAATCGTATTTCTCGCAATATGACTATGGTTATAGATGCGACAGAAGATATCATTAAAAACTAAAATACCATGACTGTTATTTACGCAAGAACTAGTCTGCCATCAAGGTGTGGTAGAGGTTTCAAAAATCAAAAGAACGTTATTAGAGTTACTAACCGGTATACTAATGCTGGTCCGTGGCACGGGGTTGTTCCAGTTAAGAATCGTCCTATTATGATCATAGGTGGTTCTGATACTACTGAACTTGAATTGTCTACTAATCTTCTTAAATTTATCCCTAGAGGTGAAACTAAGGAGCTTGGTATTACTACTAATAAATCTTGGCGAATTGTTTAATGTATTATTATGGCAACACTTAATCAATTAGGAAGTAAGATTTCTAATATATTAGGTAAGCCCGGTGATCATAGCATTCAAGAGAGAGCTAAAGATGCTTGTAAGGCACTCTTTGCTACTTTTATTCGTCAGAGTATTGAGCGCAATGGTGTAGATGAGGTGCTTAAAGTTAGCTTTAATGTTCCTCTTATCTGCGTTCCGCTTACCGATATAGAAAACACATATGCGGGAATTGGTGCTAAAGATATGGTTCTTACTACTGAGCATCGAGTTCCTACACCTTTACGTATGCCTAATGATGCACCTTTTCTTCATGTTTATACTCAACATGATGATGGGAGTCTTATTACATATAAGTACGCTAATAATAGCGTAGTTCCGCTCCTTACCACAGTCTATTCCCCTACTGGGGTTTGGGGAGTGTATCAAATCGTTAATGGTAAACTTAAAATTATTATCAAAAATACTCTCAAAAACTTTGAGATTGATGCTAAAAATTATAAGTTTGTAACAATCGTGTATGTAGCTGAAAATCCTGCTGAAGTTATCACTATGTATATGGAAGATGATGGTCAAGATATTGAACTTCCACTTCCTGCTGATATGATAGAACGTATAACTTATGAGGTTCTTAGAACTGAATTCGGTATTAAGCCTACAGAACACGAAGTTAAGATTATTAGTGATGCAACTTATGCTCCTAATGATCCTAATGGTACTCAACGTTTAATCCATAATAAAGTAGAATAAACTATATGGAATCCATGCACTATTACCACGACTATCTCGAACAATGTTATAATACTATCGAGAAATTAAGTACTGATCTTCATAATATTTATGTTAGACGTAATAATCTAGCTAATATCTGTTATGCTAATCTGAATCTTCTTGAATCGAATGGAATAACTAAAGAGATTATTGATGATCTTATTTTAGGTAAACGAGTTAAAGGTGTTAAGCTCTTACGTAAACTTAATTGGAGTGACGAAGCTAAAGCAGTATCTCTTCGTATTACGTTCAATCGTTTTGTTTATCTATCTACTATTCGTATTCCTAAACTTCTTGCTATTATTAGATATTACGATTGGATGTGTCGTATTCCTTATCCGATATTTAATCAAATACAAAGAGGTCTTAATAAGTCTCTAATTGAGAATCTTATTCGTGGTGATAGTGTTTCTTTAGGTACTTATATTGGTAAGTTTCAAGTTCAACGTGCTGTTGCTAGAGAATCTGTTGATTGGGCTGCTTCGTTTCGTCTTAGAGATGAGATGATTGCTGCTGGTATTGAAGTTAAGAGTTTTCTTAATCCTTATGGTAAGAATTGGCACGTTAAATCTGATAATCCGTATTATTGGTTCTGTAAATGGATACGTCATAATATGGGTGTTGATGTTGTACCTAATCAAATATTCTATAAATTTAAACCTAATCATTGTCATGTAAACATTATGACTAGTGATAAGGTGCTTAGGCATAAATCTATAGAAGAAGTTATTAAAGCGGATAATCTTGCATTTGATGCTAAACTCAAATACATGATTGAACATGATAAAACTATTATGGATAGGTATCCGCCTACTAAAAGCAAAAGAGAACGTATTAAAAACAATGAAGTAGATGAATACATTAGACCAAAACTTGATTAGTTCTAGTGTTGTTATTCATAGGATTATAGAAGATTATGATGTTCATTCTATGGACTTTATGACTCGTATTCCTACTTGGATATGTGAAGCTCTTGCTGATTTAAATATTCAACAACATCTTATTAATGTTGGTAAAGTTATCGACTTTGATGAGTATCGTTGTGAGATTCCAGAGGGTTGTGAGAATATACGTCTTGTTACAATTAATGGTAAACGTGCGGATTTTACTACTAATCCTGCTCCTTTTGAGCATGATGACGGAAATTATATACCGCTTGCCGTTTCATTCCCGATAGGAGTAAACCTTACAGAGAATGTCGTTTTTGACTTCATACGGACGATCTCCGGCAGTTTATATACATATTCGATTAACGGGTCGTATTTGCATCTGAATGTCAGAAAAGGCACGCTGGGCATCTTATTTCACGGGTTGCCAATGACACTTGACGAGATTCTTAAAATCAATGTTCCTCTTATACCTAATAATGATGTTCTTATTGATGCTCTAAAGAACTTTGTTATGATGCGTATTCTTCAACGTAATTACAGGCATCCAGTTTTAAATCTTAGAGATAGTAATCCTTATACTAATCCTGCACTTGCTTACGATAATGCTAAAATTAAAGTTCGCAATGCTTGTAATAGATTTACTAAAGATAAACGTGATGATTGTAGTAGGTCGTTATTAAACTTCTTAAATATGAAAAATCATTATGTGAACGGCTATGAAAGTAAACGCAGGTCTTTACCCTAACGCGAATCCGTCATTAGTCAATAGTGATACTAAGTCTTATGCACTTAATGTTATATATAACGAGGATGGTGAGACTCTTATCAATGAAAATGGATTTGAGAAACATCATGATTATTCTGATTATGGTCAGTGTATTGGCACCATTCCGATTCCCGTTGGAGTGGTGCTTTTTTTCGTTAATAGAAACGGTACTAATCCTAGTGTACCTGACGGAGATTACATTATATGGCATAGTGATGAAACTATTGAAGGTGATATAAAGTATTCAGATATTATTTATAAAGCTCCTCTAGTTGATAATAGTACAGTTTTAAACTTTAGTGAAGATCGTCCTATTACTGGTGCTTATTCTTATAATAAAAATAATCATCTGATTATTACTTTTACAGAAGGTAACTCGACTGCTGCTAATGAAACTCGTTTGATGAATCTTAATACCTTTTGTGATGACTATAATCTCGCAAAAGACTATTCTGATGATACTACGACTATTTACAGCTTAGGTACTGATTTAACTAAAGAGAAGTTATTGAATCTTATATCTGATGTTGAATATCCTACATTAACAGTTCAGTCTATTGATGGGGGTGGTTTACTTGCAGGCTCATATCAATTTGCTGTTGCATATAAACTTAAAACCGGAGATTATACTGACTATTCTTTGTTATCTCCTACATACTTTGCTGCACCTAAATACAATGAAAGTATTAAAGCTGGTCAGCTTACTTCTCGTAAGTTTCAAATTAATATTACTAATATAGATTCTCAATTTGATGAATGTAAACTTGGTATTATCTATAAAGGTGAAGATGAAGAGAAAGCTTACGAGTATGAAAATATTGATATTAAAGGTAAAAATAGTACAACGGTTTATATCAGTGGTATCAATAGTTTGAATACAGTTACTCTTAATGATATTGTAATTGGTAATATTTCATATATTAAAGATCAAGCTCATACTAATTTTAATTCACAACTTATTCGTGCTAATGTTAGTATAAATGATATTACCGGTCTTGACAAGCATATCAAAGATAAAAATCTATGTACTGCTAATGGTCTTAATGGTACTGGTAATATTAAAATTAAAGAAGAATTATTCAAATCTGTTGGTGATAAAGGTGACTTTGAAAAGAAAGATCTTTCTAATGATACTTGTATCAAAGATAATGAATACTACTTCTTATATTTAGGTCTTATTGATTATAAAGGTAAACTTATTAATGTTTATCCTATTTATAATACTCAAAAGAGTAGTTATTACTTCAAGACTTCTAACTTCAATATGACCGGTAGTGACGGTGCTGTTAAACATCGTATGTTTAGATTTAAATTCGATCCTACAGATTTCTTTTCTAAACTTTTTAAAGATACTACCAAAATTAAAACAGCTGATGGTCTTGAAGAAGTTGGAGTTATTGCTCGTAAACAAATTAAATCTTGGGTTGTTTACATGGCGCAACCTAATAGTTCCAATAGTAATTGGTGTTGTCAATCACTTGTTGTTCGAGATTTAGCTTATTCTAATGTAGTTGGTAATAACTATAAAGGAGCTTTTGCTTCTCGTGATAGATATAGATTATATCCTCTTGAATATCTGATTGAAAAGAAGACTATGCCACAAGTTAAAGCTTATAGCGTTCGTAGTGCTTATGAACGTATGACTTGGAGGCATTGTTTCAATCGTCAGAAAAATGATACTAAAAATGAAAAAGGAGATGGTTCTGATTTATGGGATGAAGGTGGTGATTTGATTCAATCAGTTCTTCTTTCTGATTCACTTATTGTTAATAGTAGACTTAATGGACCTACTATTAAACCTGAATTTATTGCTAATAATAATTCAGCTATTTCAAATATAGCTGCTGATTCTAGTTATAAATTTAGTAAAAATGATGGTCTCGATGATAACGCTATGTTTGATAGTAAATACTATCCGAATGCATGGAATAATAAAAGTTATCAACGTGTTACTATTACTTATGGGAATGGTGACTTACTAAATCCCGGATTTGAATATAACAAGATATGTAAAGATTATTCTGCTGCTGGTGAGTGGAAAGGTGATGATAATCCAAATAGTCATGGAGATGATAGAACTGTTGCAAGATTTCAATGGTATTCTATTATTGAAAATAACCGTGCTATTATAGATTGTTACTATCATGATCGTAATGCAGATGATATATTCAAGACTATTGACGTTTATGCTCAGAATCTTTCTTGTATATCTCCCATTGTTAGAGTTAAATATCATCCCGTAACATATACTGCTACTACAAAAGCTCAATATCTTAAAGGTGATACATTTGTTGCATTTATAACTCAACGCTGTGTTGCTCCTGCTGCTGGTTTCCAACATGAAGGGGCTGGTGCTACTATTGCTAATTGTCATAGAATTATCATTAGTTATTTTATATTTAGTCGTATGAATCTTCAATGTCGTCATGATGGACTTGGAGTTAATAGTAGTGCTTATAAGATATTCGAACGTAATATTTCTAATACTGCTGAGAATGATATTGAGAAAGCTATTCGTTGGGCTCCTAAGAATAATTACTATCAAGAAGCTGATAACCTAGGTCATGTTAGTTATCCTATTGATAATTTTTGGAATACTGAGGATGGTAAGTGTTATGAGATTTCTATGAATTGGGATGGTTTTAAAGACGCTGTTATTATTAAAAAGATTGACGATATTAAAACCTTTCCTTCTCGCATTATACGTTCAGATGTTAATCCTAGTGAATCTACTGATATTGGTTGGCGTCGATATAAAGCTGATGCTTATAAAGATGTTTCAATTCAAAAAGGTGCTATCGAGAATGTTTTATCTGATGATATTGCTTTATATATTCAACAACAATATACATTACTTGTAGCCGCCATTAAAGATACTCTAAGTAACAATGATGAAAATACAACTTATGTAGGTACTTCTGATTTGTTTCAACGTGAACCTAAAGAAATTATTTATAGCATTACTGGTAAAATTGGTTGTAACAATCGTTTTAGTGCTATTATTACGCATCGTGGTTATCTTGTTTGTGATGTCGAAAAAGGTGAGATTTATCTTGTTAAGAACGATCAAAGCGTAAGTGAATTATCCGATTTAGGCTTCAAAGAGTGGTTTAAAGAGCATATTTACGCTAATGCTACTAATCCATTGTCGCATAGTGGATGTTTCTTTACATACGATGAAATGCACCAAAGATTTATATTCACTAATAAAATTATAGATAAAAACGGTGCTATTGATTTGTATAAGTCTTATTCTATTTCCTACTCATTAAAGACTAACTTATGGACGTCTTTTCACTCGTATATCGGAGATTATTCATACATTAACCGGCATGGAATCTTCTATATAACTAAAGGTTCTCTTTTTAAGACTGATGCTAAGAATAAAGGTATTTACTTTGATGATGTTATTCATCCTAGTGTTGTTCAATTCATTTATGCTACCGAGCCTACTATAAGTAAACTCTTTAAGCATATTGAATGGCGTAGTCAGCTTATTAATGGTCTTATGAATAATGAAGATAATATACGTTATCTCTATAATAAAACTATTGATTGGTTGATGTTTCATACTGATGTTCAGTGTACAGGTCTTATGCCTATGAGTGTTAGTCCTATTTGGTGGGATAATGAAACTCTTAAATATAAAGCTGGTCGTTATCTTTGGAATCGCATTGAAGATTTCGTTGAGAATGATCATGGTCAATGGAATCCTAATCCTAATCTTATTAATTTTATGGATAAAGATGCTATTGACACTCTTATTGAACTTTCAGCTAAATATCAAAAGCCTTGGTATGATATTGCTAAGTTCCATAATGCTTGGACTTATATAACTATGATATATGAGAATAAGTTCTTTAGTCAAGAAGCTGATGATTATGTAGATGATATTACTAAATATCCTGATGCTACTCAGCTTGATTTAAGACTTACTAATATTGAAGTTATGATTGATAAAGATACTCGTTTATAATTAGTGTTGCTCTTTAACGATCTCCAGACCCCGGTAGGGAA
>ULMF01028676.1_pt1 | contig 11520 bp, 9 predicted proteins | sample 1951581 | NCBI WGS metagenome assembly ULMF01 (sample SAMEA4835543, study PRJEB28245) | human gut metagenome | biome: gut microbiome; material: fecal sample | place: Denmark | collected 2008
CGGAAGTTTTCAGACAGATTTTGTTACCCATGAAAAGCAGGAGAGAATCGCCGGTGTTACGGTAGATGTTTATGAAGCGTCAGAAACGAATTATTCAGAGGATAATCGAATTGTCCGTCTGCAATCATCGAAGGGGGCGTGAAAAGGATGCGAAATACGATAAAAAATATTTGGCATAGAGAAAGAGAGGGTTCCTCATTGGTTACCGTAATCATTGGGATTCTTTTTATTGCTGCCATTGGAACGATTCTTTTGACGATTGCAAGCCGTTATTTGATTTCAGTAAATGTTGACCACAACGCATCGGATAATTTTTACCAGACCGAAGGAATTCTTGAGGAAGTAAAGACCGGACTTTTGGAGTATGCCGGGGATGCAGGAGAAGAAGCTTATAAAGATGTGGTGGAGCATTACACAAAGACAAAAGACAGTATGCACAAAACTTTTTCCGAAAAGTATATCAGTTTGCTGGCATCAAAACTGATGGGATATTCGTATGCGTGGGATGAAAGCAAAGTGGGAACGGAGCAGAACTGTGACCTTTCTATTTTGAAGAAATTGTCGAAAGTTCCGGATGCCGTTACAACGCAGAAGGGAACGAACTTAGCATTTGTGATTGATGTGGATTCGGATAACCAGTATTCGCTGACCATTAAAAATATGATGATTGACTATACGGACGCTGCGGATTACCGCTCGACGATTCGCACCGATATTTGCATGAAGGTGCCGGATTACAAATTTGAGGGGGATTCTACGTTAGAGGAGATTAAGGATTACATTGTAATTTCGGATTCTTCTTTGGCGGTTGCGAATAATGATAATAACAAAGGTGTCACTTTCCGGGGAAATATTTATACCGGGGATAAAGATGTCGGTATAAAAGTAGAGAGCCAGAATGCAGCCTATTTTTACAGCCCGACCATTATCAGCAGAGGAAGTCTTGATTTGCTTGGCGGTGCGACGGTTTCTTTACAGGGTGAAAAAGCAGCGGGAAATCTGTGGGTACAGAACATCCGCCTGAAATCACAGGGGATGGATTCGGAGTCAACGCTGCAGACAAAATTGGATTTGAATGAAAATGCTTATGTGGCAAATGATTTGGATATTGAGGCAAACAATTCGATTGTTACCCTTTCCGGAAAGTATTATGGCTACAGTTATAATGAGCAGAATACAAAGACAACATCGACGGCGCGCTCTGATTACAGCAGTGCGATTTTGGTGAATGGATTAAATACAACGTTGAAAGCAAAAAATCTGGATAAGCTGATTCTTGCCGGAAGAACTTTTGTTTCGAGAAACGATGAGAGCGGAAATGCTAGGGTTTCCGATATTATGATGGGTGAGTCCATCGCAGTAAAGAGTAATCAGATTGCCTATCTTTTGCCGGATGAGTATATTATTCCGGAAGATGGAAGAGATGCACAGGATACACACAATCCGGTGATTCGAGGAGAAAAAGTTTCAATTGACAAAACGGCACTTTTAAATTCGAATATTGGAAAATACTTAGACTCTGCTGAGCCGTATACGGCGAACTATAGCAACTCCGGCGGCTATGTATTTTATTATTTGAAATTTAAAGATGAGAAGAATGCAAATGAATATTTTAGAAATTACTATCAAGGTTCAAAAGAGGAAGATGGAGAAACCGTATCCAATAAAGAACAGCTCGATGAGCGGGCAAAACCGTATGTATCTACGGTGGATGATACGAATATGAAATTTTCTTCAGAACTGTTTTTGGTTGCCGGTAATGTGATTCAGAATTATTATGCGGCGGGTGGAAGCAGTATGCAGTCCGATAATTATTTTAATAATGCCGGAAATCCAAATGAAGAATTGTTAGCAGATGGCAGAAAGCAGGGTCAGGATTACGTGGGGTATCAGTTATCCCTTCTTGCCTCCGGGGCAACGGGAGGTATGCGTTTGCCGGAAAATGCGAATGCACTGGTAGCAGACCGTCTGATTGATTTTTCTAAATTGACGACGGTTATGACAAAGAACGATGAAAAAAATTCCGGTACAATTTATGCGACACCGGGAGATTATGTTGTAGATGGTTCGATGAAAAAGGGAATTATTATTGCCGGTGGCGATGTCGAAGTACAGAGTGATTTCGAGGGACTTATTTTAGCTAAAGGAAAAGTGACATCGACAAGAAGTAATTTGAACTTAAAATCCAATATGGTTTTGGTTGGAAAACTTTTGGAAACGGCAAAAAGTGACGATAAATTGAAAGAACTGTTTTATGGATATACCGGACGTGGTGTACAGAATGCAACGGATTTTTCATCCTGTATTTCGTATGAAAACTGGGAGAAAAACTCTTATTAAGCGGAAAATACATTGGAAAGGAGGCAGCGGACATGGAAAAAGTAAAAGAAAGAGATGGATTTTCCTTAATGGAAATGATAATTGTTATTGCTATTTTGGGAATGATTACCGGTGGTATTGCGGTTACTTATAATATGGTCCGTTCTGCCGATGTAAAGGGGATGGCTTATGATATTGATTCGAGCCTGACGAACTTGAAATCCAAAAACATGGGAAGCAATAAGCAGTTATTTATGCATTTGTATAAACAGTCAGGAAATTATTTTATTGATTATACCGAAGAGGAAAGTTACACCCCGTCAGGGGAAGGAGAGTCGGTTGGCGAATCCGGCATTTCCCTCAAATATGATGGAAAAGAATTGACGGACGGAGAGGTCATCACGATAGGAATTCAGAAAAAAGACGGTGCATTTTCCGTTGGTCCTGAAGAAATTGAAGTTTATGACAATAATGTAAATGATTACATGGTATATCTGGTGAAGGATACCGGTAAACACTATGTGGAAGAATTACAGTAAAGAGTTGATTGTGGAAGGTGATTGTATGAAAGGAAAAGTACGAGCGGGATATTCGCTGATTGAATTAATGATAGCCATGGCGATTTCAGCTATTGTTCTTACGGCAATCATTGGTCTGATTGGTTTTGCTACGAGAAACATGAGAATTACACAGACCTCGGTGGATTTGCAGAATCAGGCAAAAGAGACATTAAACCACATGACGACTTATGTGATGGAAGGAAGCCGTGTCGAATGGGATGACAATAAAAAACGACTTACAATAACAAAGGATAAAATCGGTGCAGATCATAAGCCGGAGAGTTCGCTTGCAAGTTATTACTGGCAGGATGGCGATGCCGTTTATTTTGCAAAGGACACCGAGACGAAGAAGGCGGTTTTGACCTCGGATAAAAAACATCTTTTATTAGATCATGTAAAAGATTTTACATGTGAGAAAAAAGAAGATAAAGAGAAAAAGCAAAAGGATATTCTCCATATTTCACTGCAGTTGAAAAATGAAGATATGGCAGAGTTTACCTGTGATAAAGAAGTTATGATGAGAAATCAGTAAAGGAGGCGGTTTTTTTGAGAACAAGAAAAAAAATATGGTTTTTATATAGTTTGATTCCAATTGTAATCGCCATTGTTGTAGGTATCGGCATTTATACAAGAGCATTTGGTATGTTTAGTCCGAAAGAACCGTATGTGAAAGGGGAACCGGACTCAATTGCTTTGGATTCCGTGACGGATGAAGGAAAGAACTGGATTGGCGAAATGGGTACCGGAGCGAAACCGGCAACCTCGGATGTGCCGACCTGCGAAGGGAAAAAAGGAACAAAAGATAATCCGTTTGTGATTTTGGAAATTGTTGCAGACAAGGCGCAGCAGCAGATGGGGTATCTTGCGATGGATGAAAATGAGACGAAACCGCTGGATATTTTGCAGTACGGCATTGATACTGCCGCAGAGCAAAAACGTTCTTATGTTCCGGGCAGTTCTTCTATTATGGGACAGGATAATTTGAAAGAAATCGGACAGTGGTTCTGCAACTGGAAATATTCGGTTTATAAAATTGGGAAAAAGGCAGAAAAAGAATCCATTCCTTATACAGAGATTGCCAAATTATATAATGTTGAGATTACATCAAACGATTTAGAAAAGGCGGGTGTGTCAACAGAGGCATTTGACGAGCAGTTACAGAAAGGAAAAACACAGAAATTCAGCAGAGAAGTTTATGATGTTCCGGCATTAATCAAAAAATATCCGGACTTCTTTGAGAAAGACAGCGATAAAAATACCATCCGTAAACCGGCAAAAGAGGATATTAATAACTGGTCGGTGAAAAAGAAAACGGAAGTTGTGAAGGAAGCAGAAGAAGAGATTTATAAGAAAACCGGATATCTTGTGGCAGTAGAGCCGGGTAAAGGTGAGTTTGGTTTTGCTAGCGAGAGTGATGCTTCAAATTTCATTTTCACAAAAATGGGAACGGATGCAGACCGCTGGATTTATGTCGAGAAGGAAGAGGATTTACCGGAAGGGGTATTGGAGAGGTACACAAACCGGACGGCACAAATTGGGCAGTATGGATTTTGGAATAACGAAACGAATATTGGTTGGACGGATTCAACATCTGAGTTATATAACTATGATAATAATCAAAATGGAAAAGAGGCTTCGGCGTTGACTGGAATGATGCTGAAATTATCCGATAACAGCAATTTGACCAGCAAATATGTGAAGTCCCCACAGGAGACAAAGGATATTTATACCTTTTCTTATTATGGATTGAAAAATAATAACGTGTTAAAACGTCAGTTGTTCCATTTTACAACGCAGGAAGCATACGATGATTTTCACATGCAGGTTATCTGCATGACACCTTCGGAGCTGAATGCGATTGGGAAAAAGGATACCAAAGAAAAGGTGGATATGATAGAGCGCGCGGATATGTTCTATCTGGGCAGTTACGATTCAGAAACAAATAATATTGCGAATGTATATAAGTTATATTATAAATACGTGGAAAATCAGAAGGATTATCAGTACGATTCGTCCAAAGTAGCAGAATTTATGGACGAAGATTTGGATTGGAATTTGTGCTTTAAATTGATATATCGTTTGTGTAATAACAAAAATCTGCCATTAGTCATGACAAACCGTCTTGGTAATCTGGAAAAATATGGAACAGCAGATGTTAAGATGTATCAATCGAAAAAGACGCCGAATGTGACGAGAAAAGCGACGCTTAATAATTTGGCAAAACTTTATATCATCGCATCACAGTTTGATTTGACGGCGAAAAAAGAAGAGGATGAATCGTATATCCGAACTTTTTATGATGACATTTTGATGACGGGAAAATTAGAGCAGATAGTTTTAAATGATACGGCGAAAACAGATGCAAAAACGCCGGCAGATAACACCGGTTATTATGTCAGACCTAAGACAATTGAAACCGATGATTTGACCGAAAAGCAAAAGTGTTATTATCTGTGGAATCCGCTTACTTTCTATCCGGAAGCGGATGAGATGGATGCGCTCTGGAGTACAGACAGCCAGTGTAATATTAACGTAGATAAATTTGTTTCCTATGGCTATAATCGTTCTTATTTTGATGTGAATGATGCGAGTAATATTTTTACATCATCAAAGATGGGAATGAAAGCTAAGGGCAGTGACGGTGAACATGGTAATGTGGCAATTCCGCAAAATGCAAACAATGAAAATTATTCGACATTACTTGGTAATACGGAAAATGCAGATGTTTTAAATGTTGCGATGGATACGGCATTTCAGATTATGAATAATCGTCCGGAAACCGTAAATAATTTGGTTGTAAAGGCATTAAAACAGGCAAAGAAATATGTGAAATTAGCCGATGATTCGGTTTTGATTGATTATTCGTCCGACCGTTCGTATACCAGCGAAACCTCATATCTGAAAGTTCAGATTCACGATAATAACAATACTGAAGATGGTTTGGTGACAAAGATATCGCTAAAGAACGAGAGCGGTGAAACGGCACCCGGCTCAAATCTTATTCTGTATACGACAAAGGATATGACGACAGCTTGCGAGAAAACTACCTATAGTGGTAAGACCGGTTATCAGGTAAAAACATCGGCGCCTTTGATTGCGTATATCCCATATTCCATAAAGGATTGGGCAAAGGGATATAACATCATCGAATTTGAAACCGTAGGAAGAACGTACAGCGAGCGCAAGAAAAAGACGATTATGGGCAGCCCTGTGACCTCTCAGATTACGATTGGTGAGCGGACGCTGTTTAGTCTGGAATAAGAAACGGAAGTGGAATTATGCAGAGTATTAAAGATATAAAACAATTGTTTGAACAGGCGGAAAAAGAGCAGTGGAATGCTCTTTTTTCGCAGTATAAAACGGATGAACGTGCAGGTGTGCAGAAACTTATCACACAGTATGAGAACAAACTCGTAAAATATAGAAAAGAGCAGGAAAGACTGTATCGAATGCTAGAGTTTGAGCGCAAATATGGGGATGAATTTTCCTGTATCTGCGGTATTGATGAGGCGGGGCGCGGACCGTTTGCGGGACCTGTTGTTGCAGGGGCAGTCATCCTGCCAAAAGGACTTACGATTGAAGGGTTAAACGATTCAAAACAGGTGAGTGCAAAAAAGCGTGAGGAATTGTATGATGAAATTAAGGAAAAGGCTGTGAGTGTCGGCATTGGCATGAGTTCACCGGCAAGAATTGATGAAATCAATATTTTACAGGCGACTTATGAAGCTATGCAGCATGCGGTCGAGGATTTGGATGTTGTTCCGGATTTGTTATTAAACGATGCGGTTACGATTCCTTTGATTCCGATTCGTCAGGTCGGTATTATAAAAGGAGATGCAAGAAGTTTATCCATAGCGGCTGCCAGCATTATGGCAAAGGTTACGAGGGACCGCATGATGGTCGAATACGCAGAACTTTATCCGGAGTACGGCTTTGAAAAAAATAAAGGATATGGTTCGGCAGAGCACCGTGAGGCACTGAAAAAATACGGACCGTGTCCGATTCACAGGAGCACATTTATTCATAACTGGATTTCCTAAGGAGGGAATAAGTATGGCATATGAAAAGGAAAAAAAGACAGCGGTTGCGCTTGAATATACGCCGGGTGAGCAGGCTCCAAAGGTCATTGCCAGTGGACGCGGTTATCTGGCAGATAAAATCATAGATGTGGCAAAAGAGGAAAATGTGCCGATTCATAAAGACGAAAAACTTGCCCGCTCGCTGTCGGTTCTTGATATTGGAGAATATATTCCGCAGGAGTTGTACTCAATTGTGGCAGAGGTGTTAGTTTTTGTGGATGATATGGACAAAATTCAAAGTAAGGTGAAGAAAAAATAATGAATCAACGAGAAGTGGGAGCAAAAAAAGAAGAGCAGGCGGGAGAATATTTGAAATCCTGCGGCTATGAACTGGAAGCAAAAAATTATTATTGTCGGTTTGGCGAGATTGACATTATTGCCAGAGAAGGAAAGTATCTTTGCTTTGTCGAGGTTAAATATCGGAAAAATGAAAAATACGGTGCGCCGGAAGGTGCTATTTCGCCCACGAAAATAAAACGGATTTGTAAAACGAGTCAGTTTTATTTATGGGAGCATAAATTGCCGGAGGATACACCGGTGCGGTATGATGTCGTGTTTATAATCGGGGATGAATGTCGTCTTGTGAGGGATGCTTTTTCATTTTTCGGATGAAAGAAAGTAGAACGTTTACTTGCTTTTTGTTCCTAAAAGCAATATAATAGGATAGATTGGCAGAAATGGAGGATGAGCATGGGAAAAGCAATATTGGCTATTGTTGGACGGCCGAATGTTGGAAAGTCAACATTATTTAATACATTAGCCGGGGAAAAGATTTCGATTGTAGAAGACCATCCCGGCGTTACAAGAGACCGTATTTATGCAGATGTTACATGGCTGAATCATTCCTTTTCAATGATTGATACCGGCGGTATTGAGATGGATTCAAAGGATAAGATGTTAAAGCACATGAGAGAACAGGCGGACATTGCGATTGACACAGCGGATGTGATTTTGTTCCTCGTGGATGTGAGACAGGGACTTGTAGATGCGGATTTTAAAGTGGCAGATATGCTGAGAAAATCCGGGAAACCGGTGATTTTAGTTGTAAATAAAGTCGACAATTTTGAAAAATATATGCCGGATGTGTATGAATTTTACAATTTGGGTATTGGAGACCCGCATCCGATTTCTGCAGCATCTAAGCTTGGTATTGGTGATATGTTGGATGCCGTTATGGAATTGTTTGATTTGGAAAAAATTGAAGAGGAAGAGGATGACAGACCTAAGATTGCCATTGTCGGTAAGCCAAATGCCGGAAAGTCTTCTTTGATTAATAATCTGTTAGGTGAAAATCGTGTTATTGTTTCGGATGTTGCCGGAACAACAAGAGATGCGATTGACACAGAAATTGTTTACAATGGCACGGAATATGTGTTTATTGATACTGCCGGACTCAGACGGAAGAGTAAAATTAAGGAAAATATTGAACGCTACAGTATTATTCGCACAGTTGCAGCAATTGAGCGCTCGGATGTGGTCATTCTGATGATTGATGCCACGGAAGGCGTGTCTGAGCAGGATGCGAAAATTGCGGGAATTGCCCACGACAGAGGCCGTGGATTGATTATTGCGGTCAACAAATGGGATGCAATCGAAAAAGACAATCATACGGTGAAAGAATATACGAAAAAAGTACGGGACATTTTGTCCTTTGTTCCGTATGCGGAAATTATTTTTATTTCTGCCCTGACCGGACAGCGTACAAAGAAAATTTTTGATTTACTTGAAACGGTTATTGAGAATCACGCAATGCGCATCCAGACCGGTGTGCTAAATGAGATTTTGATGGAGGCAGTCGCATTACAGCAGCCACCTTCTGACAAAGGAAAGCGGTTGAAACTGTTTTATATGACGCAGGTGAGTACAAAGCCACCGACGTTTGTTTTGTTTGTCAATAAAAAAGAACTGATGCATTTTTCGTATCAGCGGTATATCGAAAACCGGATTCGTGATACATTTGGTTTTATGGGTACACCGATTCGTATTTTTATCAGGGAACGTAAAGAAAAGGAGTAATTTATCATGGAACTTGTTTATTCAATAATCTTTTTAATCATTGGTTATGGCTTTGGAAGCTTTTCAACCGGATATGTGGTTGGAAGGATGAGTGGACATAATATCCAGTCGGAGGGAAGTGGAAACATTGGCACGACCAATGCTCTTCGTACTATGGGAGCAAAAGGCGGTGCGCTTACCTTTGCCGGAGATTTATTAAAGGCATTTATTCCGACACTTTTGGTGCGCTTTGTTTTCTGTCCGAACATGGGGTATTCACCGGAAATGACCTATCTTATGACTTTGGTGATTGGTCTTGGTGTTGTAATTGGACATAATTTCCCTTTTTACCTTCATTTTAAAGGCGGCAAGGGAATTGCGGTATCGGCGGCAGTTATTGTTGCTTCTTCATCCAATACGAGTCTTGGCTGGATTATGATTGGTGTCTTTTTGGCAGTATTTATTATTGTTGTTGGAATTACCAGATATGTGTCTCTTGGCTCGTTGATTGTTGTGTGGTATTTTCCACTTTATGTGATTTTAGAGTACCATAGGATTGAAACGTCTTTGTTTGTCATTATGCTTTTCATTGCGCTGCTTTTTACAGCACTTGCCTACTTTAAGCATGCGGGAAATATAAGACGGTTAATGAATCATACAGAACGTAAATTGGGAGAAAAAAAGGAAAAGGAGAACGAATAGATGAAACATGTTAGTTTTTTAGGAGCAGGAAGCTGGGGAACCGCACTTGCCATTTTGTGTGCAAACAATGGACATCAGGTTACGATTTGGTCAAAGGTGAAAGCAGAGACCGATATGCTCAAAGAGCATAGAGAACATCTGGAACGTCTGCCTGGTGTAAAACTTCCGGATAGTATTGTGATTGAAGAAGATTTGGAAAAGGCATGTACCAATCAGGATGTTATTGTATGGTCAGTCGCTTCTCCGTTTGTCCGTTCGACGGCACAGGAAGCAAAGCCTTTTATCAAAGATAATCAGATTATTGTAAATGTTGGCAAGGGAATCGAGGAAAATACATTGATGACATTATGTGGAATCCTTGAGGATGAGCTGCCGATGGCAGATGTCTGTGTCCTTTCCGGACCAAGCCATGCGGAAGAAGTTTCCCATGGAGTACCAACAACGGTTGTTGTCGGAGCAAAGACGGAAAAGACGGCAATGTTTGTACAGGATGTGTTTATGAGTGACCGCTTCCGTGTATATACAAGTCCGGATATGATTGGTATTGAACTTGGCGGTGCACTGAAAAACGTAATTGCACTGGCTGCCGGTATTCTGGACGGTATGGGACTTGGCGATAATACGAAAGCTGCTTTGATGACACGCGGAATTGCTGAGATTTCCAGACTTGGTGTGGAACTTGGCGGAAAAATGGAAACATTCTGCGGTTTATCAGGTATTGGTGATTTGATTGTAACCTGTATCAGCACCCACAGCCGGAATCATAACTGCGGTTATATGTTAGGGCAGGGCAAGACGTTAGAGGAAGCAAAGAAAGAAATCAAGCAGGTTATCGAGGGCGTAAACTGTGCAAAAGCTGCGATGGCACTTGCCAATAAAAACCACGTAACAATGCCAATTGTGGAACAGATTAACGCAATTTTGTTCTCCGATAAAACGGCAGAGCAGGCAGTGGCAGACTTGCTGATGCGCGATAAAGTCAGTGAGTACAAGAGTTTGACGTGGTAGGGAATGCCTAAACGTAAGCAGAAAGTCTAAAATACAAATATTTGCCAGCGGATTTTTGCACTTGTAGTGAGTTAAAAATCCGCTGGCTTTTCAATACGGATATTTTTTTGTGCCGGCAGCCATTAAGGCAACTCTGTTTCGTAGATTTTAGCGAAAGAGTTGTTTTTGCTTGGAAAAATTTAACAAGTTATGCAACGCTTTTCTGATTTTTATGAAATTAGCGTTGTTTTAGTGCTGTTTTTAACTTATTTTAGTCATTAAAACAGGAAAAAATGCAACGTTTTATGTTTTTTTTGCAATTAAAGTTGTTTTGGTATCTTCATGATAAATTGGTGTTGACACGTAAATGTGTGTGTGATAGTATATGTATAACAGTTAGGGTGCTTTGTGATCCTGACGTTATCTATCAGTACGGGCTTGTACTGGTTTCGACAGGCCAGCTGAAGACGGTGAAGCTATCCGTGGACTGTGACCACGTTAAAACGCAGACTTAAATTTAAACGCTGATAATAATAAATTAGCTTACGCTGCCTAATTATGGCGGCTGTTGTGCTTAGGCGTCCTACAACCTAGGTTACAGCATCATTCCTTTGTAGGGAACCTTGCCGGTAAAGCTTTGAATTGGTAAGAGAAACATGAAGCTACTGATATTTAGTGGGTGTTAGTTCCCGCTATTTGGAGGGAATGGTTTTCGCAAGAGAACAAAAGAACTGACTATGATAGTAGAAGAACGTGGGATTCTGGTTTGGACGCGGGTTCGACTCCCGCCAGGTCCATTAATTTTCATAAGGAGGGATCCGCCGAAGGTGGGAAGAATCCTTATGAAGCACGCAGACGCATGCGAACGGAGTTCGCCT
>ULMF01038924.1_pt1 | contig 11452 bp, 9 predicted proteins | sample 1951581 | NCBI WGS metagenome assembly ULMF01 (sample SAMEA4835543, study PRJEB28245) | human gut metagenome | biome: gut microbiome; material: fecal sample | place: Denmark | collected 2008
GCGGCGGAACGCGTCGGAATATTTGCGGGCGAACACTCCCATTATAAACACCGGGAAAAACTGTGTGAGCAGACCGATGCCTACGGGGTCGAAGTTTGCGGCGGGGTCGGAAATAAGGGGCGACACAAGAATCAGCGCCAGATATGCGGCGGCTGGTATGGCAACCTGTATCCACAAGCGTCGCGCGGCAGCCATCAGACGGCTTATGCCGGCATAGACAAGCACCACCTCAAACAGTGTCAGCGTAAACCAATAGCCGTCTTTCCAATAAGTGGTAAGAAGTTGCGGCCACGACTGCGACAAGGGCGATTGCAGACGGCTGTGCGGAAAATACCACATCCACAGCGCACTTACTGCCAGAAACGGTATGATAAGCTGCCAGAAGCGTTTGCGCAGATTGGGCATGGCGAAATCACCGTTGCCGGTAAGCTTATAGGTGAAATAGCCGCTGATAAAGAAAAATATCGGCATGTGTATTTCTCCAACAAGCTTGAAAAGCACCGCGCTGTCGATGTCGCGTATGCACATCGTCAGCACGTGCCCCATCACCACCAGATATATGGCGATGCCCTTCAGCACATCGAACGCAGCCACCCGTTTTTTAGTTGTTGTCATCGTTTTTGGTTTACTCGGGGCAAAGTTACTCTTAAACTGCCATTTTTCAAAGAAACAGCAGTGGAATAGGCGCAAATAAACGCTCAGAAAAAAATATTTGCAAAAAAGTTTTTTTGATTGAAAAATTTCATACATTTGCAATGTGTTGCCCACGCTGAAAATCTTGATAGAGTTGAGGCGAGGCAAACGAATATATAAAAAGGCGTTAACTGTGCGCTTTGGTTTTGACGTTCAGAGAACTTCGCAACTTCAAAAGATATGTCAGAAGCCAAGCAACGGAAAGCGTCCTATTGGGTGTATTGTATCCTGACAACCAATGTCCGAGTCAAGGGCAGGGTGGTTGGGCATAACCATACATCTGCGTGGGGCTTTCAGCGTTGCTCGTTTCGACATATTGGGCAATGCGAAGGCCTTCTGAACGTGAAGCGAGCATCAGTCTGGCTCCACGCTTTTTTATTTTAGAGTGTATGAATTTCGTCAACAAGGAGTCTGTTGACTGCGTTTGTTAGCGGAATTAGAATGAATATACTGCAAAACAATCCATATCGTATTCTCGGAGTTTATTCAAATTCTCCAACAAAGGAAAGATTGGCTAACCACAATCGCATGAAAGCGTTTTTGAAGGTAGGCAAGTCAGTTTTCTTCCCTTTGGATTTGCCACAATATCTTTCGGCCATTAATCGTACGGAAGCTTCAGTAGCAGATGCCGAATCAAAGCTGACTTTGCCTAAAGACCAAATTTTGTATGCACAATTTTGGTTTATAAAAACGACTCCATTAGATGAAGTGGCTTTTAATCATCTTTTCGCAGGAGAAATAGATAAAGCTGAGGAAATATGGCAAAAAAGAGAATGTGCTTCGTCTTTACAAAACCTTTTGGTTTGCGCTTTGATGCATAATGATTACGCAACGGCTATTTCTTATGCCGAGACTTTGTATGGAAGTGCACAATATGCTACACAATTAATATCAGCTGTTGTGGGAGGCTCTGCGAATATTGACATCATTAGCCTCTCTCATGATTTTTTAGATGTGTTGATTGAGGAGGTCGGTTGCCCAATAATAATTCGGTACTTGAATATTTCCGAATGGAAAAGCTATGTTTCTAAAAAGGCTGTTTCTCCCATAATCAAACAATTGGAAGAAGCCGTGGCAAAAGCGATGTCTACCCGAAAGAACGGACCTATCGCACGGTGGAATGCTGGAAATAAACTAATGGCTACAGCCAAACAGTTGCTCCCGCAATTACGAAAACTGTTACCTAAGTCAGATTTGCAATATCAGATGATTGCAGACAAGTTGGGACTTGAAATCCTGCAATGCGGTATTGACTATTTCAATGATTCAGAAGAGCCTGACGCAGCACACAAAGCTATGAGTTTACAGAAATATGCCAAAAGCATTGTGGTTGGGCAAATGGCTAAAGATAGATGTAAAGAGAATGTTGATATTCTTCAAGGGATTATTGACAATTTACCGCCATCTGAAGTTTTTATGGAAGATAGGGCTATTCATGAGGAATTGCGTAAATATTGTTTGTTGCCAGATAAAATTTGTCATGCAGTTGCGTTGTTGAATAACGCGAAGCCCCATATCCAATCTATAAAGCGTAAACTCGGTGTGTCAAATGCTTATTATCTTAAAATCTCAACCCAAATAGTGGGGAACGCTCTAAGTAATGTTATCGCTGAGGTTAATAAAGAGCAATCCATACTGAATGTAGACAAAGATAATCCTAATGCTGCATTAGCAGCTATTCTTGGAATTACTCATGTGAAATCTGTTTTGGAAGAAGCATGGAAAGCCACGAGAATAATGGATGGCTTTGATATGGAAGCCGATTACAAGAGTGGTAGATATAGCGAAAATCGCTCAATACTAAAAGGACTGTGTGAACAAATGGGTGTTTCTACATCTACTTATACGCCAAGTTCATCATCCTCACAACCAACACATAGAAATACTTCCTCTACAGCACGTCCTTATTCCTCTGCATCAAACAGAGCAACAGTAAATAGGCAGACAACATCTACTAATTACAGTTCTTCAAGTTCAAGTGATGGTCCCCCATGGGGGTGTTTTATTGTTATAGCAATATACATAATAATATTTTTAATTTCAATATGTAGCTAAAATGAAGAAGATATTTACAATTTTGATGCTGGCAGTTATAGGTTGTCAGTTTGCTAATGCTAAGTCGATAAACGATAATACAGACAAGATTGAAGCTTTGGAAGGAAAGTGTTGTATTTTGCAGAAGAAGCAAGTAAAGGCAGATAATAATTTGCGAAAGCTTATTGAGAGCCAGCATGTGGCAGAACGCAAAATACAAACACTTGCAAAGGAGAACGAAGCGCAACGTTTGGCTATTGACAGTTTGCAAGATAAATGCAAATCTTTAGAAGAAGCACAATCTACTGACAGAGAAAAAATAAATGGAAAGATTGACGCTACAGATAATAATGTTCGTACCAACCAAGACCTACTTCAATCTCGTACTTTGTATGGGGTAATTGTCGTAATAGTTGTCCTTGCTATTATAGTAGTCATAGCGTATCGATTAGCCAAACGCATCAAGTCTGGAAATTCGACGATTGGTGATGTGCGTAAGGCGCAGGATGCGTTGCAGGCTGCACAAACTAAAATGCAAGAAGAATCGATAAAATTAGACAACCAACTCCTTGCTATTGTTCAAAAGCAACTTGATGCTTCTGTTACGTCAGCAAACAAAACAACAGGAGAACCAGACCATTCGCTTGTGGTAAAACTTGCAGATGAAATAGCAAGAATAGAGACCAACCTCTCAAAAATGGATAAATCTGTAAGAGGTTACAAGCAACTTGTTCAAGCAAAGGATCGTATGATAAACAATGTGCGTGCCAATGGCTATGAAATCATTAGTTTGCTTGGACAAGAATATAACGATGGTATGCAATTCCAAACGAGATTTGTTCCAGACGAAAGCTTACCTGAAGGCAAGCGTATAATCACAGGAATGATCAAGATGCAGGTTAATTATAATGGCAAGATGATACAACCTGCCGAAATCGTAGTAAGTCAAAACATCTAAATACTATAAAACTATGGCAAGAATCAAAATAGACTATGGCATAGACCTTGGTACGACAAACTCGGCTATAGCCAGAATGGAGAATGGTGAGTCTGTTATAAAACAAACCAAAAACGGTATGGACACATTGCCTTCTTGTGTCTATTTCTCAAAGAACAAGAAGGGGGAACGTGCCTTGCGCATTGGCATGAAAGCAAAAGATTCTGTGTATTCTGATGCTATCACGGCTTTGAGCAAGAATGAACCTCCAAAAGAGTGTGGTTATTTGGAGTTTAAGCGTGAAATGGGCTCAGACAAGAAATATTCCAATGAGAATATGTCAAAGGAATATTACTCTCCAGAAGAACTTTCTGCAGAGGTCTTGAAAGAGTTGAAAAGTCTTATCAATGACGAAACAGTCAATTCTGTGGTCATTACTGTGCCTGCCATGTTTACAGCCATACAAAAGGATGCAACAATGAAAGCTGCACGTATTGCAGGTTTCAAGCAAAGTGAATTGTTGCAGGAACCTATAGCTGCTTGTATGGCGTATGGTTTGTCGAGTGAGAAAAAAGATGGCAAATGGTTGGTCTTTGACTTTGGTGGAGGTACGTTTGACGCAGCTTTAGTGAAGGTCGAAGATGGTATATTGACGGTGTTTGATACAGAAGGTGACAACTACCTTGGTGGCAAGAATCTTGACGAAGCTGTTGTCAATAAAATACTTATGCCAAGTTTGAAAGAGGACTATGCCCTTTCTTCATACGAAACTACGGAATGGAAGAAGAAAGCCTTAATGGATGCTCTTAAAGGTCCAGCCGAGGAACTGAGAATCGCATTGTCATTTGCTGATAGTGCAGATTATTCCACTTATGACCGCAACTTAAATCTGGGAAAAGATGACAATGGTGAGGAGATTGACCTCGAAATTACAGTTACAAAAGACCAACTGATTGAGGCTATTGGCGAACAGTACCAAAAAGCGGTCAACATTTGTAAGAATCTATTGGAAAGAAATGGACTTACTGGAAAAGACTTGTCTTCACTCATACTTGTTGGTGGACCAACCTATTCGCCAATAATTCGTGACATGTTGAAAGAAGAGGTTACGCCAAATGTAGACACCAGTATCAATCCTATGACCGCTGTTGCACGTGGCGCAGCTCTTTATGCTTCTACAATAGACGCAAATGTTAATGAGGCTGAAATTAAAAAGGAAGCAAAGGCGGATATTGTGTTCCTGCAAGTTGGCTATGAATCTACATCGGTTGAATCATCAGAATGGGTAAGCATCAGCATTGACAAGGAAAAGACAGGGAACAATAGTCCTAACGAGTTATCTATCGAATTGCAACGTGCAGATGGCGCATGGAGAAGTGACCGAACTTCTGTAGATACAAATGGCAATGTTATTGAGGCATTCTTGCTTGAAGGTAAGCCAAACACATTTAAAGTGAAGGCTTACAATCAGCAAGGCAATGCTGTTGAGATTTTCCCTTCTGAATTTACCATTATCCAAGGTGTCAAAGTTGGTGCTGCACCTCTTCCTTATAATATAGGTATAGCAGTTTATAATGACATCAAAAAGCGTGGTGTATTCTTACCAGCCAAAGGGTTGGAAAAGAACAAGCCTCTGCCAGCCGTAGGTGTTGTGTCTGATAGAAAAATGACACAGGCATTGCGCCCTGGAGTTTCTACTGATGTGTTGTCTATTCCTGTTTATCAAGTATCAGGCTTAGAAGCCGAAGGAAAAACAGCTGCATTAAATACGCAAATATCTAATGTGGTTGTTACTGGTGATGACGTTGAACAGCTCATCCCTGAGAATTCGAATGTGGAAATCACTCTGCATGTTGATTCCTCAGAAATGATGACAATGGAGGTGTATTTCCCATCTGTAGACTTCACGGTAAAAAAAGAATTAGACTTAAGCAAACGTGAGTCTTCTGAGGATGCTATTTCGTGGGTAAATAAAGAATTGGGTTCTGCTCAAAGAAGTATAGAGGCATTGCTTTCTTCCGGTATCTCTGTCGAAGAGTTGAATAAAGAACTTGATGCCGTAAAAGAATTAGCTTCAAGTGGTAACGACCCTATGCGTACTCAATCAAATTTAAAGGAGCTTCTACGTAAGATAGAAGAACTTGACGATAGCACCGAGTGGCAACGTGTAGAGAGAGAACTCCGAGAAAAATTTGATAGACTGGAGAAAGCACAAAACGACTTAGGTAATGACAAGTCAGCTCAATTGGTCAGCCAAATCCGTAGTCAAGTAGATAATGTTATACGAGTACAAGATGCTAAGCTAGGACGAGAAATTCTTGGCCAAATTGGTAAATTGTTTGTCCATTTGACATTGGTATATCAGTGTATGGGACTTATCCGTGATTGCCATAATCGTTTTGGAACAATTCGTTGGAAAGACGCGTCACGAGCTCGCCAACTTATCAACAGAGGTTTGGAAGATATTAACAATCAGCCGTCTGTTGACAAACTTCATCCAATAGCATGTGGTCTTATTGATCTTATGCCGAATGAAGAAGCAGCTAACGCTGGAGGACTTTTAAAATAGAACACAAATGAGAATAGAAGATGCTTCGAAAAAGCTCAAATTTCATAACGATTTGTTAGGAAGAAGCCTAAGTGGTGCGAGTATTGATGAATTAATAATTGCACCTACCGATATGGATTTGAGACAACAATTTGAAAAATTGTATGTTAGCAGTTTAGATGCACAAATGGCAATAAAGCCTTTTATCGCAGAGGATGTTGACCTTTTGGTGGTATTTGATAAGAAGCGTATCCATGAACAGGGAGTGCTTATTTCCACATCATTAGACAAAACGTTAAAAATGTTATCAAATGAAAACTACATTTAGTTCCTTATTGGAACATATAGAAACATTTCCTGTTAATGCGGAAGTCAATAAAAAGGAAGAAGAACTGTATTGCGCAACTGCTTTTATAACGCTTTTGCAGTCAGGACTTCTTACTCAAGATGTTGATGAAAGTGGAGATGGATTGACTAAAAAACAAGATGTTTTAGATTTTAAAGATTTCGAATCTCAAAGTGCTATAAAATGTCTTGCAAAAATTATGCAGTATGATTTACCTGAAGGTATTAGGGATAAACTTCTATACCTAAAGCCAAAAGTTGAGGAACTATCAAGATTAAATCATTATATTGCTATCAACAATCGTCAGATGCAGGAAACGCTTTTAACAGCATTGAAAAGAAACAATTCAAATTCGGGTTGTATGGTAACAATGCTTATACTTGTGGGCATAGCATTATTGAACCTTCTATAATACATTAACATATGTACTTCAAAAAGAACGACAAAATTGGCATATACACAGTAGCGTTTCCGCATAAACAAGGGTCTTATGCGGAAACCTATCGTGTAAAAGATACAAGTGGCAAGACCCGCTTCTTGAAACTTATCAATTACTCAAAACTCAATCGTAATCAGATTGATGATAATGGCCGAGTGATAGAGGTTGAAATTGCCAAACTATTGAATCACCATAATCTTTGTCAGTTTATAGACTCTGGCAATATGATGATGAACGGAGGTCAATATGCTTGGTTCGTCACCGAATTTGTAAGCGGAGAAACTTTGTCACAGAGAATTATCCGTGATGATGAAATCAGCGTTTATGAAATAAAAACAATAGCAAAGGCGGTATTGTCAGCATTATCTTTCTTGCACTCACAAACGACACCTATCATTCATAACGAGGTGACAATACAAAACGTTTTCCTTAATCTCGTTGGAGAATTACAGAATTTGAAACTTATAGATTTTGGATATGCAAGATTCTTGAACCAGTCGCCAGCTAAGCCTGACTTGGATGAATTAAATCCATTCTATCTTGCGCCAGAACGTTTTTCTGGAGTATGTTCTATTCAGACAGACCTCTATTCTGTTGGAGTGATGATGTATCATCTCCTTTATGGAGAGTTGCCTTGGTTTTTAGATGTTTCAAGGAGGCATGGGCAAGATGTTATTGATTCCATCTTGGCAGAACGTGACAAAGAACTTGAACTAACAAAAGAGGACAAGTATGAACTTGACGACCAACTGCTGAATGTGATAGCAAAATCTTTAAGCTATGATAGCGAAGATAGATTTCAAAGTGCAGATGAGTTTATAAAGGCTATTGACGGAGAAGTAAAGATAGAACGCCAATCCACGAAACGTAAGATTTTATCACAACAACAATCCGACAATACGCCAGCTTCTTCCGCTATCAAAAAGAAAGGTGAAGGCTTTGCTGCAGTTGCAGGAATGGAAGAGTTGAAGCAACAAATGCGTGAAGAAGTAATCGAACCTCTCCACAATCCCGAAGAATATCATCGCTATGGCGTAACTATACCAAATGGAATGTTGCTGTATGGTCCTCCTGGTTGTGGAAAGACATTTTTTGCGAAACACTTTGCAGAAGAGGTCGGATTCAATTTTATGTGCATTACGCCAGCTACTCTAAAGAGCCGTTATGTTAATGCTACGCAAGAGAATATTGCCAAGATGTTTAAAGAGGCAGAGGAGAACGCACCAACAGTGATTTTCATTGACGAGATGAATGAACTTGTCCCTAATCGAGATGATGGGAATGTGCATGAAATGTCAAGAAGTGCAGTGAATGAGATGTTGGCTCAAATGGATAGGACTGGAGAAAAAGGCATATTCATTATTGGGGCAACCAACTATCCAAATATGATTGACCCTGCGATTTTGCGTGCGGGACGTTTGGATAAAAAATATTACATTGGCGTGCCTGATAAGAAAGCTCGAATGGCATTGTTCAAGTTGTATTTGGAGAAACGACCTTATGACTTTGGCTTAGACTATCAGCAATTAGCCGATATGACCCAAAACTATGTTTCCGCTGATATACAGTTGATTGTCAATGATGCCTCACGAAATGCACTTCGCCGACATAGCAAAATAACGATGGAGCTATTGAAAGCTGCAATTACAAACACAACTCCTTCTCTTAGCAACAATGAATTACGCAAATACGAGCGCATTCGAGCTATGATGAATGGCGAAGAAATGAAGAAGTCCGATGATAGACCTCGTATAGGTTTTAACGTTTAAATTATTACTGTTATGACAAAAGAAGAATTATACTTGAAAACCATTTTCTGTTGCATCGCTTGTGATGGAGATATTGCCACTGAAGAAGTCGATATGGTTAGAGATTTGTGTGTAAAAGACAGAATTTTCCACAATCTGGATTCTGAAAAGTACCTCAACTCATGGATTACAGAAATCAATGAGCAAGGTGGTGTGTTTTTACGAACTTATCTTAAAGAGATAAATTCTGTAGAATTGAACAAACAAGAACAGTTATTACTGGTATCACTTGCAATCAAAGCAATAGAAGCAGACAACTGTATAAAATACGCAGAAGTAAAATTCTTCAAAAAGATACGTTCAAGACTTACTATAAGCGATGAGGCTATATTGGCAGAACATCCCAACAAGGAAGATCTTCTCTTGCCAGATATCAACATAGCTGAGGTCCCTCAATGGGACGATAGTACACATTTTTCGCAAATATCTATTCCTATTCAACCCAACTAAGTATAAACGATTATGTGGAATCCTTTTAAGAAAAAAGACCCATTAGAGGGACAAAGAGCTAACTATGCTTTGGCATTTGACATTATTCCAAAAGTTCTAAATGCATTTAGAACAGGGTATATGCCATTCACAGAATTGGGAAAAATTTCAACCTTCATAGCTTTTGCTGGTGATAGCAGGAATATAATAAAATGGAAAAAGATAACGATTTCTGGCACCGATTTCAAAAGCTATCAAGATAAGCACATGATAGTAATTCGGTTCCCAGAGCCGTTTACTTTATCAAGTGCAAAAGCTGGAATAATTGTTGTTGACAAAAGAAATCGCCAAACAAGATATTTTACACTGGAGGCTTCTTTTGGCGAGTGTATGATTGTTGAAATCTCAGGAACGGAACGCGACAATACGGGCATCACTATTGCTGACAAAGAAGATCTTACAGAATTTGCCTCCATCGTTTTCAATTTAGCCATAAAGCAAGACGAGAATAAATCTGCATCAACTGAACAAATCGCCAATAAAACGGAACAAGCTGGTGTTGGCGAAAGTGTCATTGCATTATCGCTTAATGCTCTAATAGAACAAATGTCCAGAATGTACACAGAATGGAATGGCCTGTTTACAGTAACTCCTATGTCTGACCATGTTTTGGTAAGATGTCATAAAGGATTTGAAGATACGAATACTCGCAAGGCGATACCATGCCTATGGCGTAGAAAATCATTTATTGAAAATTGCAAAATGTTTAATGTCAAAAGAATTGTATTTTTAGATCCTGTGAATTCTACTTTTGATGAATTAAGACCAATGGAAATAGACGTATCAGCACTTGATTAGATGGCTTAAGGACATATTTTCCAGACAGCAATATAAAAAAGTATAGACCTCGGATAGGTTTTTAATGTTTAACCAAAATAGGGCGTTGGGAAGACCGCCACATTTGAAAAAAACGAGTGAAAAATTGGTGTTGAGGAGAAGTTTTAACGTTTGCGGGGGTGCTTGTTTTTTTGTCGGTGGATTTGGAGGCGAAAAGGTGTCGGGCGGGCGGCTTTGACCGGCGAAAATGACGATATGCATCGACAGAGGGCGGCTATAATCAAAAAAACTTTCAAAAAACGGCAATCGATTTTTTTGTTACGATGGGAAATGCTAATTTTGCAGACTGTACGTACAAGAAAGAATTTATGGATATATCTGTTATAGTTCCGCTGTATAATGAGGCGGAATCGCTGCCTGAACTGGAGGCTTGGATTGAACGCGTGATGAAAGCCAACGGGTTCTCGTATGAGATTATTTTTGTCAACGATGGCTCGACCGACGCTTCGTGGAAGGTTATCAACGACTTGAAGGCCAAGAGTGCGGCTGTGAAGGGTGTTTGTTTCCGCCGCAACTATGGCAAGTCGCCGGCGCTTAACGTGGGATTCGAGCGTGCCGAGGGCGATGTGGTGATTACTATGGACGCCGACCTTCAGGACAGTCCTGACGAGATTCCGGAACTTTATCGGATGATTATGGAGGATGGCTACGACCTTGTGTCGGGATGGAAGCAGAAGCGCTACGACCCGCTGTCGAAGACGATTCCTACAAAGCTTTTCAATGCCACGGCGCGCAAGGTGAGCGGCATCAAGAATCTGCACGATTTCAACTGCGGTCTGAAGGCTTATCGCAAGGATGTGGTTAAAAACATCGAGGTTTATGGCGAGATGCACCGCTATATCCCTTATCTTGCCAAAAATGCGGGTTTTGCACGCATCGGCGAGAAGGTGGTGCACCATCAGGCCCGCAAATATGGCACTACGAAGTTTGGCTTGAACCGTTTTGTCAACGGTTATCTCGACTTGCTGAGTCTGTGGTTTATCTCGAAGTTTGGCGGCAAGCCGATGCATATTTTCGGATTTCTCGGCTCAATAATGTTTCTTATCGGTTTTGTGTCGGCCATAGTGGTTGGCGCGATGAAGCTGTGTGCCATGTATAATGGCATGCCTTACCGTCTGGTTACCGACTCTCCGTATTTCTACATCGCTCTGACGATGATGCTTATGGGCTCGCAGTTTTTCCTTGCCGGATTTATCGGTGAGCTGATTGCCCGCAATGCCGAGGGCCGCAACAGTTATCAAATCCGTGAGGAGATTTGACGTGGGTATGACGGCTTTGCGCAACATATTGCTGGCGTTGTCGATAGGTGTGATTATGTGGA
>ULMF01051867.1_pt1 | contig 11145 bp, 10 predicted proteins | sample 1951581 | NCBI WGS metagenome assembly ULMF01 (sample SAMEA4835543, study PRJEB28245) | human gut metagenome | biome: gut microbiome; material: fecal sample | place: Denmark | collected 2008
CTTCTTCCATACGTTTGCGTACAAGTCCTTTTGTTTCTCTGATCATCGAATCTGTCGTCCATATTTTACCTGTAATATATGGTACAGATAATTTGTCGAAAATTATGGAAAGTTCCTTGCTTGCGGCTATATCAATATAGTCGGATGGTGCTGCAAAATAATATGAACACCCGTCCCCTCTGTAACTTTGTGTCGGTATGATAAATCTACCTTGTGTGGTTGTACGGTCAAGACTGCCACAGGAACCGAACATAATGAACTTTGATGCTCCAGTTAGCCAGCTTGCAAGATGACATTGAGAGGATGCTACTGCTGAACCTATTCCTGACAGGTAGAAAGTTATCGTAACTCCTTTATAAGTTGTTTTATAGATATGCGTATCGCCATTGCAAGCCGGCATAGTTGCAATAATTTCAGATTCGTAGGAATCAAGTAAATGCCGATGAATCTCCTTCGAGAATATTATCAGGCATATATCTGCAAAATCTCCACGTCTGCCGTAGAAATCAAACAGATTGATCATTGGTTCAGTTTCAATATCATAACTATCAGTAATCATAGCATATTGAATCAGATGTGAGTTTTATATTGCTCCGGTATCTCAAGATTGAAAGTTCTGCATAATAACAGGACGTCGTGGACATCATTTTCATCGTATTCATATCCAAGATGGAACTGTACCTGTGCCTCCGGGTTTATGCATGTTACCTCAATATTCCCGATATTTCCTTTACCTGAGAAAGTTTCGCTTGGGAAAGTGTATCCGTCATATAGAATTCCATCTTCGACATATTCGAAACAATGCAGATCGATTATTCTTCCGTTGTCATCTTTCCAGACAGTATGGCTATCGGTCGTATAGTCCATTACAACTTCTCTGTATCCCTTCCAGGTAATCACGGATATGGCCTTACCATAGTCTTTCTTCTCTACGAACAGATCGATGTCGTTATGTATTCTTGTTTCTCTGCCTATAAGTGCATCGACACCCCAACCGCCGTCCAGAAACACCTTTACAGATGCTTCAGACAGCATTTCAAGAATCTCACATGCATCAAAATAAGTGACCATAAAATTGCAATTAAAATAAACTTTGGTGCAAAGTTAATAAAATTCCGTGAGACTAAAGAGACTTATACGTAGAAAGTTAAACATACAACTGTATTTTCGCAGAAAATACTATAAAATGCCACCTGAAAAGCCCACTTTTCGTGCACATTTTTCCAACTAAAGCCATTTTTTCAACCTGATTGCTGAAACGACAATAAGGTTCACAATACCTGATTTTGCACCTTCAGGAACGCAGCACAAAATGATAGAAAATGAAAATTTCCGTTCATTTCCGTGTTAAGATATGTTAAGCAGATGTTTTCATTTTGGGGTTTTTGAAATTTTTGTTTCCAGTTTGTTTCTTTTGGTACTTTTTGCTTTTTGGGAGTGTTGATATTCAGCACTTTACAATTCGGAAGCAGATTCTCAAGAAGAAGATCATGATGGTTGTTGGCGCATGTATCTTCCTCGTTGCTGCAGCCCAGGCTCTGCCTTTGTTCTTCGGTCTCTAATCTATCATTCAAGCATTAAAGAATACATCATGTCAGAAGAAGTAAACGAAAATCAGTACGTAAGCTATCCCATGTTCAAGGGTCTCCAGAAGCCCCTTGAATTTATGGGGTTCCAGGGACGCTACATCACCTGGGCAGCCTGTGCCGTTGGTGGAGCCATCCTCGGCTTTATCATAGCATATTGCATTCTCGGCTTTGTGGTTGGTCTTGTGGTTCTTGCTGTTTCCCTCTGTTCGGGAGCCGCCCTCATCTTCTTCAAACAGAAGAAAGGGTTGCATACCAAGAAGGAAGAGCATGGTGTGTTCATCTATGCTTGTTCGCATAGAATGTAATCAAACAAAATTCAACCGTAAACAAATGAGCAAGTGTGTTGAAATCTGAATAGTGTAAATCGGTAGGCTCACCCTCTCGCAAGGATGAGCCTATCTTCATTTGATAAAAGAGCAAATAACAATGATCATATATGTAATCATAGCATTTGTAGCTATACTCATAGGCATGGCTATCTCAGTCTCTGCTTTTGGAACCGGAGGCAAACGCAAGAAGATCTTTCAGGACATCTACTTCTCTGTTGAGGATGTGGATGGCATTGGCGTGCTCTACACCAAGACTGGCGAATACTCAGCCATTTTGAAGATGGAGAACCCGGTGCAGAAGTATTCTGCCAACATAGACAGCTACTATGAGTTCAATCATCTTGTCACCGCACTTGCCCAGACCCTCGGTGAAGGCTATGCCATTCATAAGCAGGATGTCTTCGTGCGTAAGCAGTTTCAGGATGAGAGTAACGACAACCATGAGTTCTTGTCAGAGTCTTACTTCAAGTATTTCAATGGACGTTCCTATACTGACAGCCAGACTTATCTGATTATCACCCAGGAGAATAAGAAAAGCCGCATCTTCTCTTTTGACAGTAAGAAATGGCGCGACTTTATGGTGAAGATCCGAAAAGTCAAAGACCAATTGAAGGATTCCGGCATGGAAGCATCCTACCTGGACGGAAATACGGCTCGTGAATATGTTGACCGCTATTTCTCCATGAACTTTAACGACAAGACTGTGTCAATGACAAACTTCAAAGTTGATGAAGAGTCTATCAGCATGGGCAACAAACGATGCAAGGTCTATAGTCTTGTTGATGTTGACTGTGTCAGCACACCATCTATAGTCCGTCCATTCACCAATATTGAGGTGAACAATGTTTCGATGCCAGTGGATATGGTATCATTGGTTGACTGTATTCCTTCTGCAGATGTAGTAGTGTATAACCAGATGTTCTTTATTCCTAACCAGAAAAGAGAGCTCTCCCTTCTCGACAAGAAGAAAAACCGTCATGCCAGTATGCCAAATCCAAGCAACCAAATAGCCGTGGAGGACATCAAGAAGGTACAGGATGTGATAGCAAGAGAAAACAAACAGTTGGTATATGCCCACTTCAACCTTGTCGTTGGAGTACCTATAGATGCTGATATTCAGAAATGTACCAACCATCTGGAGAACTCCTTTGGTCGATTGGGCATTCATATCAGCAAAAGAGCCTACAACCAGTTGGAGCTGTTTGTCAACTCATTCCCTGGAAATTGCTACTCCACCAACCCAGAGTATGACCGTTTCCTGACTCTCAGTGATGCAGCAGCCTGTCTCATGTACAAAGAGCGCATTCAGCATAGTGAGGAAACCCCATTGAAGATTTACTATACAGACCGCCAAGGTGTGCCTGTTTCCATAGACATCAGTGGTAAGGAAGGAAAGAACAAGATAACGGATAACTCCAATTTCTTCTGCCTCGGTCCGTCTGGAAGCGGAAAGTCCTTCCACATGAATAGTGTAGTCCGTCAGATGTGGGAACAGAATACCGACGTTGTGATGGTTGATACCGGTAATTCATATGAAGGACTCTGCGAATATGTTGGTGGCAAGTATATCAGCTACACAGACGAGCATCCTATCACGATGAATCCTTTTGCCATCAAGCGTGAGGAGTTGAACATCGAGAAGATAGGCTTCCTGAAAAATCTGGTCATGCTCATCTGGAAAGGAACCCAAGGTGAAGTTACCAAGACGGAAGACCGTCTCATAGAGCAGGTTATCACGGAATACTTCGATGAATACTTCATGAAGAAACAAATAGAGAACCTGTCGTTCAACACATTCTACGAGTACAGTAAAGTCCGTATTCCTCAGATTATAAAGGAGAACAACCTGGCAGGAATCGACCTGGCATCCTACAACTATCTGCTGAAGGACTTCTACAAGGGCGGTAGCCATGAGCTCACCCTCAATGAGAACCTCGACACAAAGCTGTTTGATGAGACCTTCATCGTTTTCGAGATAGACTCCATCAAGGATGACCCTCTCCTATTCCCTCTTGTTACACTTATCATTATGGACGTTTTCATCCAGAAGATGCGTATCAAGAAGAACCGCAAGGTGCTTGTCATTGAAGAGGCATGGAAAGCCATTGCTTCGCCAATGATGGCAGAGTACATCAAATACCTCTACAAGACAGCCCGTAAGTTCTGGGCTTCTGTGGGTGTGGTTACTCAGGAGATCCAGGACATCGTGGGAAGTCCTATCGTGAAGGAAGCCATCATCAACAACTCTGATGTGGTGATGCTGCTTGACCAGAGCAAGTTCCGTGAACGTTTCGACGAGATCAAGGCAATCCTGGGTTTGACAGATGTGGACTGCAAGAAGATCTTCACCATCAACCGCCTTGAAAACAAGGAAGGCAGAAGCTTCTTCCGAGAAGTCTTTATCCGAAGAGGAAGTGTCGGAGGCGTGTTTGGTGTAGAAGAACCTCACGAGTGCTATATGACCTATACCACCGAGCGAGCAGAGAAGGAAGCCTTGAAGCTCTACAAGAAAGAGTTGCAATGCGACCATCAGCATGCCATCGAAGCCTATTGCCGAGACTGGGAACTGTCAGGGATCACCAAATCCTTGCCATTTGCCCAAAAGGTGAACCAGACTGGTCATGTGCTGAACCTCAAACCCAAGAGGAAATTTGATGAGTATATGTAACATGTCATAAACAATAATATTCAGGCAAATGAAACGCTATCTGATAATACTTACTCTCTATCTCTGTGCCGTAGTACCGATGATGGCACAGTACTACAGTGTGAACTATGACAAGCGCACTGTAGAAGCAATGACAGCCGCTTTTGCAACAGAGGCAGCTACTGAGGCGTATTATGCCGAACAGGTAGCTAAGATACGTGATCACTATCAGGCGGCAGAGGTGGCAGCGGCAGGAATCTTCACTTCTAAGTTCCTTGACCGCAAAGCCCTCACCCATCTGGGACTATGGACAAGTGCGACGGAGAACTACTATTACCGCCGTATCTACAACATGGTGTCGGCCAAGATTATGCCGAAGATATGGACTGTAGCTGGAATGATGCTCAAAAGTCCACAGAATGCTCTCTATTGGGGAAGCTATTTATATAAGGTATGTGAAGAGACCAAGACTCTCTGCTATCAGTTCGAGTCAATCGTCACCAACAGCACCCTCTCGTTCAAGGATATAGCATTTCTGGAGATTAACCAGGAATTGGCTGCCATCCTGAAACTCTCGGAGTTGGGAAACGTGGATTGGGAAGCGATGTTTGACAACTTTTCAGGTTTCGGTTCCAACTTCACCAAGGAGAATCTGAAGGAAGACATTGATAACCTGTATGCCATGGGAGTTAATCTTGCTTCTGCTGGAGCAGGCAATGCAGTAGGCTCCATTCTTGGCAACAGCAGTTTCAGTGGAACGATGATGGATAAGACAAGCAGCGTTATAGAGATTGCAGAAAATGTCTATGGTCTCTACAACAGTCTGTCAACCAATGCCGGAAACACAATATTGCAGTTCGTTGGAGGAAGAGACAGCATTGCAAATCTCTTCTCTTTATCGAACTACAATCTGACCTCCTGGGTAACAGACTATGCCCGTGAAGGAATGGGACAATACTACACCCAGCGATGGTATATCTATAGAGTTGATGCTGGTAATGTGAAGCTGTGTGACTACTATCCACCAACAGACAATGATGCCATCATCAAAGGTGATCACTGGTATCGTATCAGCACAAAGGACAAAAACTATACTCCAACATCGGCAGAAAGAGAAGCTGCATTGAGAAACTCAGAAAGCCACGCAGGTTGGAGTCGAAGTGATGTTCAGCAACATAACAACTCGAATGACGGCTTCAATTATAGCATAACCTACTATATGTCAGGCTATATTCTCAGTAAGAAGAAAAGTGGTCAATATGCTAAAGCCTATGCTTACGAGATTCATGTTTCAAAGAGCTGGTACAAAAAGGAAGTTGCCTATGAGGATGTCTTTGATTCCTACACGATGGACATGAACACATTCAAAGCCGGATTGAATGCACGACTGAAAGAGCTCAATGATAACGAGGAAGGTTACACCTACTATCTTTCAAGTGATGCAAAGAGATACTATCAGACAACCGATGCCAAGAAGATTGCAGGATGTGAAACAGCAACCATCAGTGTAACCTGTCATGGTGGCACCAAACTTGGTGAAGCATCAACCCAATACAAGTGTTCGAGTTGCGGAGGTAGCGTGAATGGTCACACCAAGCAGTGTGCCATGGCCACGAGTGTCACTCATGAAAGCGTCAACACCTCAGAGATTGATTCCAAGATTGCTGAAACAGAGAGGAAAATAGCTTCTCTCCAGTCTGAAATTACAAGCTTGGAGGCAGAGAATACGGAACTTCTGAGAAAAATCAAGAATTCAAATGTGAATGATGCAGCGAGGTATCGTCAACAGTACAATGCCAACAAAGACCGCATTACAGCATTGAAATCTGACAAGAGTACAGCCGAATCAGGACTTGCTCAGTACCAAAAGGCAAAGCAAGAGGCTATTGATGGAGAAAATGCAGTGACTGATGACTATTACCGAATACCTGCCATCATGCAGGATTGCAAGACTGCCTATAATCTCAGTTGGAATGGTTCGGGGGCTTGGGAAGGTAATACTTTCGTTCGTACTGCTTCCATGCCGAATATCAATGGTGTCATAACTTTCAAGGCAACAGTTTCAATAGCAAGAAAGCCTAAGTACTTCATGGGCATCAAGATACACCGTGCCATCGTGCAGATTTCATGGACTCTGACCACGGAATATAGCGATACGCAAGTTGTGGCTGAAGTAAACCTCGATCCTGCTAAAACCGATGAGGAGAAAGCAGCCGAAGTGAATGCCAAACTTGCAGAGATTGCTCGTGACTATCCAGACTGTGACCCTATGGTTGAATATGCCAAGAGTAGCCCTGTGGAATCAGACAATACGGATGATACTTATCATTTGCTCTGGTCAAGTGACCGACTGGAGATTGCACGTCAGATAGACAGCCGTCTCACCAAGATATTTGCCGATCTGGTGTCATTGGAGAAGATGATGCATTACAAGCATTCCATCATAGACATTCTGAGGAGTGTCGCTCCCCCACTGAATGACGAGCAAGGCAGAAGACTGACGCTAATAGAAAAGTGCAGGAAACGATGGTTGCGACATGCAGCTGATAGCGGACATTCAGATAGTTATAACGGAAAATATGATGACGATGAAGAAGACAACAGTGAATAGCAAGATACTGACAATACTCATTTGTTTGTTGACCCTTTTGCCTTCGGTGGCAAAGGCTCAGGTGGGTTTTGATGCAGTTTCTATCGAGGCTTATATCAAAGACCACAAGCAACAGCGCAGTCTGCTGCTTGTGCGTTCCACCTTGGAGGCAAGCAATAAACTGCTGCATGACTATAGCGGCGATGCCAACATTGGCTTCAGAGACATCAACAAGGAACTGGATAAGTACACCAGGGCATTTGATGTGATTGACATTCTGTACCAGTCACTCCGTACCAGTCTCAATGTGTACAGCACCTATGAGAATGTGAGTGACAAAGTTGGTGACTATAGAAAGATGCTCAATGATTTCAGGAAGAAATGCCTGGAAAGAGGAAACATCATGAGTACCGATACACTGATCATCACCATCAACACCAAGGCTTTGTCTAAGATTGCAGATGAAGGCGATAATCTCTATAGGTCAGTCAGTGATTTGCTGCTATATGCTACTGGAGCTGCGGCATGTTCAACGTCAGATTTGCTTCTCATCATTACGAGCATCAACAACTCGCTCGACAATATCAACAAGCATCTCAACAAGGCATACTTCGAAACATGGAGATATATCCAAGTGAGAATAGGCTATTGGAAAAAGCAGGTGTACCGTGCCAAGAGCAAGGAGGAAATCATAAGCGATGCCTTCGGAAGATGGAGAGGTGCAGGATATTTAGGCTATTAGGATAATAAATAAAAATTCAATGAATATGAAACATTTAATCTCTTCACGGACAGTACTTTGCCTTTGTGGCTTGACGTTATGCTTTAACGCATCAGCCCAAGGATATGTGAGTTACAACCATGATGCAGCCAAGATGAACCAGATTACGGTTCAGGAGATTGGTTCTGGCGGTCTCACTCCTGCATTCTATTATGATGCCTTACACAACAGCTATCAGAAGACTGCAGCAAAAAAGAACAAGCAGTTTTTCAGAACCATGGCAGGAGTCTCTGCATATCAACAGGTGGATGTTGCTGACAGCATCAAAGCATCTCTTACCCAACGAGCAGAAATAGAGGCACTCAACATTGCAGACCGGCAGATTGACATTGCCTGGCTTGCAGAAGGAAACAAGATCAACTCCAAGCTCTCGGACTTTCAGGCGAACATAGACCGAATAGTAAGCGCAGGTGGTTCTGTTTCAGACAAGACACGATGGACAGAATACTACAAGATGTACAAGATAGCCATCAAGGAGATGCAGGATGCCTATATGCCCAATGCCCAGCGCAAACAGCAGTATCTTGCCATCTATGATGACATTACCAAGCAGAATGAGACACTTATCTCCTTTTTAGTCCAACTAAGCAACAAGAGAAAGACCTCCTCCTTGCTTGCTGCACGACTTGAAAGAAGAAACAATGTAGCCAGCCACGCATCATCAGCAATCAACAGATGGCGTGAAGCAGGCAAAAAGAATGTAGGAAATAACTCTGGAGGCTCAGAAACTGAAGACTCCGAAGGCAATAACATAGTAAGACAATAAAACATGGCAGATTCAAACATCCTTTCCGATTTCGGTATCAAGATCCTCGAACAAGAGATTGATGATGTGATATTCCAGACCAACGAGTTCCTTTGTGATGCCACGTTCACGGGCTCCCAAGGTCCTTTTTGGTGGATATTGCAGATGTGTATGGCTCTGGCTGCGCTATTCTCGATAGTCGTAGCTGGCAGTATGGCCTACAAGATGATGGTAAAGCATGAGCCGATAGACATTATGAAGCTGTTCAAGCCTCTTGTGGTCAGTGTCATTCTCTGTTGGTGGTACCCACCTGCAGATACCGGCATAACAAACAGCGGCAGCAGCTGGTGTGTACTTGACTTTCTCTCCTATATCCCTAACTGCATAGGTTCATACACCCATGACTTGTATGAAGCAGAGTCCGCACAGATTGAGGATAAGTTTGAAGAAGTCCAGGAACTCATCTATACACGAGACACTCTTTATAACTCATTACAGGCTCAGGCTGACGTAGCCCATTCCGGCACATCGGATCCAAACCTGATAGAGTCCACCATGGAACAGGCAGGTGTGGATGAAGTGACGAACATGGAAACTGATGCTTCCAAGCTCTGGTTCACGTCACTCACAGCTGGTGCAGTGGTAGGCATAGACAAGGTAATCATGCTCATCGCATTGATAGTCTTCCGCATAGGCTGGTGGGCAACCATCTATTGCCAACAGATACTCCTGGGTATGCTGACGATATTCGGTCCGATACAATGGGCATTTTCTCTCTTGCCGAAATGGGAAGGAGTCTGGTCAAAGTGGCTGATACGTTATCTCACGGTACATTTCTATGGAGCAATGCTATACTTCGTGGGCTTTTATGTCTTGTTACTCTTTGATATAGTGCTCTGTATTCAGGTAGAGAACCTTACAGCCATTACCGAAAGTGAGCAAACGATGGCAGCATATCTGCAGAACTCGTTTTTCTCAGCTGGTTATCTGATGGCAGCAAGCATTGTAGCGTTGAAATGTCTGAACCTCGTTCCAGACCTTGCTGCATGGATGATTCCTGAAGGAGATACAGCATTCTCTACCCGAAACTTCGGTGAAGGTGTGGCACAGCAAGCCAAGATTTCAACCCAGGGCATGATTAGCAAAGTGATGTAAACAGCAAATAATACATATATAATTAAGGTATGGTAATAAAGAATCTCGAAAACAAAATCAAGTTGGTGATGATTATCTGTTCACTCTTCCTTGTGGGCTGCATCATCATCTGTATCTCCAGCATTTGGACAGCCAAGCAAATGGTTTCAGATGCTCATCAGAAAGTGTATGTGCTGGATGGCAATGTTCCTATTCTCGTTCAGCGCAGCACCATGGAAGAAACACTCGATGTGGAAGCAAAGAGTCATGTGGAGATGTTCCACCATTACTTCTTCACTCTTGCGCCAGATGACAAATACATCAAATATACAATGGATAAAGCCATGTATCTGGTCGATGAAACGGGTCTTGCGCAGTACAATACATTGAAGGAGAAAGGCTTCTATTCAAACATCATGGGTACAAGTGCCGTATTCAGCATCTTCTGTGACAGTATTAAGTTCGACAAGGAGAAGATGGAGTTCACCTACTATGGCAGACAGCGTATTGAGCGACGCACAAGCATTCTTACCAGAGAACTTGTGACGGCAGGTCATTTGAAGCGAGTTCCCCGAACCGACAATAACCCACATGGTTTGCTTATCACCAACTGGAGAACCCTTCTCAATAAGGATATAGAACAAAAGACTAAACTGACATATTGATATGGGATGGAAGAAAATGTTTATCGGTGAAAAGATGCCGGACAAAGATGATCCTCAATATCGTCAGAGATATGAGACTGAGGTGAAGGCAGGACGCAAGTTTGCCAAGACTATGAAGCTTGATGTGCTTGCAGCCAAGGTACAACTGTTTGCTAATGACCATAAACTGTTGTTCCTCTACCTTGTATTTGGTTTCATAATCTTCTGTTTTGGTCTGAACATCTACAGGATGGTAGTGGTGTATAGTCATCAACAGTCAAGACAAAGTGCTACGGAAAGGCAAGAGCAGATGTTGCGTCTGCGACACAGCAAAGTCTGGAAAGCTGTTGAAAATGCCTACACCACGCATCCTGCCATGAATAGAGATAATCAAAAGAATAATAACGAAAAGATAGAAAGCGATGGACGCATTGAAAAAGATTAACTGGAAACAGCCCAAGTATATGATACCACTTATCATCTACTTCCCTCTGTTGTTTGTCGGCTACTTCGTCATTGACCTCTTTCATACGGAGAAGGCAGAGGTTCCTGATGGTCTCACAACGACAGAATATCTTAATCCTGACCTGCCTGAAGCCAAGATGAAGGGAGACGGTATTGGTAACAAGTATGAGAGCATGCTTAAATCATACGAGGGTGTGTCATAAGTCTATGGCGCACCCTCT
>ULMF01008289.1_pt1 | contig 11140 bp, 7 predicted proteins | sample 1951581 | NCBI WGS metagenome assembly ULMF01 (sample SAMEA4835543, study PRJEB28245) | human gut metagenome | biome: gut microbiome; material: fecal sample | place: Denmark | collected 2008
AACCTGTTTTACGTCAGTAAATACAGCTTCTTCCATAGCTTCCGGTGTAATGAAATTAACCATGTCATTCCACATATCTTCCGGAATATCGAAATGCTCATACTCGTGTTTCTCTTTACCACACTCAGCAACAATCTTGTCAAAGAACTCGATAATCTGTCCATTCAACTCATGAGCACCATAAATTGCCTGAATCATCGTAGCTTCATCAACTTCATTTGCACCGGCTTCAATCATGATAACTTTATCTCTTGTAGAAGCAACGGTAAGTGCTAAATCAGAAACCTCACGCTGTGCGCTTGTCGGATTGTAAACAAGTTCACCGTCAACCAAACCAACCTGTGTTGCTGCGGTCGGACCATCAAACGGAATATCCGAAATACTGGTAGCCAGTGCAGAACCAAGCATAGCAACAAGTTCCGGTGCACAATCCTGGTCAACATCCATAACTAAGTTTTCCAGTGTTACATCATTTCGATAATCTTTTGGGAACAATGGACGCATCGGGCGGTCAATTACACGACAAGTCAAAATTGAGTTATCGCTTGGTTTACCTTCACGTCTTGTAAATCCTCCCGGAATTTTTCCGATGGAATACATCTTTTCATGATATTCTACGCTTAATGGGAAGAAATCAATTCCCTCTCTTGGTTTCTCGGATGCTGTTGCCGTAGAAAGGACAACTGTATCACCATAGCGCATAAATGCAGCGCCATTTGCCTGAGCAGCTACACGTCCAATGTCAACTGACAAAGTACGTCCTGCAAGCTCCATTGAAAATGTCTTGTACATACTTTTTCTCCTTTATTTTTATTTCGAGATGCCGAAACCACTGAAAAAACCACTGTATCAATGAGTTTTTCAGAAGTCTCGGTGTCATCTCAATTTACATACAAAATTTATTATACACAATCTTTGCAAAAAAAGCAACTTTCCTTATTCCGGATAACTGATAGCGTCATCGGGCCACTTTAAAACCTCATCGTGAAACAGTGGTACACGCATCAGACCGGCTCCAAATAAGTACGCACGGTCACGCTCCGCAATCTCTTCTAATGTACGCCATGTCACACCGACAATCGTTTGTTCCGACTCCGATAATTCCGGGTCAATCCCCTTGTGTGGAACCGCATCATCCGGAATTTCTACCAAAAATGTAAAAATCCGGCTTTCCAAATCCGGTTTATATTCAATGGCAAGCGGACGCACAATTTTTCCACTCACGCCTGCTTCTTCGTTTAACTCACGCAAAGCTGCTTCTTCCGGTGTCTCATTTTCCTCAATTCCGCCGCCTGGCAGATTAAAGAAATCTCTTCCTTTCATTCTGTGTTCTACAAGCAGTAATTTGCCATCCCGGCAAACCATAGCCTGACTGCGATTTCGTTTCATTTTCTCACCTTTTTAAGAAAAATTTTTTTCATAGAAAGAGTGCCTTCAATCAAACAGTATCCATTTGACGAAAGCACTCAACTCATACAAATTATTTACGCAAACCAAGTTTTTCAATCAGCGCACGATAACCTTCCAAATCTGTCTTCTTCAGATAATCCAAAAGGCCTCTTCTCTTACCAATCATTTTGTACATACCACGACGAGAATGATGATCTTTCTTATTCTCTTTCAAGTGCTCTGTCAAAGTATTGATACGCTCAGTAAGAAGCGCTACCTGAACTTCCGGTGAACCTGTATCATCCGGTGTTCTTCCATAAGCTGCAATAATTTCTTTTTTCTTTTCTGTAGTCATCATTGTGACATACCTCCTAAATATTTTCTTATCACCATTTACTAAGATCCGGTCGGAGTTTCCGTAATCTGAGTAATGGCTATTTGCTATCATAACACAATTTAACTTCGTTGTAAACCTTTATTTCGTGTCAATCGTAGCAATATCTACTAATGTCATTTCATTTTTCTCAGAATCCTCTAACGCAGTCAAAAGTGCATTTGCCGTATCTAAAGAAGTCAGACAGGTAACACCGGTCTCAATAGAAGTACGGCGGATGAGGAAACCATCGTGGGAATGTTCACCCTGTTTTGGAATATCAATTACCAAATCAATCTCATGGCCAAGCAGCAAATCCATCAGTGTAGGGGATTCCTGCTCAATCTTGTTGACACCGATAACCGATACGCCGTTCTCGCCTAAGAACTTAGCTGTTCCGCGTGTCGCATAGATTTCATAGCCAAGTGCCTGGAAACGTCTGGCAACGGAAATTGCTTCGTCTTTCGAGTTATCATTTACCGTAAGAATCATCTTCTTGTATTTCGGAAGATTGATTCCGGCTCCCATAAAGGCTTTGTGAAGTGCCTCATTAAATGTTTTTGCGATACCTAAGCACTCACCGGTTGACTTCATCTCAGGTCCTAAGCTGATTTCTGCACCGCGCAGTTTCTCAAAGGAGAATACCGGCATCTTAATTGCGATGTAATCCGATTTTTTCGCAAGTCCCGGTGTGTAACCCATATCCGTGATTTTTTCACCGAGGATTACGCGGGAAGCCAGTTTTACAATCGGAATTCCGGTTACTTTGCTGATATATGGTACCGTTCTTGACGAACGAGGATTTACTTCAATAACAAAAACTTCATCGTTATAAACAATAAACTGAATGTTAATCAAGCCAATTACATGGAGGGATTTTGCAAGTTTTGCCGTATAATCGACTAAAACTTCCTGAACTTCAGGTTTAATGCTCATGGCAGGATAAACCGAGATACTGTCACCGGAGTGAATACCGGCACGCTCTACGTGTTCCATAATACCAGGAATCAGAATATTCTCGCCATCACATACCGCATCAACCTCAACCTCTTTACCCATAAGGTACTTATCAACAAGAATTGGATGTTCCTGCACATGGCGGTTGATAATTGACATAAATTCACGAATATCATCATCATTAATCGCAATCTGCATGCCCTGTCCACCAAGTACATAAGATGGGCGGACAAGAACCGGATACCCAAGTTCATTTGCTGCCGCTAATGCCTCTTCTGTTGTAAATACGGTTTTTCCTGCCGGTCTCGGAATCTTACACTGCTCTAAGATTTCATCAAACAGCTCACGGTCTTCGGCCGCATCTACATTCTCTGCACTTGTTCCCAAAATCGGAACTCCCATTTTGAGAAGTGCTTCTGTCAGTTTGATTGCTGTCTGTCCACCAAACTGGACAACCGCACCATCCGGTTTCTCAATATCCACGATATTTTCTACATCTTCCGGTGTCAATGGCTCAAAATACAATTTATCTGCCACATCAAAGTCCGTACTTACCGTCTCCGGATTGTTATTTACAATAATTGTCTCATAGCCGCTCTGTGCCAGTGACCACACACTGTGAACCGAACAGAAGTCAAACTCGATACCCTGACCGATTCGGATTGGACCGGAACCAAGAACCATGATTCGTTTTCTGTCCTTATCTTTGGAAACTTCCGTTTCGCTGCCAAACACGCTGTAATAATATGGCGTACTTGCCTCAAACTCAGCCGCACAGGTATCAACCATCTTAAACGAAGCAACAATTCCATTTTCATGGCGCATATCGTGAATCTCACGCTCTGTCATGCCGGTATAGTTAGCAATAACAGCATCCGGGAATTCCATTCGTTTTGCTTCTGCCAAAATTTCCGGTGTCAATGTTTCGTTTTTCAAAGTCTGCTCCATCTCTACCAGATGGGCAATTTTATCAATGAACCACAAATCGATTTTTGTAATGTCATGAATTTCTTCATAGGTAGCACCCTTGCGAATCAGCTCGGCAATAATAAAGATACGGCGGTCATCAACAATGTGGATACGCTCTAGCAGTTCTTCTTTGGAGCGGTCACTGTAACGCCCGATATCCAGACTGTCAATGTGCTGCTCCAGTGAACGGAGTGCTTTCATCAACGCACCTTCAAAGTTATCACAGATACTCATAACCTCTCCGGTTGCTTTCATCTGTGTCGTCAAAGTACGTTTTGCCTTGATAAATTTATCAAATGGCAGTCTCGGAATTTTTACAACACAGTAATCCAGTGCCGGCTCAAAACTTGCAAAGGTTTTCTTCGTAATAGCATTTGGAATTTCATCCAGTGTATATCCTAACGCAATCTTTGCTGCTACTTTTGCAATCGGATATCCGGTCGCCTTAGAAGCAAGTGCGGAAGAACGGCTGACACGAGGGTTTACCTCGATAACACAGTATTCAAAACTGTCCGGATGAAGTGCAAACTGCACATTACATCCACCGGTAATACCAAGTTCTGTAATAATATTTAATGCTGAAGTACGAAGCATCTGATACTCTTTGTCACCTAATGTCTGAGACGGTGCTACTACAATACTGTCACCGGTATGCACACCAACCGGGTCAATATTTTCCATGTTACAAACCGTAATACAGTTTCCTGCCGCATCACGCATTACCTCATACTCAATCTCTTTCCATCCGGCGATGCAGCGCTCAATCAAACACTGTCCGACACGGCTCAGGCGAAGACCATTGGAGCAGATATCGTGCAGTTCTTCTTCGTTATGTGCGATACCACCACCGCTTCCGCCAAGGGTATATGCCGGACGGATAACAACCGGATAACCGATTTCGTTGGCAAATGCAATCGCATCATCCACATGTTCCACGACAATACTTGCAGCAATCGGCTCGTGGATTTTTTCCATCGTCTCTTTAAATTCCAAACGGTCTTCTGCACGCTTAATTGTCTGTGCAGTCGTACCAATCAGGCGAACATTTTCCTGCTTTAAAAAGCCGGATTCCTCTAATTCCATCGCAATATTTAACGCAGCCTGTCCACCCAGTGTCGGGAGCACGCTGTCCGGTCTTTCTTTGCGAATCAGTTTCTGAACCACTTCAACGGTCAATGGCTCAATGTAAACACGGTCAGCAATATCTTTATCGGTCATAATGGTAGCAGGATTGGAATTAATAAGCACTACTTCCATTCCTTCTTCTTTCAGAGAACGACAAGCCTGCGTACCGGCATAATCAAATTCGGCAGCCTGTCCAATAACGATTGGGCCTGAACCGATTACTAAAACTTTTTTGATTTCATCCATTTTTGGCATTGTATGTATCCTCCTTACTCTTCCATCATCTTGATAAATTCATCAAACAAAACTTCCGAATCCTTCGGTCCGGCACAAGCTTCCGGATGAAACTGAACCGTGAAGATATTTTTCTGTAAATAACGAAGTCCTTCAACTGTGCCATCGTTGACATTTACAAAGGCAACCTCGGCAATCTCTTTTGGCACCGAAGATTCTTTTACCATGTAGCCATGGTTCTGGGAAGAAATGTATACGCGTCCGGTTTTTAAGTCCTTGACCGGATGATTTGCTCCGCGGTGGCCATACTTCATTTTCTCCGTGTCACAGCCACAGGCAAGTGCCATTAACTGATGTCCCAAGCAAATTGCAAAAATCGGAATATCCGATGCATACAGTTTTTTCAACTCTTCAATGACTTCTGTGCATTCTTTCGGATCCCCCGGTCCATTCGTCAGCATAATGCCGTCCGGATGGGAAGCAAGAATCGTTTCTGCTTTCGTTTTTGCCGGGTAAATTGTAACTTCACAGCCACGTTTTAACAAACATCTGGCAATGTTAAATTTCGTTCCAACGTCAAGAATAGCAACCTTCTTTGTAATAGAAATGTTGCTATCGGTATCTAAATCGCCCGGTTTATAGGAAACAATTTCCTTTGTAGTTACTTTGTCAACTACACCGCGAACGGAATATTTTTTAATTTTTTCAAGAACGGCAGATAAATCCTCAGGTTTTTCTGTGGTAATCATGCCATTCATTGTTCCATTTTCTCTGAGTCGTTTGGTGAGGGCTCTTGTATCAATTCCTTCAATTCCCGGAATGTCCTGCTCTACAAGAAACTGCTGAATACTTTCTTCTTTTCTGAAGTTGCTTCCAAGTCTTGCCAGTTCTCTTACAATAAAAGCATCGGTATTTGACTTTTTCGCCTCTTTGTCTTGATTACAAATACCATAATTACCAATTAACGGATAGGTCATTACTACTGCCTGTCCGGCATAACTTGGGTCCGTGAGCACTTCAAGATATCCTGTCATTGACGTATTAAAAACAATTTCGCTAATGACTTCTTTTTTACTGCCTATGCTTTTTCCGGTAAACACAGTTCCGTCTTCCAGTATCAGATATGCGTTCATGTTATCCTCCTTTAATCGAATGCCAGAATCATCTCCGCAGTTTCCACAAGATTGTTTCCGCTGTCCATACTAAGTTTCTGGATATATTTATGGGCCTCTTCTTCAGACAAATGATTTCGCTCCATCAGAAGAGCCTTGGCATCATCAATTGATTTTTGTTCTTTTTCGGATCGTTTCCTTGGCTGGTATCTTCTCTTCCTTTTCTCCGCTGCGTAAAGTTCCATTGCCATTGTTTCAATGGTACTTACTAATTCATGCGAATGAATCGGCATAGACAAACACATAATGCTGCCAATTGAGCATTCCTGCAATTTGGCAGGCGATGCTACTAAAAGCATCTGAAATTCCCGCGGCAGATAGCCATACAATTCACTGTAATGCATGTCTGTTAAACGATATCCGCACAACACAATACCGCCGTCACATTCATTGGCGGCTGCAATCACTTGCGATGCACTATTAAATGCTAGTATATCATCATATCCGCTCCGATTCAAAACATTTTTTATTTTTTTCGCATCATCCAGCTTAGGAAACGCTACTATAATGTGCAGAATCGTTCACACCTCCCCGTAGAAAAGTATCAAAATAAGCGGTATCCGGACTAAATTCGGTCCAGATACTTCTCAACTTCCCATGCGGTTACCTGTTCGCAAAATTCATCCCATTCCTGTTTTTTCTTCTGGATGATTATGCGTGACAACTCTTCTCCATATACTTTATGGAAAAATTCGTCTTTTTCAAATGCCTGTACCGCTTCAATCAAAGTTCTTGGCAGAATATCAAATTCCTGTGCCTCCTCTAAATCATCAATACAGGTTGGTGGCTCGATTTTATTGCGGATGCCATCTAATCCGGCAGCTAAACATCCTGCTAAAACCAAATATGGATTACAGGAGCCATCCGGACTTCTCAATGCTACACGCGGTCCCATCTCACCGGTACTCGTCATACGCATAAGCGGAGTACGGTTTTTACGTGACCATGTAATATTAACCGGTGCATTGTATCCCGGCACCAAACGTTTGTAAGAATTGATAATCGGATTGTTAATTAAAGTAAGCCCTTTAATATGGCGCATAATTCCACCCATGAAATAGTATGCTGTTTTGCTCAGACCATACTCTTCATCCGGGTCACTGAAAATGTTCTCACCATCTTTGCTCAAGAACATGTTAAAGAACATCGCAGAACCTTTTTTCCCATAATTTGGCTTTGGCATAAACGTAGCATGAAGTCCATGTCTCTTTGCTACGGTACGAACGGTAAGTTTAAATGTCATAATATTATCGGCTGTCTGAATTCCATCATCAAATTTAAAATCGATATGATGCTGGCATACTTCATTAGAGTGATACGAAGATTCCATCTCAAATCCCATCTCGGACAGCGAAAGCACGATATCACGTCTTGCATTTTCTCCGGCATCCACCGGTCCGATGTCAAAAAATCCACCTTTTTCACTGGTGTTTGTCGTTGGTTGTCCATCTTCCGACATATCAAAGAGGAAAAATTCCGATTCCGGTCCGACATTTAACGTATAGCCGTCTTTTGCCGCTTCTTCGATTACTTGTTTTAAAATATAACGGGAATCTCCCATGAAAGGAGTTCCATCCGTATGACGCACATCACAAATAAAACGTGCTACACGGCCTCTCTGCGGTCTCCAAGGGAAGATTGTAAAAGTATCCAAATCCGGGACTAAAACAAGTTCATCCACATGCATCGTATCAAACCCATTAATTGCAGCGGCATCAAACGTACATCGGTTATTCAAAATAGAGTCCAACTGTTTGGCTGTTACTGCCATGTTTTTCAAAATTCCAAAAATATCCACAAATTGCAGACGGATAAATTCTACATCCTCCTCTTCTACAATACGAATGATATCTTCCTTTGTGTAATGCGACATAGTTTATTCTCCTTTCCATATGAAATCCGGCAGCAGTCCTCTGCCACCGGATAATTGTACCCTTTAATTGAGGTTGGTATAACCCATCAAATCTTTATCAACTTCACGGGCTGCCTCTCTTCCCTCGCGGATTGCCCAGACAACCAAGGACTGTCCTCGGTGCATATCACCCGCTGTAAAGATTCCTTTCTGACTGGTGCTGTATTCGCCCTGCTTCGTCTGCACATTTGTGCGGTCCGTACATTTTACGGCAAATTCTTTTGTAACATACTCCTCAGAGCCTAAAAATCCTGCCGCAATAAAGACGAGGTCAACATCTAAAATCTGTTCACTTCCCGGAATTTCGCTCATCTGCATCCGTCCGGTCTTTTCATCTTTCTGCCAGTTCAGTTTCACGATTTTAACCTGTTTCAAATCACCTTTATTATCCTTGATAAATTCTTTTACCGTGGTCTCATAGATTCGCGGGTCACTGCCAAAGACAGCGATTGCTTCCTGCTGGCCATAATCGGTCTTAAGAATTTTCGGCCACTCCGGCCAAGGATTGCATGCCAAACGGCAAACCGGCGGTTTTGGCATCATTTCCAGCTGAACGACACTTTTAGCCCCCTGACGAATCGAGGAACCAACACAGTCATTTCCGGTATCACCGCCTCCGATAACGAGTACATTTTTATCTTTGGCATTGATATAATCCGTATACTGCGGATTGCGCAAATGCTTGGTTACCCGTTTCAAATAATCAACGGCAAAATAAATACCTTTGGCATCTCTGCCTGGAGCATTGATGTTACGAGGGTTTGAAGCGCCACAAGTCAAAATGATGCGGTCAAATTCTTTTTTCAGCTCATCGGCTTTTACATCCACACCGACATTGACACCGGTACGGAAAACAACCCCTTCTGCTTTCATTACTTCTATTTTACGTTCTATTACCGATTTGTCAAGTTTCATATTCGGGATTCCATACATCAAAAGTCCGCCCGGATAATCCTCGCGTTCAAATACGGTCACGCTGTGTCCACGTTTATTCAACTGGTCAGCAGCCGCAAGTCCGGATGGACCGGAACCTACAATCGCTACTTTTTTGCCTGTACGGACTTTCGGAGGTTTTGGTCCCATCAATCCGTGTTCATAACCATATTCGATAATGGCATTTTCATTTTCCTTAATCGTTACCGGTGAATCATTCAATCCACAGGTACATGCTGCCTCACATGGAGACGGGCAGACACGGGAAGTAAATTCCGGAAAATTATTTGTCTTAAGCAGTCTGCCAAGTGCCTGTTCGTATCCGTTACGATAAACCATATCATTCCACTCAGGAATTAAGTTGTTTAACGGACAGCCACTTGCCATACCGCCAATCATCATGCCCGACTGACAGAACGGAACACCGCAGTCCATACATCTGGAAGCCTGCACACTGCGCTCCTCTTCACTCATCGGTACATGAAATTCATTGAAGTTTTTAATGCGTTCAAGTGGCTTTATCTCAAGGTTGTTCTCTCGTTTATATTCCATAAATCCGGTTGGTTTACCCATTGTAATCATCCTTTCTTTCTTCGTTTTCAAAAAATCTTAGCGTGCTTTTTTCAACTGGTAAAATGCTTCAATCTGTGCCTGCTCATTGCTCAGTCCCTTTTCTTCCATCTGGGCAATTGCCTGTAACATTGCCTGATAATCATGAGGAATGATTTTCTTGAATTTTGGCAGGTACTCACTAAAGTTTGCTAAAATTTCTTTACCACGTTCCGAATCGGTTGCTTCTACATGCTCACGAATCATATCTTTCAACTGCATAACGTCGTATTTATCCGTTACTGCATTGGATGATACCAGCTCTTTATTCAGTTTGAGATACAAGTCACTATTTTCATCCAGTACATAAGCGATACCACCGCTCATACCGGCTGCAAAGTTCTTTCCGGTCGGACCTAAGACAACGACACAGCCGCCTGTCATATATTCACAGCCGTGGTCGCCAACACCTTCTACAACAGCGTGTGCACCGGAGTTTCTGACACAGAAACGCTCGCCTGCCATACCGTTGATATAAGCCTCACCGCTTGTCGCACCATACAAAGCAACGTTACCGATGATAATGTTATCTTCTGCTTTGTACTGTACATTTTCCGGTGGAAAGACAACCAGTTTACCACCAGAAAGTCCTTTTCCGAAGTAATCGTTACTGTCACCTTCCAATGTCAGCGTAAGTCCTTTTGGAATAAAGGCACCAAAACTTTGTCCGCCGCTTCCGATACATTCTACCGTAAAGGTATCGGCCGGTACATCATCTCCTAAGTTCTTTGTGATTTCAGAACCAAGAATTGTACCAAGTGCACGATCCACATTGCTGATTCTTGCACTAATTTTTGTCTTTTCTCCGGTTTCCAGCGCATGCTTAAATTTCTTTAAGAATACTTTCTCATCCATTGTCCTTGACAATTTAAAATCATACGCATCTTTCGGATTATATAAATGTTTTTTATCTTTTGCAAATGGATTATCAATAATTGCGGACAAATCCAGTTTCTTCGTTCTCTCATCATCCTGAATGTCATCACGCACTTTCAATAAATCCGTACGTCCAATCAACTCATCAAGCTGTCTTACTCCAAGTTTTGCCATCAGCTCACGAACTTCTTCTGCGATAAAACACATGAAGTTTTCAACGTATTCCGGTTTTCCTTTGAATCGTTTTCTCAGTTCCGGATTCTGGGTTGCCACACCAACCGGGCAGGTATCCAGATTACATACACGCATCATCACGCATCCCATCGTAACAAGCGGTGCGGTTGCAAAACCATACTCCTCAGCACCAAGCAATGCTGCTACCATAACATCACGGCCGGTCATCAGTTTACCATCTGTCTCAATCACAACTTTTGAGCGGAGGCCGTTCATCATCAGTGTCTGGTGTGTCTCGGCAAGACCAAGTTCCCAAGGAAGTCCGGCATTGTGAATCGAACTTGCCGGAGCTGCACCGGTACCACCATCGTAACCGGAAATCAGGATGACGCCTGCACCGGCTTTTGCTACGCCGGC
>ULMF01047551.1_pt1 | contig 11126 bp, 8 predicted proteins | sample 1951581 | NCBI WGS metagenome assembly ULMF01 (sample SAMEA4835543, study PRJEB28245) | human gut metagenome | biome: gut microbiome; material: fecal sample | place: Denmark | collected 2008
CAGATATGCCTTGCTCTCTCCAGTCTCATTGTTCGTCACAACGATCTCACGCTTCTTCTTGGTATCTTTGATATTGGCAACACCGCTGAACTCGGTAATGATCGCAAGTCCCTTCGGCTTTCTTGCCTCGAAAAGCTCCTCAACACGAGGAAGACCCTGTGTGATATCGTCACCGGCAACTCCTCCGGTATGGAACGTACGCATGGTAAGCTGTGTACCCGGCTCACCGATGGACTGAGCAGCAATAATACCAACTGCTTCACCAACCTGTACCGGTTCTTTCGTTGCCATGTTTGAACCATAACATTTAGCACAAATACCAATGTGTGATTTGCAAGTAAGAATCGTACGAATCTTAACCTGTGCCTTATCACCTGCATCAATAATTTTCTTTGTATTCACAATGCGTGCCGCACGTTTTGGCGTAATCATATGATTTGCCTTAACAATCACTTCACCATCGTCATCAAGAATTGTTTCACAGGAATAACGTCCTGTAATTCTCTCCTCAAGCGTCTCAATTACTTCTTTTCCATCCATGAACGCACTAATCCACATACCCGGAATTTCTGCACGGTTACGGCTCTCGCAGCAATCCGTCTCACGAATAATCAATTCCTGAGACACATCAACAAGACGTCTTGTCAAATATCCGGAATCGGCTGTACGAAGCGCTGTATCGGAAAGACCTTTACGAGCACCATGCGCAGAAATAAAGTACTCCAATACGTCAAGACCTTCACGGAAGTTTGACTTGATTGGAAGTTCGATGGTACGACCGGATGTATCTGCCATCAAACCACGCATTCCGGCAAGCTGTTTAATCTGCTTATCCGAACCACGAGCTCCGGAGTCCGCCATCATGTAGATGTTATTCAATTCATCCAAACCACTCAACAAGTCATGTGTAATCTGGTCATCGGCAGTTTTCCATGTCTCAACAACAGATTTGTAACGTTCTTCCTCAGTCAACAGACCACGGCGGTATTTCTGGGAAATAACCTCAACCGTATTCTCTGCCTGCTTAAGCAAATCTTTCTTCGTTGCCGGCACTTCCATATCGGAAATGGAAACAGTCATTGCTGCCTTTGTCGAATATTTATAACCAAGTGCTTTAATTGCATCGAGCGTTTCCGCTGTCTTTGTTGCACCTTCATTGTTAATACATTTTTCCAGAATCTGTTTCAACTGCTTTTTGCCAACGTGGAAATCTACTTCCAGTTTAAGGAAGTTATCCGGATTGCTTCGGTCAACAAACCCAAGATTCTGGCTGATAATCTCATTGAAAATAAATCTTCCCAATGTCGATTCAATAATACGAGATTCTTCTTCACCTGCAGCATTTACGCCAAAACGACGAATTTTAATTTTGGCATGAAGTGTAATCTCATGGTTTTCATAGGCAATAATTGCCTCATTCATATCTTTAAAGAAACGTCCGGTTCCTTTTGCTCCCTGCTCCGGAGTTCTCTCCTGTGTCAAATAATAAATACCAAGGACCATATCCTGAGAAGGTACGGCTACGGCACCACCATCGGATGGTTTCAGCAAGTTGTTTGGTGATAACAGAAGGAAGCGGCACTCTGCCTGTGCTTCCACGGAAAGTGGCAAATGCACAGCCATCTGGTCTCCATCGAAGTCGGCGTTGAACGCTGTACATACGAGTGGATGAAGTTTGATTGCCTTACCTTCGACAAGGATTGGCTCAAATGCCTGAATACCCAGACGGTGAAGTGTAGGGGCACGGTTTAACATAACCGGATGCTCGCGAATTACTTCTTCAAGAATATCCCATACAGCAGGCTCTAACTTCTCTACCATTTTCTTTGCATTTTTAATATTATGAGCAGTTCCGTTTGCAACCAATTCTTTCATTACAAATGGTTTGAAAAGCTCAATTGCCATCTCTTTTGGCAGACCGCACTGATAAATCTTAAGTTCCGGTCCTACGACGATTACAGAACGTCCGGAATAGTCAACACGCTTACCAAGAAGGTTCTGACGAAAACGTCCCTGTTTACCTTTAAGCATATCAGACAATGATTTCAATGCACGGTTTCCAGGTCCTGTAACCGGACGGCCACGACGTCCATTATCAATCAATGCATCAACTGCTTCCTGCAGCATACGTTTTTCGTTTCGCACAATGATATCCGGAGCGCCAAGTTCCAAAAGTCTCTTCAAACGGTTGTTACGATTAATGATTCGACGATACAAATCGTTCAAATCGGAAGTTGCAAAACGTCCACCATCCAGCTGTACCATCGGACGAAGATCCGGTGGAATAACAGGAATCACCGTAAGAATCATCCAGTCCGGATGGTTTCCGGATTCACGGAATGCTTCTACAACTTCCAGACGCTTGATAATGCGGGCACGTTTCTGTCCGCTGGCATCCTTCAATTCATCTTTCAATGTTTTGGACTCTTCTTCCAAATCAATTCTCTGCAAAAGTTCCTGAATGGATTCTGCACCCATACCAACACGGAACGTATCACCAAAATCTTCTCTTGCTTTCTGGTATTCCTGCTCGGAAAGAACCTGTTTTACCTGAATTTCCGGTGTCTCAGATTCCAATACAATATAGGAAGCAAAATACAATACTTTTTCCAATACTTTTGGAGAAATATCCAAAATCAAGCCCATGCGGCTCGGAATTCCCTTGAAGTACCAAATATGGGATACCGGAGCAGCCAACTCAATGTGACCCATGCGCTCACGACGAACGCTGGATTTTGTGACTTCCACACCACATCGGTCACAGACAACTCCTTTATAACGTACTTTTTTGTACTTACCGCAATGACATTCCCAGTCTTTGCTTGGTCCAAAAATACGCTCGCAATACAAACCGTCTTTTTCCGGTTTCAGGGTACGATAATTGATGGTCTCCGGCTTCTTTACCTCACCTCTGGACCACTCACGGATTTTTTCCGGAGATGCCAGTCTTATTTTAATTTTATCGTAAGTCAATGTCTTTTCTTCTTCATTACCATACTGTGGCATATTTATAACCCGTCCTTTCTATCAATCTGCGCTGATGCTGCTATCGTCATCAATGCCCTGTACATCCGTTTCGCGGAAACCGGCATCTTCAAAGGATTCTTCTTTGAGTTCAAAGTTTTTGTCATTGATTAATTCATTCACATTTTCATGAGTTCCTTCTTCTATGGACTCATTCATCTGAACTTCGTTTCCTTCTTCATCCAGCACTGCAACATCCAATCCGAGAGCCTGTAACTCTTTCAGCAATACCTTAAAGGACTCAGGTATGCCAGGCTCAGAAATATTGTCGCCTTTGATAATTGCTTCGTATGTCTTAACACGTCCTACTACGTCATCCGACTTCACGGTCAGAATTTCCTGAAGAGTATAAGCTGCACCATACGCCTCAAGAGCCCATACCTCCATCTCTCCGAATCGCTGACCACCAAACTGCGCTTTACCACCAAGTGGCTGTTGGGTAACCAGTGAATAAGGACCAGTGGAACGAGCATGGATTTTATCATCAACCAAGTGATGGAGTTTCAGATAATGCATGAAACCAATCGTAACTTCGCCATCGAAATACTCTCCGGTACGTCCGTCACGAAGCTGAACCTTTCCATCTTCCTTAATCGGCACACCTGCCCATTCTTTTCTATAGTCCTGATTTGTCAGGAGATAATCCATCACTTCCGGATCAAGAACATCTTTGTATTTCTTCTCAAAATCCTCGAGTGGTGTATTTACATAATCATTTGCCAGTTTCAAGGTATCCATGATGTCAATCTCGTTTGCGCCATCAAATACCGGTGTTGCAACATTGAAACCAAGTACTTTCGCTGCCAGACTCAAATGAATCTCAAGCACCTGTCCGATATTCATTCGGGAAGGCACACCCAGAGGATTCAACACGATGTCAAGCGGACGTCCGTTTGGCAAAAATGGCATATCTTCAACCGGCAGTACACGGGAAACGACACCCTTGTTACCATGACGACCAGCCATCTTATCGCCGACCTGAATTTTTCTCTTCTGTGCAATATAAATGCGCACGGTCTGATTTACACCAGGTGACAATTCATCCCCATTTTCACGGGTAAATACTTTCGCATCCACAACGATACCAAATTCACCATGTGGAACGCGAAGAGATGTATCTCTTACTTCTCTTGCTTTCTCTCCGAAAATAGCACGAAGAAGTCTTTCTTCTGCAGTCAGTTCTGTCTCACCTTTTGGTGTTACTTTACCAACTAAGATGTCTCCGGCACGAACTTCTGCACCAATACGGATAATACCGCGCTCATCCAAATCTTTGAGAGCATCATCACCGACGCCCGGTACATCACGTGTAATTTCTTCCGGTCCGAGTTTTGTATCACGTGCTTCTGTCTCATATTCATTAATATGAACAGAAGTATACACATCTTCCTGCACCAGTCTTTCACTGAGCAGTACGGCATCCTCGTAGTTATAACCTTCCCATGTCATAAATCCAATCAATGGGTTTTTACCAAGGGCGATTTCGCCGCCGGAAGTAGAAGGTCCATCAGCAATTACCTGACCAGTCTCAACTTCATCACCTTTCGTAACAATCGGTCTCTGGTTCATGCAGGTACCCTGGTTGCTTCGTACAAATTTAGACAATTTATACTCATCCAGATTTCCATCTTTTTTGCGAATCAAAATGCGGTTTGTTTCGGCACGTTCTACCACACCGCCTTCTTTTGCTACCACACAGTTTCCGGAGTCAACAGCCGCTTTCATTTCCATACCTGTTCCGACAACCGGCGCCTCTGTTACCAGAAGCGGCACTGCCTGACGCTGCATGTTGGAACCCATCAGAGCACGGTTCGCATCATCATTTTCCAAGAATGGAATCATGGCTGTTGCCACAGAGAATACCATCTTTGGCGATACGTCCATGTAATCAATTTTATTTCTCTCAAACTCCGATGTCTCTTCACGGAAACGACCGGATACATTTTTACGAACGAAATGACCTTCTTCGTCCAGACGCTCATTCGCCTGTGCAACGTGGTAACGGTCTTCTTCGTCTGCCGTCATATAAACAACTTCATCTGTTACACGTGGATTCTCCGCATCCGAGTGGTCTACTTTACGATATGGAGCCTCAACAAATCCATACTCGTTAATTCTTGCGTAAGATGCCAGTGAGTTGATCAAACCGATGTTCGGTCCCTCAGGCGTCTCAATCGGACACATTCTTCCATAATGGGAATAGTGTACGTCACGCACCTCAAATCCGGCACGGTCACGGGACAAACCACCAGGTCCGAGGGCTGACAGACGACGTTTGTGTGTCAACTCAGAAAGCGGGTTGTTCTGATCCATAAACTGTGACAGCTGGGAACTTCCGAAGAATTCCTTAACCGCTGCCGTTACCGGTTTAATATTAATCAACGACTGTGCAGAAATACCTTCGATATCCTGCGTTGTCATTCTTTCACGCACCACACGCTCCATACGGGACAAACCAATACGGTACTGGTTCTGAAGCAGCTCGCCTACTGCACGGATACGACGATTTCCCAAGTGATCGATATCGTCGTCATTTCCCAGACCATATTCCAAATGGATGTTGTAGTTAATAGAAGCAAAAATATCTTCCTTTGTTATATGTTTCGGAATTAACAATGCTACATTGCGGCGGATTGCGTCATAACGCTCCTCATCCGTCTCATTTTCTTCCAAAATCTTCTTCAATTCCGGATAGTAAACATCTTCTGTAATTCCCAACGCTTTTTTATCTGCCTGTGGCAAAAATGCATGTAAATCAACCATCATATTGGACAATACTTTTACAACATGTCCTTCTTCTGTCTGCATCATTACAAACGGAATGGCTGCGTTCTGAATTTCACGAGCAAGCTCTTCGGAAACCATCGTTCCGGCTTCTGCCACTACTTCACCGGTTTCCGGGCTGACTGCATCTTCTGCAAGTGCAAATCCGACAATACGATTTGTGAAGGATAATTTCTTATTAAATTTATAACGTCCAACCTTCGCCAAGTCATAACGTCTTACATCAAAGAACATATTGTTAATGAGGCTTTCCGCACTGTCAACAGCAAGCGGTTCACCCGGACGAAGTTTTTTATACAATTCAAGCAAACCGTCCTGATAGTTCTTGGAAACGTCCTTCTCAATACTTGCCAAAATTTTCGGCTCCTCGCCAAACATGTTCAAAATTTCCTGATCTGTCCCTACACCAAGTGCACGAATCAAAACCGTAATCGGAACTTTTCTATTTCTATCTACACGAACGTAAAATATATCATTGGAGTCTGTCTCATATTCCAACCACGCTCCACGGTTTGGAATAACAGTCGAAGAATACAACTCTTTACCGATTTTATCATGGGCGATACCATAATAAATGCCAGGGGAACGAACCAACTGACTTACAATAACACGCTCTGCTCCGTTAATAATAAACGTACCTGTCGCGGTCATAAGAGGAAGGTCTCCCATGAAAATATCATGTTCACTAATTTCCTCTGTTTCATTATTATGGAGTCTTACTTTAACTTTCAATGGTGCCGCATAAGTTGCATCCCGCTCCTTACACTCTTCGATGGAATATTTCACATCATCCCGGCACAGCTCAAAGCTAACAAATTCCAGACTTAAATTGCCGTTGTAATCCGCAATCGGCGAAATATCGCGGAATACTTCATTCAAGCCCTCTTCCAGAAACCATTTGTACGAATCTGTCTGAACCTCAATGAGGTTTGGCATCTCCAATACTTCTTTCTGTTTCGAGTAACTCATTCTCACACCTTTGCCCACATGGACAGGGCGTATTCTGTTTTTCTCCATTGATGATTTCACTCCTTGTCTTTTCTACAGAACTGTGATATACTACAAATTAGGTAGGGATATTGCGCCTACCATACCACAATAGTGCATTTTCTATCGTACCACAAATGTAGTAAGGTGTCAAGCGTTTATTTGGCACTTTTTTTCTATTTTTTTAATATTTTTAAGGAGACGATGTATGGGGAATCAAATCATTATTTCAATCAGCCGTGAATACGGCAGTGAAGGACACACAATTGCGAAACAAATTGCGAAAGATCTGGAGCTTCCTTTTTATGACCGCAATATGCTTGACGAAATCGCAAAAGAAAAGGGCTTTGACCCGGCTGTTTTTGCCGGTGTAGATGAAAAGCCGCGCAACAAACTGCTTTCGCGCCGAGTAAAAGGATATTCTAACGCAACCGAAGACAATCTGGCGCAGATGCAGTTCGAATTTCTTCGTAAAAAGGCCGCCTCCGGCGAATCTTTTGTCGTGCTTGGCCGTTGTTCCGAAACGATTCTAAAGGAATATGATAGCTTAGTTTCAATTTTTGTTACCGGAAACAAGGACCGCAAATTAAAACATGTTATGGAGAAGTTTTCGCTTTCCAAAACTGCCGCCGCAGCTAAAATCACTAAACATGACGCATACCGCCGCCGATACCATAATCACTATTCGGATTTTAAATGGGGTGACTCGCGCAATTATGATGTTTGTATCAATAGCAGCCGGATTGGTGTGGAAGGGACAGCAAAATTATTGAAGAAGTTTGTGGAGAGCGTAAAAAAATACTAGTAAAAGGGGAGCATAAACCGGCGAGAAACATTATTCGCGTTAGCGAATTTCCTGTTTCGAGTCGGGTTATGCTCCCCCCTTTTTCGCGGTGCGTGCCGCACTTCGTGCGTCTCTACGCGCGCACGCGCGCTTTGCACCTCTCTTTTACCATAAGCGGTGCTGCGCCGCACTTCGTGCGTCTCTACGCGCGCACGCGCGCTATAAAACCAGAAATAGACTTGAAAACTTGCAAGCAAGCTTGCAGTTTCCAAGTCTATTTCTGGTTTTGCACCGCTTAGTGTGAACGCGATTATTTTAATGTTACTTTTGCACCTTCAGCTTCGAGTTTTTCTTTGATTTCTTCAGCTTCTTCTTTTGTAGCGCCCTCTTTAACTACTTTAGGAGCTCCGTCTACAACTTCTTTAGCTTCTTTCAATCCAAGACCAGTTACTTCACGAACAACTTTGATAACTTTAACTTTGTTTGCTCCAACTTCTGTCAACTCTACGTCGAACTCTGTTTTCTCTTCAGCTGCTGCTGCTTCTCCGCCTGCTGCTGCTACTACAACGCCTGCTGCTGCAGATACGCCGAACTCTTCCTCACATGCTTTTACTAAATCATTCAATTCCATAACGCTCATCTCTTTGATAGCATCGATAAATTCCTGTGTTGTCATTTTGTTTTCCTCCATTCAAATTTTAAAAAATAATAATAACTTATTCTGCTGCTGTTTCGCCCTGAGCTTCTGCAATCTGTTTTACGACACGAGCAAAGTTCGTGATTGGTGACTGCAGGCTTCCAAGCAACTTGGAAATAAGCTCGTCTTTTGACGGGATTGTAGCAAGAACTTTAACGCCAGCGGCATCATAATACTCACCATCTACAACTCCACTCTTAATCTCAAGAGCCTCTGCTTCTTTTGCAAAATTATTAATAATTCTTGCCGGAGCAGTCTCATCTTCGATACCGAATGCGATTGCTGTAGGACCTTCCAAGTCTTTGTCAAGCTGCGCAAAATCGGTTCCATCAAACGCCAAGTGAAGCATTGTATTTTTGTATACTTTGTATACAACACCAGCTTCTCTTAACTGTTTACGAAGTTTTGTATCCTGCTCAACTGTCAGTCCACGATAATCAACAAGAACTGCAGATTTAGCATCTGATACATAGCCTTTGATTTCATCAACGATAGGCGCTTTTAATTCGACTTTAGCCATGATTTGTTACCTCCTTATTATTGTCAGCTTATGCTGCCATATAATCTGCCGGAGATTTCATCAAAAATGTCATTGACATTTATAAAAAATCCTCTGCCTGCGCACGCAGACAGAGGATATAATCTCACTATGATTGCATTCACAATCTTCCTCGGCAAGCGGCATCCGCACTTACATAGCAAAGCTATACTTGCTGTCTACGGCAGTTATAAACTTTAGTCAGTGTAGCATAGCGCTACACAATTGTCAAGTTTTTAATTATCCAATTTTCAAAGTATTTACTTTGATTCCAGGACCCATTGTAGAAGTTACGGTAACACTCTTCATATAGGTTCCCTTTGCACTTGCTGGTTTTGCTTTAATAATAGCATCCATCAATGTGTTAAAGTTCTCGGTAAGCTGCTCTTCTGTGAAGGAAGCTTTACCAACCGGACAATGGATAATATTTGCTTTATCCAAACGATACTCGATTTTACCTGCTTTAATATCATTAACAGCCTTTGTAACATCCATTGTAACCGTACCGGCTTTTGGGTTTGGCATCAAGCCTTTTGGTCCGAGGACACGTCCCAAACGACCAACTACGCCCATCATGTCAGGTGTTGCTACTACAACGTCAAAATCGAACCATCCCTCATTCTGGATTCTTGGAATGAGTTCTTCGCCACCAACGAAATCTGCACCTGCTGCTTCTGCTTCTGCCACTTTATCACCTTTAGCGAATACAAGAACACGAACTGTTTTACCAGTACCGTGAGGCAGAACAACGGCACCACGTACCTGCTGGTCAGCATGACGGCCATCTACACCAAGACGGATATGAGCTTCTACGGTTTCATCAAATTTTGCAACTGCTGTTTTCTTAACAAGGCTAATTGCTTCAGCCACATCATACTGTGTTGCACGATCTACTAATTTTGCGGCCTCTGTATATTTTTTACCTCTTTTCATTTTTCAAACCTCCTAGTGGTATTAACGAACATTGTCTCCCACAACGTCCAAATGACATTAGTTCTTTTTTCTGCGATAAATTTTGACTACTCTTCTACTGTGATACCCATACTTCTTGCTGTACCAGCAATCATGCTCATAGCTGCTTCTAAGCTGCCGGCATTTAAGTCAGGCATTTTTGTTTCTGCAATTTTCTGGATATCTTCCTTAGAAATTGTAGCAACTTTCTTTTTGTTCGGCTCGCCGGAACCAGACTGAATCTTGCATGCTTTCTTCAAAAGAACAGCAGCCGGCGGAGTCTTTGTTACAAAACTAAAACTTCTATCTGCATAAACAGTAATTACAACAGGAATAATCATTCCATCCTGTCCCTGTGTTTTAGCGTTAAACTCTTTTGTAAACTGAGCAATATTGATTCCGTGCTGTCCAAGTGCAGGACCAACCGGTGGTGCCGGAGTTGCCTTTCCTGCCGGAATCTGTAATTTAATATATCCTTCGACTTTCTTAGCCATTTTCAATTCCTCCTAAACGATTAAACCAGTTTCAATTCTGAGAAGTCAATCTCAACCGGAGTATCACGGCCAAACATATCAATGACAATGACTGCCATCTGTTTTGCCGGGTGAACTTCCTGAACAACACCGTCAGTATCCTGCCATACTCCCTCTATAACGATAACATGATCTCCAATGGAAAATGGAGAAGCCTCTGCCTCTGCCAAAAATCCCATGTTGGCAATTTCTTCTTCTGTCAACGGTACCGGTTTGGATCCCGGTCCAACAAATCCTGTTACGCCACGTGTGTTTCGCACAACATACCAAGTCTGGTCATTCATAATCATATTGATTAAAACGTACGCCGGAAACATTTTCTTCTGAACCTGTTTCTTTTCTCCGTTTTTCTCTTCTACGACCGTCTGCAGCGGAATCAGAACTTCTAAAATCTGATCCTGCAGATTACGATTCTCGATTGTTTTCTCAATATCTGCTTTTACCTTATTCTCATAACCGGAATAAGTATGAACTACATACCATTTTGCTTCTTCTGCCATGGCAACCTCCTATGAAACAATGTGAAGTGCAGCCAATCCCAGACGAATCACCCAGTCAACACCGGCAATCAGTACACCGAGCAATACGGACACTACGATTACAAGTGCAGATTGTTTCACCAAATCTTCCTTCTTCGGCCAGGTACACTTCTTAAACTCACTCTTTACACTTTTAAAGAAGCCAGGTTTCGAAGTCTTTTCTGCTTCGCTCATGTGACACACATCCTTTCCGAAACATCACACGGACTACTTAGTCTCCTTGTGTAACGTGTGTTTCTTGCAAAATCTACAATATTTCTTTGTTTCCATTCTGTCCGGATGGTTCTTC
>ULMF01023696.1_pt1 | contig 11090 bp, 4 predicted proteins | sample 1951581 | NCBI WGS metagenome assembly ULMF01 (sample SAMEA4835543, study PRJEB28245) | human gut metagenome | biome: gut microbiome; material: fecal sample | place: Denmark | collected 2008
CGACGTACAGTTGTACAAGTTCCACCGGAATACGGAGTCCCGGATGGAATGACTATCGACGCTGATGGACTTTTATGGGTAGCACATTGGGGAGGATTTGGGGTGTATATATGGGATCCCGATACTGGAAAGTTAGTAGACAAGGTAGATGTGCCTGCCCCTAATGTCGCTTCTTGCACTTTTGGCGGAATCGGGGATAGCAGGTTGTTCATAACGACAGCTTTAGACGGGCTTTCTGATATGGAACGTAGAGAATATCCTTTGAGTGGCAGTGTTTTCGTTGTCGATGTACCTAAAGTTGTTCCAGGCGAGAATCATTACCCATTTATAACTGATTAATTGAAAAATTATGCATATCTCTGTTATTGATTTGATTATCTTTTTTGCCTACTGTTTATTGATTTTATTTGTAGGACTCTTTGTTTCCCGTAGAAACAAAAAAGAAACACAGAGTGCAAAAGGATATTTTTTGGCGGGAAGAGGACTGGCTTGGTGGGCAATCGGGGCTTCTATTATTGCTTCGAATATTTCGGCTGAACAGTTTGTCGGGATGTCCGGTTCAGGTTATGCTATCGGCTTGGCTATGGCAACTTATGAATGGATTGCTGCACTGGGGCTGTTGTTTGTGGCAAAGTTTTTCATACCGATTTTCCTTGAGAAGAAGATATTTACAATGCCTCAATTTCTGGAAGAACGGTTTGATAGTCGTGTAAAGTCTGTAATGGCGTTTTTCTGGCTGGTTGTTTTTGTGTTTATTAATCTGACTTCCATTCTTTATCTGGGAGCGCTGACCATTGAGAAGATTATGGGAGTACCCATGATTGTGGGAGTGCTGGGATTGGCCATATTTGCAGGAGTCTATTCTATTTATGGCGGATTGAAAGCAGTGGCCTTGACAGATGTGATTCAAGTGGTATTTTTAATAGGTGGCGGATTAATAACAACTTATATTGCACTGGATACTCTGGGAATGGGGGAAGGAGTAGTACAAGGTTTTAAAAATCTTTATGTACAGACCGAAGATAAGTTCCATCTTATACTTGACAAGTCTCACCCTAGTTATATGGATCTTCCGGGTATCTCTGTTATTATAGGTGGTTTATGGGTCGCCAATCTCTATTATTGGGGGTGTAACCAATATATTATTCAACGTGCCCTGGCGGCTAAATCAGTGAGTGAAGCCCAGAAGGGAATGTTGTTTGCCGGTTTTATCAAGTTGCTTATTCCATTGCTGGTTGTCATTCCGGGCATTGCGGCTTTTGCTTTGAATGCTCCATTGGAAAAATCAGATGAAGCTTACCCTTGGTTGTTGAGCAATTTACTCCCCGTAGGCATAAAAGGGGTTGCATTCGCAGCGCTAACAGCGGCTATTGTTAGTTCTTTAGCATCTATGATGAATAGTATAGCTACTATTTTTACAATGGATATTTATCGTTCGTATATCCGTCCGCAAGTTGGGGAGGCTGATTTGGTACATGTGGGCCGCTGGACCAGCTTTATATCTTTGGTAATTGCTGTTATAATAGCGCCTATGTTATCCGGACTTGATCAGGCATTTCAGTATATTCAAGAATTTACGGGTTTTATCAGTCCGGGTGCATTAGCAATTTTCCTTGCAGGTTTCTTTTATCGCAAAGCCACAGCCAATGGAGCATTAGCAGCTGCTTTAGGAACCTTTATCTTTTCCCTTTTACTAAAATTCCTTTGTCCGGGGTTGCCTTGGATGGACAGGATGGGGATTGTCTTTTTGCTTTGCTGCGGATTGATTGTTATGCTGAGAAACCGAACACAAATTGATGTGTCTGCATCTCCGGTACGATGGTCACTTTTCCGCACTGGAAAATTATTTAATATTTTGTCTTGTATCATTATTGCCATTCTGATTTATTTCTACTGTTTGTGGTGGTAAAAAGTAGAAAGGCATTCTGGGATAAGTCTGATATTTATTTCTTTAAATCTAATAATTGTTTTGTGTTATGAAAAATTATTTATTGACGTTGATTGGATTGCTATTCGCAATCGGATTGTCTGCACAGACAGTGAAAGTTACTGGTACAGTTTTGGATGAAGGTAGGCAGCCTTTATTGGGTGTAAGTATTTTTGTGCAATCCAATAGAGCTCATGGAACTGTAACGGAATTAAATGGTAGGTTTACCATTGATGTAGCGGTAGGAGAGAAGTTGGTTTTCTCTTATATGGGATTTGTGAATAAAACTGTGCTTATAAACAAAGCTGAACATGATTTGCTTGTCATTATGGAAGAAGATAAGCAGGCTTTGGATGAAGTAGTGGTTATTGGATACGGTACGGCGAAAAAGAAAGATATAACAGGTGCTATATCTTCCGTATCGGCAGATAAACTGAAGGAAACTCCGGCAGTCAGTCTGAATCAGGCTCTTCAAGGCAAAAGTGCAGGTGTACAAGTGCAGTTAAGTGATAATTCTCCCGGTGGAGGTGTCAGTGTGCTTATTCGTGGAAAAGGTTCTATTAATCAGTCAAATGATCCGATTTATGTAGTTGATGGTATCATTATGGAAGGTACTTTGAATAATATCAATGTCAATGATATTGCCTCTATTGATATTCTGAAGGATGCATCTGCTGCAGCTATTTATGGTTCAAGAGCAGCCAATGGAGTAGTGATTGTGACAACAAAAAAGGGCGAAGAAGGAAAGGCAAGAGTGTCATTCAGTGCCCGGACCTCATTTCAGTCTCCCTCCAACTTGCCTAAAATGTTAACGGCACAGGAATTGGCTGAAATCCGTATTGAGGGGAATGTAAACTCACAAATGGATGCAAAATTCTTGGCAAATCCACAAATGAGCATAGAAGAATACCGCAGTGAGTTTAATGCCTTGAAGCAACAGTATGCCAAGGAATTACCCACATCTATGTTTTCGGATGTTGAAAGACAAACTTTACTTGCCGGTGAAACGTATGACTGGTATGATCAAATATCACAAACTGGTGTGGTTCAGGATTATACGGTTTCATTGTCTGGTGGTACAAATAAAACGAATTATTATATCAGCGCTAATTATTATGATCAGAAGGGTATTATTCAGGGAACAGGACATAGGCGTTTTAGTTTTCGTGTAAATCTGGAACAGCAAATAAAGTCTTGGCTAAAAGTAGGGGTTAATTCAAGCTATTATGATGGCGCAACTACTTATGGAGGAGCTAATATTGGAAATGGATTAGGTGCAAATCCGATGTACCCGTTTGAGATAGATGGTAAAGCGCCTTTGGAGTTACCTTACTATACGAATCCCGGACAAAGTAATCCGGTCTTATCCAAACAGATAGATAATGATGCAAAGTCCAACCGTTTTTCTATGAATGCATATTTAAAGATAGATATTACAAAAGATTTATTTTTAAAGAGTAGCGTGTCTTTGGATCAGGTGAATAATTTTTCTGGATATTTCGCTCCTTCAAACATAAAACAGGGGCAAAGCGTGAAAGGTGAAGCACAAATAAAGAATAACAGATGGACTGACGTTATGCAGGAAAATTCACTGAACTATTCTAAGTTGTTCCAAGAGGTACATAGGGTGAATGTGATGTTGGGCAGCACTGTTCAGGTAAATAATTATTTTGGTAATACGCAATATGGGAATGGGTTCGCTACGAATGTAATGGGATATAATAATATCAGTTCGGCATCTGAATTTCCGGCGGGAAAGCAATCTTCCAGTAAAACCAGATGGGCCTTGGCTTCTTTTATCGGTCGATTGAATTATGCTTATAAGGATAATTATATTTTTACTTTTACAGGACGTTATGATGGTAATTCCCGCTATGCTGAGGGACATAAATGGGGCTTTTTCCCGTCAGTAGCCGGTGCTTGGCGTATTTCCGGAGAAAGGTTTATGGAAAAGGCGCATTGGCTTGATGATCTGAAGTTGCGTTTTGGTTGGGGACAACTGGGTAATAGTAATGTAGCGCTTTATTCATCGTTTACTAAATTATCCCCCGGAATCACAGTCGATTACCAAGGAAATTCGGTAAATACCATCCAAAATTCAGATCAGTTTATGGGTAATAAGGATTTGCGTTGGGAACGTCAGGAACAGATCAATGCAGGGGTTGATTTAGCGGCTTTTAATAACCGTTTGCGTTTTACTCTGGATGTGTATAAGAAAAACAGTAAGGATTTGGTTTTGCAAACTCCTTTACCGGTGACTACCGGTTATCTGAACATTTATTCTAATGTGGGTGAATTGGAAAACAAAGGTATCGAAATTTCTTTGGGAGGACGAATCATTGCTACCAAGGACTTTTCCTGGGATTTGGATGTAAATTGGGCAACTAACAAAAATAAATTGAAGTCCTTGTATGGAGGTATCAAGGAAAGGATGAACGACGCATCTAATCCATTAAATGCCGGTTGGTGGGTAGGAAAGCCTCTGGGTACGATATATACCTATCGATATGAAGGTATTTGGCAATGGGATGATGATAGGGTTCTAATGGATAAAATGAAAGATGGTCGCGAAGGTGGTGATACTTATTATCCTGGTGAAAACAAAATTGCCGATTTGGACGGAGATGGACAGATAACAACTAATGACAGGGAAATTGTTGGTTATACTGATCCGAAGGGGTATGGAGGGATATCCACTACTTTGAATTATAAGAATTGGACTTTGAATGTAATATTCAATTATGTGTATGGTAATGATGTTTTCAACAGATCTTATCATGAATATACGCTGGGTGCAGGCTATGGAACTCTGAACATGTTCAATGATGAACTGAATCGTTGGAGTGTTAATAATACAAGTGGTTCCATACCGAGAGCTCATTCCAATAATCTGGATAGAATGTTGATATCCAGTAGAGTTATGCAGGATGGTTCTTACCTGCGTATGAAGAATGTGACATTGAACTATCAGTTCCCTCTGAAGTGGATTAACAAGGTGGGATTGAGTAATCTGAATCTTTATGTTTCAGGAGAGAATTTGTTGACATGGACAGGGTTTAAGGGAGCCGATCCGGAATCCGTAGGTACGGGTTATGATGAGACTTATCCGAACGCACGTTCTTTCACTTTGGGATTAAATGTTAGTTTTTAAGGTTGTACAAATAAAAATACGAAGTATGAAAAATATATATATATATGCATTGGCTGGAGTTTTAGCTTTATCTTCATGCGATGAGTTTTTAAGAGAGGAACCGGAAGATTTCATGTCTGCTGAATCTGAAGACGTAGATGAGGCATTGATTGAGGCAGAAATACAGGGAGCTTATAAGTCTACTTTGTGGTTTAAAAATGGACGTCAGGGGTTTATTGGGATAACCGGTACGGATGAGGCCAGAGGAAAAACGGTGGAAGTTAACTATTGGGCTGAACAAGGAGCGATAGACCGCTACAACACGTCATTGAATGCTGACAATTGGTTGACGAAATGGTTGTGGGACTCCGGTTATTTCGGTATATCACGTTCCAATACAGCAATTAATGCTGTACGTAACTATACAGGCAGTACGGAGGAATGGAGGCTTAGTAAAGAAGCTGAGGCGCGCTTTGTCCGTGCATTCGATTATTTTATGTTGGTACAGAACTTTGGTGGTGTTCCCTTGATTACTGAGGAAACGGTTCTTTCTGCCACTCCTAATTATCCACGGATTGATAAGGCTGAAATTTATAAATATATAATCCAGGACTTAGAATTTTGCGAATCACACCTAAAGACAGATTATCGTGCAGGACGACCTACGGTTGGTGCAGCCAAGGCTATGCTGATGAAAGTTTATATGTATGCACCGGAGTCTACCGGCATACGGAGTTATTCTGAAGCAAAACGCCTTTTTGAGGAAATAGAAGGTTTAGGCGTATATTCTTTGCAACCGTCTTATGCCGATTTATTTAAGCCGGAATTTGAAAATGGTGTGGAATCTGTTTATGAGTTTCAGTTTGAATATCCGGATGAGCAAAATCAATTTCAATATTTTTGTGGAAGCAGAGCTCTCGACCAGTTTACAGAGGGAGGTGGATTTGGTATATTTCTGCCGAGTGAGAGGTACTTGGGGTTGTTTGATGATACGGATGAACGGTTTGATGCCAGTGTCCGGACTAAGTTCTATGATAAGAATGGCAATTTGCTGACCTCGGCGGCCGATCCGGAATATATAGCTCCTCATTGCAAGAAATATGAAGATTATGATCGTGTAATGGATGCCGGAGCCAGCTCGAAAAATATCTATTTTATCCGCTATGCTGATCTAATCCTGTTATATGCAGAATGTCTTTTGGCGGAGAATGACTTGGCTGGTGCAAAGCAGCAAGTTATCCGTGTCCGTAATCGTGCAAAGGTTTCCACTCCGATTACAGCCTCAAATAATACAGAAATGCTCGACTTCATTTATGAGGAACGCATGCGTGAATTGGGGATGGAAGGTTGGAGAAGAATGGACTTGATACGTCGTGGAGCAGATTATTTTGCTGCGCAAGTTGATAAGTATAATCCGTTTGCGAAGGGAAATGTACAGCCATATCATGCTTTTTATCCAATTCCAACGAATGAAATTAATATGAATGACGGAATAGGGGCGGAAGATCAGAATGAAGGATATAAATGAAAAAAGTACAACTATGAATAAACTGTTGTTAGGATTGATTTTTACAATACTTTTGTGCGCAAGCTGTACCAATAGGGGGATGGTTGCTATAGATAATGGTATTGTAAAGCTGGAATTTGATTTGAAGCAGGGAACTTATAAAGGAATTGATGTGGAAACAGGACAAACCTGTATTTACGATGCCTCTTGGCGCGTGAATGATTTTCTTTCTACGGATGCAGACTCCATCTATTATCAGATAGAGGCAATTCAGGATTCGTTGGGAAAAGGTCAATCTATACAGGTTGTTTCAGTAAAGAAAGGACAACCGGACTTGGTTTTTAATTTTAATTTGTATGATCTGGAACCCTTTGTCATAATGTATGGTGGTATCCGTAACGGAACCTCAGAAGGTATACAGATTAAAGAAATATCGCCGGTTGCAAACGCCCGTTTGTTTTACGGAGCGGATATCTCTAAAAATTTCAAGCTTATAGACGGTGAAGGTGGAGGTTGCCCGACTTATATTCGTGAAACTCCTTCTTTGTTGTCACAAAACAACATGATACTTCATTTCGGAACTGACGATGACTTTCATACTTTGGTGGGTGGAGGTGCTTCTTATGGAGAGTTTGCCAAGTATGCCTTAATAGGAGAAAAAGAACAAAGGAAGGCTGACTTGAAGGAACATCCGGTAGAAGACTTGCAGTTGGTTTCTTATATCGATGTAGGAGAAGAGGTTGTTGGCACGGACACTGTTCAGCCGTATATTACACTTTCTTCCGGTGCTCCTTATAAGTTTGAGGGAAACATAGCCTACAAAGAGGCAAGGACTGTAGTATGGGCGGACAGGGAAATAGGCGTTAAGCTGCATAATCTGGATAAAGATAAATCCTACATTGTAGGCTTGTCGTGGTGTGATGATGCGGACAGACGAAAACAGACAGTACATCTCAAATATGGTGATAAGGAGATAACTTGTATTGAAGATTGTCGGCTGCCTTCTTTGGCAAAAGGAGAGAATGCCCAAATCATTTATTTTGAGATTCCGGCAGCGGCCAATGAACTGGAACCGCAATTATTGGTGAAACAGGCTGGTGGTGATAATGTTGTGATCAGTGAAGTACTTATTTATGAAGGGAAACTTCCGGAAGAACGCTTGAATAAGCCTGAAACGGTTGAAATTCCTGCGGCTGATTTTACCAGGTGCACCCTGAATTTATATGCATCAGATGTTATAGGTAAACTTGTGGATGCAAAGTCAGGATATATGACGGAGAAGGACCGGTTCTACTTGGATTTTGTAACTGCCAATCCAATTTATTCTGCTGAAAAGTATGCGCAGACTTTACGGATCTTACAGCAAATAAATTTGAATTACTACTATTTTCCGACAATTTGTATGTGGTATGCCATGATGCCTATTTATGGTGGAAATATTGTCATGGGGACAAATGATACTGTTGGAGCCGTAGAAGAAATGAAACGTGTAAAACTGAGTGGATTCTTAAAATATACTACCATGGGTATTCGTCTTGTACCCGATTGTTATGATGAAAACAATGAGAATGGTTGGTGGGATGATGAGCACTGGCGTTTACGTGGGAGCGGACCGCAGGGAGAAAGTATGAAGTTGAAATCAGGTCATTACCGTGCCCCTTATGATACTTCCAGGAAATGGGCACAAGCTATTTTGGATTTGGGCGGCTTGCCATTTACCTACTTTCAAACGGCGGTTCGCTCGAAAGATTATGCGGAAGCTTATCCGGAACATATGCTTTTTAATGAATCTTTTCATGAGATTGATACATTCGACTGGCTGAATAAAAATTATACGACTTATGATTTTACTGACATCGGTTTCTTGGCACACATGCGTGATGTATATCACAACTTGAACGACGCAGGTATCGTCGGTATGATGTTTGATTATCCATATACGGGGTGGCCAGTGTATGGCGGGATGGATGACAAATATAGTACAGCAGCCGGTGCTTATCGTACGATTTTTAAATTGGCTTCAGAAGGGTTGGGCAACAAAGCATATATCCACGAACGTAATTTGAAGTATGGCTCTGATATTGCATTGGGGTATGTGGCTTCCCAGCGTACCTGGGGAGATACAGATGTCATTACTCCAGAGATGGTAGCTCGAAGTGGATTACGATGGTATAAAAACCGTGTTGTGGTAAATTATGATATGGATGCAAAGAACCTGTTGAAGGCACAACCGGCAGATTCGGAAGATGGAATAAATAAATTGTTGACTATGTCTTATGTGACGGCTTCTCGTTTGCTCTTGGCCAATAGTTTCGGTACATTGGATGCTGAGCACGTATATAAGCTGTCGCGTATTTATCCTTTCCATCAGTTTGCAAGGAGTGCCCGCCCTTTGGATGCTTTCACTACTGACTATCCAAGAGTTTATGGCATGAAGCTTACAGATAAATGGAGTTCGTTGACATTCTTCAATGAAGATGAAGAACATCCTCAAAAGATCAGCATTAAGCTTTCGGGGATAGAAGGACGTGGAGGAGCCGGTTTACATCCCGACAAGCGATATTATATTTATGATTTCTGGAATGATAAACTGATTGGAACTTTCGGTGGTAATGAAACCCTGGAACAAGAGTTGCGCAAAGGGGAGGCAAGACAAATGGCTGTTCGTGAAGTGGAAAGTAATCCGCAAGTTTTGTCTACAGACAGACATTTACTGCAAGGACTCCTGGAATTGTCCGAAGTTTTTTGGAATGAAGAAACGAAGGAATTGACCGGCTATGCTGAGCTGGTGGAGGGTGAATCGATGCATATTACCATAGCAACGAACGGTTGGCAACCCCAGCATTGCACTGTGGCTGATAATGAAGTGGCATGTTCTTTGGAAAACAATTCTGAGAATCTTGTAAAACTTGTTTTGAAGAGTACGCATGGAGGAAAAGTATCTTGGAAATTCTCTTTTAAGAAATAGTTTGTAGAATTTATAAAGTATCTGATAAATTAAAAATACGAAAAAATGAAATATACTGCAATTATATGGGGAGTATTGTTGTTCCTATGTTCTGCTTGTGAACAGAAAACAGAAGTAACTTCGCCCGATGGCAGGAACAAACTGATGTTGATGTTGGATGAATCCGGTTCATTATATTATCAGATTTTTTCCGGTGGGAATGAAATTGTTCGCAGCTCGCTGATGGGGGTGGTTGCGGAGAATAGTAAATATTGTTTTGACAGTGGATTGGTGTATGTGGATCAAACGGGACGGACTATCAATGAAACATATACTTTGCCCACGGGGAAACGCTCTGAATATGTGAATAAGTCAAATGAAAGAACGTTCGTCTATAAAAACGCCGCCGGGCAGTTATTGAAGGTCGTTTGCCGTGCTTATGATGACGGGGTTGCATTCCGTTACGAACTGGGCAATCAGGAGCCGGTAACCATTCGGCATGAACTGACAGAGTGTACTTTGTCGGATGAAACCCATACTTGGATGATGGACTGGATTAAGGATTATGAGAATTTCTACCCGGAACGTGTACTTGATACTATTACGAGACCTACAGAGTTTCTGTTTCCCGTCCTTACATTACAGGATAAGCAGTGGATGTTGATGACGGAAGCTGAAGTGTATTCCATGCCAGCCATGCACTTGTCAAAGGAACCAAAATCTGCTACATTTCATTATGTGTATGCACCTGAAGATTCGGCATTTGTGGCTGAACCTTCTTTTAAGACTTCATGGAAGACTTTTATTATGGGTCAAAATATAGGTGATATTGTAGAATCCTCGTTGGTTGAGAATCTGAATCCTTCTACAGATTTCTCTGATATGGATTGGATAAAGCCGGGAGTTGCGGCTTTCCCTTGGTGGGGGAATTATTTGGCAAACAGTTATATCGATACTCTAAAAATGTATGTTGACCTGGCAGCCGAGATGAAGTGGGAGTGGTTGGAATTTGATGTTTCACTAATCAATACTCCGTTCCATTCTTCAAAGGAATGGGAGGATGTGACCTGGATACCGGAATTGACTGCTTATGCAAGGGAGAAAAACATTCTTGTATATGGGTGGGATGAGATAAAGGTGTTGGACAATAAGGCGGGACGTGATTTTGTTTTCGACCGATATAAAGAAATGGGCTTGGATGGAATAAAGATTGATTATATCGATTCTGATTCAAAATATGCAATGATGTTCCGCGATACAGCTTGTGCTGAAGCTGCCAAACGTAAAATGATGGTGAGCTTTCATGGAGAGACTTTGCCGCGGGGACATCGCAGACGTTACCCTAATATCATGACTAATGAAGGAGTGCGAGGAGCTGAATATTATACCTTCAAGGGGGCCCAATCACCTGATAGCCGCCATAATTGTACTTTACCTTTTACACGTAATGTGGTTGGATCTATGGACTACACTCCCGTGACCTTTACTATCCGTGATGAGAATCCGCGTACAACAACGTATGCTCATGAGTTGGCTTTGGCATTTGCCTTTGAATCCGGATGGATTTGTATGGCAGACA
>ULMF01016913.1_pt1 | contig 10942 bp, 6 predicted proteins | sample 1951581 | NCBI WGS metagenome assembly ULMF01 (sample SAMEA4835543, study PRJEB28245) | human gut metagenome | biome: gut microbiome; material: fecal sample | place: Denmark | collected 2008
TTTTTCTTCTCTCTCCTGAAATCTTATTCACCATGTTCCCAACAGGTTAAGTACCATCAATCATTTGTTTTACATCCAACTCGAAAATCTTAACGGATGTCAACGTATCATAATGGATAGATTTTGAGGTATTTGGAAAAGACCAAAGAGTTTCCGAAAAAGAACTAAGGCTTTTTCAATACGACCAAGACTTTTTAGCCAAAAGGGAGCAATCTTTGTTATTATTCTAAGCGTCGCTTGTCGGAGCTGCCGGATAGTGGAAGAAGACATTCGTAGGGGAGCTACAGAAGACGGGATGAAAAAGACCCGGACGGAAACGGTTTGCAAAATGAAGAGTGACGGAATTCCCTTTTCTACGATGGCCCAATATACAGAACTGTCGATAGAAGAGATTGAACAATTGTAAATCTCAGCTAAGGTTCGTCTAAAAGGTTCTACAACCGAGAACCTTTATTTAATCCGTGGCTGAGGGACATAAAAAACTCCTCACTATTTTCGCAAACAATGAGGAGTCGGCTATGTTAAAACAATATTATGTTAAAGTCGATATTATTCACTTCTGAGTGAATGATGTCCATCAATAGGAAACGGTTGTCCGCTCCATGCTTTCTGTGATGTCCATGGTTCGGCTGCATCTTTCCAGAACGGGTGATCGGCAGGCAATCCCAATGGCATGAATACCAAAGAAGTCATGTACAAACTGCCGTTGTTGGTATAATAATTGGAAAGGTCGGGCTGATGACCGGCAAATCCCAATTGGAGGAACCCTTTTTCGTTGAAATTTCCTTCCACTTTGAACATATTGTTCATTACGGCAGTTAATGCGCTGCGCACCTGACCGTTGCTCATTCCTTCGGGCAGTCCGTATTTCCATGCTGCCATGGCAAGTGTCTGGAAAGCTCCCATGCGGTACACTACAGACCGGCCAAATGCAGGATATGTGCCTTCGGGAGAAATAAGACGTTCCATAAATACATTGAAACGTTGCATGCGTTTGATGGCAAGTTTGGTGCTGATAGGTGTCCAGAAGTGATGTTTGTTCAGTACTTCCAGCATTTCGATATACATAGGGTGAATAACGTAAGCATTGTAATAATCAAGTGCGAACTCAGAACCGTCTGAGTACCAACCGTCACTCAAATACCATTCATTTATCTTATTGGAAGCAACTGTCAACACATATTGGTCGGCATCTTCGCCTACCGACATCAGGAATGCTTCAATCAAGCCGCGGAATAATAGCCAGTTATTATATGCCGGGCGTACGATTTTCAAACGTTGGAAACGTTCGATGTAGCGTTTCTGAGTTGTTTCATCCAACAACTGCCAGGTAGCTTCGGGTGCACGCAGGAAACTTTCTGCTATATAGGCAGCATCTACCAATCGTTGTGTTGATTTGGTTTCCCACAATAAGAAGTCGGGGCTGTCGGGATCTACGGCATTTTTGTAAGCAAGTACAGCCCATTCGCGCATCTGTTTACGCATCTTTCCTTCTTCGGTATCATCGTCAGGCAATGCCAGCCAAGGCGAGATGCCGGCCATCAGTCTGCCAAACGTTTCCATATAGGCCACACGTTTATCACGTCCGTCCCAAGTGGGGCTGAGTTCGAGTTGCATGTTTTTTTGAAGTTCGCCCTTGCTCATGTTTTCAAGCACCGGAGCTGCAATGCGGTAACACAATTCAACCCATTGTTGCCGGTCGTTGACCGGTGCGGTAGTTTTCTTTTTGGCAGAGGCTGCCGTTAAAAAGAAAACAGATATAAATGCTAAAGTAATTAATCGTAGTTTCATGTGGAGTTTTATTTAAATACTTGTTTCATGGCACGTCCTGTCCATACTTGTGGCTGTTCTAATCCGAAAATGTATGCCATGGTAGCAGCAACATCATATTGTACCATGCTTTCCTGAAATTCTCCGGCTTTTTTAATGTTCTTTCCTGCGATGATAAAAGGTGTCTGCATTTCGGCCATTGTCTTTCCGCCATGACCTTTCTTGATACCTCCGTGGTCGGAAGTAATGATAAAGATAGTGTCATCATACATACCTGCTTCTTTTACGGCTGCCACGATGCGGGCAATGTAGCCGTCCAGTTCTTCCAGTTTACTGTAATAAGCCGGAGTGTCATGCCCTTCCTTGTGGCCTACGTGGTCGGGATTGTCAAAGCAAATGGCTACCAATGACGGTTTGTTCTCTTTGATGTATTTCTCGGCCATTTCGCACAGTGCGGTCGGGAACTTGTTATAGTCCGGTGCTACGGCATGATAGTCGGTAGAAAGTGTGTCAACCAGGAATTGGATACCTGCCCACTCGCTCAATACTCCGATTTCGGCCTTTGGGTTAGCGTCACGGTAGATTTGGAAGATAGTGGGGAAGATGTTATTCTTCACGATTACGCGTGAAGGCAATTCCGGTGTGCGTGACCCCCATTCTGTATATCCGTGAACTTCGGGACCGGCCCCCATGAACATGGATGCCCAGTTTACTGCGCTTGATGAAGGGAGTACTGTTCTTTTCTGCATGGTATAGCAACCTGTTTCCATCAGTGATTTCACGGTAGGCATATTTGCTTTGGGCATACTGTATGAACCCCAACCGTCAAGACCGATGTAAACTACATGTTTTTGCTTTGGGCTTGGCTGCATAACTTGCCATTGAGAAGCATCCCAACAGCAAGAAAGCGAGAATCAAAAGCTTTTTCATGATACTTATTTTTATGGTTCTTATTTTTCAAGGTCAATTTTACGCTTTAATGCTTCCAGATAATAATAGTCGGCATAGTTCAACGGCACATCGATTTCACTGTTGTGAGGAATACTGCCCACGCTGTGCATCAACAGGAAACGTCCGTTTTCACCCAAAGGTGCGGTATAGTCGGCTGTAGCAAGCGATTCCATGATCTTATCAGCGTATTCTTTATAAGATTGCGGATTCTCTACGGGATATGTACAGATTTCGTACAAAGCAGAAGCAATAACGGAAGCAGAAGAAGCATCACGCGGTTCGTTCGGAATGTTGGGAGCATCCAAGTCCCAATACGGAACAAGGTCGGCAGGCATATTCTTGTGATTCTTCATAAATTCGAAAGTTTTGAGTGCCTGATCAAGATATTTGCGGTCTTTGGTTTCACGGAAGCATACTGTGTAACCATAGATAGCCCATGCTTGTCCTCTTGCCCATGCCGATTCGTCGGCATAACCTTGTGCAGTTTGGCGGTGACGTACTGTTCCGTCTTCTATGCTGTAATCAATCACGTGGTAACAGCTGCCGTCGGGACGGAAGTGTTCTTGCAGAGTACGGTCGGCGTGTGCCACGGCTACGTTATAGAATGTAGAGTCGCCTGAAAGTTTGGTCGCTTCAAACAATAATTCAAGGTTCATCATATTGTCGATAATCACCGGACATTCCCATCCGCGTTGTGACTGCCAGCTGTTGCCTTTTACATCCCAGCTTTGGATAACCTGCGGTTTTTCACGGAAACGGGTGCAAAGCGATTTGGCTGCCTGTATCATCACATCTTTATATTCGGGCTTTTGGTTAATACGCAGACCGTTACCGAAGCTGCAATTGATAATGAAACCTATATCGTGATGCCAAGTGAGGTATTGTGCTTCGCTGATGGCTTCAGTATATTTCTGTGCCAAAGGAAGTAAAGTTTGGTCACCGGTCAGTTCGTACAGATACCATACACTGCCGGGAAAGAATCCGCTGCGCCAGTCTGCCGGACCGCAATAATATACTCCTCCTTTACTGTTAAGGGTAACGGGGTTGAGGCATTTGCCGCTGGCTTCGATTGTATCTATCTCCAGACCAATCTGCGCCCGTGCGTTTTCGATAACTTGTTCCGACCAGGATTTCTTGGCGGGTGTTGTAGTACATGAGGTTGCAGTGAACAGAGCTGCACATCCTAGAAGAATTGAGGTTCTTAATTTCATATTATAGTTTTTTTATAGTAAATGAATAGTTCCCTTTGTTGGTTTGTTGTTTGGCTTTGAAGGACAGACGGTAGATTGTACTTCCCCATACTTTGGATAATCTGATATCATCCAGCTCTTTGGGTTCCACAGTCAGCTCAAACAAGGCAGCATCATAGAGCAGTGCTGCTTTTACATTATTGACATGAATGATAACTTTTCCTTTTTCCGACCGGTCTATTTCGCCCCAAGTCATAAAGTTGACAATATTGGGGGCTGTTGCTTCTTCCAGTTCGAAGGAGTCGCTGATGCGGGCCTGTTTACCTTTCACATGGTATGAGCGTATCCATTTTTTCACTTTGGCTTCTTCGGGATAAGCAGTGGCTATATTGGCTTCGAAACTGTTCTTTCCGGCTTTTACTTCAGTAGCTTTATATTTTTTTCCATATTTTTCGGGCACGCCGTTTATCATCGGAAGGTTGTGATAGTTACTTTGCATGGTCCAGATGCTATAACGTTCATTACTGAATGTCTGGCGGGTGTATGTGCCGACACCGGCATCTATTAAAATCGGTGTTTGATTCATCCATACCGAGCAGGTTCCGGCATCGTTGTGATTATGGCTTTCGTCATTATACCCTCCTTTTGCTGCCAGGAATAATCCTTCTTTGGTAGAGAGATAGCAGAACTCGGTTTCGGGATACCAGGTAAAAGGGCGGTTTTCATGGCGGGGTTCTGTCTGTCGCAGTTCTTTGTCGACAGCGATGGAAGCAAGGGTGCGGAAAATATCGCGTCCGTTGTTGGGCGAAGATTTAGGTTGGTGCATCAGGGCTGCGAAACCTTTCAGTTCTTCACTGTTTACAGCCTTACCGAAACGATAGATAAGGTATGAGTTGCCTTCTCCGCGTGCCGAAGCGTCGGCAAAGTTCACTACCCATCCATTACCTATGTAAGAGCGTGAGATATATTCACCCATGTTCTTAATCATCGGTTCATTGAAGATATTTACTTTGTCGCCGGTAATATCCGAAAGCAGTTCAAGGTAATCCAATGTTTTTCCGGCTGCATGTCCCCAGTAGGAGGGACCTTCTTCACAAGCTCCATCGGCTTTGATATAGTTTAGGAATTTGTCTACCGATTCCATTGTCAGATGGACAGCTTTGGCAAGTGTGTCGCGGTTGTCTTCAAGCAGCATGAAACACATCAGGGCGTTACTGTTGCACCACGGATTCCAATTGTTGAGCATACGTCCGTTGTAGTTGCGTCCCATCCACCAGAATGAATCATTATTCATATATGGGTCGAGAATGCGGGTTTGGAGTTCATGGCGCAGGCGGCGTGATATTTCAGGGTCTACCTTGTCAAATGATGGGCGCATGAAGTGATAAGTCCATGCGAGTAGTCCTCCCAAGTCACCGGAAGTAAGATCGATGACAGGATAATCGTATGCGGGTAATGCTCTGTGGGAAGGTTGTACGATGATATGTGCGGCCAGTGCCCATGATGTCATTTCGCAAGCATTGAACACTCCGTTGATAAGTTGGTCGACAAATCGTCCTTTCCCTTCTGCCAACTCTGCCATCAGAAGGTCGGCAATGGCACCGTTGTTGGCACCAAAAGGTTTTTCCATGATTTGCCGGTTGCCTGTGCGTTCGAAAGCCAGGTAATCGGTGGCTTTTACTACTTGCCACTGATAATTTAGCCGTTTTTCTCCACGGCGGATATATTCGTCTTTGAATGTTCCTAGAAAACGGTCCCAACCGGCACGGTCATTATAATCGGGGTAAGTCACCCATTGGCGGTCTAATACCAGTATTTCTTTTAACCGGTTGATGTCGGCTTGCTTTTGGAGCAGGTCGCGTTCCGTGTATGCGTATGTGAGTGTAACATACAATAATGCAAGTAGTAATAGAGTTAGTTTCTTCATCGGTATATAGATTAAGATATTTATTACACTGCAAAAGTGCGAAAAAAGAATAGTGGCAATACTCTATTTTTGTCCTTAAAACATGTATATATTTTCCATAAGGACTGAAAAACAGCCTATTTTCGGATATGCATAAAAAAAGCCGCCTCAAATGTGGCTTTGAGACGGCTTACTATCCAATAATACTTTTTACCTTGAAAAGACAGGGATATTACCAGCCCGGATTCTGTGTCAGGCTTGTATTCATATCTGTTTCATGTTTAGGTATCGGCCATACATAGTATTGGTCTCCACCCCATGTCCAGTTGTAAGTTATAACACCCCAAATGTCTTTCATGCCGGCAGTACCGTCAGCGTTGTTGAACTTGCTTTCTTTCCAGGTTTTCCAACGCATTTCTTCATAGAAGGAAACACCTTCACCGGCAGTTTCCCAACGATATTCGTTCTGGATACGAGTACGCATATCGTCTTGTCCGCTAACCTGTGTTGCAGCATTGCTGTTCAAAAGAGCTACACCGGCACGTTCACGTACGAGGTTCACTTGCTCAATTGCCTCGGCAGTCTTACCTTGTTCGTTCAGTGCTTCTGCCAATCCTAATACAACTGTTGCATAGCGGATGATAGGCAGGTCAATCGGAGATTTTTCACGGTTGGTCATTTCGCTTGAACCTTCGGCTACAAATTTGCGGAACAAGTAGTACAAATGGCTCTGTGTATCGGTACGGAGGTCGAATGGAGCATCAGTGTCTGCACCATAATATGGCCAGCGTGAAGTAAAGGTGTGGTCTACACTGTTACCCGAGCCATTATAGGTGGCATACGGAGTAATGATGGTCTGTGTCAGACGCGGGTCACGCTTTTCATAAACAGCTTTGATACGTGCTTCATTGCCTGCCGGTAAATATAATGCCTGTGCAGCAGTGCTCAACTTGCTTAAACGGTTTTCTACCTTTTCCCGGATACCTTTAATGGCTGCGTCAATGTCGCCTTCATAACCCAATGAAAGAAGTTCGGCCTTTAAAACATCTGCATCTGTATTGCGCAAGAAGAATACTTCACGATCTTTTGGTTCCATGCTTGAATAGCCGGGAAGATAATCATCCCAATTGAACTTGCTACCGTCTATGTTTTCATAAGTGTCAACGAAGTCGGTGCTGGCCAAAATGGTATTCCAGCAAGAACCGAATGTTGTACGACCACCGTAACGGAAGCTCATTGAGTTACCGTCGGCAGTTCCGTTGTTGTCTATACATTGTAAAGAGAAAATAGCTTCATCACTTTGTTCGTTAGCTTCTTTGAAGAGTTGTTTGTAACCTCCATCGAATAACTTGTGTCCCATATTTCCCACCTGTCGGAAGTCGGCTTCGGCTTTTGCCCATTCTTTTATCCACAAGTAAACTTTACCACGTAATGCATAGGCTACGGATTTGGTTACATGTCCCCATTGTGCATTGCCTGCTGCAATACGGTCGGGTAATGTAGGTTCATTGATGGCATCGGTTAAATCCTTGATACAACCTTCCCATACTTCCGCTTCACTGCTGCGGGGTTTGTTGGCTTCTGTCACAGGGATGGGTTCGTCATAGTAAGGAACACCTCTGAAGACTGTATTTAATTTATAGTAGAAGAATGCACGTAACACTTTAACCTCGGCAATCAGCTTGTTCTTGAATGCATCGGGAACCGGAGCTTCTGCAAGATGCTGGATGGCATCGTTTGCCCGCTGGATTCCTTCATAGTGTTGTCTCCAATAGTCTGAGAAAAGACCGGAACCGATAGATGCTGTTCCTGCCAGAATAGGATAGTCATTATCACGGCAGCTACCGCTTACGCAAAATGCTTCCAACTCGTATGCTCTCTTTGCAACATAGTCTTCGCGCAGCTCACTGTATACACCGGCTACACCCAGTTCACAAAAGTTTTCATTACTCCACATGGAGTTTGATGCCGCTTTGTCATAGGGAACGGTATCCAATAAATCACCCCGGCAACTGCTCAGAGCTGTTACCGCAGCTGATAATATAAATAATTTTGTAAATAGTTTCATAAGTTCGTATCTTAAGGTTATTAGAATGTTATGTTAGCACCGATAGCGATACTTCTAAACGGAGAGTATCCCATGCCGGTTGCAGATTCCGGGTCCTGACCTTCGAAAGAGGTGATTGTCAGTAAGTTCTCTGCAGAAACGTAAATACGTGCATTTTGCATTGCTACTTTAGTTACCCATTTCTGTGGCAAAGTATAGCCTAAAGACAAGTTCTTCAACTTGATATAGTCACCATTGTACAACCAGCGGTTAGACGATGCATTATTCTGAACGTTACCGTCAAGATAAGTCATACGCGGATATTTACCGTTGATGTTTGTACGTGGATCATCGGGATTGCTCGGATCATAGAAATAGTGGTCGTCTGCAATGCGCTGTGCGATATTGTTACCCCATTCTGTCTTGGCAGCGTTGTAACCGGCTGTCGGACCCCAATAGATGTCGAAACCGGCAGCACCTGCCCATACCATTGAGATGTCAAATCCGTTCCATGCAGCAGAAGCCTGGAAACCGAAGTTGTATTTCGGAGTCTTGGAACGTCCCTGGAATTCTTCGTCGTCAGAGTCACCATATACGCCGTCACCGTTAACATCGGCATAAATATAGTCACCATAGTAGATATTGGCTTTACCGATTGAGTTACCCGGTTTGAATTTGTAACCTGCATCCATCATGGCTTTTACCCAGTTCATATCTTCTTCTGTACGAATCATACCACCCTTGGGACCACCTGCCGGATTCACAGAGCCGTCTGCATTAAAGTACTTGCCATTTCCTTTATATACACTGCGGTAGCGGTATTCGTTCAACATGTGACCTTCTACTACCGGAGAGTTGCCACCGGATGAGACTTTTCCGATATTGTCTGTCCATTTACCACCGGTTAATGTATTGTTCGGATCTTCTACCCATGTTCTGGTATATTCACCATTGTACTTGTCTACCTTGTTCTTATTATAAGAGAAGTTACCGCTTACAGAGTATTCTACTTTTCCGATTCTGTCGCGCCATCCTAATGAAAGTTCGAAACCGTCATTGCTTACTTCCGCAATATTCTGGCGGGGAGCCTTCACATTGACACCGTCACTGTTGTTATGGTAACCTAAAACGTATTCCATGGCGGGACGATACAAGATACCGGAAGTCATCTTATGATAAATATCGATTCCGACAGTCAAACGGTTGTTCAATAATGCTGCATCGATACCTAAGTTGGTAGTGGTTGTCGATTCCCATTGTAACAGTTCGTTGGCATAAGCTGTGATGGCTAAACCTGATACTAAGCTGTTTCCGAATACATAGTTGCTGGTTCCGTAAGCTGACTGGTATTCATAGTTACCGATTTCAGAGTTACCTAATTTACCCCAAGACAAACGAATCTTCAGGTTATCCAACCATGAACGGGTTGATTCCATGAATGATTCTTCAGAAATACGCCATGCACCGGACAATGATGGGAAGAAACCCCAACGATGGTCTTTGTGGAAGCGTGAAGAACCGTCATAACGGAAGTTCGCTTCGAACAAATAACGTGAGTCATATGCGTAATTTACACGGCCAAAATAAGAGCGGGTTGCATAGTCCTCGGTAGAACCGCCGATGCTTGTCATTTCTGTAGCTTCGTCGAATTGGTTCAATGATTCGTCAATCAAACCTTTTTTGGCTGCATTTACCTTATAATAGTTCTTGTAGAATTCCTGATAACCTAACAATGCAGAAACATCATGCTTCTGAGCAAATGTGTGATGGTAGTTAATCAGGTTCTCCAATGTATAAGAATAGTTTGATTCGTAGTCGAAGCTGGTACTCAATTGTGAGGGAGGAGTAATACCATCAACAATTACACCGTCACTGAAACGTGTCTGATAAGCAGGTACACCATGCTGGCGTGTTTCATAGATATAGCGGTTATAGTTGAAGTTGAAATCCCAGCTCAAATCTTCAAAGAATTTGATTTTGCTGAACAAAGTGGTATTGAAGCGGTTGTAACGCTTGAATCCATCGTTACGTGCCAACTTGTATAACGGGTTATTGGCTGTAGCACGTTCGTCAGGACATTCCGGGTAACCGTAGCTGCCGTTCCAATAGGGATAAGTACCGGCTGTAGACTGGCGCAAGAAGTTATTTGCATTTGAAAAGTCACCAACTTCACGATCCATCTGTGATGCATAAGTACGAGTACCCACAGTCAGCCATTTGGTCGGATTCGCTTCGATGTTGGCACGCATTGAATAACGTTTGTTGGCAGTATTGTCTACCACACCTTCATTATCCTGATAACCGGCCGACAACAAGAAGCGAATTTTGTCAGAGCCACCTGATACAGACAAGTTGTGATCATGGATTACACCACCCGAGAATAATTCTTCAGCCCAATCGGTATTCGGATAAGCAATGTAATTGGGTACACCGTTCTCATTCAGACCATTCGGGTCTTTAGATTTCTCACGCCACAAATCAATGTATTTCTGGTCGAATAAATCATCAGACTTTCCTACATTTCTATATGATTCATTCATTAGCTCCATGTAATCAGCATAATTACTCATCATTTTAATCATACGGGTCGGGCTGTTGAATGAGATGCGACCGCTATAGTTGATACTGATTTTGTCACGTGTACCTGTTTTGGTGGTTACCAGAATAACACCGTTGGCAGCACGTGCACCATAGATGGCACAAGAAGCAGCGTCTTTCAAAATAGAGATGTTTTCAACGTCCAAAGGATTTACGGCATTCAATGAGCCTTCCATACCGTCAATAATAACCAACGGAGATGCCGTATTCATAGTGCCGACACCACGAACACGCAGGGTAGTGTTATCTTCACCGGGCATTGCAGAACCTGATGATGCCTGCAAACCGGGACTTAAACCGGCTAATGCAGAAGAAACAGTAGTAATGGGACGAGATTTAGTTTGTTCCTCGAAGTCCACGGAAGCAACCGCACCTGTTAGATTTACTTTTTTCTGTACACCGTAGCCTACTACTACAACCTCATCCAATGTTTCGGTATCTTCTGCTAACTTTATAGACAGGTTATTTGTTGTGCTTGTG
>ULMF01013407.1_pt1 | contig 10927 bp, 8 predicted proteins | sample 1951581 | NCBI WGS metagenome assembly ULMF01 (sample SAMEA4835543, study PRJEB28245) | human gut metagenome | biome: gut microbiome; material: fecal sample | place: Denmark | collected 2008
AATTCTGAAATCCGTGCTTTTTGCCGCAAGAGACATATTCACGACGTCCGCTCCGTTTTCGAGCGCAAACTGCACTCCGTCTTTGAACGCCGTGCTTGAAAACGTTGAACTCGTAGACGTAGGATAAGCTGATTTTACGGGCATGATTTTGACGTATTTTTCGAGATTCAATTCGTGAATGAAAGTCGCGATTATGCCTGCAACGTGCGTGCCGTGCTTATCGGGCGCGTCGTCCGCCACGCTGAAATTTGTCGAAGCGTAATTCTTGTCGGACGCGAGAACGGTGTTTTTCCCGATAAGATTGCCGTCCGAGTCTCTGTACAATACGTCGTACTCTCCGATGCCGTCAACATCGACGGCAACTCCGTTTTCGTCATACTTTCCCGTGAACAACTCGTGGTCGTAGTTTATTCCCGAATCCACTACGGCGACCACGACGGGCTTAACATTTGAAAAATCGTACTGCGGTGATGAAAACCAACCCGAAACACTCTCTTTCAATTTTGCAAGATTGAGATAGTTTTCACCCATATACCAATCGTGAACTTCTTTTACGACGAAATCGTTGTATCCGTCAGGGCTTACGGCGTACGCAATGCCAAAATCGTATGAAAAACCGGCAAAAACGCAAACAAGGACGAGTGCAACGGTCAAAATACCTATTGCATACGTCCTTGAATCGTGTTTTGTAAAATCTTTGAAATTTCTCATACGCGCGCCGCGCGACGAATCAAATCCAAACGACCTTGCCGTCGAGCGTCAACGTCCCCCATTTGCCGTCTTTTTTAACCTTGGCTTCACCGTTTTCAAACGGAGTGCCCGCGTCGTATTCAAACGGAATGACGACTTCGTTGTTCTTGTTTATATAACCGCATTTTTCGCCTTTTACGACCATAGCGTAACCTTCCGAAAAACTCATCGCGGTGTCGTAGTCGAGCGGAATGACAACGTTGTTTTCTTCGTCGATATAGCCGCATTTTTCGTCGATTTCGACGGAAGCGAGTCCTTCTTTGAAAGCGAATATCTCGTCGTACATTGTGGGAATGACGATTTTGAAGCCGTTTGAATATCCCCACTTTCCGCCTTTGAGAACTTTGCGCCACTCTCCGAGTGCAAGCGGTTCGGTCAGTTTTTCAGGGCGTTGCGGCTTGTTTTGTTGTGCCTTTTGCGGTGCTGGCTTTTGTTGTTTGCTGCCCGAAGTCGCTCTGTCTGCAAGACCGAATTTGGAATGGCCGCTCTCGCTTTTTTGCTGTTGCTTGTCGCTCTTTTGCGCTTTCTGCGGATTTTGTTTGTCTTTGCCGCCGTCTTCGACGTTTTGCGGTTTGACTTTCTGCGTTTGTTCTTTTTGCGCTTCGCCGTCTTGCTTTTGCGGTTTGTCTTGCTTATTAACCTGCTCCGCTCTCAAACACATACCGTTCGCTTTGAGAGCGTCCTTAACTTCAAAAAGTATTTTCTTGTTGAGACCTTGCACCTTGTACATATCCTTTTCGGTGCGCTTGACAAGGTCTGCCGCTGTCTGAATACGATTTTTTTCAAGCAAAGCGCAGGTGGTTTCGCTTATTCCGAGTTCGGCAATCGATTTTGCAAGTTGCTCCGAAGAAAAAAGTGCGATTTGTTGCTCTTGCGCCCCGTCCTGATTTTGTTTGCGGGGACGATTTTTATAGTAATAATGTTTTTTATTGTTGTTTGCCATATATAAACCTTTTCTTTGATATTAGCACACGCGCGCGAATATTTCAAGTGTTAAAGATATTATAATCTTATCTTGACTTAAAGTTTTAATTTGATTATACTTATATTTATGAAACCATATACAAAAAAACGTAGATTTTTCGACATAAAAGCCCTTCTTGCCGCCACACTTTTCATATTGACGGCGTTTTTGGTTTTGCTCCCGCAAAATTCGACGTCGGTTGCAAATGCCGACGAGCAATCCTATCGCGTGCTGTTTCCGACAGGCAACTATTTTCAGTCATCGTCACCCGCTCTCGTTGGCGCAAACAGAGACTATCTCGTAATATACGACGATTCTAGCAAAACCCTTTTCGTCAGAGCGGACGAAGAATGGACGTATTCTCTCGATTTTGAAGATGTAAAAGGCATTTTCGTCATAGAAAACGTCGTGTTTATGCATGCGGACGAAAAATATTACACTCTCGACCTTTCCGACAAAAATTCTTCTGTGCAAGAGCGCACTCTTCCGAGCCCTGCGGACGTGACTTTCTTCAACAGCGACGGCACTTATCTCTACGCGCACTCCGCGGCAGGCAGAATCACCATATACGACAAAAATCTCGAAGTTGCACTCGGCGTTGACAATCTCTACGATCCCGACACGCTTGCAGGCAAAATCGTCGTGGCAGGCGAAGGCTCAAATCTCATCGTGTTCTCAACGGAATACGCTTCCCCAATCTTCATCACCTACGACGCCACGACGAAAGCAAAAACCATAAAAGGCATCACGCACCACATCGGCGAAGCGTACGTCGGAGACGTTGTGTACGCTCTTGAAATAATTCAGCAATCAAGCGCAAACGACGCACAAAAACGTATTGTATGCATTGACAAAACGAGCGGCGAATTGCTCTTTGCAACGGACATCGATCCCGACAAATTCTTTGCGTTCGGCAACAGACTTTTCACCATTCAAGACGGCGGAGTCACCGTGTACGCGCTCAACGACGAACACACCGCGCTCACAAAAACGCAAACGATAACCATGTCGGGCAGCGATTTGAGACACCTTAGCAACCCCGTTGACGTCGTTCGCTATCAAAACGAAACCGTCGTAGCAGACAAAGGAAACGACAGAATCGCATTCCTTTCGCAAGCGGGCGTTATGACTGCACTCTCGCTTGAAGAATCTCCGCTTTCTTTGTGTGCGGGCGACGTCCTTTATGCCGTCACGGACACGAAAGTGTTGCAGATAAAAGACAAAACGGTTTCAGGCGAAATCGAGATTGACGGAGTTGTTGACACGGCATATCTCGGCAGTCTTTATATGCTCAGACAAGACGGCGTATACGTGCTTCTTGCGGGCAACGCCGTGAAAATATTCGACGTTCGGAATGCAAAGTGCATAGCCGCCGCAGAAGACGGAACGAACGTTCATATTCTCACGAACGACGCAATTCTCACAATAAATCGATCGGGACAACGTCTTCCCGACCTTGCAAACGGCGATTTCACCGACGCCGTTGATTTTGCAGTGGATTATCAAGGCAAAGCGTTCGTTGCATACGCAAACCGCATCGACTACGTTTTGGGCGAAGAGAGCGGCTCGTATACGCTTTCAAATCCGTCTCTCAAAGCGACCTTGACGAGCGCACACCTTGACGGTCAGACGATATTCTTCACCGCAAGCGAATGTTTTGTAGGCGCATTGGACGTGCAAGCGGAAACAAAACAAACGTATCAATACACTCTTCCGACGATAACCGACGGCGTATACTCTTTTGCAAAAGCAAAGGACGGCGCAATGTTCTTCTCGATTGACGGGCGCATAGAAAACGTGTCCCTTGCAACAAACGAAACAATCATCGTGTACGATGACACCACCAAGGACGGAAAAACGTTTGCGAGAGTTGGCGAAACGCTCATCTCAATCGACAAATCGCAGTTTGACACTGTTGAATGCGGCGCATTAAGCGGCGATTACGTCACAAAAGGCGAAACGACACTCTTCAAACTCCCCTACGTCGAAGAGGGAAAAATCACGCTCGGCTCGGGCGTTAGAATGACGCTTAAAAGTGACGTTGCAGGCTACGATTCGTCCGTTTGGGTGATTGCAACCTATCAGGGACAAGAGTATTTCGTCAAACGTTCGGACATTGCCGAATACGTCGAAATCGTCGAAGAAAAAGATAAAGTTTTCGGCAGAGCCAATGCGGACAGAGTGGGCGGTCTTGTGAACGTTTACGCTGATCAATCCACCGACAGCGAAGTCATTGCGCAAATCGTTGACGGAAGCAAGGTGGAAGTGCTTGAAACTCTCGACGATTTCTATCTCGTCTCCTACGACGGAAAACTCGGCTACATCCAAAAATCGCAACTTAAAATCGGCACTCTCACCACCGTACAAATCGTGGCAATCGTGCTTTCGATCATCGTCGCAATCGCAGGCGCTACAATCTTTGCGTCCGTGCATCTGACAAGAAAGAACGCCGACGCAAAGAAAAAAGAGCAAGACCAAAAACGTTTCTGACAATACTAAAACAAAACAAATCTAACATTTCGCCCCCATCAAAAAAGCACCGATGATTCGGTGCTTTTTTATGCGTCGTTTTGTTTTTTTGGATAGCGTTTTACAAATGCGTTTACAAAATCGGCAAAATGTTTTTGTCCGATTATCTGTCTTTTCTCGGCTGGCCCATGAAGAACACGGAAAGCGCGTTGTAGCCTGCACAGCCCGAAACGAGACGGTTGATATATCCGTATTTGACGGGAACGCCGCCCGAAATTTGTTCTATCTGCGCACCGAATGCGTGTGCTTCTTCGGGGCAATTGGTGTGTCCGATAAGGATGAAATCGTTGTCGCTCGGGATATAATTTTGCTTGAAGAACTTCACCATTTCGGCAATGGATTTCTTTCTGCCGATAGACTTCGTGACGATACCGATTTTGCCTTCTCTTGTGAGTTCGAGTACAGGGTTTATATGCACGATCATTCCGAAAAGCGCTGCGAGCGTGGAAATGCGGCCACTGTTGCGCAAGTTGATAAGGTCGCTGACGATGAAACAATGGTGGGTGTTGAGCTTGTTGTTTTCCACCCATTCGGCGATTTCTTCCATGCTCTTGCCTTCCGCCTGCATTTTTCTTGCATAATAGACCAAAAGCCCTTCACCGCCTGCGCCCGAGAGTGTATCCACCACTATGATTTTGCGCTCGGGATATTTGATTCTCAGCCCTTTTGCGATATAGGAAATATTGTCGAAACTGCCCGACATACCCGACGAAAAGCCGATATACAACAAATCTTTGCCTTCTTCGAGCACTTGCTCGAACACGACTTCTGCGTCGTGCGGATTGATTTGAGAAGTTCTGACAAGTTTCCCCGCTTTGAGTTTTTCATAAAAAAGTTCGATGGGATACTCGTCGTCGCGCTCGTAAAATCTGTCTTCAAGCGTAAAAGAAAACGGAAGTCTGCGCGCAGGATTCTGCTCGTAATATCCTTCGTAAAGGTCTGCAGTGTTGTCCGTAACTATTTCAAACATAAAATGCTCCGTTTCAAGATTTTTAAATCTTATAGATAAAATCTATACTTGATATTCTATCATATACGCGCGCTTTTGTAAATATAAAAATCACCCTGCGGCGATTTTGCGTTTTTGTCGATTTCAAAAGACGTCATTCGCTTGCGTTTTTGCTCCGTTGAGAGCATAATATGCGCAAAAGGAAAGGGAAACTCTATGGCACTTTCAATATCCATGTTTGTTCTTGCAAGCATAGGAATATTAGTCTCCACTCTGTTCGATTTAAACGTAAAACTCGGCAAAGTCAAAATCGGACTATACTGGGTCATACCGCTTGTCATAGCGGTGATTTTGCTATTGGCAAAAGGTGTGGACGCAAGTGCGGTATGGGCGCAATTTACTTCAAAAGACGCCATGAATCCGCTCAAAATTCTCGTGCTTTTCCTTTCAATGACGGGGCTTTCCGTCTATCTTGACGAAATCGGATTTTTCAGATGGCTCGCAAACGCAACACTCAAAAAAGCAGGCGCAAGTCAGAAAAAATTATTTTTTCTGCTCTACATCGTCACTTCCGTTCTCACCGTTTTCACGTCAAACGACGTTATCATACTCACGTTCACGCCATTTATCTGCTATTTTGCGAAAAATTGCGAGATAGACCCCGTGCCGTACATCGTCACGGAATTCGTTGCTGCAAACACCTGGAGTATGCTGTTTATAATCGGCAATCCGACTAATATTTACCTTGCCACAACATACGGCGTAGGATTTGCGGAATATCTCAAAATGATGGCAATCTCCACAGTCTTTGCAGGACTTTGCTCGTTGGCGATTTTGTACGCACTTTTTGCGAAGAAACTCAAAGAGCCGCTTAAACCGCACGAACAAGACGAAAAAATCGACGATAAACCCTGCCTTATCATCGGTCTTGTCGGTCTTTTTGTCTGCACCGTTATGCTTGCAATCTCTTCGTATATCGGCGTTGAAATGTGGCTGGTAAGTCTCGTTGCGTGCGCCGGTGTGCTCCTTATATGCTCCGTAGTCACTTTATGCGAGAAAAAATCGCTTAAACCGATAGGAAAAACGATTGCGAGACTCCCCTGGCAACTCGTGCCGTTTCTTCTTTCGATGTTCGTAATCGTTTTGTCGCTCAGCGAATGCGGAATCACCGAAAAGATTGCGGCGTCTCTGCAAAAAATTGATTGCGCGTTTTCTTTCGGCACGACGAGCGCACTGTTTGCAAACCTTATAAATAACATACCGATGTCCGTTCTTTACTCGAAAGTGCTTGAAAGCGTATCCGCTCAAAATCTGCATGCCGCTTTGTATGCGTCCGTCATCGGCTCGAATCTCGGTGCGCTTTTGACTCCCATAGGCGCGCTTGCCGCGATTATGTGGAACGCAATTTTGAAAAAACAAAACGTTCGTTTCACATTTGTGGACTTCGTATGGCGCGGTTTTCTCGTCGGTATTCCGTCCATTCTATGCGCAATTGCAGGGCTTGAAATTTCACTGCTATTCTGACGTTTTTTCACTTTCTGTGTTGTATTTTCTCAAATCCTGTGATAAAATTTAGCAACGAATACAATATTAAGGTATATATGGAATACTCAAAAAAACTCAATCCGATTGCAAGAGACATAAAGCCGTCGGGCATACGCGAATTTTTCGGGATAGCCGCAACGAGAAAAGATTGCTTGTCTCTCGGCGTTGGCGAGCCGGACTTTTCCACCCCGACTGCCTTTTCGCAAGCGGGCATAAACAGCATCAACGCCGGCAAAACGCAATACACCGCAAACGCGGGACTTTTTGAACTGCGCGAAGCGATTGCAAAGTACACGAAAAGTTTCATCGGCGTTGAATACGCCCCTAGCGACGAAATCATCATAACCGTCGGCGCAAGCGAAGGCGTTGACGCGTCTTTCCGCGCAATCATTGCCCCCGGTGACGAAGTGCTTATCCCCGAGCCGTGCTTTGTTTGCTATGCTCCACTCGTGAGTCTATGCGGCGGCGTTCCCGTCCCGATAGATTGCAAAATCGAAAACGAATTCAAACTCACGCCAAAGCAACTCGAAAGCGCGATTACTCCGAAAACTAAATGCCTTCTTTTGTCCTATCCGAACAACCCTACCGGTGCGATTATGGAAAAGGACGACCTTGAAAAACTCGTCCCAATCATCAAAAAACACGACCTTTTGGTGCTATCCGACGAGATTTACGGCGAACTTGTTTACGACGGCGCAAAATTCACTTCCATTGCGTCTCTTGAGGGAATGAGAGAGCGCACGATTGTCGTGAGCGGATTTTCAAAATACTTTGCAATGACGGGTTGGAGACTTGGATACGTTTGCGCACCAAAAGAGATAATCGACGTGATATACAAGATTCATCAATACGCAATAATGTGCGCGTCGACTTCCGCCCAGTACGTTGCGCTCGAAGCACTCAATGCGTCGTTTAAGGACGATTTCAAGGAAGTTGGCGCAATGCGTGACACCTACGACGAAAGACGAAAATATCTCGTCAGACGGCTCAACGAAATGGGGCTTGATTGCTTCACTCCGCGCGGCGCATTCTATGTCTTCCCTTGCGTCAAATCAACGGGTATGGACGGCGAAGAATTCGCGTACGCACTGCTCGACGCAAAAAACGTTGCAGTCGTCCCGGGCGGCGCATTCGGAAAAAGCGGAAAAGACTTCGTGCGCATAAGTTATGCTTATTCTCTCGACGTGATAAAAAAGGCACTCGACCTTATCGAAGAGTTTATAAACGAAAACAAAAAAGAAAACAAATAACTACAAACCGGCGACAGCACTTAAACACACAAGGTTTTACACCTAAAACGTTAAATACGACATGACAAAAAAAAGCGCGATTTTACAAACGAAAATCGCGCTTTTGCTTATAGTTTTGTCGCTTAAATCAGCCGATAGTGACAGTGCCGTCCTTTGAAATGGTCACGGTATCGCCGGTGTTGACGGATTTAAGGAATTCGTCGCCGAGTTGGTCGATTGCAATAACGTTGCTGTCTTCCCAAATTTTTGCAAGAACGATTCCGCTTGCAGCAAGCGAGTCTATATGGTCAGCAAAAAGGAATGCCGCAGGATTAATACCCATAGAGCATACCGTTTGAATGACGAGACCGCCCGTCGTCGAACCTATGGTTTGCGGCAAGCAAAGCACTTTGCCCGTAATGTTGAGCCCGAAAATGTCTTTGTTGTTCTGATCGCTGACGATGACTTGTTTTGCGTTGGTGAGCGCACTCTTTTGGAACGTTGCGAGAGTGTTGACGCCTTGTCTCGAAACTACGGCTTCGCCCTTGAAGTCGCCGCCTGCAATAACTCTACCCTTAAAAGTTTTCATAGTCTTCACTCCTTTCCTGCGATGATATTGACGAGATCCGCCGTCTTATAGTATCTTGCAATGCTGTACGTGCGGAGCTTGTTGGAGCAAGTCGCAATGGATTTGCCCTTGGTGAGCGGATTGTTGGTGTACATAAGCGGACAAATGCTCGTGAGTTTCGCACCCGTTGCGATAAGTCTTGCGTATGCGGGAGTTTTTTTGAATTTTTCAACGACGTCGGGAGCGGAGCAAACGATTGTTTCGAGTGCGACTTTCTTTTTGCCGTTTTGTTTGAGTGCCTTTTCAATCATATCCGTCCATTCGTTGAGTTGGGTGAACGTAAGGTGCGGACAGCCCACAAACGCCATAGTCGGCTTGCTGTCGGGCTTTTTCCACATATTCGGATAACTCTTGTACACTCTTTCGAGTTCCGCGTCGTCGATGACGTACACTTTCGGATTTTCGACTATGAGTTTTTCGCCGAGTTCTTTCGCTTCGGGCGTGAGATTGTCGATGTGATAGAGACCGACTGCGCCGTTTGATGCGGTTGCCGCGCCGAAATCTTTGAGATAACCCTTATTTTCGTCGTTAAGTTCACTGCCGATCCACTTATCGAGACCGTAAACGTAAGGAACGTCTTCAACGACTTTCATGCCGATTGCGCTGCCGAGAATTTGCGCTTCGGGGATTTTTGTCGTTTCGACCTTGACAATCCAAGTTGCTTTTCTGCCTTCGTCGGTGAGAAGACCGAATTCGGGGACGTAACCGATGATAGAACCGAAAAGATCGAGCATACCGCTGTTGCGGTTGCAACGTGCACCGAGAACGGAGTTTGCATAAACGACTGCACTGGATTCCGCCCAAGAAAGAACGTCGCCTTTCTTCGGAACGTTGCCGACTTCGTCGAGATAGCACGCACAAGTGAATGCGTTTGCGTCTTTGAGTCCAACCGCTTTCAACTGCTCTTCATAGCGTTTTTGCTGTGAATACATAACCTTTTCGTTGACGAGCCTGTCAAGAAGAGAATACTTGACGTTGGCTCTGTCGAGCGGGCGCGGGTCAACCGTGAACGTGCCTTGCGTCTTGATGCCGTCCGCAATAAGTCTGTCCATGGTTTTGTAGAGCGGTTTGAGCAACCCGATGCCGAAACTCGTGACGAGATGCCCTTCCTTGTGAGTCACTTCAACCAAGCGTTTTGCTCCGAAAATGTCTCCGAACATGACCAAGGTTTCCATAACCATTGCCTTCGTTTTGCCCTGCTTGCCGTTGAGAATGTCAACTTGCTCGGGCGTGAGTTGCATTTTGTAATCCATAATACCCCTTTACGCAAATGAATGCGTCAAAAATAATCCTTCTCAAAACGCGCCGTATGCGCATCCACTCTTATATTTTACTATATAGATAAATAAATATCAATACCGAATTTTACGTTTGTATAAAATTTTTTTGCATTTTTCTCACTGTTTACTCAAAAAAATTCAATAAAAATCATGTAAAATACAAGAAAACGAGTGTTTTGCTCGTTTTCTTATAAAAGTTCTGTGCATTTATCGTTATATTGCAATGCGCCTATTCTTTAAGTCATTAGGTTTCGATTGCTATGAACGGAACGAATATTTCGTCTTCGCATGCGCCCGCGTGCATTCCGATGAAAGCGCCTTCTTCTGGTTCAAACGGATTTATGCAAGTTTTGCCCTTCGCAACCGCAACGTAATCTCCAACGAAATCTTCAAATCTCGAATTTGCCTTCCCGTCGCCGAAAAGTCCGTCTTTTATCACTTCGTCGTGACTGAACAAAATATAATCGTCTCCGAACGCCTGCATAAACGCTTTTTCAAACCTTTCTTGCATTCCCTTTTTGACGAAGATCGACAAAGCGCGCGATTCTATTGACGGCACGCGCACCAAACACTCTGCAATTTCGGGATAATTGCAAAGCGACTTCCACTCAACGTCAACGAGACCGTGATCCGCCGTGACTATCACGAGCGTATCTTTGAGATCGGCGCATAGTTTTTCCACTTCGTCGTTTATCAAGCGTATTTGTTCCCCGACTCTTTCGTCTGTCGTGCCGTAGTCGTGAATATCGTGGTCCGGCTGATTCCAATAAGTATAAATATACTTTTCTCCGTCTTTTTCACAAAGTTCGCGCACGATATCGCAGATATTTTTCACGGATTCAGTCTTTATAGTGCCGTGTTTTGACACAAAATACGCCTGTTTGCCCGCTCTTTTGATTTTCTCTTCCAGCGTATCGAACGGAATAGCGGTTTTTGCGACCGGATAATCGGCGGCGATTTCGTCTTTGCCGAATATCGTATTCGTAAAAAGACAAACGTTTTTGTCAATTTCCTTGAAATACAACGCCCAGCCGAGCCAGCCGTGTTCCATAG
>ULMF01039839.1_pt1 | contig 10639 bp, 10 predicted proteins | sample 1951581 | NCBI WGS metagenome assembly ULMF01 (sample SAMEA4835543, study PRJEB28245) | human gut metagenome | biome: gut microbiome; material: fecal sample | place: Denmark | collected 2008
CGTTCCTGGCGGTCTCCGCCACCTCCTGGTTGTAATCCATCTGTTTGCGGAGCGCCTGTCTTCTCTGAATGAGTTCATGTCGGATTTCCACCATTTCGCGTTTATCCAAAAGAGCTGCCGTCTGACCGATCCAGCGTTCCGGCATCTGTACCCGATAGTTAGACAGCTGTTCCACCAGTTGCTTCTGGTAATATTCGATCTTGGCTTCCGCCTCCGCGAACTGTTTCCGTTCTTCCTTTTCATCCTGGTACATTTTCCACAGCTTTTCCAGTCTGGCTGCACTGTCCGTATTATATTTCAGATACAGATATTCCATCAGCTGACAGTTGTTCACATACCGGATCTTTACTTTGTTCTGCAGCTGGATCAGTTTATTGATGGTCTTCTCCACACGCTGCAATTCCCTGTCACTGTCCATGTATTTGATACACACATAGGAGATTGCCACTGCGCCGGCGCCTACCGCCAGGAAATATCCCACATAAGTATCCATTTCAAATGCAAACTGCAGAACAGCCAGCATGATCACGCACACGATCAATGCCGTCAGGAAGATCACCGCCATTCCCCTCTGATTGTTCATCAGATTCTCCAATTCATTTCTGCGATATTCATAGGCATGCCGTTCTCCATCCAGTCGATGCAGATCCTGTCGTACCAGATTGCCGTATTTTTCGCCTTCCCGGATCTTCTGAATCCCTTCTTCGATCTCATCTTCTCTTTTACGGATGGCATAATAATCCGCATCTTTCATCCGGTTTTTCTTCTCACGATATTTACTGCGTTCCTGTTCCAGCGCAGATATTTTACCTGCGGTACGGTTGATCTCCCCTCTCTGCTGTGCAGGTAACGCCTCAATCTCTTCCATATCCGTCAGGTACGATGTTACCAGTGTATATTCCCCGGTGAGCAGATCGATCTCCCTGGAAGCTTCCGTTATCTGCTCCAGGCAGTTCACAATGTAACGCTTCCGCTGATCTTCCTCTTCAAAATTTACACCGTTACGTGTATAGACCACCTGTTCCCAGTCATCCTCTTCCACCGGCTCTGTTTTTTTCTTAAAAAAGCGTTTCCACCACACCATAGTTTTCTCCTGTCCGTTCTGGTCCTGTTATATGCTGACACTCGTCCGATAACTGTTTTTCAATGCTGTGATGAGTCTCTCATTTTCCGCATCGTATTTCTGTCTGTCATTTGCGCGCCATTCTCTTCGCAGTTTCAACTGCCGGAATTCCGGCTGTTGTTCCCATTCTCTCCCGAATTGTTCCATACTTTTCTCCAGTTCCAGAGATTCTGTATAGAATTCCGGGTTCCGCGCCGCAAATGCCACATAAGCATCTTCTGTAAGCTCCATGCGTTTTGCCGCAAGATAAGCATCCAGATGGCTTCTGTCCGGATCCGCCTGCCATGCCTCACGAAAATACTCTGCCGCCTTATCATAAAGCATCAGTCCGGTAAGGGCCACGCCTTTATTATGCAGGATCGCCGCCCTGACTTTTCCGGCCGGGAGCTCTCTTCCTTCTCTCTCCAGATCACTCCAGGTTTCCAATAGCATATCATATCCGCGAATGGCCGCGGCATATTTTCTTTTTTCCACCATATAGTCGATCTGGCTCTTACGTTTCTCCAGGTTGCTGAGTCCGGATCCCTGCTTCAGCACCTGTGCGACTGCCTGCAGCTCTTCTTCCCCATAGATTCCCACATACTGCAGAATCGTCAGTACAAAAGCACTCAGTGACCCCTGTTTATGTACCATGGGGTACAATTGCTTTGCCAGCTCTCTGACCCTGCATTCCTCTCCGATCCAGTCCACCAGTTTATCGTTCATGATAGACATATCCAGAAGAAACGCATTTTCCTTCAGGCAATAACACAGTTCCTCCATGCAATAGACCCGGATCTCCAGTTCTTCTATATTATAGGCTGTTTCACAATATTCACCTACACACAGACTTGCCTTCATTTCCATTCTCATCTCCATCCATCTTCATCTCCGGTCAGAGTTCGATCTCTTCCTTCCAGATGTGATGTGTTGCAGCACGAAATGTGCCAAATCCCAAATCCTCCAGTTCCACCTTGAGGTGCGTGTCATCCCGCATTTCCACGCTGATCCGCAGGCGGATGATTCCCTCCTGTAATTCTTCCGGTACGATTCTGGCGATCCGGTTCCCCTTGCCGGTCAGGGAAGTGATCAGGATCTCCACAGCTCGTCCCTCCAGCAGATAGAATTCCATGGTATTTTTGGCTTCATACCAGTTGATTCCGGCATCCAGCAATGCCTGGTAGGATACCTCTCCCCGCCTGAGAACCTTCATTCCGATATTGGATTTGAGTTTATCTTTTCCCAGAAACACATGATTTTTACCGGTTTCCCCGGGAGTCAGTCTCTCCATCATGCCATAACAGGCACCCTTGCTGAACAGATTATTGCCTTGGGAAACTCTCCTCCCCTTACACAGATAGCGCAGGGATTCCTTCATCCAGTCCCGGGAAAAAGCTTCACCGATCAGATATACCGAAGATATCATCTGATTTTCACACAGTTTTTTCGCGATCTCCTGCATTTTCTCATCGGATTCCGGTACCGGGAAAGGAAATTCCCTCTCCTCCATATATGCCACTACAGGTGTGGTATGCCGGTTGCATTCCATGCAGTAGGTACGTATGGAAGCATCTCCATATTCGCATAATATCGTCTTATGCCGCCACAGTTCCTCCGGCTGGTACAGATTATAGTAATAAAAGCTCTCCACATGACTTTGGAAGCAGATCTGATCCGTCTTCAGATGAAGTCCCTCTGTGGCTGCTGTCAGCACTTCCAACATCCGATGATCCAATTCTTCGCAGGTGATCATCAGGGCACCGATACGTTCCGTATTTGTCACCTGAGATAAAAGACCCAGACTTCGTTTCAGGAAAAGCGTCAGCAACGCAACCGGATCAATCGGTGCGCCGTCGATCTGCACCGGTTCTCCGTCCCTGGCCAGCTTCAAAAGGTTCTCCACCAGAATTCCTTCTTCCTCCCCGGCATATCGTATTGCTTCACTTCCGTAAAACCACTGGTTGACTCCCTGTCTCTTACTGAGCGCCAGCGGAATGGTATAGACCGAAGATCCCGCTACGGAAGACAATGTTCTGATCTCTTCCTCACTACCCGTAACATAGCAGCTGATCTGCGCATATTTGTTGCCAAGATCATATCCGACGATTACTTTTTCGCTTCCCGGCAGTCGCATCTTCCTTCCGCCTCCTCTCTGTGGTCTGTCTGATCTTACTGCAGAGTAAACAGTCTGTGATCCAGATATTCTCTGCGGTAATATTCCTCCAGAAGATGATCCAGTGTATCATCATCCTGCAGCGACATACTGATCATCATATCATTGACAATCTCGTATTTACTGTCTGGATTATCATTCATGATATCACTCTTCTGTAAGCTTCCGCTCTCCGTCAGTTGTTCTCCGTTTGCGGATTCTTCCATAATATAATACTGAATATTCTCACCAAAAAAGAGCACAAACTCTTTGAAAAATACCCCACTGTATACTTCCTGCATGTATTCCGACAGATAATCCTCCGCCTGTCCGTTCTCATGCAGCATCACATAATGAATTCTTGCCCGGACACCGCCTCTGGTATGATACTCCACAATGGTCTTGTCCTTTAGTTCCTGCAGCTCGGGAAGGCAGTCCTTATATTCCCGGAAAAAGTTCAGATGAATATGCTCTTTCATCATTTCCTGCAGGAAGTCCCGGATCAGCAGCTCATCTTCTCTCTCCAGCCTGTCTCTGTTCTCCGCATAGAATTTCAGATATGCCAGTTTACAGATTCTCTGTGTCTCTTCCCCCCGCAGATAGCAATTACGGATTTCATGAAAAATGTATTCCTCCGTCAGTTTTTCTCTGCAGAAGTAATCATAAGAGCTCTGGATCAGAACCGCCTCTTCGATCTCCTGTCCGGCTCCCTGGGATACGTAATAGCGGAAAATATCCAGCCGTTCTCCCACAAATGCACCGGAAAACAACATCTGTACCAGAATTTTCTCACTGAGTTCATAGCAGTCTACTTCAAAAGATCTGGCTGCTTTCCAGATATCACGCAGCTCTTTCGTCGTTCCCTGTACATAATGAGACAGATACTCCAAAACATTTCCGTTGTATTTTCCTCTGCGAAAAACAGACAATGCCGCCGCATATAAGGCAGGTTCTCCGTCATGTACGGACTGTGAGATCAGCGCATCCGTCAGGCGCAGCAATATTTTGGCTTCCACAAAATACGGTGTATACCGTTCGATCCACTGATATGCCTTCTCATAATTCCCCCGCAGTATCAGGAAACGCAGTACGGTCTCCCTCTGTTCCACCGTCAGATGTTCTACAGCAAACTCCTGCAGATATTCATCCAATGCCTGCACATCATCGGCATCAAAATAAGCCTGCACCAGCTCTACCGCTATTTTATGCCGCAGCTTCGGCTCCACGGCATCGGATGCCGCAAGTCTTGCCATACGCATTAACTTTGCGGAAGACATAGCTCCTTCTCCTCTGTCATTTTGTGCAAAATACAGATCCAGTTCCACAGTGTCCGGCACATAATGTTCCAACAGCCGCAGATATTTTCCGGGCACCAAAAGCTTCTCCAGCGTGTATTCCACATTTTTCAGGAATCTGTTCCCATAGGCATCCTCAAATGCAATGGTATAATCATTTCCGTAGATTGCTACCCATGAGATACCGTTCTGCAGTAAAGTCTCCGTCATTTTCAGGTTGCCCGGCTGACCGACGATGACCTTGCGTATTCTGTTATCTTCCACCCGTACCAGATGTGCAAACAGAAGACGGGAAAGGGGCTTTGCCATTGTCTCCGTCACAATCGCGGGCGTCAGGAATCCCTGATACAGCACCGCCAGATGTCTGTTAATGTGCTGTTTCTGAATCTGATCGATGACAAACCGTTCGATACGCGGTTCGTAATGTTCATACAATTCTTCGTATTCCGCCCTGTGTTTCAACAGATAGGCATATAAAAAGGCACTGTGTTCGTAATCCAGATTGTTCTGGAACGAGAAATACATCAATATTACCTTCGGCAGTTCCGTTACGGAATCCATATCTGTCGAGGCCATATAATATTCATACAGATTGGTGATCCGCAGATGGCTTTCCACACCCTTCTCATACCAGCCAAAAGCATCCGTACCGGTCTTGCCTCCTTTGATCAACAGACTGCAGATTTCCTGCAGGATACGTACATCTTCTTTTTTCCCATATACTTTTTTCAGAATTCTGCACAAAAGCGGCGAATATTCCCGCACTCTGCCTGACAGATACAGAAGCTGTTCTAACAGGCTGTCACTGATCGCCTCCTGTCTGGCGCCAAAATGCAGCACCTGCAGTTCAAATCCGTTCAGTTTCCGCAACAATGCAGGATTGCTGTTCAGAAGTGCCAGTGCCTCCAGATAGATGACCGGACTGGTACATCCATACTGATATTGCTTCTCCAGGAACAACCATTTTCCGGAAGCAGACCGGTTATACTCTTCCGACAGATACAAAAGCAGCCACGCCACCCGCCATCTGGTCCTGTCATAGCGATAGATCTGCTCCACCTGTTCCGCCATCTGCCTGGTATACTGGGGATCTCTGTGGATCAGTGTCGTCAGATACAGATAATATGCCCACAGATCCCCGCCGGCAGCTTTCTGTTCCTCCAGCATATCCGCTGCATGATCCAGGATCCAGCCGGCTTCATTGTATCTCTCTTCGGTGATCAGAAGTTGTGCCTGAAACAGTCTGGCCGATGCATCCCGTTCATCCATAGTCACCATACGTTCCACCAATTTGCCGGTCTCTGCCAGCCAGGTACCTGTTCCGATCTTACGTAATCTGAAATCCTCATAATATTTCATGATCTGTGCTCTGCACTGCATATGACTGTGGTCCGCATGCCGCACCGCCGTCATATCCCCCAGCTGTACCGTCACCGGGATCTCCAGCGACGTATAAGCATTGTATATATAGATCCTGCCGAAATTTTTACCGGGCCTGCATATACTGCTGTCGATATAGACCGGGAGTCTGCACCGGTTTCCCAGAAAATCGTCATCACTTAATGTTTCTTTTTCTGTGAAGACAAACTCTCCCTCACATTCGATCTGTAAATCGGTATATCCCCAGCCGTTTCTGACAATATTCAGGCTGTTCTCCGTCACCCCGTAATTACCTTCCGCTCTGGAAAGCTTTTTCACCAGTTCCTTTTCCTCTATCAGAAACTCTATCTGCTGCTTTTTATTGATACAGATCAGAAATTCCTCCACGTTCTGCTCATTGCCCTCATAGGCGGACAGCATACGATAGCAGCCATAAAAATGTTCATCATTCCCCTGGAACAGACGCCGGAAATCCGGATCATAGAATAACCGTACCGCTTCCGCCCAGTTACTTTTCGCCAGATTAGCAAAATGAAACAGATTCCTTATGGTACCGATGGAAGAATTCAATACACCATGCTCCACGGTCACCACGAAAGGCAGATTGTATTCTCCCCTGTTGCTGACTACAGAAAAAGAGCCCTTCACCACATCCCCTTCCTCCAGATTCTCTCCATGGAAGCAATAAAAAATTTCTGCATCGGAGCCGGTAAACTGGTCTGTTATGCATTCCATCAGCAGATGGTCCGATATTACAGATCCTTTTACATAGCCTTCCGATGCAGAAAGGATGTGAAAAGAGCCTTCGTACGCTGTTCCCTGAGACAGGGAAATCTCTATTTTAGAGCAGGAGAATTCCAAAGAACCATTCTCATAATCGAAGTTTCCTCCTAAAATTCTATCAAGTATCTCCTGCATGTACCTTCACCCGTTCCCTGTTGTCAATTTGGATTTATTATACCAAATTTCGTACGTAAGGGCAAGGTGCCATACCTGTTAGTCCAGGTTTAATTTCATATAATAAAAAATGTCGTAAAATCAAGGTTTTCCACAACTTCTGTTACTAGTGTGTTACTAGTATACCGCTTTTCTACATAATCTATTATATCCTATTTTGAAAAAAGGAAACGCTTTCGCAGTTGTTTAACCCTAATTCCGACTTTCCTGGCTCATGGTTTTACAAGTATATTTTTTGTAATTTTCTAAATGGCAAGTTAGATAACATTAGTACAAAAATAGCAAATGTTACAATTAATGCAGTTGCTCAAGATAAGACACAAATTATTAATGCTTTAAATACATATAACACTCAAATTCCATCAGGTATATGTATAGTTAATTTTAAACCTGATAGCGAAAGGAATTATTATAGCGGAGTCATTACCCAAAAAATAAATGATACTTACGGACTCGGAATAGTTTTTTCATATTATAATAAATCAACTGTATGGATTCGTTTGGACAATAGAGTATGGAAGGATACTTAAAATGGTAATCAAGCAAAAATAATATAACTTACCGTTCTTGTCCCACTACCTATAGGTAACATACCTCCATCATAAAAAATTAAACCTACATTGTTTTTATCTATAGCATAAGAGAATACAATGTTTTGATTAGATATACACATTACCTGAATACCATAATTACCTGTAATATTGAGATTATGTGTTAATATAGCTGTGCTATCATTGTTTACTGTAACTGTAGCAGTATCAAGATATATAACTGAAATATTCGCTAACTTGCCAGTTAGATTAATATTGCACATACAAAAAAGAAGCCTAGCCTCTTTTTTGTAAATACGCTATTTACATGACCTTTACAACAAAATACAACATACCACTTGTTATATTTTCAAAATAAATAACAGGTAGCGCTAATAATATTGCTCCTCCTGCTATTTATTCTCTATTATATAAACTTATTTTTCTATCAGTACATGATAAAACTGCTTTTTTTGTCTATTTTTAATTTTTACTATTTTGGATGTCCTACTTATACTATCCACATATGCACCCGTCACGAATATTTGCTGAGGATTCATTTTCCTAATTCTATCAACTATTGTTTTATGTGTACATAATTCAATAATCGTTCCCTTTGGAATACTTTCATATAATTCACTACATTCATTTATAAACTGTTGTAATCCAGATCTTTCTGCTGTTTGAACCCACCAATTATTATTCATAAAAATTTCTATGTAATTTCTTTTCCAGAATGGACAGTATTTTATAAGATATCTGTATTTTTTCCCCTTATTTACCTTTACTATACTAAATATTATGTAAAAAATCCATATTCCAAATAAAATGCTTCGTACTATTATTCCCGCATTCCATGCAAGTATTAAAACAATAAATGCACCAATTATGATATCTTTAGGTACAATATAAAATATTTTTTTCATTATGTAGCTCCTCTTTAGTAATTATTACTCTTTTAGGAGAGCTGCATTCAGCTGGTAAAATGCGCTCTTTTACTAGCTATTTACTCTTTATAGGTTCCGGTCCGGGCCCAATCCAGATGCGGAACGCTCTCTTACCATAATCTCTGGCATACAGCTTAGTGCCATCCTTTGTGGTAATATAAGTACGAAAAATGTACATAACATATCCACTCCTTTCTGCAAGTTACTCTTGCAAAAAGAGTGCTACTGTGATAAATTAATAGTGACCAAACTATAATTTATACCAGCTGAAACAGTAGCAATACTTTTCAGCAAGAGCCAAGCATCTCGTGTGCTTGGTTTTTTATATGTAAAAGCATTTGCTTGTTACATCGCTTTATGATAATTATTATATTGAACTTGTGCTGCTGCAAGAGACATTCCACACTTATCTGCAATTTCAAATGCACTCATATTTTTCACTAACTCATACGGTGCCATTAACTCTCCTGCAAAGACATTAGCCTGCCATTCTGGATCCATATATGTAGGTACTTCACCACGCGCAAAACTAACCCTCTCTGGAGTATGTAGTAAAAAATGTCCCAATTCATGGCAAAGAGTAAAGCGATCTCTTGCATTTCCTTTTACGGCTCGATCATATACATCTTCACGAATTGTCATAATTCCCTTTTGTGTATGTGTAACTCCATAGGCATTTCCTAATTCCTCTACAGGAACAACCTCAAAATCAAGGCCAAGTTCCGGTAAAATCCATTCAATAAATTGAACTATAGGAAAACGTAACGTTTCCTCTAACCCAAATATTTTTCTAAATTTCTTTGCTAATTGCCTTATTTTGTCTCTCGACATTGGTTCTACAGATATTTTTTGCATAAGTCCTCCCATAATATTACATATTTAATAATCCTTTCCATGCTTTTTTCGCATCTTCATCCATTGAATCTAATTGTCTCGCAAATGCAAACATCATATCTCGGTCATCACGACTAAATGCGCTTACATTTATTATCGTGCTTTCCCTAGCTTCCTCAATGCACTCACAAAGTTTCTTTTTTTGTTCACCATCCAAAGAATACATAGATGTAATTGTTTCCTTCCATTCTTCAGGCGGCTTTGCCTTGCCATTTTCTACCTTAGACAAAAAAGCGGATGATACTTTAAGACGTTGTGCCATATCGTAGAGTAACTCGCCTTTGTCTATTCTTAGTTTTCGGCAAAACTTTCCGAAATCAGTCAGCATAACGTTCCCTCCTATATTTTGTTTTTATCTTACACTCATAGTTTAACTCATACTATAAATTGTGTCAACTAAATTTTTTTAACCAAAATATAGTTAATTGTAGTTTTACTATAAAAGCGGAGAATTTCACTCCTCATTCTCCGCTTTATCGCATTTCGCCAATCAGATTCTTTTGAGTTTTCCACCCTTCAGGAGCTGTAGCATCTGCGTATTCTGCTTCGCAGATCCGACATATCCGGTAATACCGTTTTCTTTCGCAATCAACTTACGAGTGGCGTAACTGGAGTTTACCCCGACAGCATTAATTGCCGCCACGATAGATACAGATGTACCGGTGTATCTAGGATAATATGCCGTAGTGGACTGCACGATTCCGCTACTGGTCACCTTTGTATAGCAGATATCCATATCTACATATCCGCTGATTCCAGGCACTCTACCGCGGCTGGAATGCTGCCAGCCCCAAAGATTATGACAGATAGCCGGTTTTTTGGATGCCGGCGGGTCCATAGCAATTGTCATATTCCTAGTAGACGGATATCTTGCAATCCAAAAGTCACAGTCAATATAAGCCTTGTACGGTTTGATATAACTGTTGTAAAATGACAACCCAGTATACACGCCAAACTCATAACCAGCCGCCTCGATTACCGCCTTATAGCTGTTAAGGATCCGGATCAACTGAATGCCTTTATTTTTAAGGCAGGCATCCTCAGCATCCGCCCATACCTTTCCGATCTTTCTCCCGGCAAGTGCATTTACCACTGCTTTGGCTGCTTCCCTGGCTGCTGCCTCAGTGGTAGTATACAGATAATTATAAACATCCAACGGCAGTCCCTGTGCGCTTGCTCCCGCATAGTTTCTGACAAAAGATGACTCTGTTTTATTAGATTTATCGATGACTTTCAGGACGGCAAACTCTACCCCTGCCTTTTTCACCTTCGCCCAGTCGATAACTCCGTTCCATTTTGCTACGTCAATGCCTTTCATCATGGCTTATTCCTCCTCTGATCCATTCAGTTTGCCGTCATCCAGCAGATCCTTCACTGCCTGG
>ULMF01017382.1_pt1 | contig 10180 bp, 10 predicted proteins | sample 1951581 | NCBI WGS metagenome assembly ULMF01 (sample SAMEA4835543, study PRJEB28245) | human gut metagenome | biome: gut microbiome; material: fecal sample | place: Denmark | collected 2008
GATTCTGAAGAAAGAGCTTGCGGAAAAAGGAGCCATTGATGTAGGCACCGGCGTTGAGCGGCAGCTTGGCGTTTCTACCGGTGTTCTTCAAGAGGCTCTTTTCATTTTGGAAACAGAGGGCTATAACCGCTATGGTGTCGGCGTTCCCCAGGTAAACGACCCGAAGAAACGCACGATCACCCCCGTTATTTCCGTTCCTGAGATTGACCAGAGAGAGGTTTATCAGAACCTTGATTTGGTAAAGTCCGTTGGTGACTACCATTCTACTGATGGTGGCGAGTCTTGGGACAAGCGTGAGTATCCGGCGAGCATTGATTCCAGCCGTGTGAAGATCCTTTATGGCGATGAGGGTGGCGCACTGAAAGACGGTGTCATTGAGATCCGTCGTGGCGTTGCCGATCTTGACCTTGGAGACTCTCACTATGCTCAGGTTCGTATCCTTGTGGATGGTACTCATTACCTCAAAGGAATGGCGATGTATTCTGACGATATGCCCGATGGCGCAGACATTGTCTTTAACACCAACAAGCATACCGGAACACCTAAGATGGATGTTCTGAAGAAAATTCAGGATGATCCCGACAACCCTTTTGGGGCCTTGATTAAGGCTAATGGCCAGAGTCACTATATCGACGCCGACGGCAATGAGAAGCTTTCTGCGATCAACAAGCTGAAAGAAGAGGGCGACTGGGATAAGATGAGTAAGAATCTTTCTTCCCAGTTCCTTTCCAAGCAGCCCATCCAGCTTATCAAGAAGCAGTTGGATTTGACTTACGCTGATGCTGCTGACGAGTTCTCTGAGATCTGTTCTTTGAACAATCCCACCGTAAAGCGGAAGCTCCTGTTAGACTTTGCGGATGAGTGCGACTCGGCTGCTGTCCATCTGAAAGCGGCTGCTCTCCCTCGTCAGAGCACGCAGGTCATACTACCGCTCAATGCGATGAAAGAGACCGAGATCTTTGCCCCGAACTATCGTGACGGTGAAAAGGTCGTGCTAATTCGCTATCCGCATGGTGGTACCTTTGAGATCCCTGAGCTTACGGTCAATAACAAAAACCCGACTGCCGTTTCCGTTCTCGGAAAGAATATTCGGGATGCTGTGGGTATCAATCCTAAGGTTGCAGAGCGTCTTTCTGGTGCTGACTTTGATGGCGACCAGGTCGTTGTCATTCCTACCGGTGGGAGGGTGAAGATCCAATCTACCCCCGCCCTTAAGGATTTGAAAGACTTCGATCCTAAGACTGACTACTCGACTGAGGGAAAGACTGGCGTTCGGCTCCTTGCAAAGGGTGCTGCTACACAGAGACAGATGGGTGAGATTTCAAATCTCATTACTGACATGACTTTGAAAGGCGCTACTGAGCCTGAGATCGCAAGAGCAGTCAAACACAGCATGGTTGTCATTGATGCGGCCAAACACAAGCTCGACTACCGGCAGTCTGAGAAAGACAATGGTATCGCCGAGCTCAAGAAGAAGTATCAAGGCTTTGACGACGAGACTGGTCACCATGGCGGCGCCTCTACCCTCCTATCCCGTAGAAAGCAGGATGTTGAGGTACCGGAGCGTCAGGGCAGCGGTGTTATTGATCCTCTGACAGGAAAAGTCGTTTACAAGGAGTCCGGCAGAACTTATGTGGACCCCCGTACCGGAAAGACAGTAGCGGCAACCACTAAAGTTAAACGCATCCTCGCAGTTGATGATGTTCGTTCGATGTCTTCTGGAACGCTTCAGGAAGAGGCCTATGCTGACTATGCCAACAAGATGAAAGACCTTGCCAATAAGGCCCGTCTTGAATACAAGGCTACCCCTACTCTGAAGCGCTCTGCCAGTGCGGCCAAGGCCTTTGAACCCGAAGTGAACCGCCTTATGGCTGCTCTCAAGGTCGCGCAGTTGAATGCTCCTCTTGAACGAGAAGCTCAACGAATTGCAAATGCTCGTGTAAAAGCAAAGGTTCAGGCAAACAACATTACTGACAAAGATGAGATTTCCAAGATCCGTCGTGCTGCCATCAGTGATGCCAGAAATTCTACTGGCGCAAGCGGAAAGCGAACTCGCATTACAATCAGCGATGGCGAATGGACTGCAATTCAGTCTGGTGCAATTTCAGACACAACCTTGAGCGAGATCTTGCGCTATGCCGAACCGAAAACTGTAAGAGAACGAGCAACGCCGAGAAGAACAACGCAGTTATCCGATGCTCGCATTAGCAGAATCAAAGCAATGGCGAATTCTGGCCACACAAATGCTGAAATCGCTGAAGCTTTGGGAATTTCGACTTCTGCTGTTTCCAAGTATCTGAATTCATGAAAGGAAGTGAGAGAAAATGGCTCAATCATGCGCGCTGACTACGACAGATAATCCGTATGATCCCTTTACCCAGTACGATGCTTGGTATCGCTTTGATGAAGGCAAAGGCTATCACTCTTGCGCCTACCTGGCCCGTATAGCCAGGACTTCCGATCAGCTTTCAGATGCTGAAAACGAACAGGAACTTGAGCGTGCCATCGACGACATCATCAAATACGATCCCCTTGGGATCTACAAAAAAGTAAAAGCAGACACAAAGGATTCGCCTCCCGTGAGTGCATAAAGGCTTTAGCAGTCTCCTTCGTTCAAATCGGGAGGTTTTATCTTTGGCTCTGCTTTTGCAACACAATAAGTTTTAACTCCTAATCACCTTTTGCTTAGCGAGACTACCTTGCTTTCCAAAAAGGTATAGGGGGGGTGTCGCAAAAACAGCACCCCCTCTGCATCGCGGCGGTCTTTGAAAATTCTCCGGGGGATATTTTTGAAAAATGTTTTTCGGTGGTTGGGGCAGCCGGCGGGAGTTTTGGGCGACGAGACAGGGTTTGAACGGGCCCACAGGGCTGATATTTCACCTCCTGATGTGTTCTTCTTTCCATGGAATTGCCACGACCGGGTCATGCAAGTGCTTTCTTTACCTCCATATTTCATTTGGGGATTTCTCCTTTCAACTTGTTCAGCCAGTCAGTTCTGTGGGTTCTTTCAAGCCCTGTCTCAAAGTCCAAATAAGTAATACAAAACACAGTGCATACCATGATCAAACACAGCGAGAGGAGGTGGCAAGGATGGCAAAGGCCGCAAGATCATCTGAGAAAGTACCTAAATCCCGTGCGGCTCTTACTCCTGAAGCAAGAGAGAAGCAACTGATCGCCTTAGCCATTGATGTTGCCGAAGAGCAGATGCGCAACGGCACTGCTTCCTCTCAGGTGATTTCCCATTTTCTGAAACTCGGCTCCACCAGAGCCCAGATCGAAAAAGAATTGCTTGAGAAGCAGAGGGATCTTGCCGCGGCAAAGGCCGAAGCAATCGAGTCCTCCGCCAAGATGGAGGATCTGTACCTCAAGGCGGCCAAGGCTATGAAGAGCTATCAGGGGCAGGAGGACGAAGAGGATGAATATTAAAAGCTATTCAGAGCTTGTTCTTCTTCCAACCTTTGAAGATCGCTTTGAGTATCTTCGGCTTGACGGCATCGTCGGCGAAACGACTTTCGGCTTCGACCGTTATATGAACCAGGTCTTTTACAGGTCGCTGGAATGGAAGAAGATCCGAGACGCGGTGATTACAAGAGATCTTGGCTGCGACCTTGGTATCGAAGGTCATGAGATATTTGGTCGAGTCATCATTCACCATCTGAACCCGATTCGGCAGAGAGATCTTCTGGAACGGACAGACATTCTGCTCGACCCTGAGTATCTTATCACAACGACCCATGAGACGCATCAGGCAATTCACTACGGTGACAAAAATCTGTTGCTCACCGAACCACCGCAGCGGACAAGGAATGATACCTGTCCCTGGAAACATTAAACCAAAGGAGGAACCGACTATGCAGAATAATCCTCGCAAGCAGGACATCATTCAGGAGCTTCGCGATAAGCGTCGGGATGTGACGGAACTCTGCACTGAGGCAGAAGCGGTCAATGAGCCGCACACTGGCTCCGGTATTGTTACGGACTGTCTCTATCTGAATGTGCGTAAGCTGCCCGACATCAACGCAGATGTTGCGGTCGTCATTGATGCGCTGACGCAGGTATGCGTTGACTTGGATGCATCCACGGAAGACTTTTACAAAGTTCGCACTTCTGATGGGGTCGAGGGCTTTTGTATGAGAAAGTACATTGCCCTTTCCAAGTAAGGAGTGCATCTATGGATACGACTGAAAGCATCCTGACATCAGTGAAGAAGCTTCTCGGAATTGACGAGAGTTACACTCACTTTGATGCCGACCTCATCATGCACATCAACTCCGTCTTTTCCATTCTTGGCCAGATGGGAGTTGGCCCAAAGAAAGGCTTTGCCATTTCAGGGGCTGATGAAAAGTGGTCTGACTTTCTGGAGGATGACCCCGGTCGGCTTGCCCTTGTAAAATCTTATATGCACCTTAAAGTTCGGCTGCTTTTCGACCTGCCTACCGCTTCCTCTGCTGTTGACGCGATGAACCGTCAGATCAGCGAGTTTGAGTGGCGCCTTTTCGTGGCGGCCGATAATGCTGCAAGAGAGGAGGAAAGTCAAAATGGATGAACTTTGCCACTATGGTATCAAAGGCCAGAAATGGGGCGTTCGCCGTTTCCAGAATTCAGACGGCAGTTACACCTCTGAGGGAAAACGCCGCGCTCAGCAGCAGGAGAAGAAAGATCCTGTGAAAGAGATGAAAGATGAAGACCTTAGAAAGGCAATCAATCGGTTATCTCTGGAAAACAAATATAAGGATCTGACTAAAAAGCCGACCCCGCCCTTCAAGCTTGAGTCGACCAAGAAAGCTGTGGATGCCACTTCCGAACTTGTCAATCGGGCGAAGAAGATGGATCAAGACAGCCGCAAGGCTGCGAAGAAAGAGCGGATGGACCTGAGCAAGAAGACCGACAAGGAGCTTCGCGACCAGATCAACCGCGAGCTTTTAGAACGGCAGTACAACGATCTGTTTGCCAAGGAGTCGGTGTCCAAAGGCCGCCGCTATCTTTCCGATGTGCTTGACAACGCCGGAACGGTTTTGGCTGTCGGCAGCTCGGCTCTGAGCATTGCTCTCGCAATTCAGCAGTTGCAGAAGAAGGCGGGGTAATACTGAATGGCCCTGTCGAATACTGCTGTTCCCCGGTATTACGGAAAGTTTCGTGAAGCGGTGATTCGGGGTGAGATCCCTGTCTGCAAAGAGATTTCGATGGAGATGAACCGGATCGACGATCTGATCGCAAATCCAGGAATCTATTACGATGATAAAGCTGTTGAGGGCTGGATCAAGTATTGCGAGGCAGAGATGACCCTGACGGATGGTTCCGATCTTCACCTCCTTGACAGCTTCAAGCTGTGGGGCGAGCAGGTATTCGGCTGGTATTACTTCGTTGAGCGCACGGTCTATGAGCCGAACGCGGACGGACGAGGCGGCCACTATGTCAAAAAGATGATCAAGAAGCGGCTTGTGAACAAGCAATACCTGATCGTCGGACGAGGCGCCGCTAAGTCGATCTATGATTCGTGCATCCAATCATTCTTTGAGAATGTTGACACAAGTACGACCCATCAGATCACGACAGCTCCAACCATGAAGCTTGCCGAAGAGGTCATGTCACCGATCCGCACCGCCATCACAAGAGCCCGCGGCCCCGTATTCCAATTTCTGACCCAAGGCTCACTTCAGAACATGACCGGTTCGCAGGCCAACCGCGTCAAGTTGGCCTCGACCAAGAAAGGCATTGAGAACTTTCTGACCGGCTCTCTTATTGAGATCCGCCCCATGTCAATCAACAAGCTGCAAGGTCTCCGATGCAAGATCGCAACCGTAGACGAGTGGCTCTCCGGCGACATTCGCGAGGATGTTATCGGCGCTATCGAGCAGGGCGCTTCCAAGGTGGACGACTATCTGATCGTGGCCACCAGTTCGGAGGGTACTGTTCGTAACGGCGCTGGCGATACCATCAAAATGGAGCTTATGAGCATTCTAAAAGGGGATTATCCAAACCCGCATGTTTCGATCTGGTGGTACAAGCTCGACTCTGTCGACGAGGTCGGCTATCCGGAGATGTGGATGAAGGCGAACCCGAACATCGGAAAGACTGTAAGTTACGAGACTTATCAGCTTGATGTGGAACGCGCCGAGAAAGCGCCTGCCGCAAGGAATGATATTCTTGCCAAGCGTTTCGGACTGCCGATGGAGGGTTATACCTATTACTTCACCTACGAAGAGACACTGCCGCATCGCAAACGCGATTACTGGCAGATGGCCTGCGCGCTGGGCGGAGACCTTTCTCAGGGCGACGACTTCTGTTCGTTCACCTTTTTGTTCCCACTGCGTAACGGTTCCTTTGGCGTGAAGACCAGAAACTACATTACTTCCAGAACACTGAATAAGCTGCCCGCGGCTATGCGTAATAAGTATGAGCAGTTTATGGATGAGGGCAGTCTTGTCGTTTTGGAGGGAACGGTTCTGGACCCGATGCAGGTCTATGAGGACTTGGACGAGTACATCGTTGCGTGTGAGTATGATGTCCGCTGCTTTGGCTATGACCCATACAACGCCAAGGAGTTTGTGGAACGCTGGGCGGCTGAGAACGGCCCGTTCGGCATTGAGAAAGTCATTCAGGGCGCGAAGACAGAGTCCGTTCCATTGGGTGAGCTGAAGAAGCTGGCCGAAGACCGGATGCTCCTCTTCGATGAAGAGTTGATGACCTATGCTATGGGTAACTGCATCGCCATGGAAGATACCAACGGAAACCGGAAGCTGATGAAGAAGCGGTATGAGCAGAAGATCGACGCCGTGTCGGCTATGATGGATGCCTATATCGCTTACAAGCGGAATCCGGAAGCATTTGAATAAGAGAGGAGGATGTCATGGATTACCTTGACAAGCCTGACCCGCAAACTTTTATCGCTCACCATGGCATCAAAGGCCAGAAGTGGGGCGTTCGCCGTTTCCAGAATGCGGACGGTAGCTTGACAAAGGCTGGGAAAGAGCGATACAATGAACAAAACAGCTCCGATTCAAGTGATAACCACGAGAACCCAAAGTTTCATTTGACTGAAAAGCAGAAGAAATATTGCAAAACTGTTGCGATTGCCACAGGAGCCGCATTGGTCGCTTATGCTGGTTTTAAGCTTGCAGATAGTGGTGAATTGAATAGACTCTGCGAAAAAGCAAAAGAGTTGAGCCTTGGTGCTGACTATAAAAGCTTTTCAAGAAACGATTCTTTTACAGGTGAGATGAGCGTATCACAAGTAAAAGAGAGGTTCCTTAATCGCATTAACCCTGAGTATGGCAATTCTCTCGGAAGTTTCATGAATTGTAGGCGGTGTACTTTTGCCTATGAACTTTCAAGGCGTGGCTATGATGTGCAGGCGACTAAAACTCTTATTGGAACGGGTCAGGATGCAAACGGAATGAACCAAATGCTGTTTGTGCCACGATTCACGAAAAAAGAGTACAAGGAAGCTTGGAATGCATATACTCATGATTCTTCCATCTATGCCGCTAATAACTTTATAAAAAGGCTTACTGGTGGTTTTTCAGAGGACATACATCTTTCTAAGAAAAATGCCATCGGGGATGTGTATGACGCATTGAGCAAAATGCCTAATTCTGCAAGAGGCGAGTTATCCGTAACATGGAAGGGGCATAATGGCGGTCATAGTCTTGCTTGGGAAGTCATCAATAACAAGCCTGTTATTTTTGATTTCCAGACCCATAAGGTATATGAGACGCCCGATAAGTTTTCTGAAATTGCCAACATGTTCGACGGACTTAGTACCGCTACATCATGCCGACTTGATGATAAGGACCTAAATCTCGATCTTCTTCGGCGATGGGTAAAGCACAGCTAAATTTCTGGAGGCCTAATGATGAAAGAGCAAAGGTTTGATAAACAACCGCTTAATTCCGCAATCAAATTTAAGTCTACAAATATGCTTTTGGAAGAGTTTATTTCCGATTACTTCAAGCGACACCCAGAAGCAAAGCATACCAGTCAAGCTGAAAGAAGATTGAAACGAGAGTTCTATTTGTCTATACTGAAACGGAGCTTTCTACGCAAATCTTCAAGCAGTTTAGATAATTAAATCATTTACCATGCTCCGCAGACTTTGAACGGTCTGCGGAATTTTTTATGCCATGAAGGAGGTGATGAGTTCCGAATGGAAATGACAGTTGCCACGCGGCTAAAGCACGCATGGAATACATTCATGAACCGAGATTCTTATGTTTCTCGGATGTCGATTGGGCCGAGTTACGGTTATCGCCCCGACCGTCCACTCTTCAGCCGTGGAAATGAGCGTTCGATCATTACCTCGGTCTATAACCGTATTGCGCTGGATGTCTCATCTATGACCGTTCAGCATGTGCGACTGGATGGCAGCGACCGATTCAAGGAGGTCATCGAGAGTGGGCTTAATAACTGTTTAACGGTAGAAGCCAATGTTGACCAGACCGGAAGGGCTTTTATGCAGGACATTGTTATGTCGATGCTGGACGAGGGCTGCGTTGCTATCATCCCTGTCGATACAAACTTTGATCCTGAGAAAACCGGTAGCATTGACATTGAGACGATGCGAACCGGCAAGATTCTTGAATGGTTCCCGCAGCATGTAAAGGTTCGCGTCTACAATGACCAGCGCGGTGAGAAAGAGGATATTCTTGTCCCCAAGAGTACCGTCGGCATTGTGGAGAATCCTTTCTATGCTGTCATGAATGAACCGAACTCTACGATGCAGCGGCTTATCCGAAAGCTGAACCTGCTGGACGCCATTGACGAGCAGAACAGTTCCGGAAAGCTGAACCTCATCATTCAGTTGCCGTATGTCATCAAGACAGAAGCACGTCGTCAACAGGCGGAATTGCGCCGACAAGATATCGAGAACCAGTTAGCCAGCTCCAAATACGGTGTTGCATACACTGACGGAACTGAGCATGTGGTCCAACTGAATCGCCCCGTCGAGAACAACCTGATGTCCCAGATCGAATACCTGACGAGTATGCTTTACAGCCAGTTAGGTTTGACTCAGGGCATTCTGGATGGCTCTGCCGACGACAAGACGATGCAGAACTACCTGACTCGAATCGTTGAGCCAATCCTCTCTGCCATTGTTGATGAGATCAAGAGGAAATTCCTCACTAAAACTGCTCGGTCGCAAAAGCAGTCCATCCTGTTCTTCCGAGATCCCTTCAAGCTGGTGCCTGTCGATAAGATCGCTGAGATGACTGACAAGTTCACCCGCAACGAGGTCATGACCTCGAATGAGATCCGGCAGAAGATCGGCATGAAGCCTTCTTCCGACCCAAAGGCGGACGAGCTGCGCAACAGCAATCTGAGCGCACCGGCGGAAAGCACGCCGGCATCAACACCGAAGGAGGACAACAATCAAAATGGAGAAGAAACTTAAGTACGACTTCAGCGGCTGGGCGACGCGCAATGACCTTGTGTGCAGTGATGGCCGCACCATTCGCCGTGATGCGTTTGCACATTGCGACGGAAAGACCGTCCCCCTCGTATGGAATCACCAGCATGACGACCCGACCAATATTCTTGGCCATGCGCTGCTGGAGAACCGCGAGGATGGCGTTTACGCTTACTGCACATTCAACGAAACTGCTGCCGGTAAGGCTGCTAAGCTGATCGTGCAGCATGGAGATGTGGATTCCCTGTCTATCTATGCCAACGGCCTGAAGCAGCAGGGCGGAAATGTAATGCATGGTGACATCAAGGAGCTGAGCCTTGTGGTCGCCGGTGCAAATCCCGGAGCATTCATCGACTTTGTCGATCTTGCTCATGGAGAGGGCGCTGAGCAGGAAGTCATCTTCTGCGCCAACGAACCTATCACGCTCGCCCATGCAGATGAAGGCAAAGCTGATGATTCTGCCGATGACGGCAAGAAGTCCGCTGATGGCGACAAGAAAGACACCGGAGACGGCGACACCGTTGAAGATGTCATCAACAGCCTGACCGAAAAGCAGAAGACCGTTGTGGTTGCTCTGCTCGCCAATGCTATGGCCCACAGCGATTCTGACGACGATGATGGCGAAGAGAAGAAGGATGACGGCCACATCGAACATTCTGACAAATCCGAAGGAGGAGACAAGACTATGAAACACAATGTTTTCGAGAAGCCTGAGGACAATCAGGCGACCACCCTGAGCCATTCCGCTCAGACCGAGATCATCGCCAGCGCCAA
>ULMF01027245.1_pt1 | contig 9793 bp, 7 predicted proteins | sample 1951581 | NCBI WGS metagenome assembly ULMF01 (sample SAMEA4835543, study PRJEB28245) | human gut metagenome | biome: gut microbiome; material: fecal sample | place: Denmark | collected 2008
AACGGAGTATCAAATATCTGGATTACAAGCCGTGCTACAAAGGCGGAGAGCGCCTACAACAAGCAAAAGGAGTTTGAGGCAACGTTTGTTGAGGATAGAAAAGAGGACAATTAAGCAGTAACAGAAAGGCGACAGAATGCGTCGGATGGAGTTTAAGATGGAGAGACCCGGACTTACCAAGGTCGGTGACCATCTGAAGGTAACAGAGAGCAAGCTTCCAACTTCATATTATTATACGATAGAGCATGCAATTGCCATGTCGGGAAACTACGTGGTCAGCGAGAGGCTCAAAAGCCGCGAGGGCGATGTCGTGGATGTAAGGGAGACTGAGAAGGGCTACTTTGTCACGATGGAGTTTGATGAGTAATGACACAGCAAGGTAAGAATGCAATAGATCTGGTGCTCGCTGAGAGCCTTATAGAGCTTTCAGCGAAAAAGCCAATCGATAAGATTACAATTAAAGAGATAACGGACAAGGCCGGAGTTATCCGCCCCACGTTTTACAATCATTTTCAGGACAAGTACGAGCTCATAGAGTGGATTATCAAAACCGAGCTGCTTGAGCCCATCAAGCCACTGCTCAATGCCGGAATGATTTTTGAAGCGATTGTGCTGATGCTCAATAATATCTCGGCAAACAGTGTTTTTTACAAGAAAGCACTAAAGCTGGAGGGGGCAGTGACGTTTAATCAGATTGCCATGAAATGCGTCTGCGAGATGTTTATGAATATCATAAGCGAAAAGAGCACAGGAAAGAAATCCAAATACCGCTGGCTCACACCTGAGGTGATTTCTACATATTATGCGCAGTCGTTGTGCTTTATCACGGAGGGCTGGATAGCCCAGGGCATGGATGACATTGAGCCGAAGGAGATGGCTGAGGCATACATGTATCTGATTACGCGCTCAATGGATGATATATTAAGTGAGCTGTAGAGGACAATTGCCATGGAAAAATGACGGCTTGAGCAAGCTCATAAAGCAGAATCATAAAGAGACACCATAAAGAGGCATGCGTTCATATAAATATGAAAATGCTGTGAAAAAGTGTCAGAAATCAAATACAATATCATATATGTGTCATATCGGATATACAAATTGATGGATTTGTATATCTCACATGACAAATCAAAGAGATTGAATATTTATTTATTCGGTCTTTTTTTTTATACTTCAATACGAATAAAAGAAAGAGTGGTGAATCTAATGATTAAATTTGGAAAAGGAGTCGTAAAACATCGTGTGCTGATACTGATAGTTGCATTTGCACTGCTTATACCGTCGGGAATCAGCTTTATCAACACGAGAATCAACTTTGATATCCTTTCTTATCTGCCAAGCCAGATAGAGACTATGAAGGGCCAGGATATCATGGTAGATGAGTTTGGAACCGGAGCGTTGTCATTTGTGATCTTGGAGGATATGAAGGATCAGGACATAGAGACTCTGGCTGATGACATTGAGGACCTTAAGGGTGTAAATGATGTCATCTGGTACGGAACAATCGCTGATTCCACATTGCCAAGAGAGGCAATTCCGGATGAGGTGTACGACGCATTCAACAACAAGGATGCAAACAGCCAGCTCATGCTCGTCACCTACAGTGACACAATGGGTTCGGATGAGACAATGGAAGCCGTCAACAAGATGGATAAGATGGTGAAAAACCACTGCTTCGTAGCAGGAATGGCAGCGGTCAACGCAGATACAAAGACACTTGTTATGCAGCAGGCTCCTATATATGTCATCATAGCAGCATTGCTTTCAATGCTTGTCATGGGAATTACAATGGATTCAATAATTGTTCCGATGTTATTCCTCCTAAGCATAGGAATGGCTATTATCTATAACCTGGGAACAAACTTTATACAGGGACAGATTTCATACCTGACACTGGCACTGACAGCAGTATTGCAGCTCGCCGTAACAATGGATTATTCGATTTTCCTGTGGCACAGCTATCAGGAGCAGATAGACAGATATGACGGAGACAAGAAGCGAGCCATGGCACATGCCATTTCCCACACAATTGTCTCAGTAACAGGAAGCTCAATCACAACAATCGCAGGCTTCGTAGCCCTCTGCTTCATGAGCTTTACACTTGGACTTGACCTGGGAATCGTAATGGCAAAGGGCGTTGTATTCGGAGTTATCGGATGTGTAACAATTCTCCCTGCACTGATTCTTGCATGTGATAAGGCAATCGAGAAGACAAAGCACAAGATTCTTATGCCGGATGTTTCCAGGATTGCAAGCTGGGTAACAAATCATTATAAGATACTTGCAGTGATTTTTATCGTAGTGCTCATCCCGGCAATATACGGATACACTCATGATCAGGTCTACTATGACCTTGCAGGAACCATGCCTGACAGTGCATACAGTAAGCAGGCCAATGAAAGACTCGACAAGGAGTATGCTATGGGTGCCACACATATCATCATCGCGCCGAGCGGTATGTCAAAGGCAGACAGCATAAGCATGATAGATGATATCAAGAAGGTCGATGGAGTGAAGCTTGCGGTATCGCTTGACTCAATACTCGGACCTACCATACCGGATGATATGGTGCCGGATGAGGCAAAGGAGATATTCAAAAACGGTGATTACCAGATGATGCTTGTTTCATCAAAATATGCGACAGCATCTGATGAGGTAAACAACCAGATTACAGAGATTAAAAAGATAGTAAAGAATTACAGCGAGGACGCAATGCTTATCGGTGAGGCACCTTGTACAAAGGATCTTATCACTATCACAGATACAGACTTCAAGCGTGTAAGTGCAGTATCAATCGTATTGATATTCCTTATCATCCTCGTAGTATTCAAATCGGTATCGCTTCCAATCATACTTGTAGCGGTCATCGAGTTTGCAATCTTTGTAAACATGGGAATTCCGGGATTTACAGGAACGAAGCTTCCGTTTATCGCGAGCATCGTAATCGGAACCATACAGCTTGGTGCAACGGTTGACTATGCGATACTTATGACCACAAAGTACAGAAAGAACAGATACACCGGAATGGACAAAAAGCCGGCAATCACAAAGGCACTTGCAGATTCGACAAACTCAGTTATCGTCAGTGCACTCTGTTTCTTCGCCGCAACCTTTGGTGTAGGACTTTATTCAAACATTGATATGATCAGTTCTATCTGTATACTGCTTGCACGAGGCGCAATTATCAGTATGTTTGTAGTAGTATTTATACTTCCGTCAATGTTTATGATTTTTGACAAAGTAATATGTGCCACAAGCGCAGGCTTTAAAAACAAGAACCTGACAGCTTAGTAATCTGATTAATCATAAATGAGGGATAAAATACTTTTTGACCCTCATAACATAAAAATATGACCTCAAAAACAAAATCAGGAGGAATAAGACATGAAATTACCAGAATTGAAAGAAAAGTTAAAAAGTAAATATATTGTCCGTGTTGTAGCCGGAGTCCTCACAATAGCACTTGTAGGTACAGGAATCGGAGCAACAGCGGTTTTTGCAGAGAAGAACAGCACCGCAGTCACAGCCGAGGCAGACAGCACAACAGGAAGCAGCAAGGATGCTGATGACATAGCAGATAAGCTCATGGACAGCGTATCATTAAAGGATAACGATGCAGACAAGGACGAGAGCGTATATCTCATCTCAGATGCAAACGGCAACGTAAACAAAACAATCGTAGTAGATCACCTTAAAAATAAAGACAAAAAGGATACCTTGGAGGATGCTTCAAACCTTTCAGATATCGAGAATGTAAAGGGCAAGGAAAAATTCACACAAAGCGGTGATAAGCTCACATGGCAGGCCGGCGGCAAGGACATTTATTACCAGGGCACAGCAACAGAGGAACCACCTGTAACACAGAAGGTTACATACTACCTCGATGGAAAAGAAATCTCACCTGAGGACCTTGCAGGAAAATCAGGAAAGGTCAAAATCCGTTTTGACTACACAAATACCACATCATATACAGAGACAGTAAACGGCGAGAAGCAGACAGTTTCCGTACCATTTGCAGCAATAACAGGACTTGTACTCGGTGATGGCTTCGAGAATATCGAAGTGACAAACGGCAAGGCTGAGGTAAGCGACTCATCAAGCGTAGTGCTCGGCTATGCACTTCCGGGCTTAAAGGACAGCCTCGGAATCAAGGACAAAGACCTCGATGGCGATGTAAATATCCCTGAATACATGGAAATGACAGCAGATGTGGAGAATTTCTCAATGCCTGCAGCCATGACCTTCGTGGTAAACGCATCTGATTATGTAAGCACAGACGGAATTGACACATCAGACCTCGATGACATGATAAATGACTTAAAGGATGCCTCAACACAGCTTCAGGATGGCTCAAAGACACTGGCAGAGGGTACTGACACACTTGCTGACGGACTTTCAACATTGCAGAGCAAGCTTGGCACATTCGCATCAGGAGTTGGCACACTGCAGAATGGACTTAAGACATATACTGATGGTGTTAGTACATTAAGTGGTGGACTGAATAAACTGAATTCAAATGTGCCTACTTTATCTAATGGCATAACAACATTAAACTCTAGTGCAAAATCACTGAATGATGGAGTGGCTTTGCTTAATGCAACTGTTTCAGCAAAATTTACTGATTCAGAAAAGAAGACTCTTTTAGATCAGGTACACAGCACATTGGAGTCTCAAAAATCTGAAATAGAAAAACAGGCACAGACAACAGTTGCGTCACAGAAAACAGCCATTCAAAAGCAGGCACAGAGTGCTGTTGACTTACAAAAAACAGATATACAGAAACAGGCACAGAGTACAGTAGCTGATCAGAAAGAAGATATTGAGAAAAAGGCTCAGGCCGCAGTAGACGATCAGAAGGAGCAGATTAAGTCAGTAGCAGCTGAGACAGTAAAACAACAGGAAACTGAAATAAAGAATCAGGCAGCAAGTGCTGTTGAACAGGAATTTACATCCGGAAAAACTGACTATATAACAAATGAAGCAAAGAAACAATTAGAAAGTATTAAGCCGGTAATTGAGAGTGGTGTGAAAGCACAGTTTGTACAGAAGATGGCTGAAAAAAATCCTGCAATCACAGATTATGATTCAGCAAAGACTTTTTTTGACCAGAATGTTGGAATGAAAGACGGAGCGGCTGAAGCATGTGTCAATGAACAGATTGATACAATAATAAATAACTTAGCTGGAAGTGTAGCATCAACAGCCAAGGATGCTTCTAAGATTGCAGCGGGAGAAGCAGCATATACAGCAGCAAGTCAGACAGCAGGAGAAGCAGCTTATACAGGAGCAAGCTTAGCAGCAGGAACAGCAGCATATACAGCAGCAAGACAGACGGCAGGAGAAGCAGCATATGCGGGAGCAAGTTTAGCAGCAACAACAGCAGCCTATACAGGAGCAAGTCAGGCAGCAACAACAGCAGCCTATACAGGAGCAGTTTCAGGAGCTGAGCAGGCTACTATAACGTCTGCAGAGCAGACAAAAGCGACTGTAGCAGCCTCTATTAATCAAAAGCAGGCAAATGGATACAGTCTTGTAACAGGAATGAAGGCACTTGCAGATGGAACACAGACATTGTATAACTCAGTACCAACTCTCACAAGCGGTATCAAGCAGCTTGTAGACGGTTCAAACACACTTGTAGCAAACAATGCACAGCTCAACAGCGGAGCATCACAGCTTGCAGATGGAACAAATCAGATAGTCTCAGGTGTAGACCAGCTCACAACAGGCTCTAAGACACTTTCAGAGGGTGCACACACACTTGCAGATGGTATGGTACAGTTTAATGAGGAAGGAATCAACAAGATTCTCGACGCATACAACGGTGACTTAAAGCCATTCACCGACAAGCTTCAGGCAGTAATTGACGCAGGTGAGGAATATCAGACATACTCAGCAATTACTGATGGACAGACGGGCAGCGTTAAGTTCATATATAAATTAGCTTCAATAGATGCTAAGGCAGATAGCGACAAATAATTAATTAAAGGATGTTTAAAGATTATGGGAGGCAAAAATGGGCTGGATAGAATATCTGTTAATCGTGGCGGGAAGCTCGCTGGAGATTTTCGTTGCGATGGAATGTCAGGGCTCCCTGATCCAGAAAGTAAATAAGAAACAGCTTACAGCCATTTGCTTCATAGTTGCAGTTTGCCAGTTGTTAGCAATGTACATCGGGTATTTCCTGTCAAGCTTTCTTAATGGGAAATACTCGGTGAAGGATGAAGCACTTTTAGGAGAGATAATTTCTATCGGAATACTGATAGGACTGGGAATCAGGCTTATAGGAAAGGCTATAAGAAATGAAAGGATTGAGGAGCATTGTCAGGCGCAGCTTGACATGAAAAGAGTGTTAAGGATAGCAGGAATCACCGCATTTTATACGGTTCTTGCAGGAATAGCATTCGGCTTTCTTGGTACCGGACTTCTCACCATTATGATAATGGTGGCGCTGCTCACTGTCATCTGTATAGTGGCAGGCATTTACACAGGATATCATTTCGGTTTCGAGCAGAAGACAAAGGTATATATCGTGGGGGCGATACTATTTTGGGCGGCTGGAATTGATGTGATAGTAAGGCTTGTAAGTGCAACATAATGCATAGGGCTCTGTTCGTAAGGACAGGGCTTTTTTGCTGTCCATTGAAGTATGAAATCCTTTGCTTGCAATGTCAAAGTAAATGCTATAGAATATTTTCATACTTAATAATACGCAAATGAGGAGATTTAAAGTTATGAAACAGAAATTGAGAAACCTTTCGGCACCGGCCAATATAATATTTGCCATTCTTGCAGTTTTTATTTTCATTGCACCCTTGCAGTGGAGCGGAAAAGTTCTGGGACTGATTCCGGGCATGGAAAAGGCGGATGACTATCTGCTGCAGGCTATTGTGGAGACCGTTGTTTTAGTTATTTTTCTTGGCATCACATATTTATTTGGGCTGTGGGATATCTTTAAGGAAAATGCAGCAGGATGGACAAGAAGCTTATACACAGGTGGTTTTTTCATAGTTTATTGTCTGTATGCTGTTGTTTCAGGTATTTATATGTGCTTTTTGAGCGAGCATGGTGATGTGAAGGCATTTTACAACATACTCTTTTTCTTTATCGCGGTCTGCCTTGTAGGGCTCGTTGAGGAGCTGGTGTTCAGAGGCGTAGTGTTCAATCTGCTGCTGAGAGCTTTTCCAAAGACGAAAGGTGGAATCACAGGAGCCGTAGTTTTGGGAGGCGTACTGTTTGGATTGATGCATTTTTCCAATATGGGCGCAGGGGTTAAGTTCAGCAGTTGTCTGATACAGGTTATTTCAGCAGGTCTCATGGGCGTGCTGTTTTGCATGATATACGCGTCTACACGTAATTTCTGGATACTTGCCATTTTCCATACTGTTGTAGATATGGGAGGACTTTTATCATCGGGAATATTTGAGGGAGGAGGAGTGGCCGACAGGATTAATGAGTTTTCGGCAATGAACTGTGTCGCTTTTATCGTGCTCGGTATTCCTATGCTTGTTATGCTGCGTAAATCAAGGCGTATCCGTCTTGAGATGCTCTACAATAATGAGACTATCATAGATGACGAGAGGGAGGGCGCTAAGCTTGCAGTTGTTTCACTGGTGCTTGGTATTTGCAGTATTATTTTCTCGTTTTTTGGATATCTGATGGGACTTGGAATTGTCGGCATGCTTGCTTCCAAAATGTCAAAAAGGGCAAAGCAGTATAACAATGCAATAGCAACTGCCGGTATGATTACATCGATAATAGGATTTGTGCTGTCGGTAATCTGCACGATTGGCATGATGGTGCTGTTTGCAAGCGGCATGTACGACAGACTTGTTAATATGTCGATGCTGCAATAATACGAAGCAGACCTTTGAATGTGGCATAAAGTCTACATTCAAGGGTCATTTTTTAAGGAGAAACCATGAATATTTTACTGACAGCAATAAATGCAAAATATATACATTCAAACCTCGCAGTTTATTCACTGCGCGCCTGTGCCGGGGAGTACAGGGATGCTGTGGAGCTTGCAGAATACACGATAAACAATCAAAAGGATTACATTCTTGAGGAGCTTTATAAGAGAAAGCCCGACGTACTTTGTTTTTCGTGCTATATATGGAATATTGATTATGTGACTGATATTGCACGCGAGTATAAAAAGCTTTGTCCGTCAGTGCCGATATGGGTTGGAGGCCCTGAGGTGTCTTACGAGGTGGAGGCATTTCTGCGGGAAAATCCATACATAGACGGTGTGATGATTGGCGAGGGAGAGGATACCTTTAGAGAGCTGTGCGGTTACTATGCGCATAAAAGAAAGCTTAGTGATATTGCAGGCATTGCTTTCAGAAAAAACAGCACAGGTAATAGTACAAGTGTGAACAACATAGGAGGCAATAAAGCCGGTGAAATAGTATTCACAAGTCCACGCCCAATCAAAAACATGAGTGAAATTCCATTCTGCTATGATACTCTCGATGATTTTTCAAACCGCATCATCTACTACGAGAGCAGCAGGGGATGCCCGTTTTCGTGCAGCTACTGTCTGTCATCGGTGGATAAGACACTGCGTTTCAGGGATACTGAGATTGTCAAAAGAGAGCTTAAGTTTTTCATAGACCAGAAGGTGCCACAGATTAAGTTTGTGGACAGAACCTTCAACTGCAATCATGCTCATGCCATGGAGCTGTGGCGCTTTATAAAGGCAAATGACAATGGTGTGACAAACTTTCACTTTGAGATATCGGCGGATCTGCTGAATCAGGAGGAGCTTGAGCTGATTTCTGATATGAGACCAGGGCTTATACAGCTTGAAATCGGTGTGCAATCCACTAATGAGGTCACGATTAAGGAGATTCATAGGACTATGAAGCTTGAGAGGCTTAAGGAGGTTGTGAAGCTCATTCAAAGCGGCAACAATATCCATGAGCATCTGGACCTGATTGCAGGGCTGCCATACGAGGACTATGACAGCTTTGGGCGTTCCTTTGATGAGATTTATGAGCTTAAGCCAAACCAGCTGCAGCTTGGATTTTTAAAGGTGCTCAAGGGCTCGTACATGTTCGAGCATGCCGCGGAATATGGTATTGTGTACCATGACAAGCCACCGTATGAGGTCATGTCCACAAAATGGCTTTCGTTTGATGATGTGATAAAGATTAAGCGCGTCGAGGATATGCTTGAGGTGTATTACAACAGCGGACAGTTTGAGATTACGATGAAGCTCATGGAGTGTATCTTTGACAGTGCGTTTGAGTTTTTTCAGGAGCTTGGAGATTTTTATGAGGCAAACGGCTATTTTGGAATGAGCCATTCGCGCATCAGAAGGTGTGAGATACTGCTTGAATTTCTGGCTTTATACCTGCATGGCTGTGACAGCGATGCTATGACTTCTGTGGTATTATCCGAAAATGCCGGAGATAGAGATAATACTGATTTTGACGAAAATGCCATAGATAGAGATAATACTGATTTTGATGAAAATGCGCAGATTTACAGCATGATTCAGGAGTCACTCATCTTTGTTTTGTACTATCGTGAGAACTGCAAGAGCCGCCCGAGGTGGGCCACAGATATAGGAAGCTTTAAGCACATGACACATGCATACTGTAAGAATGGAAAGCTGTCGCATGTGGAGCCGTTCCACTATATTTTTCCGGACAAGCACACGCGCAAGCTGGATGGACTGCCAAAGTATTATAAGGAGCCGGTGTGGGCGCTTTTCCACTACGACATGAGAGACCCACTTGACCACCAGGCGCTGGTGGAGTATATAGAATAACAGTAACGTGAAATG
>ULMF01002307.1_pt1 | contig 9752 bp, 11 predicted proteins | sample 1951581 | NCBI WGS metagenome assembly ULMF01 (sample SAMEA4835543, study PRJEB28245) | human gut metagenome | biome: gut microbiome; material: fecal sample | place: Denmark | collected 2008
TTGTCGTCCTATAATCTATAACATCCGTCGCAAAATCGTACGGATTGTTCGGATCGGGATCTGCCGTCGGTTTCCTTAAAACCTGCTGAGTATTATTATCATTTGGATTTCCATTGTCATTGCATGCGACAAAAAACATACACGCAAAAACAAGTATCAAAATCGTGATTATAATTTTCTTTGTTGACTTCATAATTTTATCTCCTTTTCCGTTTTATCATAACGCTTGGAGATCCTGTCGTCGTATCCCAAGCATCAAACAACTCAATTTTTTCAAACACGCTTTGTTGGTGGTCTATCAGTTCATCGTTTGCCGTAGCACACCATCCTGCAGGATTGTTGACTTCAGGAGACGCATAGCGTACTCCTTTATCCTTACGAAACTCATCTATGTAGTCTAACACCTTTTCTTTGTTTGGATTTTTTAACGTAAGCCATAAACTTCTAGTATATTGATTTGTTTGAACACCAAAAGCATTTAATTTTACTCTCTTCCTTATTTCCGCCAAGTCTTCGGGATATCTCTCACAAACACTATTAAACTTTTCCGCATCGAAATCTTCAAGTTTGTAGTCATAAAACAAATTGTTCAAACTCTCCGAATTTGTAAATGTGATACTCATTCTTTCAAATTCAAATTTGATAGTTGTCGTCCTATAATCTATAACATCCGTCGCAATATCATATGGATTGTTCGGATCGGGATCTGCCGTCGGTTTTCTTAAAACCTGCTGACTAGAATTATTGTCATTTAAATTTCCTTTGTCATTGCATGCGACAAAAAACATACACGCAAAAACAAGTATCAAAATCGTGATTATAACCTTCTTTGTTGACTTCATAATTTTATCACCTTTTTCTATTTATAATAATAACAATTTTTACGTATCGATTATCCCGACTTTTATGAAAAAACTTATCGCATAACGGTTTTTCAACTCGATACACTCACGAAATATAACGTACAAGTCTAAAACAAAGGAAGCATTTTTGTGAGCACATAAATAATACAATTGAAAAAGCCGTTTTATTGGTTTTGCAAAACAAAATCTAAAACGGCTTGTTTTCATTCGATTGGAATGAGGATTTCTCGGTGTTGTACGAAAGTTGACAGGTGCGTAAAACCGATCTCTTTGAGCATTGTCATGGCTTCGTCAAAGTTTTTGCAAATGTCGCCACGATGCGCGTCCGAGCCGTAACTTATCTTTCTTCCGCCCAACTCGTAGTATCTTTCAACAATGTCTCTTTGCGGTGCCATCTCGTGATGGAAGTTGATTTCCATTGCCTTCCCGCGTTCGATTATGCCTTTAAGCACGGCGTCTATTTCGTCGGGAAAATCTTTGTATCTCAAAAACTTGTCTCTGTACGGTGCGCCGTGCGCGATATATCCGATGTGCGCCACGATATCGTATTGATAGGGTGCGTCAAGGCTTTCGAGAATAGTTTCAAGATACCTTTTGTAGACGTGTTTTTTGCTCTTGAACAAAAACGCCATCTTGAAATATACGTCGTAGCCGTCCACGCAATGCACGGAGTTTATCACAACGTCAAACGGATATTCGGCAATGGTTTCGGCATACTTTTGTTTTGCCTTATCGCTCTTGTCATAACTCGCTTCAATGCCAAAACAAAGGTTTAACGTGTTGTTTTTGTCATCATCAAGTGCCTTTTTTGCAATTTGCCACTCTTTGTAATATGCGTCGAGATCGAGTGGCGGCCAGCTTATCGGCGCGCGATTTTTGCCATACTCGAAATCATAGTCGAGATGGTCTGTGGTGGCAAGATAGCAAAGACCTTGCGCTTTGGCAAGGTCTACTATGCTTTGAATGGGCAATTTGCCGTCGTGTGAATTTTTGGTGTGAACGTGGGTGTCGCACTTCATATTCGCTTCTCCGATTTTGCGGTTTTAGTATTCGAGCACCGCTTTGATACGTCTGACGCCCGCCGAAGAAGATTGTTCTTTGACGATGCGGAAGTGTCCGAGTTCGCCCGTACGTTTTGCGTGCGGACCGCCGCAGATTTCTTTTGAAATGCCGATGGTGTACACCTTCACCAAATCGCCGTAGCGGTTGTCAAACACGCCGATTGCGCCCGCTTTCTTGGCGTCTTCAACGCTCATTTCTTCAAGTTTGACTTCGCTGTCTTTTGCGATCTCGTCATTGACGATTTTTTCAACTTCGGCGATTTCGTCTTGCGTGAGCGGACGCGGGAAATTGAAGTCGAAACGAAGTCTTTCGGACGTTATATTGCTGCCGCGTTGCTGAATATTATCGTCGTGAAGCACGATTTTGAGTGCGGCGTTGAGAAGGTGCGTTGCACTGTGCAACCTTGACGTAAGTTCTCCGCCGTCTGCAAGACCGCCTTTGAATTTTTGTTCGGCACCCGCTTTTGAAAGTGCCTGATGGTCCGCAAACGCTTTGTCGTACCCTTCCCTGTCAAGCGTGAAGCCTTTCTCTTTTGCAAGTTCCGCCGTCATTTCGATCGGGAAACCGAACGTGTCGTAAAGTCTGAACGCGGTCTTTCCCGGGAACACCGTCATACCTTGCGGCAAGTGTGCCACGATTTTGTCAAACTCTTTCAAGCCCTGCTCTATCGTCTTTGCGAATTTATCTTTTTCCGCTTCGAGTTCACTGATGATTCTCGGCTCGTTTTCTTTGATATACGGATACGCTTCTTCGTATTTTGCAACGTAGAGTTTTGCAAGTTCCACAAGTGCGGAATCGTCCACTCCGAGAGTTCTGCAATATCTCATCGCTCTACGGATAAGACGACGCAACACGTATCCTTGGTCAACGTTGGACGGAGAAATTCCTTTCACGTCACCGAGCAGGAATGTTGCGGTTCTCGTATGGTCTGCAATTATGCGCATTGCAACGGTCATCGCTTCGTCTTCACCGTACTTCTTGCCCGAAAGTTCTTCGAGTTTTGCAATTGCAAAACTGAACAGGTCGGTTTCGTACACCGATTTGTAGCCGTTGAGAATGCAAAGCATTCTTTCAAGTCCCATACCTTCGTCAACGTTCTTTTGTTTGAGCGGAGAGAACGTGCCGTCGGCATTCTTGAAGTATTGCATGAACACGTCGTTGCCTATCTCCACGTACTTGCCGCAATCGCATGCGGGCGAGCAATCGGGAGAGCATTTCGGCTTGCCGGTGTCGATAAACATTTCGGTATCGGGGCCGCACGGACCCGTGATACCTGCAGGTCCCCACCAATTGTGCTTTTTGTTGCAGAAGAAAATGTGATCTTCGGGGATGCCTTGCGCCTTCCAATAGGACGCACTCTCATCGTCTCTTGGGCAATCTTCGTCGCCGGCAAAGACGGTTACGGCAAATTTGTCCTTGTCAAATTCAAGCTGATTGAGAAGGAAATCGTGAGAGCACTCGATTGCGTACTCTTTGAAGTAGTCGCCGAGCGACCATCTGCCGAGCATCTCGAAGAACGTGCAGTGAGTTGCGTCGCCCACTTCGTCGATATCGCCCGTACGCACGCAGATTTGAACGTCCGTAAGACGATTGCCCGCCGGGTGCTTCTCTCCGAGAAGATAAGGAACGAGCGGATGCATACCCGCAGTCGTAAAAAGCACGGTGGGATCGTTTTCGGGGATAAGGGACGCAGAGCCGATGACTGCGTGTCCTTTTGACTTGTAATAGTCGAGATAGAGTTTGCGAAGTTCGTTAGAATTTAGTTGTTTCATAGTACTCCGAGATATTTTTGTTTTGTATATTTGTTGTTTTATAGTGTAGTTATATCAATTCCGTTTTCGCGAAGCGTCGAGAAAAACGCGTCGGGAAGAGCGGTTTCCTTTATGGCACGCGTGAAACAAAGCACCGCTTTGCCGTTGGTCGTTATCGCACCGAGATTTTGCGTGTTGTTCTTTGATACGTTCATAAACAACTCGTATTTGTCAACCCCCATGCTGTCGGGAGATTTAACGTTGCCGAGATTGCTGAATATTATCGTCTGACGAGACCGCATAAACAATCTGCCGAATCTTATCAAAGCCGTTTTCAAAAACAGCGGAACGATTTTCAGCACCCAGTTTTTCTGCGCGCGTACCGTCGTTGAGATAAATGCGTCGAGTTTGTCCTTTGCGGTGTCGATTTTTATCTGTCTTTGCGCTTCGAGCGCACAATCTTTGACGCTCTTGCACGATGACGGGAAAATTATCACTCGTATGAAAGTGACGAAGTTTCGCATGGTTTTGGACGGATAAATCGAGCGGAGATTGACGGGCACCATAATGGCAATCGGCTTTTTGTTGCGATAGGTTTTTTCAATCGCATATGCAAGCACGCCGGTTATATACGCCGTGTACGAGACGCCGAGTTCTTTTGCCTTTGCTATAATCTCGCTCGCTTGCGCCTGTCCCGCACTCTTCTGATACGAGCCTTTGTTGAGCGTGCCTTCTATTCTGTGCGGCACTTTGCCTGCCAACGCTTTGAGATTCATCTGCCCGAGAGATATAGGCTTGTAGTTTTTCTCGAAACTGTCTTCGAGTTCTTCTTCGCAACCTACACTCTGCCAGTCTATAACCCCGTCGTCAACGACGTCGAAGCCGAGAAGTTCTCTGTATCTTTTGACGATGCTCTTCAAAAATGCGAGCGCACCGTTGCCGTCCGCAAGCGCGTGGAACATTTCAAGTTGTATGCGTTTGTCGATTGCGCTCACCCTGAACCAGTATCCGTTGGTGTCGTCGGGATTTATTGGCTTGAGCACATCTTCGTTGGCAAACACTCTTGCAGGAGCGTCGTTCTGCTCGAAAAAGTGCCACGCCCAGCCCTTTTTGAGCCTGACTTTGTAGGCAGGGAAACGCTCCAAAACATCGTTGAGCGCATGCTCCAACACGTCTTTTTGCACCACGTCGAACATGTCTGCCGATATGCAAAACAGGCTTTGCGCCTTTTTTGTGGACATAATCGGATAAAACTTTGCCGAATGGTCTATTGCGAAGCGTCTTTTCACGCCCGTTTTCGTTTTTTCGTCTTTTCGTTGCGGCATTATGCCTTTTCAATACTCTTTCCGCAAACGAATGCGGTCCGAGTTGCCTTTTGCTTTATTTGTATCATATATTCTATTCTCTTTTAATATTATTGTCAATGAAAAGCGCAAAAGCGCAAAAGGAGATATATGCAATTTTCAACCGAAAAAACCGCAAAAACGTCCGCAATAGGCAAAAACGTGGCGGATATTTGTCACGATAAGGCTCAAAAAACACCGAAACCGTCGCACAAAATCGAACTCGACCACCTTCACTCCATGTCCGTAACGGGCGTTCTCGACGTGCCGACATTCACTGACAAAAATATCGTCGTGAAACTTGCAGACGAAACTCTTCACGTCTCCGGACAAGGTCTTTCGGTTAAAAACCTTGACGTAGAAAGCGGAAAACTGCAAATCGAAGGACGAGTGGACGCAATCAAATACGTCGCAAAATCAACGCCCGGTTCGTTTGCAAAACGCATTTTCAGATGAACGTATATCTGGGAGCAAACGCAAAAGCGCAGGCAATTTGCTTTGCGCTTTGTCTTGCCGCAGGTCTCGTCGGCGGAATTTTCGCTTTGCTGTTTTTGAGAAAAGCAAATCCGATCGAGCGTGCGCTCACCGATCTGTTTGCCTGCGCGCTTATCGGCGGTGCGTTTTATCTCACCGTCGAATTTATCATGCAAGGAGACATATCGTTGTACGGGACGGCGGCGTTTCTTATCGGAACGGCAGTTCTTCCTTTTTCCGTTTTCAAACTCAGAAAAACTCTGAAAAAGAGAAAAAGCGATAAGGAAGATAAGAAAAAGGCACAAGACGCAGAGCAAGGAAAAAACACTGATTTTGTCGAATAAACGCTTATTTTCGCAACACTCTTTCTTTTGAGCGGAAACGTGCTAAAATACCCGAAGGAGAAAAAGAAGATGAGCAACGTAAAACACAAATCATGCGCTATGCGCTCTCTTGCAAAGTCCGCAAAATCGAGACTCGGGCAAGGCGCATACGACAAAGACGAAATCAACGCGCCCAAAAGCGTAACCCCGAACCAAAAAGAATTGTACGTAAAACTTCTGAAACTCAAACGCGACGGAAAAGACGTCACGAATCCGATTGCGGAATTTGCCGACAACGAAAAACTCACGAAGTTAAGCCACGAAGAAAGACAAAGATACATACTCAATCTCTGCGCCGATTATATGCTCGCAAAACGTCTCGTCGACGAAAAACTCGAAAGAGACGAACAAGCCTGACGACAAGCGTTTTTACCACAAAAAATACGTCTTTTAAGCAATAATCGATGTTTATTGTATCGTTTTAAATGTATAAACTCCATTTTTTTGCAAATAGTATTGCTTGGTTTCACGAAATAGCATTTCAACAAAAAAGCAATGAGAACCATCGAAAAATCGTCACGGTTTCATTGCGCGTTTTTGATTTCAACGATACTCGAAATCGATAAAGAGACAAGATTTCCATTTGATTTTTTTGCTGTGATTCAGCCCGATACGCCCGACGAACATAATACTTAGATGCGTCGATTTTGCTTGCAGATTGCCTGCCTTTACGAATTTTGTCGTAAAAAATAGACGATTGTCCAACTTCCCAAATATTTTTTTCTTTTCAATCATTGACTTTATTGCACAATAATAATATAATATCAAAAGAATAGTTTTTAAGGAGATTGAACTATGTATACAAGATGTCCCAGTTGCAGAGCGGAAATCAGTTTCGAGCCACCTGCCAATATGGAAACACTTCCCGATGGCTATAAACACCGCATCAAATGCCCGAGTTGCGGAGTGACGATCGGCGTCAAAATCAACAAAATCGATGCCGCGCCCGCCACTTTGGTTCAACAGGCACCCGCATATAATCAACAAACCAACTTCGAGCCGGTCTATTCCGAAGACGTTGCACAAGCACCGTCCAAGAAAGCGGCAAAGACAAACAAGCGTAGCGGCGTCGGTAGAAATATCACCATGATGATCATGTCACTCTTGTTCATCGCTATAAGCGTGGTCGGATTCTTGATCAACCAAGGCTTGATCGCCCATCCGCTGTTTGGTCTCGGCTTGTTTGACGGCATCACGTCATGGGCAATTATCGTCACGAAATTTGCCGCTCTGAAAGAGTCTTTTGCAATAAGCATAGCGACCGGCATCTCGAACGTTTTGCCCGCTGTGCTCTTCACTCTTGCTTGCATCAACTTCCTTGTCGCATTCATTTCCGCTTGCGGAAAGAAATACGGCAGAGCGTGGAACTTGATCTCGAGCATTCTCATCGCCGGCGTTGCAATCTTTGCAATGTTTGTTGATTTCATCGGCTATAAAGGCGGCATTGCGCAATACTTCAAAGATCTTATCTCAATCGGAGCATTCGCGTACATCATCGTTGCCGCACTCGGACTTGTCCAACTCATTCTCGGCTTGTGCTTCACAAAGTCCTTGGTGAGAAAGCCCAAACACGACTGATTGAAAACCATTTCATAGAAAAAAAAGACAAGCAAGCGCTTGTCTTTTTTTTGATATATGTCTTTTGTGCTCAACAAAAATATCAATCTTAAATATATTTTCGGGCGCAAGTGCCCCCACCCCAAACTGTCATTCTGTCAATGCAAAGCGGAGATATTTACATTTTTCCATGTCATCCTGAGAGCATCGAAGGATCTAGCGGAGCGAAAAAATAAGCAAGATATGCGCCTTACGGCTAGATGTTTCGACAAGCTCAACATGACAAGGGAGACTTTGAATTTCACCGCTTGAACCACCAAACCGACAATCTTGCGAAATTGTGACAGGAGTTTTTGTCCGTGATTGAGTCGTTACGCGTATAAGAATGCGATAAATAGATGAAGAACAAGGAAACACCCATCCGAAAAAAAACCAACGTACAAGTAGTACGTGATTTTGGAGCGGATGGGGGGGCGACACAGTTGTTTGCTTGACGTAACGTAGGAGAAAATCGAGCCAAATAGATGAATGACGCGAAAGCACCCTGAGAATGACAACCCTAACGTACAAGACGTACGTGAGTTGGCAGGCTCGGGGTGCTGCCAAAGTCAGTCGCTATTTAGCGCATTCTTAGATGGTGCGCTCGCCGTTCTCATCTTCAATAACGTACAAAATATTCACTTCGTCGCCCGTTTGAGCGTCGACGTAGATATAATAGGTGCCGTCTTCGTGGCACTCGAATTCATAGGCGAGAACTTCTTGTGTTTCACGGAGCGGAATGAGTGCAAGACGACCGTCGGAGACGTTTTGCAGTGAGATTGCGGATTTTGCGCTTTCGACGGATACGGTTGGCGTGGCAAGCGTGCGGACGCAATGATTCATGGCGTAATGCGACGCGTCAAGACCTATGGCGGTTGTGTCGCTTTCACGAATCTTGACTTTCACCAAATCGGGATACAGAATCGCACCGTCCTGCACGGGCGCGAGATTTACGACGCATTCTCCGTCTGCGGACGACGACCACACCACAAGCATATCGTCAAAACCGACTCTGCTTGCAAAATCGATTGCGGCACGCTGGCAAGTGATATTTGCTTCGGTTATGCTCACCGCTTCGTCGTATTTCGGAGCAGTGTTGTACGTCACGAGCATACCGCCCTTTCTTGCGATTTGCACGAATGAATTTCCCGCATCACTTTCAAACGTGAAGTCAAAGGTCTTTATATCCCCGTTGCTCTCGCCCTGAAAAGCGACGTTCTTTATTTGTTGCGTGCCGAAGATTTTTTCAACGATCAAACGCGCTTTATCCCGAGATATTTCTTCACCGACGAGACCTATCGGCTCTCTGCCTTCGAGTGCGGAAGAAAACGGCCCGTCGTATATCATTTCGGGATAGTCGAAACTAGGCTCTGCGAAAGTTTCGAATGCGCCGTCAAATCCGTCAAGCGCACCGCTGTCGATAAAAGTTTGTCCGTCTTTGACTTTGTCTCCTACGCTTTCAAGCGCAACGCGATATGCGTCCGCAACTTTTGAAAGTTTGAATAGCGTTTGTTTATCGTTTGCGGACAGTTTTTCTCCGCGCGATATTTTCAACGCGAGCGTATGGGAAAAATCTCCGAGTTGATTTACAAACTTTCTGGCGTTCATGACGCCGTCGCTTTGAGCCTCGAACGACGACAAATCGTCTTCGGCAAGCCCTGCGACATTCCACACTTCATAAAGCAAATCCTGCTGCATTTTCGGGGAATTCGACACTCCTATCTTGCGGAGATTGATACCCAGATCGTTCGCCCCGTCGAGAAGGTCGTAATACGCTCTGAAATACACTGCGTCCATTTGCTTTTGGTACGCTTCGTGAGTGGCAACGGTTTGTTGCGAAAAATAAAGCGCAACAGAAAGTCCGACTATCGCGCTTACGCAAATGCCGAACGCCGTTGACAAAATCGCGGTTTTCACCACGTTTGATTTTCTTTTCTTCTTGATTTCAGAGACGCTTTTTGCGTCTTTTACTTTTTCGTTTTTATTATCCTTTGAATTTTTCATAATCGCTCCTTAACAAAACGCGTGATTGCCTATCGTCAGTTTGACGGGGCGCGAGAGCATCCATTTGCTCGTCGCAGTGCGCGGATTGTAATAAAACAAACAGTTGTAGGTCGGGTCCCAGCCGTTGAGTGCGTCACGCGCGGCATTGTACGCCGATTGATTGGGCGTGAGATTTATCTGTCCGTCGGCAACGCAATCGAATGCACCCGATTGATACACCACGCCTGCCACCGTATTAGGAAAAGACGAACTCTTAACCCTGTTGAGAACGACGGC
>ULMF01052521.1_pt1 | contig 9691 bp, 18 predicted proteins | sample 1951581 | NCBI WGS metagenome assembly ULMF01 (sample SAMEA4835543, study PRJEB28245) | human gut metagenome | biome: gut microbiome; material: fecal sample | place: Denmark | collected 2008
TTCTAACTCTCCTACAAAACCAATTGTAATTCTATTATTCATTGCCCTGCACATCTCAAGCGTACAGCCTGTTGAATGTTCCCACCCTGGTGCAAATACTGCCACATCACACATATCAAGCATAGAAATACATATATTCATAATTTCTTTGTGTGTTGTATCCTTGGGAAGGTTCTCACACACCTTTACCGGGTTAATTACTGTATGTCCCTGCTCTGTAAGAACTTTTTCGATTGCCTCTGCTCTCTCCTTATAGTCGGATGTTCCTGTTACTGGTAAACTTATATATACTTTCATCTGCTGCCTCCTTTTAGCTGTTCAAGCTCTGTCTTTATGTTTTCTGCTAATGCTATAAGCCTGTCTATAATGTTGTCTGTAATATAACTGTTAGCTTCCAATGTGAATTTAATATTTGATGCTGCAGTTATAATATTGTTCTTTATATCAGCTTCTGATGTGAGAGACTCAACTGTCCCCTCAACACGTTCTACTGGCATAACATCAGGATAATCTGCAATATTCTTCTGTCCTTCAACCTGCTCAGCTACAGGCTCAGCTTCTGTCTTTATCGGCTTTTCAGGTTCCTTTGTCTCTATAGGAGATGATTTGGGAACTGTCTTTTCTATATCGTGGATTTCCTCCTGCTTTGCCTTTACAACCTTTGTTTTCTTTTCTGACTTTTTTATATCAGCTTTGGAACTGTGTTGCACCGGTGCAACTAGGGGTTTTTTCTCAGGATATTCTTTAGCATATATATGCTGCCATATTGTCTTGGCATCGGCCTCACTATTTATTATGTTCCTGCCTGCTATGTTCATTGTGGCAATGTATACTTCCTGTGGATTGTATGTATCCTTCTCTGCTGTCCTAAGGCTTACAACTGCTATATCTTCTCCCTGCTTGAAAGAAACTGCTTTTCTTCCTGCTCCCTGTATTCGTACTGAATAAATCATATCTCCCGCAGGTGCGAATATATCTACAATGTTGTCAACATTTAATTTCTCGTTCGTAACTGCATTATATATGCTCTCATATACCTCTATATTCTCTTCACATATTTTGTATATAATCTGCTCAAGCTCTGTCTTTTCGGTATCTGTGCCCTCAGCATATACTTCCAGATCACTTATTTTCTTTTCCTCATCAACTTCCGCTTTGAGTGTCTGTATTTCCCTCTTGGAATACTCTGGTGTAAGCTCCTCATTAAGTTCATCTGGAAGTTGGAGCATAATAACAAGCTTGGCATACCCAAAACCTTTATATGACGTCTTAAGCACTGGACTGTTGCCATTTTCCGAGAACCTGTCATTAATGCTTATAAAACGTGATACCATTGTCTTATCCAGACCATACTCCACCCTGGCAAATTCGATTACGTTAGTATATGCAGACCATTTTAGAATATCTGTATCTCTTGCCAGCTTTAACAAATAGCCAATTCTTACGAACCCCTCAGCAGTTTCTTTCATCTGCTTATCAAGTGCCGTCTTATATTCATCATAATTCCTAATTTCTTCTAATTCATTCATCCTGCTTTCCCTGCCTTTCCTGCAATGTGAGCTACATAAGCCTTTAAGAAGCTGTCTATTGTCTCTTTGTCTGGCTTGGTATCCCTTATTCCATACCACTGCTGTACCTTGTTATTTTCATATTCCACTGTAATATATGGTTTATCTGGCTCATTTTCGTGCCTTATTACAAGTATTATTGCTTTATTCTGGTTATAGTTGCTTAAATACCTCTGATGGTCATCACCCACACAATGATGTAAAATACGTCCTTCCATAACAACTTCTCCTGCATCTCTTGCTGGTCTTATAAGCAGTCCCGACTGCTGCCAGGTATATTTTGTTGTAACTTTCGCTGAATTAACCTTTATCTTTGCATATTTCTCATTCATCTGTTTAACGTATTTGGCACTCTTTGCACGTTCCATCTTCTCTCTTAACTCTATGTATGTTTTGTGAAGTTCTCTCGGTCTTAAATACACTGTATTACTAAGATCATCTCCATTAGCTTCCCTCGCTCTTAAGTAGTCATCATATTCTGTAATAGCATCTGCCAGAATGGCGTGTTCTGGTATATTCTTATTAAGATAGTTCAATAGCTTTTCAGGGCTTTGGTACTTAAAAATGTGCTTTAGCTTATCTTCCGTAGGTGCAGCTATATACAATCTTGTAACAATCTCTGCATTATGCTGTGTAAATGGTATTTTTCTGTAATTCATAATTTTAATTACGCTTAATGCAAGCAGTTCCTGTTCGGACTCTCTTAAATACCTTAACTGTTCAGTTGTTATTCTTAAAATTCCTGCGGCTGTTTTTGCTTTTTTATTAATATCTCTTGTTTGTCCATTCGCAAAAACTAACCTCCTGCATATCTGCATAAGGCCTATTTTGTATAACTGCTCTATCTGCGGTGCGTGTGCATAAGCAGTAAGAGTATCATATCTGGCCAGTATATGCCTTTCCTCTCTTACACCTACCTCACTTATAAGCTTATATGCTGTTGCTGGGATATATCTTAAATCACTTTTTTCAACTGCCTCGCAGTAATTAACCTCATACAACTTCCCTGACCTGTATATGTCAAGCTTTTTACTCTTCCACCATTTTCCTGTATTACAGCTATTGTTATATATCCTCTCATAATCTCTTCTTAAGAACACCCTGCCATACTCCAGTATCTTTTTAGTTAATATACTGCCTGGGCTTCGTACTGCTCTTACTGCGTAGGCTCTTATTACAAGCGTTTCATCTTCTGCCACCTGATACAAAAGCACTTCAAATTCCTGTTTTGTAATCTTTGCACGCCCCCAGTTAAGCAGTATCCCTTTTCTTTTGCATTTTGGACACTCTTTTGATTGATATCTTCGTGGCACAATATCCACCGAAGGACCTGCATAAGCTTCTGTGGCTTTTATTCGCCTTGTAAATTTTTCTCCACACTGACAGCAATAATAATCTGCATAACTACCATTGCGCTTGTAATAAATAATATTTCCAGCTTCTATGTACCTGTTAATAGTTTCATCTAAGAACTTTGGTTTTTGAGGCATAATAGCAAATAACTTTTCTTTTTCATTTTCTTCTTTTAACATTCTTTCTGATGTTTTAATATCAAATGCTTTCTGCTCTATTGCATAGATTAAATCTTCGTTATCCCAGCCAGCAGGTATTTCCTTTGCATACCATTCTTTTAATAACTGCTTATCCACTCTGTCTATACTAGCTTTACTCAACTCTCCTGAATATGGCCTGTTCCAGCAAGTTGATATACAGTCCCATTTTTGATTTTCATAATTAAAATGTGCATATTCTTTGTCATTCACTGCCATTCTGTACTTTATTGTCCCAGCGATATAAAGGTCTATTATCAGATGCTTTTTATTATCAATATCAATAACAGCTGCTGTCAGTTCTCTATCTGATACAGGTATTCTGCCTTCATATGCTAATATTTTCTGCTTTTTCACTATCTGCTGCCTCCAAGATAATATTCATCTATAAGCCTGTACGCTGTTGCCATTCCGGGGATACCCATTTTTACATTGCTATTTCTTATGCCCGCCTGTTTTACTATATTTTTGTCTACATCATACGAATTGGTGAAACTCCATTTTAGAAGTGCCGCTATACAGCCTTTAATGCTCTTACCTTTTGTTCTTACCGCCACAGCCATATCTTCGCACTCTGTACACCTCTTTTTTATGTAGGTAACCCAGTCTTCTATTATCTCTTTAGGCTGTAGCTCCTCTGTCTCAACCTCTATTTTTCCAAATGCGGCCATAAGCGGAGAACATAATTTATCCACCATTCCATCTATATAGTCCTGCGCATCATCCGCATCTATGCCATTTTCTCTTGCTATTGTCATAACTGCATCTGTATCACCTTCCTGTAATTGTGCTGCTGCCGCTTCGTTTACTTCTTCTGCACTGTTAAACTCTCCGAATATATCAAACATCTTCATACTCCTTTACTTTTTCTATATGTCCTTTTAACCAGTTTCTGTATGAATGTTCCTCTTGCAGGCGAAATTCATACTTATGTCCTGCAAGCAGTTCATCCAGCTTTATCCATTCATCTGCGTTTGCCACATCACCGCCTTTTGCTGTTTTATAATTATTCTGCTTCCACTTGTCTGGCCAGCCAGCATTAAAAGCATTTGCCACATAAGGAGACTCTGTATATATAACCAGTTCACATTTTTCTTTCATCCGTTGTAGTGCTTTAATAACTGCTATTAGTTCTGCCCTATTAGGCTTCATATCGTGCAGCAGTTCTGTGCTGTCCAGTGTTATCGGCTCCGTGTCTGTTACAAGCTCCAATATGTAGCCTATAATGCCATTCTGTACATTTAGTCCCTTAAAGGTTGTTGCTGTATATATGTTTACCTGTCTCATTGCTCCTCCTTATGGGTCATCCTGTAATCGTAATAGCTTGTACTCTGTATAATGCAGATAATTCATTCCTGTATAAGGGTTTGTCCCCATTACTATCGACAATGGATCTATAAAATATCCTGGTGTCGGCTCCGGACCATTTTCTATAATCTTTCTCATCGTCCTTCTGCTGTAATCAGTGCGTTCTGGCTCAGGACGTACCAAATTCCTTGAACAGGAATACTTAACAAGTTCTTTCTGTTCCTGTACGCTGAACATATTAAGCTGTTCATATTCTTCCGTATTTTCTTCCGGCTGTTTAACGATATATTCAGCCAGATCTGCATATCCGCCAGTTTCATATATGTTCTGATAGTTAACGTGTCCAAACCTTTCCCAGCACTTTGTTATAATCTTATCTGCACCTGTAACCCTGTTTATAAGGATATGTATATGCACACCTCCGAGTGCTCCTACCTCAATTCTGTATATATACTTCACAATCTCATCAATACTCTTATATCTTGTCCTGAGACTTCTTAAGAAGCTGTTAAGGTCTTTCCTTACTTCGTCGATGCTTTTCCTTGTTCCCTTCGGATACTTTAGTGTTGTCCATAGATCTCCCTCCTTAAAGTTTGCTTTTATTAATCTTCTTACTCTCTTTTCTTTATTTCTCTGGTTCTGCTTTCTAATCTGCTCCTGTGTTGCTTTCTGTCTTTTATGGCGTTTCTCGCCCTTAGCTCCATAATTACCAATAAATTTGTACTCATACTCATTAGAGCCAGGGAAGTGCCATACATCTTTTCTGTAAGCCATACCTGTCTCCTTAAATGTCCTAACTTTAATATATTTATAAAGTTACAAAAACGAGCCTGCGCCCGCTTGACTTTCAGTGAACTTACACATATAATAAATATGAGATTTATCTATATGTGTTTTGAGAAAGAGCCGGTATTCCTTGTACCAGCTCTTTTTCTATTATTCATCTATACTTTGCTTACTTTTACATATATAGTGTCTGTTATTGTTTTATCTATATAGACTTCCGCCTTTATCTTTCCATACTCTTCTGCCAGCCTGAATAATCTGTCATACAGGTTATTATACGGAACTGCCACAAAAGATGTTATCCAGTTCGTGTCTCTTTGCTCTTTCTCAAAGTGCTCTTGTGCCTGTGCATATAACACGCCATTACTCCTTTCTAACATAACCTGCCGCAGCTAATGCCTGCTCATTTAACTTCTGTCCATATTCTTTTTTCTGTTCTGTAGACAGTGACTTATGTTCTATTATCTTGTCGCCTTCCATAATCTTTATTACTATGTTCATACGCTTCACCTCTTGTTTGGTTACTTTCTTATATGCCAACACTGATTGTCTTAATTACTTTTTAATCGCAGAATGATCAACTACAATGTGGACAGCCTGTTATTAATGTTGTCCCTGCCTTTTCTTATTTTCTCTTTCCATCATTGCATATAGACGTCAATGCAATGCAGATAATAGTTGTTATTGCTATTGCTGTTATATTCATTTCTTTACCTCCAAGTATTTATTAATGTGCTTATGTTTAACTTTGCTCTTGTCCTTTTTCCATTTTCTTATTTTCGATTTCTTTCCTGTAAAATGGTTAAAATTATGTGAATAGCTAGTTTTGTGCATCTTATATCACTTCCTTAAATATCGTTTTTAATAATATTTATATTACTTTTCGATATAACACCATTTATCATAGATATGTAACTTGTCTATCTATAACAAAGCGAAAGGCGGTGTTATCTTGAAAAGACTTGCTTACTCTAAGCACCTTGCTGATAAATGGATTAAATTAGGTTATAAGATTGTTGCCCTATCTTTTTTTCCAAACAATCCTAGTGGCTTCACTTATCACTTAGAAAAATCCCTTTAATCCAGGTGCTGGGCTGATTTGAATTAAATACAAATCAGCCTTCTTTTATAAATTTTTCATATGGAACATCTAATGCTTTACATATTCCAGCATATTCCCCAGCTTCACATTTGCGATTACCGCTTAGTATCTGGTTCAGCTTTACACTTGACATTCCAATCTTTTTGGCAATTACTGACTGTTTATAACCTTTGTGTTCTATAAATTCTTTTATTTCTTTGTAATCTAAGAACACTGTCTCACCTCCTCAAAAATTCTCTTCTTAACTTTTATCTACTGTTGTTGCTCTTTCTATCAAAAAATCAAAATTTTCAGCCATATAAAGTCTAGCTTCCAATTGTTTTGCGTAGCCTTCTATATCCTTTATGGAAGGCTCTTTCTTTTTACATTCCTCTAAAATCCCTAATGTATCTAATCTGGATTTCTGAACTATGTCTTTTAAATCTCTTATGTTTACTATTCTTTCTGAAACATATTTCACTCTTACACCTCCTACCTATTGCTACTTGCCTAATCCTTTCTTAACTCCTATACTTTAATTACTGGTGTTGCAGCACCTAGTTTTAAGAAGGGAGAGTTTTTTATGGAACTTACAAAAATAACCACTAAATTTGCTGTTGTTCTTTATAAAAATTACTTACAACGTATCAAATCAGATATTCCTAGAACAATCGCTGTTGAATTTAATAACCTATCATCCTCTAATTTTCCTGATTTTTCTGATGATGATATTAGCTATTGTATTGAAGAAATGAAAAATCATAAGTATATAACTGAAGATATCTTAGGCAATATAACGCTTGAACCAACTTTTATATATACTATGGAAAATCGCTTCAAATCCAATTTAAGTGAGGTTATTAATTTTTTAGCAAACATAACTTCAAATATCATTTAATTTATTCAGCTAGTATCTTTTGATACTAGCTGAGTTTTTCTCCATCCTTGCTATATGTGCCGATTTCTTTCATCACTTTTGCCGCACATTCCATAGTTACTCCCCACTTAGTTCCATCAAAATTAATCTGTATAAACTCTATTCCTGCTCCTATTGGCTTTCCATTAAGTAGAAATATCTTATTCTGTGCATCTACATACAAACTTTCTAATTTATCTGGAAGCTCCGTTATTGATTGTGTCTTCACACTCTTACCTCCCTGTTCTATTACTTAATATGAAATATCTTGTTAATAACAAATCTTGAACATTCATCTAACTCTTTGTTAGTTGGGTGAATGTTTTTTCTTATCAAGTAATTCGATAATATCAGTTTATCTATTCTGTTCTTTATCCAACCTATTGCACATATTAGTGTTGTAGCCATAAGTAACAAAGTCATCTCTATGCACCTCCCTATTTACAATATCCGTAAGTAACTACAAAAATTGTAATTGCTATACACACCAATACAGTCCATACAACATATAAGAAATACACTTTGTTATCGTGCTGTATTTTTTTCATTATGAAAATACATATACCCGCTAATACATATAAAATCACTAGTGGTATCAATACACTCAATCTCTTACCTCCTTGTTATGTCTTATCAAATTTAATTTGATTTATTAGGTAAAAAAATATTATCTAATGGTATCTTGTATAATTCTGATAGTCTCCTACCCTGTGTTATTGTTGGCTCTGACAGACCTTTTTCCCAATTAACCAATGTATTTTTTGAAATTTTCATATTCTTAGATACATCATCTTGTGTTAGACCAGCATTAACCCTAGCTGCTGCCAGACTAATTTGTAATTTTTCCATTTGCTTTTATATACTCCTTTCTTCCCCGTATAGCCGTTAGGTCAGCTATGTCCATTATTTGTTATGACTATACAATTTCAATATAATCAATATCAAATCATATGCCGCACAAGTTCCAACTATAATTTTCCAAGCAATTTCCCAGTTTCCAAGCTGAGCCATTATAAGAAGAAGTACAAGCATAATTGTTACATTGTTTATATTTTTCATTGCTTTATTTAAAACGCTATGCTAAGATTATGCAAAGGGTTTGGGGCTTTCACCCCTCCCCTCTGCTGTCTACTTATTAAGACTTAATTGCTTGAATTAAAGCAGCTATGGCGATAACGGCTTTTATGATTAATTCAATTATGTCTTTAGTAGACAGCTTTTTCTTTGCTTTCTTTTTCTTAGACATTTCGTTTTTCTCCTTTCCTTTGATGATTGTATTGTATATCAAATTTAATTTGATGTCAATACTTAAATCAAATTTTTTTTGTTTTTTAGTTGACTATTATAAAATTTAATTATATTATGTATTTATAAGAGACTAGGAGGCGATTAAATGAGTGATGACGTTCAAAAAAAAATTTTCACAAAAAATTTAAACTCGTATATTGAACAACGAGGTAAGACACAATTAGAAATAGCAAAAAGTATCGGTGTATCACCGCAAACTTTTAATACTTGGTGCAAAGGAATTGCCATTCCTAGAATGGGAAAAGTCCAAGCTTTAGCTGATTATTTCCATATTAACAAATCAGACCTAATTGAGGAAAAAAAGCAAGATGATGAAACGCCTGCAATACTTCAATATTATAACGTACTCAATGACCTTGGCAAAAAGGAAGCAACTAAACGTGTTGAAGAACTAACATATATTCCTTTATATAATCAGGATACTAATTTATTAGATGCAGCTCATTCTCTTAAAAACGCAACCAGCGAAGAGAATGCTAACGATGACGATATTATGAATGATGAGAATTTCTAAATAAAAGAGGGGATAAATTTGAATTACGAGGAATTACTTATTGAAGCTGATAGCAATAATTTGATTACAAAAGAAAAACCTCTGCTTGCTAACGCAGGAAGAATTAAAGGAAATCGTATTGCTATCAAACAGGACTTACCTACACAGAAAGAAAAAGCCTGTGTCCTTGCTGAGGAACTTGGACACTTCTACACTTCCACTGGCAATATATTAGATATGTCAGACACTTCTAACAGGAAGCAGGAATTAAGAGCCCGCCTATGGGCTTATAACAAACAAATAGGCTTAAGAGGTCTAATTGATTGCTATAAAGCCAATTGTAAATCTATTCACGAAATGGCTGAATATCTTGATGTAACGGAAGAATTTCTACTAGAAGCCATTGAGTGCTACCGCTCAAAGTATGGGGTGTATGCTAAATTAGATAATTATTTTATTGGCTTTATACCTACTTTATACATTATAGAAGAATATATGCAAGCTACAGGTTTATAATTATCAAAATAAACAACAGATTTATAATATACTTAAATAAAATTGCATTTATTTGTGACAAAAAATGGTAATTTATTTTTACTTTTTATATTGACAATTATGATTGAAACAGGTATTATAACTCAAGAAGATATGGCTGACTTGTTTGGCTGTGAATAGAGGACT
>ULMF01010938.1_pt1 | contig 9245 bp, 8 predicted proteins | sample 1951581 | NCBI WGS metagenome assembly ULMF01 (sample SAMEA4835543, study PRJEB28245) | human gut metagenome | biome: gut microbiome; material: fecal sample | place: Denmark | collected 2008
CTCCACCTTAATTAAATAACAACTCATCTATCTGTTTCTACTTATCGTTTTAAGTTGAATACAAAATCTTAATGTTTCAGTTGGTAATCCACTACCGCATCAGCACCTTCAGCTGCCTCAACAGCCAGCGTTTGGGAGATGTTGATTCCCTCATGACAGAACACCTTCAAGGTAAGCTGAACAGCACCGTCCTTGGTCTTGCTCACACGACCGTGCGCCAGTTTCTTAATCAGTTCCGACTGAGTTCTGAGGCGGTGCTGAACCACGAAATCAAATGTTCCGTCAGGCATTTGCTGAGCCACGCCCATCGAACGGAATCGAGGAACCTTATTCACCCCCGATTCCTGAGGACTGAAGAGGAAATACTGCTTAGCATCATAGTAAGCCATTCCACCCAACTGCACATGCTGGCAGTCATTATTATTCACCTGCTGGTTCTGAACATTATTCTGAGCATTGTTCTGAACCTTGTTTACTTTCTTAACCATAATCTGAATTGAATTTTAGGAGAAGAAACATCCGGATTGTTGCGCGCTTTACCATGGAAAATCCTCCTCTGTTTCAACTCAGTTAATAACTAAGAATCTCCGCAATAAATCTCCAAGCGAAGCCTCCTTTTACCTTTTTACTTTTTTACCCTTTTACCTTTAAAAAAGCCTTTTTACCCTTTTACTTTTTCAATGTCCGTAACCAGAATATCCTGATAAACCTGACCATTGTGCTCATGGGTAGTAAAGCGGAGCGTAACAGCCACCAACTCGCCCGGAGCATACTTACACTGAGCCATATTGCCCAACATTGCCGCAGCGTACTGGTTCTCATACTTGCCGCCCATCTCCTGGAGAACGATGTTGCATTTCATCATCTGTCCGTTCTCACTTTTCTGACTCTGCACAGCGAAGGTCTCACCCTGCTGCACCACTCTCATAATCTGAGTATACATATTATATAATTGTACGAAGAGGTTTCAAGAGCACCAAACCATTTCAGCGTTGTCTTGTTTCTTCGACGCTGCAAAGATATAATGATTTCCAAACGTAAAAGCAAAAAAAATCCTCCACGAATCCGTTTGGGGGATGTGGGGGATATAGTTTATATTTTTAGGGGATACTATTGGGGGATACTATCTGAACTTTTCCACTCTTTTTGTATTTATCACCGTTCCCGGCTTAGCATACTTGGCGTCTTGAAATTCATCATCCAACTTGTCAGCAATCTCTCTGTAAATGTCACAACATTGTGGCGCATCACAATCAGCAAGTGTCCATTCATTATAGTCATTTTGCTTGAAATAAGAATTTATCTCATGAAAATCGGCCGTAGAACATTTTAGTAAGGTACTGAATGCAGAATTGATCTGGTCAATGAAAAGACGCTGAGTTGACTTCTTCAGCCAATTCTTGTTGAAGAAAACCTTATAAACAATAAACCAATGTTTCTGGGCGTTGAGCGTTTTGTCTTCAATTAAGTCTTTAAGTTTAAGCATCAGCTTGTCTACATCCACATTCTCCTTGAATGCGATGTTCTTGAATACGGCTTCAACCTTCATTCTGCTATGCTCCTTGGCAATCTGATAAGAAAGATACTTATCGAGAAAATCGTAAATATCGTTGTAGGTCTGTTCTTTCTGTTCCAGAATATAAGCAACAATCAGTTTGATATTCCTGCCATTGTTGTGAAATACCTGTCCGAATCGGCAAGCGAAAAGAATATTAGCCCGTTCTACGACAATGGTATTCTTCAGCTGGGTAGCATCAGGATAGATAAGCGCTTCATCCTGGCTGTCCTGCATGTAGATTAGCTCCAATCTCTCCTCATTTTCCTCACGATAACGTTTCAGTACCTTCCGGAACAGGTCTTCGTAATAGGTTTCACTGATGAAGGATTGTCTGAAACCATGAAATCCCTCATCAAGCATGAGGATGATGTCATTGATCATTTTGCGCATTTCTTCTCCTTCATAGTCTTTATAGTTGGTAAGCATAGGTTCCAATTCTATCTTAACCTGATAGAATCGCTCTTTCTTATCATCCAGCAAAGACCATGCAATATTTTCTTTCAACAAATTCAGTAAATCGAAAATATCTCTCACATAATTACGCAAGATTAGTTTCCAGGCTGTTATTACTTCCTCTTTGTTTGTTTCCACTTCTTCTTTGCCCAAAAGGCGAAAGCTGAATTTGAATCGGGCGGCTTTATCTTCCAGCAATGTCAGTTGCTCATCTTGTTCCTCTGTCTGCATGTTACTTTCTAGGTTTTGTTTGTTATGTTGTTTAAATAAGCGGCGTGGGGTTCCCTGTAAGTACCAGTATTAAGGTACCTGCAAGAACCTACGACAAGGTACAAACAAGTACTGCCCACGCCGTAGAGGAGTGGACGCCTTGCTGTCACCTTCTTCTTGTCGTTTTGAATTTTGCAGGTTCTAAATACTGTAGAAGTGCAGATAATCAGCGTCAATATCTATATGTTATTTTCTCTTGTTTACTTTCTGTTTCTTACTTCAAATTTTAAAGGGTTTATACTACGTTTTCTTCATCATCCGCCCAGTGGTCGCATTGGCGCATCACGGTTTCCAGCGCCTTTTCTGCACCCTCTGGTGGATACTTATACTTCTTGAGCAGTCGCTTCACCATCACTCGCATCTTCGCCCTCGCCGATTCCTTCCGGTTCCAGTCGATGGTGCGGTTGCGGTGCAAGACTTCTGTCAGTTCCCGGGTCAGCGCCACAAACTCCTCGTCAGAGTAAGCCTGTCGCACTCCTTCCGGCGTGGAGAGCGCATCATAGAATGCCTTCTCCTCGGGCGAAAGTCCCAGGTCGTTGCCCTCTGCCTCTGCCTGCTTCATCTGCTGAGCCATCTTCAACAGTTCCTCTATCACTTCCTCGTTGGTGAGCAAGCCCTTCAGATAGTTGGAGAGACTCTGGCTGAGCATATCGGAGAAGAGGTCGCTCTGAACCACGTTGGTCTTCTGCTGCTGCTTGATTTTCTCTTTCATCAGTTTGGTGAGCAGTTCCACCGCCAGGTTGCGCTCCTTCATGTTCTTCACCTCCTGGATGAAGGCGTCGTCAAAGAGCGAGAACTCTATCTGGCGGTCGCCGAAGAGATTGATGACTCCGTCGGTCTTCACACTCTGACGGAGCAGCTCACCGATGCGCTCGTTGATTTCATGTCGGGTGATTTTGCCCTTCTGCGAGAGTTTGAGCATCATCACGCGCAGCGCATCCATATAGCACACCTCCGCCTTCTGCTGCTCATTCAGAAGCGAACGGCAGAGCGTGGTGGCGTTGTGAAGCAGATTGCTGTGCTCCATGAAATTCTTCTTGCGCTGAACCATGGCTGGAGAACTCAGGAAGTTGGCTCCGCTCGTAATGGCGAGTGCCCGCTTCGAGTTGTCCTGTTCGAAGAAGCCGGAATAGTCGAAACCATGAAGCTGGTCTCGGCAGATTTCCATCTCTTCCTTCCATTTCACCAGGGCGGTCTTGGCGATGTCGGGGTCTCCGAAGCGGCGGCGGTCACGGTTGGTGTACTGCTGCATGGCACTCTTCAGTGCCTGCGCAATGCCTACGTAATCCACTATCAGTCCGCCTTCCTTGCCCGGGAACACTCGGTTCACACGGGCTATTGCCTGCATCAGGTTATGACCGCTCATCGGCTTATATACGTACATGGTGGCGAGCGACGGAACATCGAAGCCCGTGAGCCACATATCTCTTACGATGGCGATTTTCATCTCATCGTCGTTGTCCTTGAATTTTCTTGCCAGTTCCTTCTTGTAGGCTTCGTTGCCGATAATCGGCTGCCAGTCTTCGGGGTCCTGGTTCGAACCGCTCATCACCACCTTTACCTTCTCCGTCCACTCGGGGCGAAGCTCCAGCATCTTGCGGTAGATTTTGATGGCGATGCTTCGGGTGAGCGCTACGATCATTGCCTTGCCGGTGAGTTCCTGCGCACGGTTTTCCTCGTAGTGCTTCACAATATCCCTTACCAGCGTGTCGATGGTGGCGTCTTCGCCCAGAAGCACTTCCAGCCGACTGTGCTCCTGCTTCGCCTGCCTGATCTGCTCCTCGGTGGCTCCCTCATCGGCCAGGTTGTCGAACTCATCGTTCAGCAGCTTCATCGTGTCTTCGTCGAGGTTCAGGTTCACCACACGGCTCTCGTAATAGACCGGACGGGTGGCTCCATCATCTACCGCCTGACTCATGTCGTAAACGTCGATGTAGTTGCCGAACACTTCCTCCGTGTCTCTGTCGCGGTCGCTGATAGGTGTTCCGGTGAAGCCGATAAACGAGGCACCTGGCAGCGCTTCTCTCATCTTCTGGCTGAATCCCTTCTTCATCGTCAGACTCTTGTTGTCCCAGTGCTCTTCGCCGTATTGCGAGCGGTGCGCCTCATCGGTCATCACAATGATGTTGCGACGGGTGGAGAGTGCCGAGTCGCCTTCTTCAAACTTCTGAATGGTGGTGAAGATGATTCCCCCACTCTTTCGGTTACGGAGCAGATTGCCCAGGTCTTCACGGCTCTGGGCGTTCTGTGGTTCCTGACGAAGGAAGTCCTGGCAGCGGCAGAACTGACCGAAGAGCTGGTTGTCGAGGTCCTTGCGGTCGGTTACCACCACGATGGTTACTTCGGGCAACCGTTGCACCAGCTGGTGGGCGTAGAACACCATGGAGAGGCTCTTGCCCGAACCCTGCGTGTGCCAGAACACGCCGATTTTTCCGTTACCTTCCACTGCGGTACGGGTGCGCTGCAGGGCTTTGCCCACGGCGTAGTACTGGTGGTAGGCGGTAAGAATCTTGGCGTATTTGCCCTGGTTCTTGTCGAAGCAGATGAAGTTCTGCAGAATGTCGAGCAGTCGCTGCTGCTGGAACATGCCGAGAAAGAAGGTGCGATAGTCGGCAAAGAGGGTTGACTCGTATGAACCGTCTACGGTCTTCCATTCCATGTAGCGTTCCAGCTTGGCGGTGATGGTTCCGGCACGTGTTTCGCTCATGTCGCTGATTACGTTGAAGGCGTTGTAGCTGAAGAGGCTTGGAACGCTCTGCTGATAGTTCTTGATCTGCTTGTAGGCATCTTCTACGGTTGCATCTTCGGAAATGGCGCTTTTCAGCTCCACCACCACGAGGGGCAATCCGTTGACCATCACCACCATGTCGCAGCGCTTGTTCTTATACTCTTCTACCCGCCACTGGTTCACCACCTTGAAGAGGTTTCTTTCGGGATGGTCGAAGTCGATGAGCCTCATCAGGGCTGTTCGTTCTTCGCCATTCTGCAGGAATCCCACCTCCAGACCGTTTTGCATCCAGAGTGTAAACTGCTCGTTGTTCTGTTCTAAAGTACCGATGCTTATGTTGGTGATTTGCTTGATTCCTTCATCCATTACATCGGCTGGCAGTTGAGGATTAAGCCGTCGCATCGAGGCGACCAAATCGGCACGATAGAAGGGCTCCTTATAGTCGCGTTCCACCTCGTAGCCACATTCGTACGCATAGCCGAGTTCGTCCCGGAACAGGGCAATGAGCGTTTGCTCGTATGCGTCTTCGGTGAATTTCTTGTCGTCTGCCATAATGTTATATTTTTAATTTTCTTTCTCGTTATTTTCTTTCGTAGCTCTTCTTATTCCGGGACTTCCAGCTCGCCTGACATGAGGCGAGGGAGAAGGGTGTCGCGGAGGAGGGAGAGACGGGAGTTCTCCTTGATGTTTGCTCTATGTTTACTAAATAATGTTGAAGTTATACTTTCATATTCTTTCAAAACATTCTCCGGAGCAATTATAACATCTGTGTTCTTTACGTCAGTTTGTGTAATCAGCGGCTGAGTCGAACCTCTATTTATTGCAGAATAATCAATTCCTTTCAACAACTGATAAACGTAATTATAATATCTACTTTCAATTACCAGCGTATTGTCAGATGGCCAGCACTTTTCTTGGAAACGTTGTACAACACCATGTGTTCCAACTCTACCAATAACAAGTATAGGCCTTTCATATAAAACATCAGATGTAAAACCCATTATATCTGAAGCACCAATTAATGGAATAAACAATTCTTTGGTCTTATCCTTCGACTTTTTCGGAGGTCTTTTGCCGCTTGTTATTTCCGCAATATCTCCCAAACATCCTACTTTCCATCCTTCCGGAATCATTCCCAATTCACTATCCACGAACTTACCATCCTTGAAAGGCTCAAAGTCAACGAACCAATTCTTGAAAATAGCCTGCGCCATCTCCTCCAAATCAGCATTGATCTTGTTGTTCAACTCTATCTTCCGGTCGAGAGAAGAAAGGATGGAGGAAATGCTTCGTTGAGCAGAAAGTGGTGGCAAGAGTATCGTACTCTTTAACAGTTCAGGTTGTCTAAGACCAGTTACTGTTGTTCCAGTAGCTCTTCCTTCAAGATCTTTCTGATAACGATGTGAGGTCATAAAATAATAAACATATTTATGACACACTTCATCATTTAGCCTTACATCGAATAATCTTTGACTCAACACTATCTTTTCGTCACTGTCCCAATAGTAAATCTGACCGAATGGAGCTTCAGAAGTAATAAGGATATCTCCTTTCTTAACTTCATCCTTCATCCATTTTCTATATAATTCTTCGTCCACAAATCTAATTGAGTCTTCTGCTACAATTTGACCAGTTTTTATGTTCTTTGCAGATAAAGCACGATAGCCTGAATCAGACCAAGAGGAACCTAGTTTCAATGGAGTTTTACCCCGATAATCAATAACTAAATTCGTAATTTCTCCAAGTGTAACTTCTTTCCACTCCATCCTACTTCCTCCTTAATTTCTTTTCCAAATAATTCTTCCGACTATAATACTCCCTTTCAGCAATACTCATCGAAAATTTAGAGGTGCTTTCTATAGCCTCATATTCATCCTGCAAGTCTTGCAGCTGCTGTTTCTTCTGCTTACGATAAATCATAACAGAAACCACGATAGCTACTATAGAAGCCACTACCGCCAACAAAGAGAAAAGCCCAGAATATTCATTTAAAAGCTCCATACTTTACACCTCCCATCCAATTTTCTTCAACTGCAATCTGATCTCTTCTTCCTGCTTCTTGCTTTCCTCAAACAGCTGCTTCAGCTCTCCGGTAAGATTCGTCATTTTCTCCTCGAAAGGCACTCCGTCGCCTTCGTCTTCGGCGATTCCTACGTATCTTCCAGGAGTCAGAATGAAGTCCTGAGCAGCTATCTGCTCAGTGGTGCATACGGCACAGAAGCCCTTTTCATCCCCCAGGGTTCCCTGCTGGAACGCATGGAAGGTGTCAGAGATTTTTTTAATATCCGTATCAGGCATCAGCTCACGAAGCTTTCGGGTAACCATCGTGCCCAGATTGCGGGCATCGATAAACACGGTCTTGCCCTTCTGCGCCTTGTTGCGGCTGATAAACCAAAGACTTACAGGAATACCCGTACTGTAGAACAGCTGCGAAGGCAAAGCCACGATTCCCTCTACCAGGTCGGCTTCGATGATGGCTTGGCGAATCTGTCCCTCGCCGCCACTCTGACTCGAAAGCGCACCATTCGCCAGCACCAAACCAATCTTTCCGTTAGGTGCCAGATGGTGAATCATGTGCTGCATCCACGCAAAGTTGGCGTTGCCAGCTGGTGGCAAACCATACTGCCAGCGCACATCTTCCTGAAGCGCACTCTGCCCCCAGTCGCTGAGGTTGAAAGGAGGATTGGCAAGAATGTAATCTGCCTTCAGCGTAGGGTGCTGGTCATCATAGAAAGTGTCGGCAAAGACATTGCCCAGGTTTGCATCCAAGCCACGGATGGCAAGGTTCATGTGCGCCATCTTCCACGTATCAGGGTTTGCCTCCTGACCATAGATACTAATCTTGCGCAGGTTTCCCTTATGACGCTCTATAAACTTGGCGCTCTGCACAAACATACCACCGCTTCCGCAGCAAGGGTCATAGACTCTGCCCTCGTAAGGCTCCAGAATCTCTACCAGCGTGCGGACAATACAGGAAGGCGTATAGAACTCGCCACCATTCTTGCCCTCCAGACTGGCAAACTGCTGCAGACAGTATTCGTAGGTTCTGCCCAGCAGGTCTTTCTCCTCGCCAGCATCGTGCATTTCTATATTCGTAAAGAGATCTACCACATCACCCAGACGGCGCTTGTCCAGCTCCGGACGGGCGAAATTCTTAGGCAGAATGCCCTTCAGTCTTTCGTTTTCACGCTCAATGGCGGTAAGTGCTTCATCTATCACAACGCCTATTTCCGGTGTGTGGGCTGCAGCACTAATCTTGCTCCATCGGGCTTCAGCAGGCACAAAGAAGATGTTCTCGGCAGTGTATTCGTCCTTATCTTCCGGGTCGGCGTATTCGTCGCCCTGCAGCTCCTGGAACTTCTGTTCGAAGCGGTCGCTGATGTATTTTAGAAAGATGAGTCCGAGCACAACGCCCTCGTATTGCGAAGCGCTGAGGTTGCCTCTCAGAATATCGGCAGCCTTCCATATTTTCTCTTCAAAACCAATGCTGATTGTATCTTGTTTCTTAGCCATAATATGTTTATTTTTCTACGAGCACTAGCTTCCAGTCCTCATTCTGCAGAACGAGGGTCCCGTTGTTGTCCGTAATGGTGAATATCTGATTATCTATCTGTATTTTGTTCTCCTTTATTAAATAGGTGTAATTACCGCAAGCAACGTTTTCGGTGGTAGTCTGGGTTATTTTACCGCCTTCGTCGAAGTGGTTCACTTCCGTCGTTTCGGAGAAAGAAATAGCATCTGAGGTGAAACTGCAGAACAAAGGAGCCTCTTTTACGTCGATAAAGATACTTCCAACGCGCTGATAAAGGGCTGAAATCTGCCATTCGTGGGCTAAAAATGTGGTTTCGTAATCAAAAGCCTCTGATTTTTCTGTTTCTTCGTCGCTAGAACAGGCGGTGGAAGAAAGCATAAAAAAAGCGACTATTATCATATAAAAATAAGATAATATTCGCCTGCGGATAAGAACATGATGATATTGGGCTAACTTTGCCTGAGCAAAATTACCCCCCCCCTAAAGCTTTGTACGTCAAGAAGTTACACCTTTTCATCTTAGCATTGTTATTATGTAGTTTCTAGCTTTCCGGACTATTGCTACGTCAATAATTTGTTAATTGCTAGCAAAGATAATAAAAAGTTGGCAAACCCAAGAATTTTATCACGTTATTTAACGGAAAAATGCAAAATATGGAGGTTAGGAAGATGTTTTACCCCCTCTTCTAAGGGTAAAAAATGCCC
>ULMF01033979.1_pt1 | contig 9122 bp, 9 predicted proteins | sample 1951581 | NCBI WGS metagenome assembly ULMF01 (sample SAMEA4835543, study PRJEB28245) | human gut metagenome | biome: gut microbiome; material: fecal sample | place: Denmark | collected 2008
AGTTTCACACGCTCACCCCTTGTATAGCCGTGAACTTATCAAACTTTATACTCGCACTCTAACCATTCAAAGCGTACTCACATCAAGCACTCTGCCCTTTTACTATCCCACTTTCTCTCTCGTAAAAGTGCGATAGTGAGATGAAGAGCAAGAAAAAGCCACGCTCACGGCAACCCTAATGTACTATGCGTACATGAGTTGGCAGGCTCGGGTCTTTGCCCTTGTTCTCACTATATGTTGTAGTTAAAAACGAAATAAATAGATAAAGAACAAGAAAACACCCATCCGAAACAAAACCCAACGTACAAGTAGTACGTGATTTTGGAGCGGATGGGTGTTGACGCGGTTATTCGCTATTTAGTTCGTTTTTACTCGGAGCGGAGTGCAATCGCCGGATCCTTCTTCGCCGCAATTCTGGACGGTATGAATCCTGCAAGCATACTGAGAAGAATGCTGATTGCAAACATCAAAAGACATTGCCACCAGGAGATATGCATAAGTCCGCTGATTTTGAAGATAGTCTTCAAGATTGCGCTGATGGCAAAGGAGAAACCGACGGAGATGATGACGCCGATGAGTCCGGAATATCCGCCGAGTATTGCGGATTCGGCAAGGAAGACGCGCGATATGTCTTTCTTTCTTGCGCCGATTGAACGGAGCACGCCGATTTCCTTTCTGCGTTCGAGAACAGACGTGTATATGATGATTGCAATCATTATCGTGGACACGATGAGCGAGATTGCCGCAAACGCTACGAGAACGCCGGTGATGGTGTTGACCATTGTGTTGACAAAACTCATTATCGTGGACAAACTGTCGCCGTAACTGACCTTTGAGCCGGTCTCTTTGTTGTATTGGTCGATAAACGCCACAATCTTCTCTTTTGCTTCGAACGACGAGCAATAGAACTCAATGGACGTCGGTTCTTCGAGATTTGCAACGCCGAGTTTTCTCATGATTGCAAGGTTCGTGTTGCTGTCCGTGCCAAAACTAATTCTGTCGCCTGCAAGCACTTTAACCTGCGAGCCGTTGGTCGTCGAATAGTCGAAGTTGATAGGACTCTTGTAATAATCGTCGCTTTCTTCGTCTGCTGCCGCTTTGAGTGCGTTCATTCTGACAACAGCTTCGTTTTTGCTCGCGCGTTCGATAAGGAGTTGCGTGAGTTCGGGCATATAACCGACAACGCCGTTTATTGACGTAACGCTGACGCCTTCTTTGGGACGAATGACGCCGACTACTTTGATGTTGACAGGATCTCTCGAATCAATCCATTTCTTGTTTTGTTCGGCGTGATTGTGCCCTGTCCAGGTCTTGTCCGCAATGCCGTCTCCGTCGGTGTCAACCCACTTCTCTTCCGCGTCTTCTTCAAGATAATCCGCGTCCGCAAGAACCTTGTATTCAAGACTCAAAAGTTCTTCGACCGACGTTTTATATTCTGCCCAGTGGGAGTCCATAATCGCTTTGATGACGTCGTCTTGCGATTGAAGACCGAGCATGAAGAGTTGATAGTCAAGAAGTTGGTTGCTTTTGTCCACCACAACAACGACTTCCGTTGCGCTTGTCGGCCAGCGTGAATCATTTCCGACGAGTTCGTATTGAGATTCGAGAAGTTTTTGGTTGGAAGACATTTCCGCCCAAGAATTCATCATCGAGCCTCCGCTTGTGGTGAACTTCTTGAGCATGTCGTTGAGCGACGAGCCGCCGATGTCCATATCTTTGATGCTGTCGGGAAGCATATCGAGCACCGAATTCATCGTCTCGGTGTACGGGCTGACCTTCATATAACGCTCTGCTGCCGCTTTTGCTTCTTCGAGCGTTGCGTCGGGATTCTTTTGCATATAGTCGGACACGAGTTTTTCGTTGTGCGGGTCTTCCTTGAATGCGTTGAAACTTACTCCGTAGTTGTACTTGACGGTTGCAAGCGAATCGTCGAAGTTTTCGTCAATATACTTTTTGAGTTGCACCAAATCGTTTTCGGCAAGAAGCGTGCTGAGTTGGCTTACGACTTTGCCGAGCATCTTTGCGGTGTAGATTTCGTCTGTGTTGGGGTTTGACGGTCTCTCTTCGTCATTGTTCATCAGCATTGAAAGAATCGCCGAGGGATCGGTGTTGGTCTTGCCTATCGTGAGCGGATAAGTCGAAAGCGCGCTTTCTTCAAGCCCCCTGACGTAACCCGCAGCACCGTTTGACAACGACAAAACGAGAATGATACCGATTATGCCGATAGAACCGGCAATCGAAGTCAGAAGAGTGCGTCCTTTCTTTGCAAGCAAGTTGTTCCAAGACAAACTGATTGCCGTTGAAAGTTTCATCGCGCACTTGTCCGCTTTTTTGTATTTCAGGAATCTTTCGCGGAAAGTTTTTTTCTTTTTCGGTTCTTCCGTTTTCTTCTCGACTATTTCTACGACTTCCTTTTCGGAAAGTTCGCCGGCAACATCGTCTCTTTCGACTTCTTCGACAACTTCTTCAACGACGTTTTCACCGAGTCTGCATTCAAGTTCTTCAAGTTCGTCTTTAGAATCGTAAGGCATAGAGTCGCCAACGACTTCGCCGTCTTTCAGGTACACGATACGTGTGCTGTATTCTTCCGCAAGCGAAGGATTGTGCGTGACCATGACGACGAGTCTGTCTTCTGCCACTTCTTTCAACAAATCCATGACCTGAATGCCCGATTCACTGTCGAGTGCGCCCGTCGGTTCGTCCGCGAGAATGATTTCGGGATTGTTGACGAGTGCTCTTGCGATTGCGACTCTCTGCATTTGTCCGCCGGAAAGTTGGTTGGGTTTTTTGCTTGCCTGAGAAGCAAGACCGACCTTGTCGAGTGCTTCGAGCGCGCGACGTTTTCTTTCTTCTTTCTCAACGCCTGCAAGAGTCAGACTCATTGCGACGTTTTTGAGAATATTCATGTGCGGAATAAGGTTGTAAGATTGGAAAACGAAACCGATACGGCGATTTCTGTACGTATCCCAGTCGACGTCGTCAAAGTCCTTAGTGGACACGCCGTCTATTTGAATATCGCCGCTCGTGTAACGGTCAAGACCGCCGATAATGTTCAGAAGCGTCGTCTTTCCGCAGCCTGAAGGCCCCAAAATAGAGACGAATTCGTTCTTTCTGAACTCGATTGAAACATTATTTAACGCAAGGACTTTTTCTTCGTCCTTTTCGATGACGTACTCTTTTGTTATATCTATCAGTTTAAGCATGATGCTCCATATTCAATATATTGTTGTATTTGGCATGTATTGACAAAACGGCGAAACCCCGCCATAAAGGTGACCCGTCGTAAGTCCTGAAAATGCAAACTCCCAGCCGAATATCTTCGTTTTGCAAGCGCACGAAAGCGTGAAAATCGCTCAAAAATCATACGCAAAATAAGACTCACAATATCAATACTTTTATATATTTTATCATACAATACACAAAAAAGATAGCACTTTTATCAAAAAAATCGACAAATCGGCAAATATGTCGCTTTTCATACAATTGATAAAAATCGCAATTTATTCGGAAAACTCACTAAACAGTATATGTTTGAAAACATTTTTTACACCATATTCGATTTTTTCAAATAAAAAATTGTGAATTTAATAGTTTTAAGGTTAAAAAAAGAAAAATACGTGTTTTTCAAAGCAAAATAATCATATCGCACAAAAAAAGTAACGCTATATTCTCCCATGCTAAAATAAGCGGATTTTCTTTGTCGATTCGGTGTCAATCACATAATGATACTTTGATAATATCGATTGGACAAAAAATCGATAGCAAATTAAAGACACGAAAAGTGTATTATATCCGATAATTTGACTTTGCGATTATCGACCACAAACACTATTCGTGTATTTAATCCGTAACATTACGTCGTTTTATATTTAAGTTAATTAGAACACTATTCGTGTATTTATATTGCGATAATTGTCGATTTTTGGACAAATATGGCATAATAAAACACTATTCGTGTATTTTAAGCGTTTTCAAATATGTTTTTCTATCGTCGGGAATTCTGTAACTTTCGATTGCTTTCTGAATGCTTTTGTTATGCACCCACACGTCGAGTTTTTTCTCTTCAATGACTTTTATAGCGTCATCCCATTGTTTGATAAGTGCAAAACTCATATACCAGGCAACCGCCATATCAACGTAATACTCTCCACATTTGACTTCGAGCACTTTTTCCATTTTGTCGACTGAATAATCTTCGTCGAGAAAATGGCGCATTGCATTGACTATGCCGAAACGGGCCGCATATGTTTCGTCCGACTTCAACCACTTGCAAATCTCCTTCCAAAGTTCGTCTTTGTGTTTTTCAAAAACTTTCGGAGCAAAAACGTCGCAAACCGCCCAGTTATCGACGAACGGCAAAAATTTGTTGGTTTCTTTAATTGCAACGACAAAATTCTTCTCACTTGCAACAATAAGTGCGTGCAGCACGTTTTCGTCGTAATAGGCGTGCGGAAGTTCTGAAAGAAAACTTTCTCTTTCGTTTAAGGTGAAGTTCTCGTCGCAAAGAAGCGTCTTTGCAATTTTTCTCATCGTAGGCATTCTCACCCCGATTATACTTTCGGGATTAACCGTCGGAATCAACGCACTGTGAAAACTTTTATACTTCGGATCTGCTTTTTCAAATAGAAGATTTAATACTTTTTCCATATCTTAAAAATCATTCGCTGTTCGCGCGTCGTTATAAAAAATATAAATGAGAATTATATCGTCACAAATAGTACGTCTAATACACGTCGCAATACACGCATCACAACGCACGTCACAATACGCACGTCATAAATCGCACTTAATTATATGTTTGAGCAAAGCCCCACATCCTTCAACAATATCATCGTAAGTCACGTCAAAGTTGCCGGTCCACCACGGATCTGCGATGTCTCTCGGATTTTTTGCAAAATCGAGCAGACGACACACTTTCGCGTCTTCTCCGAGAATTCTGCGCATTGCAATCAGATTGCGCTCTTCCATCCCGACAAAATAATCGTATCGGGTTTTATCCGACGAACAAAGCCTTGTCGCCATATGATTGAGAACGGGCACGGACTCTTCTCTCATTTTTTTCACAGCAGGCGGATAAATCGGATTGCCAATTTCTTCCGACGACGTTGCGCTTGAGTAAACGGATATTTCGTTTTGCAATCCGCGTTTTGCAATCATATCGGACATCACGCACTCAGCCATAGGCGAGCGGCAAATATTGCCGAGACACACGAACATTATCTTAATCATATCAGCACTCGAATACGAACGACAACGGTCCGTCCTGCTCCTGTTCGATGTACATATGCGCCCCGAAAACACCGTTCTTGACGACGATGCCTTGCTGCCTGATTTTCTCCGTCACACGAACGTACAATTCTCTCGCCCTGTCGGGAAGTTCCGCATGCCCGAAATCGGGACGATTTCCCGTTCCCTTTCCAAGCGTTCCCGCAAGCGAAAACTGCGATACGAGAAGTATCTCTCCGCCCGCCTGGGTTATGTCGAGATTCATCTTGTCGTTGTCGTCTCTGAACACTCTGAGTTTTGCGATTTTTCTCGCAAGATAATCCGCTTGCTCCTCCGTGTCGCCTTTCTGAATTCCCAAAAATATGGTAAGTCCGCTCGGGATTTCGCTTATAAGTTGTCCGTCGACAAACAGTTTCGATCTGAACGTACGCTGTATCAATGCTCGCATATTATTCTCCGTATCGACGTTTTATCAACGCAAAACGCACGATAAACAGCAGATTTGCGCAATATATGTCAATTTGTTATTTCACTATGTTTTGTTTTGTTCTCTATAAAAAGCGGCTTGTTTCACCGAGTTTGACCGTCTTTCTTCGGCGGTGGCGAAGCAAGATATTGATAGAAATTGCATTCGAGTTCGCTGTTGTAAAGTTTTCTCACCTTGTCCGCTTTGCGACCGAAATACTTTTCAAAACCGCGATATGACGTTATTGCATACACGCACCATTCGTCGAGTTTTGCCGTGACTCTTCCGAAATCTCTGTACAAAGTTTTCAGTTCGTCTTCTTTCATAAGTCTCTCACCGTACGGCGGATTTGTGATTATTACGCCGTGAGCATACTTTGACGAAAGGTCTCGCATATCCTGAACCTGAAAGTGTATATTGTCCTTAACCCCTGCGCGCTCCGCGTGTTTCAAGGCAAGTTTTATGGCGTCTTTATTTATGTCAAAACCGCTTATGCGCAGTTGTCTGTCGCGTTTTATGCGCTGCTCGGCTTCGTCTTGCACCTTTTCACGCACTTTGGGCGCATTTGCAAACTGCTCGCAAGCAAAATTTCTGTTCATACCGGGCGCAATGTCAAGACCTATAAGGCTTGCTTCAACAGGTATCGTGCCCGAGCCGCAAAACGGATCTATAAGCACTCTTTCGGGATTCCATACGGACAGTTGAATCATTGCGGCGGCAAGAGTTTCACGAATGGGTGCTTCGCCAAGGTACGTGCGGTATCCGCGCTTGTGCAGACCTTCTCCCGACGTATCGAGCGTCACCGTCACAATATCGTCAACGATTGCCGCTTCTATACAATACGGTGTGCCGCTCTCGTCGAAAGTGCCGTTATACACGGTAGAAAGTTTTGAAATAATTGCTTTTTTAACGACGCTTTGCACCGCACTCAAAGCAAACAGTTTGCTTTTTACGCTCTTTGCGTCAACGATTATTCTTGCGTCTCTTGTCAAAACGTCCTGCCAACGCATAGAAAATATTCCGTCAAACAATTCGTCGAAAGTCTCCGCTTTGAACTTTGCAAGCACGATGCGAACGCGGTTTGCGCTACGCAAAAAAACGTTTGCGCGCAAGACGTCTTCAAACGTTCCTTCAAACTCTATTCTTCCGAGATTTGCGCCGCTAGGCTCGTATCCTAGACGAACAAGTTCTCTTTTCACGACGGCTTCGATTCCGCTTGCCGAAGCGACTTCGATATTAAGTTTTCCGAAAAATATACTGTCCATATATTCTCACAATCCGAAGTTTACACTTCGGTTTCGCATATATTAAATCTCGTTTTACGATTATTTTGATTTTCTCAACGATTTATTATATCCTTTATCACTTCGCTTGCAAGCACCATTCCGGCAATTGCAGGCGCAAAACTTATGCTCCCCGGGATATGTCTTCCGTTTTCGCACGGCGCGTTTTCGGGAATGATCGGTTCTTCTTTAGAATATACGACTTTAAGGCGTTTCACACCGCGTTTTTTGAGTTCTCGTCGCATCACCTTTGCAAGCGGACAAACGCTTGTCTTATACACGTCGGCAACTTCAAAATTCGTGCCGAGTTTATTGCCCGTGCCCATACACGAGATTATATCTACACCGAGAGATTTCGCTCTTGTTATCAACTCGAGTTTTGAGCTCACCGTGTCGATTGCGTCTACTATATAGTCAAAGTCGGCAAGCGGAACTCGCTCTTGTGTATCGGCATTGAAAAATAAATCGTACTCTATCGTTTTGCACTCGGGATTTATTGATTTTATTCTTTCGACGGCAACCTGCGTTTTGCGTCTTCCGACAGTCTCTCTCGTCGACAAAATCTGTCTATTGAGATTGCTCACGGAAAAAACGTCGTTGTCAAGAATGGCAATCGTACCGACGCCCGCCCTTGCAAGCGCTTCCACAACGTATCCGCCCACTCCGCCGACGCCGCACACCAAAACGCGCGCGTTTTTGAGTGCGTTCACTTTGTCTCCGATGAGCATTTCCGTTCTCGTATACATATCTTCCATAAAAGCCTTCCGTTTTTCTTTTATAGGCTTATTTTACTACACATCCGAAGATAAATCAACTCCGCCGCCGCGCTTGAAAACGCAAACTTTTATCAAGCTTTCATTTGCTATCGTATTGTTTTGTTTTTTTCCGCGACAACACCGCATATTTTTTCATTTCGCTTTTCGGCGTCTTGCGGACAAAATCGAAAACCGAAAATCATATATAAAAAACGCAATAGAAAAATATATCCTTCAAAAAGGTAAACAACGTTTGACATCAACACGATAAGTGTATTATTATATATGCGTAAGAAGGAACTAAATATTATGTTGCACAGTTGTTTTCCCGAAAGATTAAAATCTCTGCGTCAAGAGAAAAACATGCTCCAACAAGATTTGGCGGAGCATCTCAAAGTGTCAAAATCCACCATTTCAGGCTGGGAAGTGGGCAGAAACCAACCCGACTACGACACGTTGATTGAACTCAGCATTTTCTTCGGCGTATCCGTAGACTATCTTATCGGGCGTCGCAACTACTGACAAAAAAACACGAAACGCGGAGTTATCTCGGCGTTTTATTTTTGCTTTTATCACCATAGACATTCGTAAAAGATAAAACGACGCTTTCATTCCCTTGCGGTTTTAAGCGCATAATGCCGCATCGACAACGGTGCCGAAAGAAAAAACATAATTCTCTATTCCGCAAACGACATAAAAAACGCAGTCACAGACTGCGTTTTCGTTTTATCGTTTTCATTTGTCGAAACAAAGTTACCATAAATTGCAAACGTGAACGGTGCGTTCACTTCAAGATATCTTTAAGGAATTGTCCCGTATAGCTCTTTTCTACCTTTGCGACTTCTTCGGGCGTGCCCTGAGCAACTATCGTGCCGCCCTTGTCGCCGCCTTCAGGTCCCAGATCGACGATATAATCGGCAACTTTCACAACGTCGAGATTGTGTTCGATGACGACCACCGTGTTGCCCTGTTCGACGAGTCTGTCAAGAATCGTGATGAGTTTTGCAACGTCGTGCGTATGAAGCCCCGTCGTGGGCTCGTCGAGAATATAAACGGTTTTGCCGGTAGATCTGCGCGAAAGTTCGGTTGCAAGTTTGACGCGTTGCGCCTCGCCGCCACTCAAAGTCGTTGACGATTGCCCGAGTTTTACGTAGCCGAGCCCCACGTCGTTGAGCGTTTTGATTTTGTTCTTGATTTTCGGAATATTTGCAAAGAACTCGGTTGCTTCTTCGATTGTCATATCCAGCACTTCGCTGATATTTTTGCCTTTATATCTCACTTCCAGCGTTTCACGGTTGTATCTTGCACCCTTGCACACTTCACACGGCACGTAAATATCCGGCAAAAAATGCATTTCGATTTTGATTATACCGTCGCCGCCGCAGTGTTCGC
>ULMF01027336.1_pt1 | contig 8767 bp, 6 predicted proteins | sample 1951581 | NCBI WGS metagenome assembly ULMF01 (sample SAMEA4835543, study PRJEB28245) | human gut metagenome | biome: gut microbiome; material: fecal sample | place: Denmark | collected 2008
GAAAGCGAATTGTCCATTGCCCGGGAGATACAGATGGGAATGATTCCCAAAATATTCCCTCCCTACCCCGACCGTAATGATGTGGATTTACATGCAATCCTGCATCCTGCCAAAGAAGTAGGCGGCGACTTATATGATTTCTACATAAACGACAACCGCCTCTATTTCGTGATTGGAGATGTGTCGGGCAAAGGAATTCCGGCTTCATTGTTTATGGCGATTACCCGCAGCCTGTTCCGTACCTTGTCTCAGCAGGCTGTTTCACCGGCCAGAATTGTCACCGAAATGAATAACTCGATCTCCGACAATAACGAATCGAATATGTTCGTTACACTGATTGTCGGGATACTCGACTTGCAGACCGGAATACTTAAACTGAGCAACGCAGGACACAATCCCCCTTTCATTATTTATCCGGACGGAGAGGTCTCTCTTCTGGAATTCAAGACGTATCTTTTCGCAGGAGTAATGGAAGACGTGGTCTACTCCGATGAAGAAATAACGCTGAAAGAAGGAAGCAAACTATTCCTTTACACAGATGGAGTAACAGAAGCCGAAGATATAGACAAGCAGCTATACGGAGAAGAAAAGCTGCTGGAAGTTCTGTCTCAAAACACTTCATCGGATGTGCGCAGCACGGTCGACGCCGTAGTCAGTTCCGTAGCCGGACACGTCAAGGAAGCCGAAGCCAGTGATGATTTAACAATTTTACTAATACATTATAAGCCTTAAAAAGACAAACAATAAAGCACAATGATTATGGAAAAAGAAATAAGAATCTCCAACAATCTAAATGAGATTGCCACTTTAGCAAACTTCATTGAAGAGCTAGGTGAGGAACTGTCTTTACCTATGGAAGCAATCATGAACATCAATCTGGCATTGGAAGAAGCTGTTGCCAATATTATTATGTATGCCTACCCTTCCCAGGAGGAGCATATCATTCTACTAAAAGTGACGTCTACTCCCAAACAACTCGTTTTCCTGCTGACAGACAAAGGAGCTTCCTTTGACCCGACACAAGTGGAAGACACGGACATCACCCTTTCTCTTGAAGAACGTCCGATCGGGGGATTAGGAATTTTCCTTATACGAAGCATCATGAACGAAATATCGTATCAGCGTCTTGACAATGAAAATCGATTGACAATGAAAAAAGACATCTGACAACAGACGGAAAAAAGATCATGTAGTTTTCTATCCACAGACATGAGGTATTTAAAGGAAATTACTATCTTTGGTGCCATTATTAATCTCGTGAACTAATAATGAGCAAGCTTAAGAAGATAGTAATCTACTTGTTTTTCCTGTGCATAGGAATGCATTCCGCCTTTCCCGAAACTCCGGAACAAATCACATTTTCCTATATTTCCATCAATGAGGGACTGTCACAAAGTACTGTGTTCTCTATTGATCAGGACAAAAGGGGAAATATGTGGTTTGCCACTTATGACGGTATTAATAAATATGATGGATACGCATTTACGGTTTATCAACACAATGAAGATGATCCGAACAGCATCGCCAATGACATCTCCCGTATTGTAAAAACCGACAGTCAGGGACGGGTGTGGATTGGTACGCGGGATGGATTGTCCCGTTATGATGAAGAAAAAGACATCTTCCAGAACTTTTTCTACGAGAAGAAAGGAAAACACCTGCAAGTCAACGGCATCGAAGAGATTTCACCGGAGCAGTTGCTGATCAGCACTCCGGAAGGGCTGATCATGTTTGATATCAAAGGGTCGAAATTTATAGATGACTCTTTCAGCACTGCGATGCACAAGACCATAGCCTCTACTCTTTACAGACAAGACGATCAAATCTATATTGGCACTCCGACCGACGGACTGTACAATTATTCCATTACCCAGAAGAGTTTTGAGAAAGTGATCCCTGTTTTAGGAACCAAACAGATTCAGGCTATCCTCCAGCAATCCCCTACCCGCATCTGGGTGGCAACCGAAGGAGCCGGACTATTCCTCATTAATCCGAAAACGAAGGAAATAAAGAATTACCTTCATTCCCCCTCCAATCCGAAGAGTATCAGTTCTAATTATATCCGCTCACTGGCACTGGATTCACAGAACCGTTTGTGGATCGGTACTTTCAATGATTTGAATATTTATCATGAGGGCACTGATTCTTTTGCATCCTACAGCAGTAATCCCGTAGAAACCGGCAGCCTGTCCCAGCGCTCGGTCCGCAGTATCTTTATGGATTCGCAAGGTGGTATGTGGCTGGGAACTTATTTCGGCGGACTGAACTATTACCACCCTATCCGAAACCGATTTAAGAATATCCGTAACATTCCTTATAAAAACTCATTAAGCGACAATGTAGTAAGTTGTATTGTCGAAGATAAAGACAAGAATCTGTGGATAGGCACGAATGACGGAGGATTGAATCTTTATAATCCGGCTACGCAACGATTTACATCTTATACGTTGCAAGAAGATGAAAATACGAGAGGTATCGGCTCCAATAATATCAAGGCGGTATATGTAGACGAAAAGAAATCTTTAGTATATATAGGTACCCATGCCGGCGGACTAAGCATTCTTCACCGTAATGGCGGTCAGGTAGAAAGCTTCAATCAGCGGAACAGTCAGCTGGTGAATGAGAACGTCTATGCCATACTTCCCGACGGAGAAGGGAATCTTTGGCTGGGAACTCTTAGTGCACTGGTTCATTTTAATCCGGAAAAGCGGAGTTTTACTACGATTGAAAAAGAGAAAGATGGCACTCCGGTCGTTCTCAAACAAATCACGACTCTATTCCGGGACTCCCATAAACGTTTGTGGATTGGTGGAGAAGAAGGTATATCGGTTTATCAGCAAGAAGGTCTGGAGATACAAAAAGCCGCTATACTTCCGGCTTCCAATGTCACAAAGCTCTTCACAAACTGTATTTACGAAGCTTCCAACGGGGTTATCTGGATAGGTACACGTGAAGGATTTTATTGTTTGAATGAAAAAGATAAGCAGATCAAACGGTATAATACAACCAACGGCCTGCCTAATAACGTGGTATACGGCATTTTGGAAGACTCTTTCGGAAGACTTTGGTTAAGTACCAACCGGGGCATTTCCTGCTTTAATCCGGAAACGGAGAAATTCCGCAACTTTACGGAGTCGGACGGGTTGCAAAGCAATCAGTTCAACACATCTTCGTATTGTCGTACTTCCGCAGGACAGATGTATTTTGGCGGTATCAACGGAATCACAACTTTCCGTCCGGAGTTATTGCTTGACAATCCTTACACCCCTCCGGTAGTTATCACCAAACTGCAACTATTCAACAAAGTAGTCCGTCCGGATGATGAAACAGGTATTTTGACCAAGAATATCAGTGAAACGGAAAGTATCACACTGAAATCCTGGCAAACGGCATTCTCCATTGAATTTGTAGTCTCCAACTATATCTCGGGACAGCATAATACGTTCGCCTATAAACTGGAAGGGTATGACAAAGAATGGTATTATCTGACGGACAGCCGTACTGTCTCCTACTCCAATCTGCCACAAGGAACATACCAGTTCCTCGTAAAAGCCGCCAACAGTGATGGCAAATGGAATCCTATTCCTACAGCATTGGAAATTATCGTTCTGCCGGTCTGGTATAAAACCTGGTGGGCATTACTCATCTTCTTCGCAACCTTCGTCGGTTTCATCACTTTCGTATTCCGCTTCTTCTGGATGCGTAAAAGCATGGAAGCCCAACTCGAAATAGAACGCAGAGACAAAGAACATCAGGAAGAAATCAATCAGATGAAGATGCGTTTCTTCATCAATATCTCACATGAACTCCGTACACCTTTGACATTAATTCTGACCCCGCTGCAAGAGATCATTAATAAGATCAGTGACCGGTGGACGCGCAACCAACTGGAATATATCCAGCGAAATGCAAACCGGCTGCTTCATCTGGTCAACCAATTGATGGATTACCGCCGGGCCGAACTCGGAGTATTCGAACTAAAAGCGAAAAAGGGAAATGCCCATCAACTGATACAGGACAACTTCCTGTTCTACGACAAACTGGCACGCCACAAAAAAATCACTTATACTCTACATTCGGAACTGGAAGACAAAGAAGTTCTTTTTGATGCCAACTATCTGGAACTGATCGTGAACAATCTTCTTTCCAATGCTTTCAAATACACGGAAAGCGGACAAAGCATCACTGTAACGCTGAAAGAGGAAAATGGCTGGTTATTATTGCAAGTCAGTGATACCGGTATAGGTATCCCCATCAACAAACAGGGGAAGATATTCGAACGTTTCTATCAGATAGAAAGTGAGCATGTAGGAAGTGGTATCGGACTTTCGTTAGTACAACGTCTGATAGAACTTCATCATGGACGTATCGAACTGGACAGTGAGGAAAACAAGGGCAGTACATTCTCTGTCTATCTGCCCCAGGATTTATCTGTTTACAAACCTTCCGAACTGGCTTCGAACGACGAACTGAATGAAGAGGAACAAGTATACTCTACCAACTCCAAAGCTATGTATTTCATCGACACGGAGAAAGTGGAAAACGAATCGGTGGAATCCGGTGATAAGAAACGCGGGACAATTCTGATCGTAGAAGACAATAATGAGATCCGCCGCTATCTCAGTAACGGACTGGCTGATTTATTCAATACGCTGGAAGCCGGAAATGGTGAAGAAGCACTGGAAAAACTGAAAGATAACGAGGTGGATGTGATTGTCACCGACGTGATGATGCCGGTTATGAACGGTATCAAGTTATGCAAAAATGTAAAACAGAATATCCGGACTTGTCATATTCCGGTCATCATTCTCTCTGCAAAGACCGATATCAAAGATCAGATGGAAGGTTTGCAAATGGGTGCGGACGACTATATCCCCAAACCTTTCTCGCTTGCCATTCTGACGACCAAAATACAGAACATGATGCGTACACGCAGACGAATGCTCGAGAAATATGCTAAGTCGCTGGAGGTAGAACCGGAAAAGATCACGTTCAACGCAATGGATGAAGCCTTGTTGAAACGCGCTATGGCAATTGTGGAAAAGAACATGGATAACATCGAATTCTCTACCGACGAGTTCGCCAGAGAAATGAACATGAGCCGTTCCAACCTGCATCTGAAATTAAAAGCAATTACCGGAGAATCAACCATCGATTTCATCCGTAAAATACGTTTTAATGAAGCAGCCAAGCTACTGAAAGACGGACGATATACCGTAGCGGAAGTCAGCACCATGGTAGGATTCAATACGCCGTCATACTTTGCGACCAGCTTCAAGAAGTATTTTGGATGTTTGCCTACCGAGTATATTAAAAAGTCTAAAGGATAGTTCGGCATAGACTATAAAGTTACCATTGACAACCTGTGACATTTTTGTGTTATATTAAAGTATTATATGGGGAAAAACAAAAATGTCACAGAGTTATGGATCAGCTATTTAAGTTCAGTCAGAGGTTATTTTTAAGAGAAGTTTACAGAAAACAAGCGGATGTTTTTGCCTTTTTCGGAGGAAAAATTGCACTTTTCTTATAATACAGTCTGTATCATGCCTTTACACCACATTTCTAAACACGATTTATTATTAGTGAATTACTGTGCTGCAACTGCCAAGAAGGACAAGAACAACCAAGCGGTTGCTGAACAGTATTACATCGGTTGCACAAGTGCGACAGAATAATTCTCTCAGAAGAAATGAGCAATAGGCCCAAGCTTTCAGTTAATGCATATGAAGCAAACAGCTAATTCTTCCGCATCATTTGGATGAAAGATACGGTAGTTCTCATTGAAGAAAGTATATTGTTATACAAATTTGATATATAATTCAATAAAACTAATAGTAGCCAAGTTGTTTTTGAATAAAGTATGAACGTTACAAACAAGCATTGGCTGCATTACTCTCTATTTTTGTATAGAGATATTAGAACCCTAAAAAATAAACCAAATGAAAGTAAAAGTTTATACTATGAACTCCAAAAAACGTTTTTTTTTCTATGCCGTTTTATCTTTCTTCTGCACGCTCATGGTCGATGCACGTTCAATAACCATACAGCAGAAGATTGACTGGCCTCAATTCATGAGTAACCAAGACATGATATGGGAAGTGCTACCCGAATATTGGCACGAATCAGCCTATCTGGGAAACGGCAGGCTCGGACTAATGATCTATAAAGAGCCGGAGAAAAACTACATACGACTCGAAACGAGCAATTGTGATGTACACGACCACAGGGAGAAAAGAGATGTATTCGGAATCCCCCGATTGCTTACCGGTCACTTTGCATTGCATCCCAAAGGAAAAATCATCAGTGGTAAAATGCGCCTTGATCTTTGGAATGCAGAGGCTACAACAGATATCATTACTACGAAAGGGAGTATTCATCTAAAAGCATTTGTCCATGCCAACGATATGATTATAGTTATAAAAGCAACGACAGAAGGAGAAGAGAAAGACTTTCAATGGGAATGGATAGCCGCTGAAGGTAACAGCCCCCGCTACCTTTTTTTCAAGAATCAAGGTAAAATGGACAAAATTCCGCAAGACTATCCGCTCAACCCCGTCGCTGAGATCAGTCAAGAAAATGGCATTCACTTATCTACCCAAAAGTTACTTGCCGGCGGCGAAACAGTAGTAGGATGGCAGGAAAATAAAGCAGAAAAAGGAGAACGCATTCTATGGGTAAACCTTACACATACATATCCGCAAACAAATGCCGGAGAAACATGTATGAAAGAAATAAAGAAAGCCAAACGACAGGGATTCAAAAAACTGCAAAGTACCCATCGCCAATGGTGGAATGCCTACTATCCGGCTAGTTTCATCACATTACCCGAAATCCAGAAAGAAAATTTTTATTGGATACAGATGTATAAACTGGCCTCTGCCACTCGTGGTGACCGTGCCTTAATAGATAATACAGGACCTTGGCTGACAGAAACTCCCTGGCCAAATGCCTGGTGGAACCTCAACGTACAACTGACTTATTGGGCATTGAATGCGTCTGATCATCTGGATCTGGCTGCTTCACTCGAAAACGCACTTTACAACCACACAGACGAGTTACGCTTAAATGTTCCTGCTGCTTACCGTTCCAACTCATTAGGGATAGGTGTTGCTTCCAATCTGGAATGTATGTCAACGGAGATAGGTATTCCCGGCAAAGGAAAAGCACAAGTAGGCTTATTGCCATGGGCATGCCATAATCTCTGGCTCATTTATCGTCACAAGATGGATGATAATGTATTACGCGACCAGTTATTCCCACTTTTAAAAGGTGCCATCAACTATTACCTGCACTTTCTGGAAAAAGGAGAAGATGGCAAACTGCATCTTCCTGCCACTTACTCACCTGAATATGACATTGTAGAAGACTGTAATTTCGACCTTGCCCTACTCCGTTGGGGATGCCAGACCTTACTGGAATCGGCAAAACGTCTGAACCTTCAGGAACCATTGATTGAAACCTGGCAAAATGTACTCGATAATCTGGTTTCGTACCCTATGGACGAGAATGGGTTGTTGATAGGAAAAGATATGCCTTATGCTTTTTCCCACAGGCATTACTCCCATTTACTTGCTATTTATCCTTTATATTTGCTCAACACAGAACAACCCGGTGCTGTTGATACGATCGAGAAATCATTAGCCTTTTGGCAAAGTAAGCCCAAAGCGCTCCAAGGTTACTCCTGTACCGGCGCCTCTTCCATCTCATCTGCCATCGGCAAGGGAAATGACGCACTTTCTTACTTGAACAAGTTATTCGGGAAATTCCTCAGCCCTACCACTATGTATAAAGAAGCAGGTCCTGTGATCGAAACTCCATTATCAGGCGCTCAGTGCATCCATGACATGCTGATACAGAGCTGGGGAGGAAAGATCCGGATTTTCCCGGCTGTTCCGGATGTCTGGAAAGATGTCGCCTATTCCGGTTTGCGCACAGAAGGAGCATTCAAAGTTTCTGCCAGCAGGAAACAGGGAAAGACTGAGTTTATACATATAAAAAGCCTCGCCGGCGAGCCTTGCGTAGTAATGACTGACATTTCTGATCCTGTTTTTACCGGAAAAAGAGACTTCGCCATCAAATCATCCGATAATGGTACTTATCAGATCGACTTGAAAAAAGGGGAAGAAATCATCATTTATCCTAAAGATGCATCTCCGGATTTTAGCATCTCACCTATATCACATATGTCTCAAAACTATTTCGGTAAGAAGGCAAGATGACTCATTGAAATCAGCATGTAAAAGAGCTGCTCGAATGAACCTTAAAATCATCCATTTGAGCAGCTTAAATTGTACAAAAGGTAGCTTATAAGAGCATGTAGAGATATTACATTCTGACATCTAAAAAACTAGAATTCAGAGAAGAAACCGGCTTTTTACACAAAAATAGTATATGACTCAACAAAATTAATATCAAAAAAATCATTTTTGAACAAAGTGTGGACAACATAAATTAAGAATCATATTTAATGAGGTTACATTTGCAACAGTAAAATAACACTTTTAATAATTATAAAACCTAATAAAGTATGAAGAACATCTTCTTTATTTGCATTTGTGCCCTATTCGCATTTACCGGATGCACAGATGACGATGATGAACTATTGGCAAATGGAGACTCTAATATTAATTTGCTTCCGAATCCCCAGCCGAATGACGTAATTAATGAAAAGTTATTCGATGTAATCAACCTGGATTATCCGGGACTGGAGAAAGTGAAAGAGTATTATGAAGGTGCGCCCGTATAGGCGATATAATAAATATAG
>ULMF01043580.1_pt1 | contig 8729 bp, 8 predicted proteins | sample 1951581 | NCBI WGS metagenome assembly ULMF01 (sample SAMEA4835543, study PRJEB28245) | human gut metagenome | biome: gut microbiome; material: fecal sample | place: Denmark | collected 2008
CCCCGGATATATGTACACCGACCTTGCAAGCATGTACGAACGCGCAGGCAGAATCGTAGGAAAGAAAGGTTCTATCACTCAAATCCCGATTTTGACCATGCCCGAAGACGACAAGACGCACCCCATTCCCGACCTTACGGGTTATATCACGGAAGGACAAATCATCATTTCGCGCGAACTTTACAAGAAAGGCATCACTCCGCCTATCGACGTTTTGCCGTCGCTGTCCCGTCTTAAAGACAAGGGCATAGGCAAGGGCAAGACGAGAGAAGACCACGCCGACACGATGAACCAGTTGTTCAGCGCATACGCGCAAGGCAAGGAAGCAAAGGAATTGAGTTCCATTCTCGGCGACGCGGCTCTCACCGAAATTGATAAAAAGTACGCACAATTTGCGGACGAATTTGAAAAACAATACGTTTCGCAAGGTTTCGACGTCAACCGCTCGATTGAAGAAACGCTCGATTTGGGTTGGAAATTGCTCAAAATTTTGCCAAAGAGCGAACTCAAACGTATACGCGACGAGTATATAGAAAAGTATCTCGACAAGGACGAGAATAAAGACTGACTATGAGCAAATTGAACGTAAATCCGACGAGAATGGAATTGAGACGTCTAAAAAATCGTCTCAAAACCGCCACTCGCGGACACAAACTATTGAAGGATAAATCCGACGAAATGATTCGTCAGTTTATGCTTTACGTGCGCGAAAACAAGCGTTTGAGAGAAGAAGTGGAAGAAGAACTTGCCACTTCGCTCAAATCGTTTATGCTTGCGCGCGCGGTATCAAGTGACGCCGAGATTGAAGAAGCAATCTCGATGCCGACGGCAAAAGTGTCGCTCGAAACGTCGTCAAAAAACGTGATGAGCGTAAACGTGCCCGTTTTCAACGTCACCGAAAGCGAAACGAGCGGACTTTATCCTTATTCGTTTGCAAGCGTAACGAGCGAACTTGACTCGTCAATCGTCTCGCTTACAACGCTCCTTCCCAAACTTCTCAAACTTGCCGAAGTGGAAAAGACGTGCAATATGCTCGCCGACGAGATAGAGAAGAACAGAAGACGCGTCAATGCGCTCGAATACGTCATGATTCCGCAACTCGAAGAGACGATAAAGTATATCGTGATGAAACTCGACGAGAACGAGCGCGGAGCAACGACGAGACTTATGAAAGTCAAGTCTATGATTGAAGAACAAAACAAATAAATCGTGTGATTGCGCTCGCTTGTCGGGCGCGATTTTATCTTAAAAGACAAAGAGTTGAGAAACTATGGAGAAGAAACTCATTCAAAATCAATCTTTCGGACAGGAAAGAGCGTTGTACGGTGAAAGAAATATAAGATGCGAACGCGTGGCTATCGACGGAAAAGAAGACGGCGAAAGCGCGTTTAAGGAATGTAGAAACGTCGAATGTGTCGATTGCTTTTTCAATCTGCGCTATCCGTTTTGGCACGACCACAATCTCAAAATCGAGTCGAGCGAAATGACGGAATTGTGTCGCGCGGCACTCTGGTGTAGCGAAAATATCGAGATAAAAGACACGAAAATGCACGGCATCAAGGCGTTGAGAGAGTGCAGAAACGTCAAAATCGACGGTTGCGACATCGTTTCGCCCGAGTTCGGTTGGTCGGTGAGCGGAATAAGTATGATCAATTCGCACGCGGAAAGCGAATATTTTATGATGCGTTCGTCGTCGATCCGTTTCAAAAACGTTGATTTCAAAGGCAAATATAGTTTTCAATATATCAAAGACGCAATCTTCGAAGACTGTAATTTCGACACGAAAGACGCCTTCTGGCACGCAGAAAACGTCGTGGTGAGAAATTGTGCCGTGAAAGGCGAGTATCTTGCCTGGTATTGCGACGGCGTAACTTTTGAGAATTGCAAAATCATCGGCACGCAACCGCTTTGCTATTGTAAAAATCTGAAACTTATAAACTGCGAGATGATAGATTGCGATTTCGCGTTTGAAAAGAGCGACGTCGAAGCAACGATAACAACGCCCGTCATCAGCGTGAAAAACGTAAAAGACGGATTTGTCAAACTGCCGTCCGTGGGAGAGATTATTCTTGACGACGACACGGCAAAGGGAAAAATAATCGTCGGCAGATAAAAGATTTCAAGAATATGTCGCCGTTTCGATTGATGATTGCGGCGGCATTTTTGCTTGGAATATACGAAAACTACAAGAAAATTCGGGAAATACGATCAAGCGCGAATTTGCAAACGTAAAACGAAAGAAAAATTTTTTTTCATAAAAGTTGTAACCTTTTGTAAAACCGAGTGTCATATATGTGAAAAAACTCAAAAAAAGGAGACACCTTTATGAAAAAGAAACTATTTTTAACACTGACTATAGTCGCACTTCTGTGCGCGGCGGTAATTTTTACGGCGTGCGGAGATAAGAACGATGCAAAATACGGAGAGTATAAAAACATTGCGTTTGCGACGGTAGGAATCGAAAACCAAAACGTGCAATACTCAAACGTAACCGAAGAAAACGGAAGTTTCACGGTGAAAATCGTCATCGACGGCATAACTTACGACGTGACGATAGGTGCGGATAAAACCGTCAAGAGTGTGAAAATCAACGACCATAAGGTCTCAAAAGACGAATTGCCCGAAGCCCCGTTCGAAAACGAAACGACTTATATCGGCAAAGAAGCGGCTAAGAATATCGCGTTTGCAGACGCAGGCGTAACCGCAAATCAAGTCATATCACTCAAAGTGGAATTTGACTTCGACGACGGCAAATATCTCTATGAAGTGGAGTTCAAGTCCGGTCTTTCTAAATACGAATACGACATCGAAGCAACTACGGGCGAAATTCACAAGAAAGAAGTGAACGACAACACCGTCATTGAAAAAGCACCCGACGGAGTGAACTTTATAGGCATCGAAGAAGCGAAAAGAATCGTGCTCGAAAACGCAAACGTAACTTTGGGCGAAGTCACTATTACAAAAGCAAAACTCGACTTTGAAAAGGGCGCGTACGTCTATGAAATCGAATTCAAAAAAGGCACTGACTCTTATGAATACGAAATCAATGCCGTGACGGGAGCGGTTATTAATATCGAAGTCGAAAAAGACGACGATGACGACGATATTCCCGTCGGACAGTATATCTCGGCCGAAGAAGCAAAACGCATAGCAACCGCTCATGCGGGAGTGACCGACGCAGTCTTTGAAAAGGCGGAACTCGAAGTCGAACACGGCGTGGTTATTTACGAAGTGGAATTCACAAGCGGCGGATACGAGTACGAATACGAAATCAACGCCACTACGGGCAAAATTATCAAACAAGAAAAGGAACTTGCGGACTGATAAGCAAATTTGAGCAAACGAAATGAATACGGATTTGGTTGAACAACTGTTTTCAAGATATTATAACGACGCGCTCCTGTACGCCATGTCTCTCACAAAAAACGCCTACGAAGCGGAAGACATCGCACAGGACGCGTTTTATAAAGCGTTGAAAACCGCGGACGGAGATATTCAAAACTTCAAAGCGTGGCTTCTGACCGTATGCCGAAATATGTTTCTCAATTCAAGGCGAAAGCGGAAAAGGCTCACGGCACTTGACGAAAATATAGCCGACGAGAGAGATCGAGTGCTCGGGAAAATAGTCAAGGACGAAAACTATCGCTCGTTGTACCGCGCAATAGATTTGCTCCCGGAAAATCTCAAAGAAGTGATATTGCTCTTCTATTTTGAAGAATTGAAGATAAACGAAATCGCGGATATGCTCGGTAAGAGCGAAAACAACGTGAAAGTGATGCTGTATAGGGGCAGAGAACAGATAAAACAAATCTTGGAGAAATAATATGGATTTTGAAAGCGCATACAAAAAGTATAAAGACGGCACTGCAACCGACCAAGAAGTTTTGTTCGTCGAGCAGGAACTGGAAAAAGCAAAAAAAATGACCGAAATCATCGACTCATACGAATCGTCTCGTCCCATAGAGTCTGAGTGCGACGTTCAAACCATAAAGAAAGCGCAAAAGAGATTCGCAAAAAAGAACGCAATCCGAGCCTTGTGCATTACACTTGCAGTGCTCGTTCTCGCATCTGCAATCATACTGACATCCGTTTTCGGCACGGCATTGTCTTCGGCGAACAAGAATCTCAATTACACTCCCGAGCAAGCAAAAAGTATTGCGCTTGAATTTGTAGCAAACACTTACGGCACGTCGGGTGTCCCCGTTGTGAGTGAATGCAAGCGCGAAATCGAATATTCTTCAGACCTTAAACATTCCGTTTACGTCTACGAAGTCAAAGTGCAGGTGGGGCTTATATACGAAGTCGAAATGCACGTAAATGCAAAAACCGGGCTTGCTACTTTGTCCGATATATCTCACAACTGATTGCAAAGAACACAAAAGCCGTCATTGATATGACGGCTTTTGAATTAATAATGAATAATTAACAATGAATAATTGTGGTACGGTAGAGAGATTAAATGCGAACGTGATATACGCGATAAGCAATTTTTTGCTTGTCACGTCACCACAGGTCTTGAGATTGAATATACGAGATGTTAAAAAAATAAAAACTCCGCAGACACCAAACCGATAATTTGTCGGAATTGCGGCAAGAGTTAATATCCGTGCTTGAACTGATAGAGCAAATTCTCGGTGCGGTAGAGAGGTTAAATGCGAACGTGATATACGTGATAAGCAATTTTTTGCTTGTCATGTCATCATAGGTCTTGAGATTGAATGTACGAGATGTTAAAAAATAAAAACTCCGCAGACACCAAACCGATAATTTGTCGGAATTGTGGCAAGAGTTAATATCCGTGCTTGAATTGATAGAGCAAATTCTCGGTGCGGTAGAGAGGTTAAATGCGAACGTGATATACGTGATAAGCAATTTTTTGCTTGTCACGTCATCACAGTGATGCATTTAATCTGCATCCACAATAATTTTGTCTATATATTCCCCATTCCTTGCAAAGTTGAATTGAGCGTAGATAACCGTTACGTTTTTTGAAATCGGATGAGAGATATGAAACGTCGTATTTTTGTGCGACGTCGTTGCCTATCGAGTTGATGAGCTGTGCGTTTTTGTGTGGAGATACGGTGAGAGTCGTCGCAAAATAGTCAAAATCCGATCTGTGCGCGGCAAAGTATTCTACAGTTTTTGAAAGGCGCAGCTCAAAACAAAGAGAACATCTTGCGCCGCCTTCCGAGTCTTGTTCCCGTCCTTTTACCACCGAAAGATATTCGTCCGCGTCTTGGTTGGGGGATATGAGCGTTACGTTGTCAAAATGCGAAATCACGTCTTTAAGTGCGTTTTCACGTCTGATAAACTCTTCTTTCGGCATAATGTTTGGATTATAATAGAAAACCGTCACGTCAAAATACGGTGTCAGATACTCAAGAACGCTCGTGGAGCACGGACCGCAACACGCATGCAAAAGCAAGCGGGGTTTTCTCTCTCCGCATAGATTTTGTATTGCGCATTCAATCGTGCCTTGTTCAAATTTTTTCATGAACACATTATATCCCGAATCGAGCGATTTTTCAAGCATATGCGTTTTATACGCCGTTTTTTTATCTTCCGTTCGTTGTTTGAAAAACAAGGTATTTTGCGAAAATCGTAAGAGAAGTTAAAATAAAGCCGATAATAAAATTCGGGATTGTCTTATAGTCTATATTATGATATAATTCAAATATGTATAGGCGCACGTGCGCGTATACGCACAGGAGTGAATTATGCAAGAAGTTATAAAGGCGCAAAACGTAAAAAAGACTTTTGTCACGGGAGAAGTCGAGACGCAGGTGCTCAAAGGCGTTGACCTTACGCTATCGGAAGGCGAATTCGTAGCGATAGTGGGTGAGTCCGGCTCGGGTAAATCCACGTTTTTGTATATTCTCGCAGGGATAGACAAGGCGACGGACGGAAAGGTTGAACTTCTCGGGCGCGACCTTGCCGACGTTTCGGACGACGAACTTGCCCGTATGCGCAGAGAAGATTTTTCTTTTGTGTATCAATTTGACAATCTCGTGCCCAATCTCACCGTGTGGGAAAACGTCACGCTTCCGCTCGTGCTGGATAAGAAAAAAGAGAATGAATACAAAGACAAGGTTGAAGAAATACTTGAATATCTCGGCATAAAAGAACGTGCAAAAGCGTATCCGAGACAGTTGTCGGGCGGCGAGCAGCAGCGTGTGGCAATCGCAAGAGCGTTGGTCACCGATCCGAAAGTGATATTCCTTGACGAACCGACGGGCAGTCTCGACAAAGAACGCGGAAGACAGGTTATGGAACTTCTCAAAGACATAAATCAAACGAGAAAAGTCGCGCTTGTCATGGTCACGCACTCGCAGGCTCACGCAGAGTATGCGTCGAGAATCGTGAGAATGGAAGACGGAGTGCTTGCATAATACGCAAAAGACCGTATATAAAAAAGGAACGTCGCTTCGCTCGATATACGGATTGACGATATAATTTTGATGAAAGATACGGAAAATCGAAAACGGAAAGCATAAAACGAAGGATATGTTGAAACTCGCATTAAAAAACTTAAACGCAAAACCGTTGCGAACGATTGCCACGATACTTGCCGTGGCTGTTGCGGTCGCGATGATTTTTTGCATGATTTCGTTTAAGGGCGCGGTTTTCGATTATATTTACGAGACCGAGACGTCGGCGGCGGGAAACAGCGATATAGTCATTTCCACAAACAGCAACAGCGACCGAATAACGACGGTTGCCGAGCCGCTCAAAAATATAGAAGAAGTGAAGGACATAGTGCCGTCGCTCAATCTTTACGCATTGTACAAAAACGAGTACGTTTCGGTGCGCGCGTTCGTTTCAAGTCAGTTGCAGACTCTTCAAAAAATCGACGTTGCCTACGGCGATTTGTCGGGAATGGAAAGCGGCGCAAACGAAGATAATATCGTCGTGTCAAAAGCGGCGGCGGAACATTTCGGATTGAGAGTCGGAGACAACGTGCGTCTTAAACTCGGGACGAACGAAGTGAGTTTTTACGTCGGAGCGATTGCCGAGCAAAGCGGATATTTCCTTGACGATTCGCCTTATCGTTTCGTATGCGTCACGAGCAATGCGTCAAAACTCGTGTTGCCGGTCAGCGCAAACGAGTTCTGCAACGAGATATATTTGTCACTGAAAGACGGCGTGGACGTCAATACGGTTATAGAAAAAATCAAGGGCATAGAAAGATATTCGGCGATGCTCGTTAAGGCGTCGAAAGACGGCGCATACGTTGAGGAAAAGACATCGTCGCTCACCGCGCCCGTGGTGCTTGCAGGCGGAGCGGTCTTGCTTCTCGGTGTTGCGGTAATCGTGATTTTGTTCCTTATGAGCGAGAGTGAAAAGAAAACTCTTATCTCGAAACTCACCGTGATAGGCGCAACCAAAAGACAAATTTTCGGGCTGTTTGCCATTGAAAGTTTCATAATATCTGTGCTCGGCGCACTCATAGGTTCGGCTCTTGCGGTCGGAGTTTTCGTGGGACTTTTGAAGATAACACTTTCGTCAAGCGTAACTTTCGACGTGAACGTGCCGTATCTTTTCCTTTCGGGCGCGATAGGATTTGTAAGCGCAATGGCAAGTTCGCTTATCCCCGTGGCGCGCGCATTCAAAGCAACGATCAGAGAAAATCAACTCGATTTGAAGGAAAATGCAGTGTGGACGAAATGGGTTGCGCCTGTGTTTTTTGCACTGACGATCGTGTGTCTTATAATAGAATTTTGCGGGCCTGCGGCAACGGCGTACGCCGCGGTGCTTAGCATGATATTTGCACTTTGTACGGTTGCGACGGGATGTGTGCCACTTGTTAGACTTGCAGGAAAAGTGCTTGCAAAAACGTCGTCTCCGTCAATGAAAATCGCAGGTCTCGACGTGCAAAGAGAAAAGCGTTTCACTCGCTCGGTGTCAATGCTTACCGTTGGCGTAACCGTGAGCGTAATGCTGTTTATGGCGTGGTCGCTGACAACGAGCATATTCTCTTCGTACGTTAAAGAATTTGAAAATATGGCGTTCGTATCCAACGTGCGCTACGACGTGAACGCGGAGGATTTCAAGACTTCGCAAGGCGTCAAAGACGCGACGAAAATGGTGTGGGGACAATGCACCGTGAAAGTCGCGGGCAACGACAAGACTATGAACGTGCTTGGCTCTGCAGATATAATAAATATGGTCGATTTTGAGTTCATAACGCCCAAAGAGACGGTTTATGAGCGCATTTCGTCGGATAAAGACTACGTTTTTGTGGATTATGCGTTGAAAACGCTGTACGGAATAGACGAAGGAGATTCGATTGAAATGACCGTCGGTGACGTGACGAGAACGGTTGTCGTCGGCGGGATACTCAAACACGAGTTGTTCAGCGGCAACTATATCGTGACGTCGAGCGACGTACTTGAAAGAGCGTTTTCAAAGCAAATAGACACGGTTCTTATCGTGTCCGACGGAACGGATATGCAAAGAACCGTCGGAGCGCTTCGCGAAAAGTGGGCGGACAAAAACTATTACGTCATATCTGCACTCGACGCGTTCAGGTGGGATATGGAAAGCATGCAGTCCGTGTTCGATCTTATAGGCACGCTTGCGGTCGTCGTTGCGATATTCATATTTGCGGTGACTGCGGCGAGCGCACTCATAGGTAGGGGCGTAGCAAAGAAAGCACGCACAGCACTCCTTAATGCAGGTATGTCAAAGAATATGTTGCTCGGAACGGAAGTTTGCGAGTATGCCGTGAT
>ULMF01002413.1_pt1 | contig 8670 bp, 7 predicted proteins | sample 1951581 | NCBI WGS metagenome assembly ULMF01 (sample SAMEA4835543, study PRJEB28245) | human gut metagenome | biome: gut microbiome; material: fecal sample | place: Denmark | collected 2008
TGAGTGCGGCGTTTTTCACAGAAAAAGGGTTAAACGTTATGGAGGCGGAGCTGACCGATGTGATGCGCCAGGCAGGTGACAGCGTTATTCTTGGAAATGCGATGCTGATAAGAGATTTGCTTAAAAAAAAGGTGCGCAATCGTCTCGCTTTTGCAGAGCGGAAAGGTGAAGTTGAATCATTGGAACCTGTGGATTTGCTTGACCGATATTTTGATGAACGCAGGCTGAGTGGACTTTACAGCAGCGTTGTTATTTGCTTCTCCAACAAGGTTGCCGCCGACTATACCCGTGGTATCCGCAGCCGATTGTATGGCACGGAAAACGCTCCGTTGCATAAAGGAGAAACGCTGATGGTGGTGCAAAACAATTATGTGCTTAGTCGGATGAATGGTGAGTTTGTCCCTGTGCTTGAAGTCGGCGGAGTCTCGTCTCTGTCGGCGCCGGTTTATGTGCAGGAAGGCGCACAGAAGGAAAAACGGATAATTACGATGACGTTTCAGCATGTTACGGTGATAGATGGTGAAGGAAATCGGGCACAAGTGCAGTTGTCGCTTGACTTGCTTAACGATTCAAGTGCGTCTCTTAGTGTCGACCAACAGAAAATGCTATATATTAATTTTTGTATGCGCAATCCGGATTTGTCGCCAAAGTCGGAAGGGTTTATGAATAAGTTGCAGAAAGACCCTTATTTTAACTGCTTGAGAGCCAAATATGGATATGCTGTGACTGGACACAAATGTCAGGGCGGTGAGTGGAAAAAGGCTTTTGTAGACTACAATGGTCGCACTGGCTTGAGCGACGATTGCCTGCGTTGGGTATACACGGCAACGACGCGAGCCAGAGAAACTCTTTATATAACTAACTTGCCGCATATAACTCCGTTCTCAAATTTCAAAATAGAGACTGTGCAGCGTTGCAAGAAAGTCAATCCTGAATGCCGTGTGCTTGGCGCTGTGTGCAAATCTGTCTTCCACGACACACAAGCTCCTGACTATCTTCATGCGAAATGTGTGTGCGTGCAGAGCAATTTTGAATACACTCCATTCCGTATTGCCGGAGTCGACAGCAAACCGTATAAGGAGATTTATCACATAGCCACTCCGTCTGGGCTGGAGCGTTACGACATCAATTACAAAGCAGGCGGCATATTTGGCAAGGCCGTGCCGTTGAATCCTACGGAAAACAGCGTGCTTGTCTGTCAGATGCTCGACAATGAGCAGGCGATGCCGTTTGTGATGAATTATGTCCCAGTCGACGATATCCATCGTCAGCTTTATTGCTTGATCCGCTCTGCGGCCGATTCCGTCAATGTGCAGATTACTAATGTGGTCGACCATCTGGAGGACTATAGCGTAATGTACTATTTTCGCACGTCTGGAACGGTGTCGTACATAAAGATTTATATTGACAAGAAAGGATTTGTAAGTTATGCCAAGCCGATGTCGCTTGTCGGCGCCGACGATAAGGAATTGGTGGAACTGGTAGACAGAATTAAAGAATATTTTGTTTGATTATGGCAAAAGTCTCGGAAATAACAACGATGTGCAAGACTGGGCAGGTGGAATCGGCATATAGTATTGCCCGGTTGGACTATGAGGCGCACCCCGACAACGTATGGACACAAATAGGGTTGGGATGGGCTCTCTATTATAAAATAAGAGAAGCGGTGGCCGGCAAGAGTCTTTACAGCTTGGTGGCAAACTTAAAGGAACTGTCGGAACTTGACCTTCTTAGTGGCGAACACGGAAAAATGATTTGCACGAATGTGGCTTGGAAATTGGCGGATTATGTGAAAGCGTTGCCTCCAGGCAACAATTCGGATGCTGATTCTTTGTTCGATGTTTTCAGAAGCCTGAAATTCGGCCCGTCAAGCGGTTATTCGTATTTGCTCAGCGTATATCTGAAACTGGAGAATTGGGAGGGTTTGCAAAACTTTATAGAATGGTGGAATCTTGACAATTTACAGGCTGAAGACTATCAGCAGTTTAAAATGCAAAATGGGCGACAGATGATTTCGCTTGCCGAGCGTGCATATATAGGCTATGCCAAAGCATTGCTGCGTAGCGGAGACAAGGGGCTTGCCGATGCTTTCATTCCGAAGTTGGAGGCATTGGCTGAAAGTCACTCGGAAATGACGTATCCCGGTTATTTCTGCGGCAAGTTGATGATTTCTGCAGGAGCAAGTCGAGAGGATGCGCTAACTGCGGTGGTGCCGTTTGTCAGAAAGAAAAAAACGGAGTTCTGGGCATGGCAGTTGCTTGCGGATGTATTCAAAGACGAGCCTGACAATAGGCTTGCCTGCCTGTTGCGGGCTGTGCATTGCAAGGCTAAAGAGGAGTTTCTTGGCAAGGTGCGTCTGGCGTTGGCTTTGGCATATATTGACCGGAACGACATTGCTCGTGCGAAATATCATCTGGATTTTTCGTTGCGGTGCTATCTTGGGCATGGATGGCGTCTGCCTCGTGAGGTTGATGACTGGATGCGTCAACCGTGGATGCGTACGGCTGTGGCGGATGGCAGTGACGGCATTGAGTGGTTGCACATAACCGATGGCATACTTACATATGGCGCAAGCAAGTCGGTGGCGGTGGTCACATATGTTGACCAGTCGGCAAAGCGTGTCTCGGTGGTCTATGGCAAGAAGCGGCGAGCGGTGATGCGGTTGTCAGAATTGCATTGGAAGGTTGTTGCCGGCGACTTGTTTACATTGTATTGGGAGCCTGCCGCAGATGATAGAATAACGGTGGCTGGCGCAGAAAGAATCCGTGATATGAAGTTTGCAGAAACAGACTATGTGAGGATTTTAAAAGGCTCGGTGGCGCGTAAGGCAGGATGTGCATTCGCTTTCGTTGGAAATTGTTTTGTGTCTCCGGCGTTGGTGGAGCGGGAACGGCTGACCGACGGACAGTGCGTGACTGCGCTTTCCGTGCTTGACTACAATAAGAAAAAGAATGACTGGACATGGATTTGCGTGTCGGTCAAAAAAAATTAGGAAAATATGGAAAAATTGACATATGAGCAGCGTATTGCTGCTATGCGCATATTGCTCGACATCATTTGGGCAGACCGGCGTCTTGACAGCCGGGAAAAAGCGTTGTTTGACGAAATTGCCGCGCAGTTGGACCTTGACATGTCGGCTCGCAAGGCGGTGGAAGAACAGAATTCTCTGCTTGCTCTTCTGGCAGTGCGCGACATGGAACAAGAGCAAAAAGAAAAGTTCGCACAGATGATGGGGCAGATGATTGTTGTGGATAGGGACATCAACTATGACGAAGTGCGCATCTACAACGTGGTGTGCGAGTTTTGTGAAATAAAAGAGGATTTCCGGATTGATGATTATCCGGGTTTGTCGAGAAGTTGAACAGATTTAAACATTTAAGGATATGAGCCATATACATGTTGCTTTAGTTGGAGGTCAGGTCTATCCAATTTATCTGACTATTGCCGCTCTTGAGCCCGATCGGGTGATTTTACTGCACTCTGAGCAGTCAAGCGCAGAAGCCGAACGCTTGAAGGCTGAAGTTGAGGCTGGGGTAAAGGCCGATGTGGAAATGAGAACTGTAGATCCGGTCAACTTGCAGCTGATTTCTGAGAGTTTCAAATCGTTGTTTGCGGATATCCCGGGTGATGCGCAATGCACCGTGAATTTGACAGGCGGAACGAAACCATGGTCTGTATTATTGTATCAGATTTTCCAAAAAAAGGAAAAAATTTCATTTTTCTATGTTGACCAAAACAATTTCATCTACGATTTTGAGTCGTTGCAGAAGTATTCATCAATACCTCTCGACATGGATCTGCTTTTCCGATTGAATGGAAATGCGGTGAAGTCGAAAGTGGCGTTTGCTGAATATACAGAAGATGATTTTGCGGTTATGCGGAAACTGAAAAGTTTGACTGAGAAATACTCAAAGTTGTATTTCAAATTTGCTTCGGAAGCCAACTGTGACAAACCGGCACCGTTGCGTATTGGTGAAAGTTCTGTAGATTGGCATAGGGAAAAGGACAGTCAGTCGGTATGCATAAAATTTGTCAATCAAGGGAAAAAAGGCAGCTGTTGTGAACAGCTTGAGTCAAAACATGCCGCTGATTTGTTTTTCAAATATCATTGGTTTGAATTGAATGTTGCGGAAATTCTTTCAAAATGGGACAAGGCGAAGGAAGTGTGGATGAACGTTGAATTCCCATATAAAAATAATTTGCCTAAAAACGAGATAGACATCATTGTAAACACAGGGGATAAATTGCTCTTCGTTGAATGCAAGACGCGTATCTGCGACAACACTAACATTGACAAATTCAGCGCAGCTGTGAAGAATTATGGCGGAATGGCAAGTAAGGCGTTGTTTGTGTCTAATATGCCAATGGATGACAAGCCAATTGAAAAATGTGAGCAAAATGGCATTATGCATTTTGCTTTGATACAAAAAGTTGATAGATGTTGGCACAGTGCAGACGTGCGGAAACTTTACGGAATGCTTGACAAGGCATTGTTTGAAATCAATAAAAAATAAAGAAGATGGGAAAGCCGAGAAAAGTATTTGTATCGGTGCTTGGCACCGGGTTTTATGAGGTATGCAGATATGAAGGATCGAAGCCGACAAGGTTCATTCAGCAGGCAACGCTTGAATGGTTGAAGGCGGAGGAATGGACAGAAAATGACCGCATCCTGATTTCTACTACCGAGGCATCGAAAAAACAGAATTGGAATTTCAACGGCAAAAGAGCTAAATTTAACGGAATGCCCGAAGTGGAGTATGTGGGGCTTAAGTGCGTGCTTGACAATATGAATTTGGCTGCAAAAGTAGAGGCGGTCGACATTCCCGAGGGAAAAAACGAGCAGGAGATGTGGGACGTGTTTGGCAGAATTTATGATAAACTGGAGAACAATGACCTGCTGTATTTTGATCTTACGCATGCGTTCCGCTATTTGCCGATGCTCGTACTCGTGCTCGGACAGTATGCGCGGCATCTTAAAAAGGTTACGATAAAATCGGTGACGTACGGCAATTATGAGGCTCGCGGCGGCAACTCCGATGTGGCGCCGATTGCCGACCTTATGCCGCTTGTGACATTGCTGGACTATACGCAGGCCGCTGCCGACTTTGGGGAATATGGACGGGTGTCAAAATTGCTGTTTAGCTTTAAAGGGGCTGATTTCGATAATTTAGCCAAGCAGTTGAAACGCTTTGAGCAGGATGTGGCAACATGTCGTGGCAGAGAATTGATGAATGGAAAAACTGTGGCATCTGCAAAAAAATCGCTGGCTGCGATTATGGCTTCTGACAAGGCAATTAAGCCTGTCAAGGAATTGTTGCGCAGCGTTCAGAAAAAGTTGGAGCCGTTTGAGGAGGGTAAACGTTTCCAAAACTTGCGTGGCGTGGTAAAATGGTGCGAGGATTATGCGATGGTACAGCAGGCGTTTACTCTTTGTCAGGAAGGCTTGGTGACACTGGCTTGTGAGAGAATCGAGAATCCTTTGACTGGAGACAAAGAACGGACCGCACAGAGACAGCTGCGTGATGTGGTGAGCGCGGTGTTGGCTGTTGATAAGGAAGTTATGACGGATGAATCAATGTGGAAGAGAGATTTGTTGCTTGACAAGAATCTTTCGCGAAAGTTGTTCGCAATGGACGGCATGGTTAGGATACGGAAAAATTACAACAACCTTACTGGAAAACGCAACACGCTCAACCATGCGGGTTTTGGTGATAAAGTGCAGGGTAGCGATGAGATTGTTAAAGACTTGAAGGGATTTACAGCCAAATATTTTGACGCCGTTGTCGAAGAACTGCCGAAACTGCTCATCAACTTATCAAATCATCCTTATGCAACGTGGTCGCAGAATCAGCGCAAGGAAGCGGAAGCTTACGGGAGATGTGAAGATTTGGCATTTCCTCAAGTGTGTCCTGATATGGAGAAAGAGCAGTTGGAGAAGGTCGTTGACAGATATGAGCACCTGATTTTGGAACATGTTGCCACCGCTGAGGTGACGGTGCACATTATGGGTGAGATGGTGTTTTGTTTTGCGCTGATTAAACGGTTGCAGAGCCGTGGCATTCGGTGTATTGCATCATGTTCGAAACGCAAGGTCGTGCAAGTGGATGGAAATACGCGTCAGTCTGCTTTTGAGTTCGGAGGCTTTCGAGAATATTTCTCTTGAATATGGATGTGCATACAACTTGTATGAATGACTTAGGGGTGGTGACAGCTCATTATATTAGCATTTAGCAAAAGGACGGAGAACGTTTTGAAAATCCGATAAATATTCTTACCTTTGGGAAAATTTGGTACATTTCCTTTGCTAAAAAAAAGTAAAGAATGTTGGATTTTATGTCTTAGTAGTCTGCATATCTGTGACTTATAAATTTTGCTGTCGCAGACTATATTCCATTAGAATAAGGATTAAGACTTAATTTGTTCTTGCCCACAAGTTCTGTGAACGATTTGTCGCAGACTATATTCCATTAGAATAAGGATTAAGACTTAATTTGTTCTTGCCCACAAGTTCTGTGAACGATTTGTCGCAGACTATATTCCATTAGAATAAGGATTAAGACGAACTCTGCATTGAACGCAAAGGAAGAAAAGATTTCTGTCGCAGACTATATTCCATTAGAATAAGGATTAAGACTGCATAAAGTTGAATCGGTTGTCCGTTTCTTGTAGGTCGCAGACTATATTCCATTAGAATAAGGATTAAGACATTGCCGATTTCATCGTTGCCAAACAAATTCGTAATGTCGCAGACTATATTCCATTAGAATAAGGATTAAGACTGAATGCTATAAATTCTGAATTGATGCGAAATGAAAGTCGCAGACTATATTCCATTAGAATAAGGATTAAGACGAGACAACGGAACGCACGACGCAATAATTTGTTCGCCATGTCGCAGACTATATTCCATTAGAATAAGGATTAAGACACATTGATGAGATGTATGTATATCTCGCCTTGATAGTCGTCGCAGACTATATTCCATTAGAATAAGGGTTGATAAAGGTGACATGGCTGGCAGAAAAAAGGAGGAGTCGGGATAAGATGTTTTATGGCACGAATAAACTTGTTTTTTCTCCGCCATTGAAAGGTGTGTTTTATGGAAAAAGATAGAAAGGTGTGATTATGGAGCTTGTGCTTAACACGTTTGGCACATCGCTTAACCGCGACAATGAAGCCTTTGTTGTTTCAAACAAGAAAGGACGTCAGCGTGTGCCTGTCGACGGCGTTACGTCAATTCAGATAGGGCGGGGAGTGCAGGTGACGAGCGATGCTGTGCTGCTTGCAATAGAGCATGAAATAGATGTGCTGTTTATGGATAGAGGCGGCATGCCTGAGGGGCGAGTCTGGAGTCCGCGTTACGGCTCGATCTCCACAATACGTAAGGGACAAATCAAATTTCTTGCAGATAGAGCGGCCTTGCAGTGGATAAAACAGATTGTTTCGGAGAAGATTTCAAATCAGCAGGCATTGCTTCTGATGATGGATGGTGGCGACAGGGAAGCGTTGCTGATGCGTGACCGTGTAATCTATCGATTGGACCGATTCAGAGAAAAGGTGGAGGCTGCCGACGGTTCTTCTGTGGTGGAGTGCGCGCCTCAGTTGCGTGGTTGGGAGGGGGCGGCGTCTAAGGCATATTTCGATGCCTATAGCGCATTTCTTCCGGAAGATTTCCGCTTTTCCTGCCGGTCGCAGCATCCCGCGCTTGATCCGGTCAACGCTTTGCTGAATTATGGCTATGGCATTCTTTATGGACGGATTGAAGGAGAATTGATAAAGACAGGAATCGACCCTTATGTGGGCGTCCTTCATCGAGACAATTATTACATCGGCGACCGAAGAGTTGCAGCGCATCGACCTTCGGCAACTTTATGTGCTTGTGGCTCATCCTGATGTCCAGTTGGCGTCTTATGTGCGTCAACTGCGGATTGTGCGCAGTGTCGACAGTAAGTAATACTCGTTGTTGAAGCGCAGGTTGCCTTATGCCGTCTGTGGAATATTCAATCCGTCGCAGCGGCGCACGGACTGCTTCGCCTATACGGAGTATTTTTGTCTTGATATAGACCATATGGCTGATAAGCAGATGGATGTGGAAAACCTCCGCCGCAAGTTGGAAGCTGACTCCAGGGTGGCATTGTCGTTTGTGTCTTCCGCGCGGCGGTACGTCGGATGAGTTGAACGAGTTGGTGGCGCAGATGATAGAGGTTTATCTGCAGGAAAATTAGAGCAAGAAAATGCCACGCAAACGTCGACATCCGCTGTCGCCTAAAGACAGGGCGGAAGCATTGAAAAACGTTGGAATGCGCAGTGCTTGTGTCGTGAAAAAGACTGTGCCTGATGGAGATGCCGCTTTCTATGACATAATGACGCGAGTCCGCAGCGTGCTGGGAGTTGTTGATAGGGCTAAACGAAAGGCTGGAAATATGTTGTTTTTTGTGATGTACGACATTGAGAGTGACAAGATGCGTCGTCTGATTGTGAAGTATCTTTGACAATGTCGCATAAGTTCTTGGCAGGAATGTAATTTGTGGCTTACGCTTTATTTTTGGTGGGAGGATATACTATTGTTGCCTTCTTGCCGTTATTCTTTAAGCGGGAGATGCATTCCTGCCTGAATGTTTATGAGCATAAGGAAAATCATATATATTGTGACGGCGGTTATGGCCACGT